>Ga0101944_10002339_pt1 | contig 31152 bp, 30 predicted proteins | sample DewCreD2012metaG_FD_75245 | JGI IMG/M metagenome (GOLD analysis project Ga0101944, IMG submission 75245) | Hot spring sediment bacterial and archeal communities from British Columbia, Canada, to study Microbial Dark Matter (Phase II) - Dewar... ... | reverse complement strand
AGAACGGGTAGTCCACGAACAGCATTTTGTTGAATGCCTGCGGCACCCAGCCGGCGATCAGGCCGAGCAGCACGCCGAAGACGAGCCCCGTGGAAACGCTCGAGGCGCGGTGGCGGGCAAACAGCGCATAAAACAGCGTGACCAGAGCCAGATTCAGCGCCGTGGTCAGAAACATCCGCAACCGGGGCAGTTCTGCCTGGGGCTTCAGCCAGTCGGCATGCTCGGCGTGGAAGTTCGCCAGGGCCAGGCCAAACACGGTGTACTCGAAGACCAGCGCGACTGCTACGGCGGCCAGGAAGGCCCAGATCATTCGTTTGGTGTTAATCATGGTTGTTCCTCCGACCCTTGGAGGTGCCGAATTGTCTCCTGCAGAGTCAAAAGGCTGCTGCATTTCTGACACATTCCGGGCCGCAGGGAAAGCAAAAACTGAGCAAACCTGTGGGCGCTGAGCCGGCGCAGGGCTAGAATGAAGAGCGCCCTTCGACGAGGTCGGCATGGCCATCAAGACGATCATCGAACCGTTCCGCATCAAGACCGTCGAACCGATTCGCAAGACGACCCGGGAACAGCGTGAGGTGTTGCTGCAGCAAGCCGGCTACAACCTGTTTCTGGTGCCCGCCGAATACATCCTGATTGACCTGCTGACGGACTCGGGGACCAACGCCATGTCCACCGAGCAGTGGGCGGCCATGATGCGCGGCGATGAGTCTTATGCGGGCTCATCCAGCTTTACACGCTTCCGCGACGCGGTGCAGTCCATTTTTGGTTTTCGGCACGTGATCCCCACGCACCAGGGGCGCGCGGCCGAGCGCATTCTGTTCACCGTGATGTGCAAAAAAGGCGACGTGGTGCCCAACAACACCCACTTCGATACCACCCGCGCAAACTGCGAATTTGTGGGCGCCGAAGCCGTAGACCTGCCGGTGCCCGAAGCGCTCGAGCCCGCTGCGTATCATCCTTTTAAAGGCAACATGGACACGGCGCGGCTGCGGGAACTGATCGGGCGCGTCGGCCGCGAACGCATCCCGCTGGTGATGCTGACGTTGACCAACAACTCCGGCGGTGGCCAGCCGGTCTCCATGGCCAACCTCCGCGAGGTGAAGTCCATCTGCCGCGAGCACGATATCCCGCTCTACCTTGACGCCTGTCGTTTCGCCGAAAATGCCTATTTCATCAAGCAGCGCGAACCGGGCTATGCCCACAAAACCCCGCGCGAGATTGCCCGGGAGATGTTCTCCTATGCGGATGGCTGTACGATGTCGGCCAAAAAGGACGGGCTGGCCAATATCGGCGGGTTTCTCTGCACGAATGACGACGCGCTGGCCCAGCAGGAGAAAGACCTGCTCATCCTGACCGAAGGCTTCCCGACCTATGGCGGGCTGGCCGGGCGCGACCTGGAAGCGATCGCCGTGGGATTGAACGAAGCACTCGATGAAGACTATCTGCACTACCGCATCGTTTCAACGGCCTACCTGGGCGAGCACATCGCTCGTGAAGGAGTGCCGATCGTGCAGCCGCCGGGCGGACATGCGATCTACCTGGACGCGCGGGCGTTTCTCCCCCACATTCCGCCGAGCCAGTTCCCCGGTGTGGCCCTGGCGGCAGAGCTGTATGTAGAGGGCGGGGTGCGCTCGGTGGAAATCGGCACGTTGATGTTCGGCGAGCACGCGACGATGGACCTGGTGCGACTGGCGATCCCCCGGCGCGTCTACACCCAAAGCCATATCGACTACGTGGTGGAAGTGATCCTGGAAGTGTGGAAACGACGCGAGCAGGTGCGCGGACTCGAGCTGACCTACCAGGCACCGTTCCTGCGCCATTTCACTGCGCGATTCCGGCCCGCGGATGTTTCCAGTCCTGCGGGTGCGGCCTCTTCTTCGTAGGCAGCGCTCGAAGGGAGCCGGGGGAACGGCGAAGGGCCGTGACATCTTCCGCAGACCGAGGCCCGCGGCGGATGCTAGGGGCCGAGGGGCAGGGCGGTGAATGCTGCCCGGGCGCTGGCCATGGCGGTGCGTTTGGCGAAGTGGGCCGGTGCCTCTGTTATAATCCAGCGCGAATTGACCGGCTCCATTTCGGGAGAAGCATGGTGGCAGCGCCTGCGAGTGCGCCGCGAACGGTTCCAGCCTTTCAACCACCGCGATTCATTGCCATCGAAGGTCCAATTCGGGTGGGCAAAAGCACGCTGGCCCGGTTCCTGGCCGAAAAGCTGCATGCGCGGCGCGTGTTCGACTGCGAAGACAATCCTTTCCTGCGCGACTACTACGAGGAAAAGCCCGGCGCAGCGTTTCGCGCGCAGATGTACTTTCTGTTTGAGCGCCAGCGCCGGCTGCGCGAAGTGAACTGGGAAGCGCCGGGCACCGTGGTGAGCGATTTCCTCTTCGAGAAGGACAAGATTTTCGCCTATCTGAGCCTGGATGACGCGGAGCTGAAACTCTACGAGCGCTACTACGACCTGCTGGCTGCGGGCCTGCCCCGGCCGGACCTGGTGATCTATCTGCAGGCCAGACCGGACGTGCTCGAGCAGCGGGTGCGCAAAAAGGCCGACCCGGCCGAAGCGCAGCTTTCCCGCGAGTACCTGGAACAGGTGGCGCAGGCCTATGAACATTTTTTCTTCCGCTACACGGCTTCCGATTTGCTGGTGGTGAACACTTCGGAGATCGATTTCGTGGAGCGCAACGAGGACCTGCAGGACCTGCTGCGGAGACTGCAGCAACCGGTCAAGGGCACCCAGTATTTCCTGCCTCTGGGGCCCGGCTCGCAGGGGGACTGAAGCGCGTTCGAGCACGGTGATGCTTTCGGCGCCGGCACGGGTGCAAACGGATTCGGCGGCGCGTGCGTTTCCACGGGGTGGCGGTGACCGGGCAGTGCCGTCCGGGCGCAGAACCTACATCGGGAGGTGAGTAACATGAAGGGCTGGACACGGCGACAGTTTTTTCTGACGTCTCTGGCGAGCGGGCTGGCCGCCGCAGCCGGCCGCGTGCTGGGAGCGCCTGAAGCGCAGGCGTTCCAGGGTACCGGCGGGGTGCCGCAGGGCAAGCGTCCGCTGATGGTGGCCAGTGCGAACGGCCTGCGTGCGCTCGACCGCGGCATGGCTATCCTGCAGCAGGGCGGCGATACGCTCGACGCCGTGCTGGCCACGGTGAACCTGGTCGAAGACGACCCGAACGACACCTCGGTGGGCTACGGAGGCCTGCCGAACGAAGATGGTGTGGTGGAGCTGGACGCCAGTGTCATGCATGGTCCGACGCGGCGCGCCGGCGCGGTCGCCTCGCTGCGGGAGATCAAAAATCCTTCGCGGGTCGCCCGCCTCGTGATGGAGCGCACCGATCATGTTCTGCTGGTCGGGCCGGGAGCACTGCGCTTTGCCGAAGCGCACGGGTTCGAGCGCCAGAATCTGCTCACCGAACGGGCGCGCACGGCTTGGCTCGCCTGGAAAGAATCCATGAGCGACCGCGATAGCTGGGGACCGGGGTTGGACAGTCCGGAGTGGCGCGAGCGCACCGCCCGGCTGCTGCCCGCAGGCCTTTCCGAACCGGAGCGCGAGGAGTGGCTGGCGTGGATTCGCGAGGTGATTCTGCATCCGCCGACGGGCACCATCAATTGTCTGGCCGTGGATAGCCGCGGGAACCTCTCGGGGACGACAACGACTTCGGGGCTGGCCTGGAAAATTGCCGGGCGGGTGGGCGATTCGCCGCTGATCGGAGCCGGACTGTACGTGGACAACGATGTCGGCGCCGCCGGTTCGACCGGACGCGGAGAAGAATGCATCAAAGTGAACGGCGCGCACACCGTCGTGGAGATGATGCGGCAGGGCAAAACGCCGACCGAAGCCTGCTTGGAGGCTCTGCACCGCGTCGCCCGCAACTACGGGAACGATCGCACGCGGCTCCGTCGGTTCCATCTGTTGTTCTATGCGCTGAACAAAGATGGCGTGCACGGCGGGGCTTCGCTGTGGGGCGCAACCCGCGGAGGACGTCCGCGCCAGTATGCGATTCACGATGGCACCGCTGCGCGCCTGGTGGACTGCGCCGCGCTGCTGGAAGGTGCCGAAGCATAGTTGCAGCACGGTCGGCTGCGCCGAGCGGCTGAGGATGTTGCGGGTCAAGGCAGGTCTCGATGGAGCGCGTCAATGTGGTCGTGGTCGGTGCCGGTGTGGTCGGGTGCGCGACGGCGCTGGCCCTGGCGCGTCGCTACAGCGACGTGTTCGTCGTGGAGCAGCTGCCCAGGCCGGGCATGCTCACCAGCTCGCGAAACAGCGGCGTGATCCATTCCGGCGTGTACTACCCCACCGGCTCGCTGAAGGCGCGGCACTGTGTGCGCGGAAACCGGCTGCTCTATGAGTTCTGCGCCGCGCACGGAATCCCGCATCGCCGGACGGGGAAGGTCATCGTGGCCACCGACGCCAGCGAGACGGCGGAGCTCGAGGCGCTGTGCCGACTCGGAGCCGCGAACGGCGTCGAGGGACTGCGCATCATCGACCGCGCGGCACTGCAGAGACGAGAGCCGCATGTGCGAGGGGTCGCGGCGCTCGAAATCGACTCGACAGGGATCGTGTCCAGCGAGGAACTGGTCAAAGCCTTCGCGCGGCTCGCGGTGCAGCACGGAGCCAGCCTGCTCACGCACACGCGAGTGACGCGGCTGGAGCCGGCCGGCGAGGCCATCCGCGTCTGGATGCGTACGGGTGAAGACGGCACAGCGGCAGAAGAAGCGGTGGAAACACGCTGCCTGGTGAACAGCGCCGGACTGTTCGCCGACGAGGTCGCAGCGCTGCTCGGCAACACCCGCTGGCGAATCTATCCCGTGCGCGGCGAATATTGCGAGGTGGTGCGCTCGAAAGCGTATCTCATCGCCGGACTGGTCTATCCACTCCCGCATCCGGAGGGGCTGAGCCTGGGCGTTCACTTCACGCGCACCCTGCACGACACCGTGCTGGTCGGGCCGACCGCGCGCTACATCGAGGATAAAAACGATTACGAACGAGACCGGGAACCGGTCGAGGAGTTTGCCCGGCGGGCCAAACTGCTGGTGCCGGCGATCGAACCGGGCGACCTGACACCGGCATATTCCGGGATTCGGCCCAAACTCGTGCCACCGGGGCCGAAGCCGGGGGGAAAAGGTTTTGCAGATTTTGTCATCACACCGGACGCGCAGTTCCCTCAGGTGATCCACCTGGTGGGCATCGAATCGCCGGGGCTGACTGCGGCTCCTTCGATTGCCGAGCAGGTGAGTGAGCTGGTCGCCGCCGTGCTGGGCTAGGTGGGCGAGGTGCTGCGAAGTCAGGCGGCAGGGGGCTGTTCCCGGTGCTCCGGCTCGGGCGATTGCGTCTGCGGCTGAGCGAGACCCGCGGGCGCCGTGCTCGTGCTGGCTGCCGCGCCTCCCTGCAAGACCTCCAGCGCGCGGCGGACGAGCGGGTCGTCCCGGTAGCTCTGGCGTTCGCGGGCTGTTGGCGGAGCGGTTTCTTCGGTGGAAGGCTCGAATTCCACCGTGGGGGCGACGCCTTCGTCGAGGATGGGTTTGCCGTCCGGGGTGTAGTACTTGGCCACCGTTAGAATCAACGCGGCGCCATCTTCGAGCGGAATCAGGCGCTGCTCGGAAGCGGAGCCAAAACTGCGGGTGCCGAGGGTCTTGCCACGCTGGTTTCCGGCGATGGCCGCAGCCAGAATTTCTGCCGGCCCGGACGTGCTGTTGGAGATCAGCACCGCCACAGGATGCCGCCAGACGACCCGCACCGGGTCTGCAGCGAATTCCCGGGTGTCGTATTTCTGGCCACGCAAGCGGGCAATCGTTCCAGACGGGAGAAACAGCCGCGCGGCCGAGATGGCTTCTTCATTTTCACCCAGCGCGCAGTCCCGCAGGTCCAGAATCAACCGCTGCACACCCTGCCGGTCAAGCTGGAGAAGCTGTTCGCGAAGCTCCGCAACGATGGCTTCGGTCAGCGTGGGAACACGGATGAAGGCCGTGGTTGCACCGGAGCTATCCGGCGCTGTCGGGAATCGCTCGACGTACAGTTTGGGAGGCGCTAAACGCGCCAGGGTAAGGGTCAACTCGAGCGGTTCCGTGGCGGCCCGGCGCACCACCGAAACCCGCACCGTGCTGCCGGGTTCGCCGGAAAGCAGATTCTCGGCCTGACCGACAGACATCTCCCGGGTGGTGAACCCGGCAATGGATTCCAGCACATCGCCGTGCTGCAGGCCGGCTTTCTCTGCCGGGCTGCCGGGAAGGACGGCGACCACCGCGATATAGCCGAAGCGCTTGGAAAGCGCCAGCCCGGATTCGCCAACAGCACCCGAATTTTTTTTCGTCTTGTACTCAGCGAATTCGGCGGGACTCATGTAGCTGGAGTAAGGGTCGAGCGCCTCGAGCAGTCCGTGCAAGGCGCCGGCCGTGACCGAGCGCAGGTCCGGCTCTTCCACATAGTCCTGCTGGATGTGCTGGAGGACTTCGCTGAACACCGTCAGCGAGCGGTAGGCGCGCTCGTTGGCCGCCTGGCCCAGCACATACCCGAAGGCCACGTAGCCAAAAACGAACAGGGAAGCTGCCAGGACGACCATCCGCGTCTGCCGGTTCATCGGTTTCGCCTCACTGACTTGCCTCGGCATTATAACATCCCTGCACGACTGCTCGCAGGAGCTTTTCCGCGTCTGCTGCTCGCGCAGGCTGCTCCCCTACGATGCATGTTGACACGGTCAGGTTGCGAGAATCGTCCGGTGCGGCCGAAGCCTGCACGGTGCTTCACACGGCTGTGTGGAGCTCGTCGGCGGCCACGGGTTCGGCAGCCGTCAGGTACGTCTGCGAGATGCGATCCTGCCAGGTGAGCTGGTCTTCATCCCACAGGGCCCAGAGAAACCCCAGCCACAGCGTCAGCCCCGAGACCGCATAGCCGAAACAGCGCCACAGCAGCTGGCGATCTGTCGGCGCTTGGCCCGAAAAGTCCACCACCCGCAACCTGCGCAAATGCATGCCCGGTGTGGCGCCGGCAAAGAACGTGAACAGGCTGAAATACAGCAGATAGAGGAGGAACAGCGCGCCGGCATAGATGGCCACCGGCAGCTTGCCCAGCGGAGTTTCTCCCCCGACGAGGCGAAAGATCAGCAGGAAACCGGCGAAGCCCAGCAAAATGAAAAACGCATCGAGCAATCCTGCCCAGCAGCGCTGGGATAGTTCGACCACGGGAGCTGCGGCACGGTCGGGGTGGCGCAAGGATTCTTCCGCGACCAGAAAATCAAGCCGGGGTTGCACCACTTCGATGGTAATGCCGACGGAGTTTTCTTCGCGCGCTTTCGCTTTTACAGTCGGACGCGCCGCAGTTTCGGCAGGAGAAGGTGTCTGCAGGAGCTGCTCCGTGGCAAAGAGCAGGGGGGTCTGTCCGGCCTCCGGACGAAGACCCCGGCGGCGGCTGCGGTACGCTGCCAGGCGCCGGGCCACCTCCTCGCGCCAGTTGGAAGCCGTGGAAGCCACGGCCACCGGTTCGGCCTCCGGTTCGGCGGCAGCAAGCGGGGTGCGGCAGGCGTAGCACTCCGTGGCCTGCTCGCTGTTGAAAACTTTGCAATTTGGACAGATCTGGTACACGAGTCGTTTTTGCGCTACGGATGTCCCGACGGGACCTTCCGATGCTAGCAACTTTGCGCGCCGGCGGGGTAGGGTTGACCGGCCGTGTCGCGAATCAGATACCCCGACGAAAACGGGGCCACGCGGGGCGACGGAATTTCTGTGCGGCGGCCTTTCGCCGCCTGAGCCTGCATGCTAGGCTAACCTGGTTTCACTTTTTCTCTCGAACGATGCGGTGATGGGGATGCGACGCGCTGCTTGCGTGCAGAGGCTGTGCGGACTCGTCTGGTTTGCGGCGCTGGTGAGCCTGCCGGTCTGCGCGCAGGTGCGCGTGCCGGCATCCGGCGAATGGGCTGAGCTGCGTGCCCGCCAGCAGCGGCTGGAAGGAACGGTGTACCACGCTGAGGGCGATGTGGAAATCCGCTACGGGGATCTGCTGCTGCACGCCGACCGCCTGCAGTACGATACCGAAACCGGCGAGCTGGCTGCCGAAGGCAACATCCGGTTTGTCCAGCAGGACCAGCACCTCGAGGCGGAGACCATCCACTACAATTTGAAAACCGGGCGCGGCCGCCTGCAGCGGGTGCGGGGCAGCATCCGCTTCCAGCGCGAGCCGAGCGCCGTGTTGCTGGTGAGCGTGCACCCGCTGTACTTCGAGGCCCGCGAGGTGGAACGAACCGGCGCACGCACCTTTGTGGTGAAAAATGCCTGGCTGACGGTCTGCGAGCCCCGGCGTCCCCAGTGGCAGTTCTTTGCGCCCGAGGCCCGCATTGAGCTGGGCGAAAAAGTCGTTCTGCTGCACGCCAACTTCCGCATTTTTCGGATTCCGCTGGTCTATCTTCCCTATGCGACCGCGCCGATTGCAGAGCGGCCGCGCCAGTCCGGTTTCCTGATCCCCACCGTGGGCAACCAGTCGCAGAAAGGCTTCGTGCTCAGGGAATCGTTCTACTGGGCGCTGGCGGACTGGGCCGACCTCACGCTGGGTGCGGAGCTGATGAGCCGGCGCGGCTTCGGGCATCTGGGCGAGATGCGTCTCTGGCCGTGGGAGCGGGTGCGCGTGAACGCTTCCTACTTTGCCGTGCAGGACCGCGGACTCGAGACCATGAGCGGCACGCGGGTCAAACAGGGCGGCCATCAGAGCCGGTTCGAACTGGACGCACACCTGCCGCACGGCTGGCGCGCCGTTGCCGACCTGAATCAGCTTTCCTCGCTCACCTTTCGTCTGGTCTTCGCGGAAACTTTCGATCAGGCGGCCCGTTCCGAGGTACGCAGCACAGCTTCCCTGACGAACAATTTTCGCGGCTTCAGTCTGGGCTTTGCCATGCGGCGATACAAAAATTTTCTGAGCGCGGTGCCTGAGCAGGCCGTGGTGCTGCGCACGGCGCCGGGCGCGCGGTTCAGCTCGGTCGAGCAGGCCCCCTGGCCGCGCCTGCCAATCTATTTCGGATTCCACGCGGCCGTCGACGCCGTCCATCGCAGCGACCCGCTGCTGGAAACGCCGGACACCGTGCAGCGGAGCGAACTGGCGCCGCGCGTGACGATTCCGTTGCGCTGGGGCCCGTGGCTGGGCGTTCGCTCGACGTTCGGGCTGCGCACGACCCGCTACAGCCTTTCGCAAGACCCTGCGGTCGCCGGCAGCCTGAGCGGCGTGCCGGTGCGACGCAATACGGCCGAGGTCACCGTGGATCTGCGTCCGCCGGCGCTGGCGCGCATCTGGGATGGTGTGCACACGAAATGGAAGCACGTGATCGAACCCCAGCTCGTCTACCGGTATGTGAACGGGGTGAACCAGTTCGGAAGATTCCTGCGCTTCGACGAAAACGATCTGCTGACGGATACGAACGAGGTCGAATACGGCATCGTGCAGCGACTGTATCGCCGCTCCGGGACAGAGACCGCCGAGGTGCTGAGCTGGCGCGTGGCCCAGAAATACTATCTGGACGAAACGTTCGGCGGCGCGCTGGTGCCCGGGCGTCGCAACGTGTTTGCGGCGCTGTACTCGATCACGCCCTTTGCGTTTGCCGATCAGCCGCGACGGTTTTCTCCCCTGGTGAGCGATTTCAAGATTACTCCCGGCGGTGCCTACGACCTGCAGTTCCGGCTGGACTACGACACCACGCGGAGAAAAGTGACGGCGCTGGGAACGCTGGTCAAACTGCGACCCCGCGGGGAGGCGTTCCTCACGCTGGCGCACTTTGCGACCCGCGCGGATCCGGTTCTGCAGCCGCTCTCCAACCAGATTCGTGCCCTGGTGGGCTATGGCGAGCTGGCGCGGCGAGGATTCAATTTTGCGGTCGGGCTCAACTACGACGTCAATCGTGATTTTCTCCAGAATACGGTCGTGCAGGTGAGCTACAACGGCGCCTGTTGCGGCATTGGCTTCGAGTACCGGCGATTGGCTCTGGGGCCGGTGCGCAGCGACAATCAGTTTCGAGTATCGTTGTTGATCGCGAACCTGGGAACCGTCGGCACGGTGCGGCAGCGCGAGAAAATCTTCTGAGCAAGAGTTTGCCGCAAAGATGCCGGCGAAGCAACGCAGGAGCCTCCGGTGCGGGGACGAGAACTGGCCTTCTTTTCCATCGCCGAGCTTTCCGGTTCGATCCGGTCGCGGCGAGTGTCGCCGGTCGAGCTCGTCGAGCAGGTGCTGGCTCGACTGGAGCGGCTGAACCCGCGGCTACAGGCCTATCTGACCGTAACAGGCGAGCTGGCCCGTACGCAGGCTCGCAAGGCGGAGGTGGAAATCCGGCGCGGAGACTGGCGCGGACCGCTGCACGGCATCCCGCTGGCGCTGAAGGACAACATCCACACCCGGGGCATCCGGACTACGGCCGGTGCCAAATTTCTTGCTGACTTTGTGCCCCGGGAAGATGCCTCCGTGGTTACGCGACTGCAGCGGGCCGGTGCGGTGCTGCTGGGTAAAACGAATCTGCACGAATTCGCCTACGGCGTGACGACCGAAAATCCGCATTATGGTTCCACGCGCAACCCGTGGGATGCGCAACGCATGGCGGGAGGTTCCAGCGGAGGTGCGGCCGCGGCCGTGGCGGCCGGTCTGGCCTTTGCGGCGGTGGGAACCGACACGGGCGGCTCCATCCGCATTCCGGCCGCGCTGTGCGGCATCACGGGTCTGAAGCCGACCTACGGCCGTGTCAGCAACTGGGGCGTCGTGCCGCTGGCGCCCAGCCTGGACCACGTTGGGCCGCTGACACGCAGCGTGGAAGATGCCGCCATTCTGCTCCGGGCCATGGCCGGCTGGGATCGTCGCGACCCGGCTTCGGTGCGGTGTGCGGTGCCCGATTACTCTGCTGCATTGCGCGGCCGATCATCCCGCAGCCGGCCATTGCGGGGACTGCGCCTGGGGATTGCCGGGAACTTTTTTCTCGAGCAAGTGCAGGCGGAAGTGGCGCGTTGTTTCGGGGCGGCCGTCGAGCAGTTTGTGCGACTCGGGGCGGACGTGGTGGATGTGCACCTCCCACGCCTGGCCGAGGCGAGCGAAGCCGGCACGACGATTTCGCTGGCCGAAGCGACCCGAGTTCATCAGCAGGCGGGGTACTTCCCGGCGCAGGCCGAAGCCTACAGTGCCGAGGTGCGCAAGCGGCTGGAACTGGGCGCAGAGGTGCGAGCGGTGGACTACCTGGCTGCGCGGGAGACACAACGAGAATTGCAGAGAGAGTTCGCCGAAGTGCTGGAACAGGTTCATGCGCTGCTGGCGCCGACCGTGCCGGTGGTGGCACCGCAATTGGGCACGCAGAAGGTGGTCCTGGACGGGCAGGAGGAATCGGTTCGATCGGCGCTGTTGCGATTCAACCGACCGTCCAACCTGACGGGTTGTCCCGCGATTTCGATTCCCTGCGGGTTTGTCGAGGGGTTGCCGGTGGGAGTGCAACTGATCGGCCGCTGGTGGGGTGAAGCCGAGCTGCTGCAGATTGCGCACGCGTATCAGCGGGCGACGGAATTCCACCTGCAGCGGCCGCCGCTGGACGCCTGACAGCGGCGCCGGACCAGGCACAGGTTTGCGAACGGGGAGAAGAAAAATGACGGCACGAACAGGCAGGAATCGCGTGTTGATGATGGTGCTGCTGTTGCTGGCGGTGGTCGGCGGCGTGCAGCCGCAGGCTTCCGGAAAGTTTCTAGTCCTGCTGACGAATGACGATGGCTACGATGCCCCCGGGCTGCGTGCCCTGGTGGAGGCGTTCCGGTCGCGCGCGGAGATTGTGGTTGCGGCACCGGCTACGGAACAGAGCGGCAAGGGACACAGCATCACCACCTCAGCCGAACCGATTTTTCTCCGCTCGCACCGGCAGCCGGACGGCGCTCTCTGGTATGCCATCGAAGCGCCGCCCGCCACCTGCGTGCGACTGGCAGTGGAGAGTCTGCTGCCCCGCCGGCCTGATCTGGTCGTCAGCGGGATCAATCGCGGCGAAAACCTGGGTATCACCGTGTATCTTTCCGGGACCGTGGGCGCGGCGCGGGAAGCCGCCATCGTCGGCCTGCCGGCGATTGCGGTTTCGATGCGCGGCAACCGCCAGGAAGACTATGCGGCTGCTGCCGCCTTTGTGGCGGGGCTGGTCGAGCAATTGCAGCAGAAGCAGGCGCTGCGGCCCGGGTTGTTTCTGAACGTGAACGTCCCGGCGGGAGAACGTCGCGGAGTGCGGGTGGCGCGGCTCAGTTTGCTGGCGACGCATGAGGATTACGAACGGCGCGAAAGTCCGCGGGGCCGGGTCTATTACTGGTCGCGGTGGCGCCCGCTCGAGGACGATGTGGAAGGCACCGATGTGTGGGCCTTCGCGCGGGGCTACATTACACTGACGCCGATGACCCTGGACGTGACCGATGTGTCGGCGCTCGAAAAGCTGCGCGGTCTGGAGACGCACGCAGAAACCAGCGTGGTGCGGTAGGCGGATGGCCATGGCCCGAATGCACGAAGGGTGAATCTTCTGCGGTCTGGAATGCGTCCTAACATAGACGCCGGATATGCGAAAATAGCCGGTGCGACGATGCCAGGGTAAACGATTTCGGCATCCAACAAACAGCAGAGGCAATCGGGATGGATATATCGTTGGTGGCAGCGCTGGTCGCCGGAGTGGTTTCGTTCCTCTCGCCCTGTGTGCTGCCGCTGGTGCCCGGCTATGTTTCCATGCTGTCGGGCATCGGGGTGGAACAGTTGAAGCGCGGGGAAGGCCCGCGCGGCTCGATTCTGGCTTCATCGCTGGCGTTCGTGTTCGGATTTTCGCTGGTGTTCATCGCGTTCGGGGCTTCGGCCAGCGCCGTGGGGCAGTTCCTGGTGAGCAACAAGAATCTGCTGGCACCGGTGGCGGGGGCCATCGTGATTCTGTTCGGTTTGCATCTGGTGGGTGTGCTGGGGAAGCTGACGCGGCGGGCGGGGCTGCTGCTGGGAGCCGTGTTCGTTCTGGCCGGCGTGCTGGCCGTCGCCGGTGTGCACATTCCGATGCGTGCCTCGCACTATTTTTCGCTAGCGGCGATCTTTCTGGCCGGGCCGCTGCTGGGGCAGTGGCTGAACCGGGAAGCGCGGCTGAGCAGCGTGGGCGGGCAGCCCGGCGTCGTGGGGGGATTTCTGCTGGGCTTTGCCTTCGCTTTCGGCTGGACGCCGTGCATCGGGCCCATTCTGGCCGGCGTGCTGGCGCTGGCCGCCACGAAGGAAACCATCGGCCAGGGCGTATTTCTGCTGGCAGTTTATTCGGCGGGCCTGGCGGTGCCTTTTCTGCTGACCGCGCTGGGCATCAGTCATTTCCTGCGTTTCTATCAGAGCTTCCGTCGCCATCTGCACGCGGTCGAGGTCGGCAGCGGAGTGCTGCTGCTGTTTGTGGGCGTTCTGATTTTCACCAACCGGCTGGGTTGGCTGGCCGGCCAGTTTGCATTTTTGAACGACCTGGTGCTCTGGCTGGAAAAAAGCTTGACGGGCAGTTGAAGGCATTTTGTCTGCGGGAAGGAGAGCGAATCCATGCGTGCGTTCGGGACCTGGTTGCTGGTTGCCCTGCTCATGGCGGTGCTGCTGGCAGGCTGCAGTCGGCAGGCGAATCCCTCCGGGGAAGCGGCCGAAGTGGAATTGATCGATCTGCGCGGCGGCCCCATCAACCTGGAGGCCTACAAGGGCAAGGTGGTTCTCGTCAATTTCTGGGCCACGTGGTGCGCGCCGTGCCGGGTGGAGATTCCCTGGCTGATTGAGTTTCAGGAGAAGTACGCCGCGCGCGGATTCACCGTGCTGGGAGTGGCCATGGACGAGGGGGGCCGGAAAGAGGTCGCACCCTATGTCGAAAACGAACGCTTCGAGGTGAACGGACGCCAGGTGGCGATCAACTACCCGATTCTGCTGGGCGGTGAAGCGGTCGAACAGCAGTTCGACGGGATCATCGGACTGCCCACCAGCGTGTTGATCGATCGCGAAGGCCGGCGCGTGCGGCGTGTGATCGGTCTGATCGATCACAACCGGCTGGCAGAAGAAATCGAAAAGCTCCTCGGGGAAGGCGCGGGCCAAGCAGTGCCGGCGCAGGGGCAGAGTTCCGGCCAGTAGCCGCGGTTTCCGCGCCGCCATGAACTGACAAAAAATCAAAACACGCCAATCCGCCTGGCTGCCGATTCCTCCGGGTGAATTCCGCGGGCCACACGGGGCGATTGGCTGCCCCGACGGACCGTCGCCCATGTCGCGCGGTGGCCAGTCAGCGGGACCCGCAGCCGCTGCGAGTGCGCGGTTCCGGCTACTGCGCTCGGCTGGCCCCGACGATCTGCCGGACGAATCCCGTAACGTCTGCCCAGGCCACGCGCGCCTGTTCGGCGTTGTAGCGGTTCGGCGCCGTGAAGTTCATGAAAGCGTGCTGTGTGCCCGGATAGACACGTCGCGTATACGGCTTGCCCAATTCCCGCATCCGCGCTTCCACTTCTTCCATACGGGCATTGATGCGGGGATCGTCTTCCGCGTAGACCGCGAAGACGGGACAGGCAATCTGTGCCAGCCGCTCGGGCGGCGGTGCCGCACCGTAGAAGGGAATGGCGAAAGCAATCGCGTTCGATTCCGTGGCAAAGAAGTATGTTTGGCCGCCGCCCCAGCAGAAGCCGGACACTCCGATTTTATCGCGGCGGACGTCGGGGCGGGATTGCAGATAGCGAACGGCTCCGTGCAGGTCGGCCATGACGCCTTCGCGCTGCAGACGGCCGATGCCTTCGCGGGCGGCCTCCATGGAATCGAAGCTGGCGGTGCCGCCGAGACGGGAGAGGAAGTCCGGGGCGAGCGCCAACAGGCCTTCGGTGGCCCAGCGCTGGGCAATGTCCAGCACGAACTCGGTCAAGCCTCGGTTTTCATGAATCACGATGATGGCCGCAAACGGAGCGCCGGCTTGCGGCCGGGCCAGGTAGGCACCGACTTCCACGCCCTCCTCGCTGGTGTACTTCACCCATTCGGTGACGACCGAGGCGGGGCGCCGTTGCTCGCCGGCGGCGATGGACTCTTTCGGCGTCTGAGCCTGCGGGTCGGGCCAGTCGTATGCTTCCCACTCAAAAGCAAAGCCCTCGGCAAGCATGATTTCGTGGGCCAGGATGATGCTGCCCGTCAGATATGCCAGCTTCTGGAAGAATTCGCGACGCGAGATCGCTCCGCTCCGATAGCTCTGTTTGAGAGATTCCCAGGCCGGGGCAGGAACGGGTTGCACGGTTCACCTCCCGCGAAAGAAATGTCCTCCGGGGGCGCAGCCGAGCGTCACAGCTCCGCTTGCTGCTTCCCCGCGGTTGCTGTAGGCTGAAGTCGCCATGGACGAGATGGATTTTCGCAAAAAATCGGAGGCCGCGCTCGAAAATCTTCGTCGGCGCCTGCTGACCCTGGCCGATCAGTTCGGCTTCGAAGTCGAAGGAGAAGGCGAGAAGCTGGAACTGGTGTTCGAGGATCCGGAGCCTGCGCGATGCGTGATCAGTCCGAACACACCGGCGCGGCAGATCTGGATTTCCGCTCTGGCCACGAGCTTCAAGCTGGGCTGGTCGGAGTCCGCCGGCAATTTTGTGCTCGACCGCAGCGGTGAAACGTTGTTTCAGGTGATGAGTCGTATCCTGAGCCAGCAGCTCGGCACCGAGGTAATCGTCTAGGCCGCTGTGTGGATGGCCGGCGCCCCGCTGGTCCGGCTAGACCCCTTCCGCTCGGTGCTGCTTCGAGGAAATGGGTGATGGAGTTTTCCGTGCCCGGCTGCGGGCCTGAATTTTGCCTGCTGGCTGCACCGGCACGGAAGAAAACGCCCGTGCGTTCACGGATCACGCTCGCGAATTCGGTTTGGCCCACGGGACAGGCCGGGCTTTGCTGCAGGTCACGATTTCGGGAAAGCGGCCACGGCGCGACGCAAACGCTCCACGACGCGCGCCTGACCGAGAGCGGTCATGGTATCGAACAGAGGCGGCGCCACGGCGCGACCCACGATGGCCACCCGGGCCGCGTTGATCAGCAGAGCGGCTTTGACGCCCCGCTGCTCGGCCAGAGTGCGCAGGGCCAGCTCGCAGGTGTCGTGGTTCCAATCCGGAAGTGTTTCCAGGCGCGCGGCCAGCGCCTCGAGCAGTTCGGGGACGCGTTCGTCTTTCCAGAATTTCTCGATGGCGGCGGCTTCGTAGTCGAAGTCATCGGTGAAAAACGCTCGCGCCCAGCCAGTGAAATCCTTCAGCAGTCGCGTGCGCGGACGGATCAAATCGATCGTTTGCAGAAACCACTCCCGCCGGCGGTCGGCCCATTCCGGCCGCCAGATTCCGGCGCGCTGCAGCTCTTCGGCAACGTAGGGAGCGAGTTCCTCGACCGGGAGCCGCTGCAGGTACTGTGTGTTGAACCATTCCAGCTTGGAGCGATCGAAGACGGCGTTGGTGCGGCTCACGCCGGCCAGCGAAAAACGCCGGATCAGGTCGGCCGTGCGGATGAATTCGGTGTCGTCGCCGGGAGACCAGCCGAGCAGGGCGAGGAAGTTGCGGAAAGCTTCCGGAAGAAATCCCTCCTCGGCGTACGCGGTGACGCTGGTGGCCCCGTGGCGTTTGGAAAGGCGGGTGCGGTCCGGGCCGAGGATTAAAGGCACGTGCGCGAAAACCGGGGGCGTGGCGCCCAGAGCCCGGTACAGCAGTACCTGCTTGGGAGTGTTCGAAAGATGGTCGGCGCCGCGGATCACATGCGTGATGCGCATCTCGATGTCGTCCACGACCGCGCCGAGCTGGTAGGTGGGCAGGCCGGTCGAGCGCAGCAAGACGAAATCTTCGATCTCTTGATTGGCCACCGCGCGCCGGCCGAACACCGCATCGTCGAATTCCGTGAAGCCTTCCTCCGGGGTGCGGAAACGAATGGCGCGCGGCAGTCCCTGGCGTTCTTTTTCCGCACGTTCGGCGGCGGTCAGGTTGCGGCAGGTGCCCGGGTATCGGCGGATGGGTTTGGACGGTTCGGCATCGGAATCTTCGGCGGCGTCGCCCCCTGCATACTGTGCCGGGGGACAGAAACAGGGATACGCCGCGCCGGTAGCGACCAGTTGTTCGGCGGCCCGCTGGTACAGCGCAAGCCGTTGGGACTGGAACACCGGGCCTTCATCCCAGTCGAGCCCGAGCCAGCGCAGTCCCTGCAGGATGCCCTCCACCAATTCCGGGCGGTTGCGTTCGACGTCGGTGTCTTCGATGCGGAGGATGAACGTGCCGCCCTGATTGCGGGCAAACAGCCAGTTGAACAGGGCCGTGCGCGCACCGCCGACATGCAGGTACCCGGTCGGGGAAGGCGCGAAACGTACGCGGGGTGGCGACGAGGAATCCATCGGTGCAACTCCGCTCCGCAGACAAAACAGAACATCTTAGCGGAACAGAAACGGAAAATCGAGAAAGCTTCCGCTGCATCGGCTACGCGACCCTGCACCCAAGGTGTCGCCCATCCTTCTGCAGAACACAGATGCGGCCTGCCCGGTCCCGCCGAATGGTAGAATTTGCTCTCGCTCCGGAGGACGATGGACGCGCGCGAAATCCACGAGCTGCTGGAAGCAGTTCGCCGGCGGCGCCTGAGCACGGCAGAAGCCCTCGAACGGCTCAGGCATCTGCCGTTCGAAGACCTCGGTTTCGCCAAAATCGACCATCATCGCGCGCTGCGCCAGGGCTACGCCGAGGTCATCTTCGCCCGCGGCAAAACTCCTGCGCAGGTGGCGGCCATCGTCCGTCGCATGCTGCGGGCTTCCCGCAGCAACGTGCTGATCACCCGCGCCGACCCAACTACCTTCCGCGCCGTTCGACGGCTCACTCGCACGGCCCGCTACTCTCCCCTCTCTGGCGTCATCGCCATCCGCCGCGACCGACGCATCACCGGCAAGGGCCTGATCCTGGTCGTCTCCGCCGGCACCAGCGATATCCCCGTCGCCGAAGAAGCCCGCCTGACGGCCGAGCTGATGGGCAATCGCGTCGAAACCATCTATGACGTCGGCGTCGCCGGCCTGCACCGTCTGCTCGATCATCGCCAGAAAATCGCCGCGGCGCGCGTGATCATCGTCGTCGCAGGGATGGAAGGTGCGCTGCCGAGCGTGGTGGGCGGGCTGGTGGGCGTTCCGGTAATTGCGGTGCCCGCGAGCACCGGCTACGGAGCCAGCTTCGGCGGTCTGGCCGCGCTGCTGGGCATGCTGAACAGTTGCGCATCCAACGTTACCGTCGTCAACATCGATAACGGCTTCGGCGCCGGCTGTGTGGCCAGCGTCATCAACCACCTGCCCTGAACCGGCCCTGCTTCGAGCATCGCGCTGACTCGCCGCAGGCCGGTGCGTCACCCCGATTCCACGCCCCCGGGAAGCGCAGGCCGCCCAGCGGCCGAAGGCTTGGGGAAGGCAAAATTCGGCAGATGGCGGTGGAGAAGAAACTTCACGGGCGATGTGGATTCAGTGCGCTCACCAGGGCCTCGGCGAGCGCCGGCTCCTGCTCGGGGAAGACGGTGCGCAGGTCCAGCACCAGCCAGTCGTCCTCGATGCGGGCGATGACCGGCGAGCTTTGCTCCGGCGCGCGCAAGCGGGATTCCAGCTCCGCAGCCGAGAACCGCCGACTCCGCACGGCAATCAGTCGTGTCGGCAACTGCTCGCCGGGTGTCGAACCGCCGCCGATCACGGAGTGTCCGCTGCGCACTTCCGTCTCGCACTCGGTGTCTCGCAACCGGGTCCGCAACCGCTCCAGGAAAGCCTGCGCGCGCAGTTCCATCTCGCCCAGGGAGATCTGTAGCATGCGCACGACCGGGATCTCCTCCAGCCGCCCCTGGAGATAGCTGCGCAGCGTGGCCTCCAGCACGGAGATCGTCAGCTTGTCCACGCGCAGGGCACGGAACAGCGGATGACGCCGCAGGCGTCCCACCAGCTCCTCTCGGCCGGCGATGATGCCCGCCTGCGGCCCGCCGAGCAATTTGTCGCCGCTGAACGTCACCAGCGACACGCCGGCGCGCAGACTCGCCGTCGCCAGTGGCTCGTCCACGCCGTACGGGTGCAAGTCCACCAGGCAGCCGGAGCCAAGGTCTTCACACACCGGCAGGTTCGCGCGCCGTCCCAGCTCGACCAGCTCTTCCAGGCTCGGCCGCTCGGTAAAACCGACCACGCGAAAATTCGACGGATGCACCCGCAGCAACAACCGCGTGCGTTCGTTGATGGCCTGCTCGTAGTCTTGGATCCGCGTGCGATTTGTGGTGCCCACCTCGCGGAGTACGGCGCCGCTTTCGGCCAGGATGTCCGGGATGCGGAAGCCTTCGCCAATTTCAATCAGTTCGCCGCGCGAGACGATCACTTCGCCACCCTTCGCCAGCGCCAGAAGCAGCAGAAACACCGCGGCGGCGTTGTTGTTCACCACGATAGCGGCTTCTGCGCCCAGCAGCCGCGCCAGCAGTTGCGCGGTGTGCGCATCCCGCTTGCCGCGCGTGCCTTCGGCCAGGTTGTATTCCAGGTTTGAGTATTGCGTCGCGGTGTGTCGCAGGTGCTCGATGGCTTCGGTGCTGAGCGGGGCGCGGCCCAGGTTCGTATGCAGAATCACGCCGGTGGCGTTGATCACCGGCCGCAACGAAGGCGCGCAGATGCGCTCGAGCTCAGCCGCCACGGCCGCCTCCAGCCGCGACGGGTCCAGCAGGCTGCGGGCGGCTTCCGGCGACGTCGTCACCTGGCGCCGGAGCTGCTCCAACACGGTGCGGGCAGCCTCCACCACCAGGGCGCGCCCGTTTATCGCCGCGAGCTGCACCAGCCGTTCGCGCCGCAGCAGCTCATCCACAGAAGGAATCTGCCGCAGCCACTCCGTCCGGCTCGTCATCTGGTCCGAAGGGGAAGCCATCGCTGGTTATTTCAACACACCCCGACAACCGGGGCAATGCGCCTGTTTCGCGCAGGTGACCGTTCCACCGCACCTGTTCTGCAGAAGGATTGACGTGCCGCACCGCTGGTCGCTAGCATCGGTGCGAGAGCAGCACCGCATTCCCATGAGCCAGACCGACGACGCCCTCAGCCAGCTCGAACGGGACATCCGTGCCCTGAAGATCGAGTACGAGCAATACTTCGGCGGTGGCCGCCCCCGTCCTCCTTCCGACACCGAGTGGCGCGTCGAACAGGCCATCAAGCGCTTCACGGAACGGGGTGCGGAGATGTCCTATGCGCAGCGTTTCCGCTTCAACAACCTCACCTCCACCTACGCCAAATACCGCGAGGTGTGGCGCAAGCGTCTGAAGGAAAAAGAAGAAGGTTTTGTGCCGCGCCACTTCGGTGCCGCCGCACGCGCCATCGAAGCCGAACGCGCACGCGCCCGGCAGGCGAACGCGTCTGCAGCACCGGAGTCCGCCCCTGCCCGCGCCCGCATCGTCTGCTCGGACCCGGAGCAAGAGCCGGAGAAGATCGAACAACTCTACCGCGCCTTGCTGGAAGCCCACCGGGCCGCTGGCGAGCCGACTGCCCCGCCCAGCTTCGAAAGCTTTGCCCGCTTCGTTCGCGCAAAAACGCAGCAGCTTCGCAAGGCGCAGGGCGGCAGCGAAGTGGAATACTCGATCGAGCTGGAAGATGCCAAAGTGAAGCTCAAGGCCCGCGTCAAGAAATAGTTCCTGCGGCCGCGCCTCCCGTCCGACTGCCACTTTCCCATCCTGCTGCCACCGCTTACAATACTCGGCTTTTCAGCGCAGGAGGATGCATGCCGATCCGACGTGCCTTGATCAGCGTTTCTGATAAGACCGGTGTTGTGGAATTCGCGCGCCGGCTGGCGGCGGCCGGTGTCGAGATTGTCTCCACCGGCGGCACCGCGAAATTGCTGCGGGAAGCCAGCGTGGCCGTGCGCGACGTCGCCGAGCTAACCGGCTGGCCGGAAATGCTCGGCGGCCGCGTGAAGACGCTCCATCCCAAAATCCACGGCGGCATCCTTTTCCGCCGCGGGCACGCCGAAGACGAACAAGTCGTCCGCGAACATCACCTTCCGCCGATAGACCTGGTTGCCGTCAATCTTTATCCGTTCGAAGCCGTCGCAGCGCAACCCGACACGGCGCCTGACGCGCTGCTGGAAAACATCGACATCGGCGGCCCGGCGATGCTGCGTTCGGCGGCGAAAAATTTCCCCCACGTCGTTGTGGTCTGCGACCCGGCCGATTACGACCGCGTGGCCTCGGAGGTGGAAACGGGCGACGTCAGCCTGGCCACCCGGCTGGCCCTGGCCCGCAAAGTGTTCGCTACCACCGCACGCTATGACGGCATCATCGCCACCGAACTCGAACGGCTCGCAGCCGCCGATGAGCGCCTCTCGCTGAGCCGCCCCGCTCCGCTGCCGGAACGGCTCCACCTGCCGCTCCTGCGCCGGGAAATTCTGCGCTACGGGGAAAACCCGCACCAGCAGGCCGCTCTGTACACACTCGCCGGTGCCGCGCCCGCCGGAGTCGCCGGCGCACGCCAACTGCAGGGCAAAGAGCTTTCGTACAACAACCTGGTCGACCTGGATGCGGCCTGGAACCTTGCCAGCGAATTCACCCGTCCCGCTGCCGTCATCATCAAACACACGAATCCCTGCGGTGCCGCCGAACACGACTCCCAGGCCGAAGCCTACCGCCTGGCACTGGCCTGCGATCCGGTCTCGGCATTTGGCGGCGTGATGGCTTTTAACCATCCTCTCGCTGCCGATACGGCCGCGGAGATCAGCAAACTGTTCGTCGAATGCATCATCGCCCCGGGCTACACACCGGAAGCCCTGCAAACCCTGTCCGCAAAAAAGAACCTGCGGCTGCTCGAAATCAGCCCCGCGGAGGAACGCGCGCTGCTGGAGCTGAAGCGCATCTCCGGTGGCGTGCTCGTGCAGACTCCGGACCATCGGCCGCTGCAGGAAAGCGATCTGCGCGTCGTTACCGAACGCCAACCCACGCCGGCCGAACTCCGTGCCCTGCTTTTCGCCTGGAAGGTCTGCAAGCACGTGAAATCGAACGCCATTGTCTTCGCAGGCGATGGACGCACGCTCGGCGTGGGCGCGGGACAGATGAGCCGCGTGGATTCAGTGAAAATCGCGGTGATGAAAGCTCAGGCGGCCGGCCTGTCCCTGCAGGGCAGCGTCGTTGCTTCCGATGCCTTCTTCCCGTTCCCGGACGGCGTCGAAGAAGCCGCCCGCGCCGGGGCCACGGCTGTCATCCAGCCCGGCGGCTCGGTACGCGACAACGAAGTCATCGCCGCCGCCAACCGCCTGGGCCTGGCCATGCTCTTCACCGGCATCCGCCACTTCAAACACTGACCCGCCGGGCCGGTACGCTTTCCGGCCCGCACTATTCGCGATAGATCCAGGCTCCGACCAGGGTGCCGATGGGAGCTTCGAAAAATCCCCACACCACCGGCAGCCAGGCCAGCTTCGGCGGAATCAGCCCGCCATAGGCGATCCCCAGGTAAACACCCGACCACAGGTGCGCAAACAACCACACCGCCAGACCGGCACAGACGGCCGTTTTCGGCCCCGGACCGTAGCGCGGGCGGATCGCTGCATACAGCCACACCGCCGCAATCCCGAGCACGAACGTCATCAGCACCAGCACCGCCAACTGCAGTGGATTGCCTTCGGTGGCGAGCCCGTACTGCTCCCGCAGCGCTCGCGCCGATTCGCCGAGCACGCCAGAATGGAGCGCAGCCTCTCCGATATTCATCACCAGGCCCGCCAGCAGCCCGCCTAAAAGCACGCGTCCCCAACGGATGGTTCCCATCTCTGCCTCCCTTCGGTCTGCCCGCAGTTTCCGCTGCGGGCAGTTGTTTCGTGGCCCGTTTCCGGAGTGGGTTCTGCTTACTTCTGTTGTCGAAAGATTGCAACTTTCTTCGGACAATTTCCACAGGCCCGGAGGCAGCTACCCCTCCCACGCACACCGTTTCTCCCACACACCGCAGCGTGCTGAATGCTTTGACGCCCACCCGGCAATGGGGCATAATGCAGAATTTGCACAATGAAAGCTGCTCTTTCAGTGCTGGCCGTTTTGTCGCTGCTCGCGTACCCGGCACTTCCGCAGCAGCCCCCGGCCCCTGCGGCTTCCGAAGCCGGCAGCCCGGCTTCCTCGGCAGACCGCCAGGCGGAAGCGTACTACCATTTCTCGATGGGGCACAGCTACGAGCAGTTGTTCGAGTCCACCGCACGCTCCGAATACGCCAGCCTTGCGATTGAACACTTCAAGAAAGCCTACGAGCTGGACCCAGCCTCCACGGTCATTGGCGAGCGGCTGGCGGAGATGTACGCCAAAACGCAGCGGATTCGAGACGCGGTGCTCGAGGCCCAGGAAGTCATCCGCCGCGACCCGAACAACCTGCCCGCGCGCCGGCTGCTGGCCCGCATCTACCTGCGCACGCTGGGAAGCTGGTCGGCGGCGGAACGGCAGCGCGAGATTGTCCGTCGCGCCATCGAACAGTATCAGGAAATCCTGCGTCTGGACCCCGCCGACGCGGATGCTGCCCTCTGGCTGGCGCGCCTGTACCGCACGCAGAACGAACACGAAAAGGCTGAAGAAGTTCTGCGCCAACTGCTCACCCGCGAACCACAAAACGAGCGTGCCCTCGAACAGTACGCGCAGTTGCTGCTCGACCTCGGTCGGCCTGAGCCGGTCGTAGAGCGGCTCGCGAACACCGCTGCGGCCCTGGAATCGCCGGCGTTGCTCGGCCTGCTGGGCGATGCCTATGCGCAGCTCGGCCAGTACGACCGTGCGGAAGCCGCCTTCCGCGATGCCCTGCAACTGGATCCCCGTTCGATCCCGCTGCGCCGGGGGCTGGCGCGCACGCTGCTCGCCGGGCAGAAACCGGATCAGGCCCTCGAGCAGTTCCTTCGTCTGATCGAACTCGAGCCTCAGGAGCCGGAGCATCACCTCCGCGCGGCCCAGATCTACCGCGAGCAGAACCGGCTCGAAGAAGCCGAACAGCACCTGCTCCGCGCACGCGAACGCGCCCCGGGCAACCTGGAGGTGATCTACAACGAAGCGCTGCTCTACGAAGCCCAGGGACGCTTCCAAGATGCCATCCGCGTCCTGGCCGATGCTGTGGTGGCTCTGAAACCGCAGCGCGAGCAGGAATCCGTCCGCCGCACGCTGGCCGTCCTCTACGAACAGCTCGGCCGGCTCTACCGCGAAACCGACCAGTTCTCCACCGCGGTGGCCACCTTCCGCGAACTGGAGTCGCTGGGCGAGGAGGAAGAAAAGCGGGCGCTGCTGCTCATTCCCGATACCCTGCGCATGGCCCGCGATCTTCGGCTGGCCCTGACCGAATCCCGACGCGCCCTGGCGCGGTTCCCGAACGATCCCAGCTTCATCAGCAGTCACGCGCTGCTGCTGGCCGAAGGCGGAGAGACCAAGGAGGCCGCCCGCCTGCTCCGCAATCTGCTCGGCCGCGCCGGGGACGACTACAGCATCTATCTGGCCCTGACACAGGTCTACGAACGCGGCCGGGCCTTCTCCGAAGCCGAAAAGGCTGCGCGCCAGGCCGAAGCACTGTCCCAGACTCCGGCGCAGCGTGAGCTCGTCTGGTTCATGCTCGGTGCCATCTATGAGCGCCAGGAAAAACTCCAGCCGGCCGAAGAAGCATTCCGGAAAGTGCTGGCCAGCAACCCGCGCCACGCACTGACGCTGAACTACTACGGCTACATGCTCGCCGAGCGCGGCCTGCGGCTGGAAGAAGCCGTCGCGCTGGTCCGTCGCGCCCTCGAGCAGGAGCCGCACAACGGTTTCTACCTGGACAGCCTGGGCTGGGCCTATTTCAAACTGGGGCAGTTCGAGCAGGCAGAAACCTATCTCACCCGGGCTGCCGAACGCGCCCCGCACAACCCCACCATCCTCGACCACCTCGGCGACCTCTATCAGCAGACCGGTCGCCACCAGCTTGCCGTAACCTTCTGGGAAAAGGCGCTGGCCGAATGGCAGCGTGCGTTGCCTTCCGAACTGGAGCCGGAGAAAATCTCCGCTCTGGAGCGCAAGCTGGCCGAGCTGAAGCGGCAGTTGGCGCAGAAGTCGGCTGAACGCGTCCAGCCGCGTTGACGCTCTCGCATGCGCTCGCTCTGCCTGCCCTGTTTCGCCAAGGTCAACCTTCGACTGCACATCGTGGGGCGCCGACCCGATGGCTATCACGAGCTCCGCACCATCTTTCAAACCATCTCCCTGCACGATGAACTGGAGCTGGAACTCCGCCGCGCGCCGGGCATCCAGCTCGAATGCGACGACCCGTCGCTGCCCACCGGTCGGGAAAACCTGGTCTATCGCGCCCTGCACCTGCTGCGGCGCGAGCTGGCGGTGAAGACCGGCGTCTATGCCCGTCTGCGGAAACGCATCCCCGTTGGACGGGGCCTCGGGGGCGGCTCGAGCAACGCGGCCGTCGCGCTGATCGGACTGCTTCGCCTGCTCCGCCGGAGACCCCCGGTGCCGCGGCTGCTCGCCTGGGCGGCACGGCTGGGTGCCGACGTGCCCTTCTTCCTGCTGGGTGGTACGGCGCTGGGAATCGGCCGCGGAGAACAGGTCTTCCCCCTGCCGGATATGCCGCGGCGCACCCTCGTGGTCGTCTCCCCGAGCGGTCTGTCCGTAAACACCCGCGAAGCCTACGGCTGGCTGGCGCCGCGGTTGACAAAACGGCCCGCCGACCCTACAGTATTTACTTTCTGCGCTCTCTGCTGGAAGCGCTGGAGCGGCGGACTGGCGAATGACTTCGAGCCGGTCGTTTTCCGCCGCCATCCCCGCCTGAGGGTTCTCCGGCGGGCTTTGCTGCGCAGGGGAGCTGCAGAAGCCGCGCTGGCGGGTAGCGGATCGGCGGTGTTCGGAGTGTTCCCCAACCCAGCGCAGGCGCGCCGAGCCGCACTGCTGTTTCCCGACGACCGGGTCTTTGTCGTTCAGACAATCGCGCGGGAAACCTATCGCCGGGCCCTCGGCCTGCACGAACTGCTTTGAGGCGAGCTTTGTTCGACGACAAGTTCAAAATTTTCAGCGGCAGCGCCAACGTCAAGCTGGCAGAGGACATCTGCCGGTTCCTGGGCGTTCCGCGCGGCAAGAGTGTGCTGCGCGAATTCAGTGACGGGGAGATCTATTTCCAGGTCCTGGAGAATGTGCGCGGTGCCGATGTCTTCGTTGTGCAGTCCTGCTCCCATCCGGTGGACCGGCACCTGATGGAGCTGCTGTTGATGATCGATGCCTTCAAACGCGCTTCGGCCTGGCGGATTACGGCCGTCATTCCCTACTACTGCTATGCACGCCAGGACCGGAAAGATAAGCCGCGCGTTCCCATCTCGGCCAAGCTGGTGGCCGACCTGCTGGAAACCGCCGGCGCCAGCCGCGCCCTGACGCTCGACCTGCACGCCCCGCAGATTCAGGGTTATTTCAATGTGCCCGTGGATCACCTGTTCGCCGCCCCGGTGCTGGTCGAACATTTCAAGAAGCTGAATCTGGGTCCCTTTACGGTCGTTTCTCCGGATGCCGGCGGCGTCGAGCGCGCCCGGTATTTTGCGAAGAAGATGGATGCGCCGCTGGCCATTGTGGACAAGCGCCGTGTAGACGTGGACGTCAGCGAAGTCGTGCATCTGATCGGCGACGTTCGCGGCCGCGCTGCGCTGGTCGTGGACGACATCATCGACACGGCCGGCACCCTGGTGAAAACCGCCGAGGCCCTGCTCCGTGAAGGCGCCACCCGCATCTTCGCCGCCGCGACCCATGCCGTGCTGTCCGGGCCGGCGGTCGAACGGCTGTGCGCTTCGCCGATCGAACAGGTCGTCGTCACCGACTCGATCCCGCTGTCGGAAGCGGCGGCTCGAGTGGACAAAATCAAAGTTCTGAGCGTCGCGGAGTTGCTCGCGCGCGGCATCCGTTCGATTCACGAGGAAACTTCGATCAGCGAGCTGTTCATCTAGCGCGCCGCCGGACGCAGCGCCGTTGCGTCTGCCGTGCGCGAGCAGAAAAGGAAGAACACAGCTATGGCGGAATTCATCGTCGAAGCCACTGTGCGCAACGAACTCGGCAAGAACGCCGCCCGTCGCATCCGCCAGACCGGCCGGATTCCGGCCGTGCTCTACGGCGGCCAGGCCCCGCCGCTGCCCGTGGCGGTCAACACCAAACAGGTGGCAGCGATCCTTCGTTCGGAAGCGGGTCGCAATACGATTTTCACGGTGCGCATCGCCGGCCACGAAGACGTCCGAGCCATGGTCAAGGACTGGCTGGTGGACCCAGTCAAGGGACAACTGCTTCATGTGGACCTGCAGCGCGTAGCCATGGATGTGCGCCTCCGCGTCAAAGTACCGGTGCATACCTTTGGTGACCCGGTCGGCGTCAAGGTGCAGGGTGGCATCCTGGAAACAGTCACCCGCGAAGTCGAACTAGAATGCTTGCCCGGCGACATCCCGGATGAAATCCGCGTGGACATCTCCGATCTGACCATCGGTAAGCATCTGCGGGCCGGCGATCTGCCGCTCGACCCGCAGAAGATCCGCCTGGTCACCGATCCGGACCGCGTGATCGTCCACGTGGTCGCGCTGCGCGCCGAAGAAGAAGCGGTGCCGGCGGAAGCGGCTCTGGCCGCGGAAGGCGCACCGGCCGAGCCCGAAGTCATTCGCAAGGGCAAGAAAGAAGTCGAGGAAGAGGAAGGCGAAGCCGAAGAGCGCTCCCGCGAGAAGGAGGAATAGGTTTCGCCGCGCCCGACGGCGTACACGGCGCCGGCGAACACGAACACCGGCCATGGCCGCCTTGGGCACCGCGGCATGCGCGCACGGGCAGCAGGGGCGGGCATCGTGACTCCGCCAGCCTGGTTGATTGTGGGCCTGGGTAACCCGGGCGTGGAATACGCCAGCACGCCCCACAATCTTGGCTTTCTGGCCGTGGATCGGCTGGCGGAGCTCGTGGGTACGCGGGTGGTGCGCCCGGAAGCGAAGTCGCTGCTCGGCCTGGGCACGCTGGCCGGCCTGCCCGTTGCGCTGGCCAAGCCGCAGACGTTCATGAACGCCAGCGGGCTGGCGGTGCGGGAACTGCTCGAGCGGTTCGAACTCGCCCCGGAGCGGCTCATCGTGCTGGTTGACGACGTGGCGCTGCCCTGGGGAATGCTGCGGATTCGCACTTCCGGCACCGCCGGCGGGCATAACGGCCTGGCCTCGATTATCGGAGCGCTGGGCAGCAGCAACTTTATCCGCGTGCGCATGGGCATCGGCCCGGACGAGCCCGTCGCTGACCTGGCCGCTTATGTGCTTCGTCCGATGCGGAAGGCCGAACTGGAGCGGGCGGCGGCTTCGGTCGAGGCTGCGGCCGAAGCGGTGCGCATGATCCTGACGGAAGGAGTGGGCCGGGCCATGGCGCGGTTCAACCGCCGAATCGCTCCGCCCCAGGCACCGGCCACCGAGGCGCCGAAACCCTGAGCTCGAGCGGAACCTCAGGCACCGGAAAGAGGAACCATGGAAGAACGCATCTATGATCTGATTTTCATCTGCCGGCCCGATACGCCGGAAGCAGAAGTGGACAAACTGATTGCCCTGCTCGAGCAGACGGCTGCAGAACGCGGGGGCCGCGTCGAAAAAGCCGAAAAGTGGGGAACCCGCAAGCTCGCCTACCGCGTGCGACGCCATCGGGAAGGCTACTACGTCTATCTGGTGGTGCACGGCACCCGCGGCGACATGATCCAGGAAATGGAACGCCGCCTGAAAGTTGCCGACCCGGTCATCAAATATCTGACGGTACGCCTGGATGACGAGCTGAAACGACAGCGCAAGCTGGCGCAGCGCCGCGAGCGCCGTGCCGCGCGCCGCACGCGCAAGCCGAAATCGGCAGCCGCCGCCCAGCAGGCGGCCAGCTAGCCGCGCGCCGGCTCGCGCAAGGAAGGGATCATGACAGACGAACTGAAACCGCAATCGGACCCACCAGCGGAAGGGGCTGTGCAGGAACGCGCTCGCGCCGCGGCCACACCGGCCAGCGCCCGCCGCAGCAAACGGCAGTTCTTCCGCAAGAAGAAGGTCTGCCGCTTCTGCGCCGACCGCATCGATTTCATCGATTACAAGAACGTGGAACTGCTCCAGCCCTTTATCCAGGAGCGCGGCAAAATCGTACCCCGGCGCATGAGCGGCACCTGTTCGCGCCACCAGCGCTGGCTGAAAATCGCCATCAAGCGCGCGCGCAACATTGCCCTGCTGCCGTTTGCCTCGGAAATTTGACGGAAAACTGGAGAAGCCGCCATGCAGGTCATCTTGCAGCAGACCATCGAAAAACTCGGCACGGCCGGCCAGGTCGTGGACGTCGCGCCCGGCTACGCTCGCAACTACCTGCTCCCGCGCCGACTCGCGATCGAGGCCACCCCGGCCAATCTGAAGCGGCTGGAAAAAATCCGCGAACAGATCGCCCGCAAAGCCGCCGGGGAAAAGCAAGCCGCGGCGAAGCTGGCCGAGCTGCTGGCCGCCGTCACCCTGACCATCCCGCGCAAAGCCGGCGAAACCGACCAGTTGTTCGGCTCGGTCACGGCCGCCGATATTGCCGAGGCGCTCCAGGCACACGGCTACCAGATCGAAAAGCGCAAAATCTTGCTCGAAGAGCCCATCAAATTAATCGGCGAATACGAAGTCGCCCTGCGGCTGCATCCGGAAGTGACCGCGTCGGTGAAAGTGCAGGTCGTCCGTCAGTCGTGACGACCACGCGACGGACTCCGCTGCGCCGCTCGCCTTCGCCGGCCACGGCATCACGGCCGGCATCGTTTCCGGGTTTGGTTCGATTCGAGAAATGGGCGCCGCCGATCGGGCGTTCGATGTCGTCGTTTTCGGAACCGATGCCCGCGGAACGGGAACATGGGAATCGCCCCAACCCCTGCTCGAGAGTTTGCCCAATGCGCCGGTGGTCGTGCTGGCCGAGCCTGACAATCCCACCGGGCCGGGTTTGCTGGCTTTGCGCGAGTGTGAGAGCCTGTACCAGGGAGTCAGCCACGCTCGCACGGAGCATCTGCCAGACGCCTTGGCTGTTGAGCAACTGGCCCGAGCTTCCCAGTTCGCATCGCTCTATCTGTTCAGTTCCCTTTCCGCTTCGACCGTGGAAGATCTCTATCTGACGCCGCTGGCAAAGCCAACCGAAATTGGCAAGCTCGTGGACTCCTCCGGCAGGGTCCTGATCATCCCGGACGCTCACCGAACGTATGCGGTGGTCCAAAAGGAGAAACACAAACCATGAGTGCTGCCAACGACCCAGGCCAGCCCGAGGCCCTGCTTTTCGACGTATCCACGCGTACCGAGGTCGAACTGCGCGGCGGAGATCGGGCATCCTTCCTGCACAACTTCTGCACGCAGGACATCCTTGGCCTTCCCGTGGGGCAGGGTTGCGAGGCCCTGATCTTGAACGTCCAGGCCCGCATATTGGCTTATGTCCGCATCTTCGCTCGTCAGGAGAGCCTCTGGATTGATAGTGAGCCGGGGCTCGGCCCGAAGATCGTGCAGCACCTGGATCGCCATCTCGTCATGGAACAGGTTTCCATCTTCGATTCGACGCGCGAGCTGACCCAGTTTCACCTGGCTGGCCCCCGTGCCCGCGGCATCCTTGAACAGGCCCTGGGCATGGATCTTTCAGGCTGGAAGCCCCTCCAGCACGGCGACCATCAGCTCTTCGACGTGCGCTGCCAGGTCCGCCGCAACGATTACCTCAGTTTGCCCGGGTTCGATTTGCTCTTCGCCGCCACCAGGAACCGAACGGTAATGGAGGGGCTCGAATCCCTGGGCGTGCGGGGCGCCGAAATGGATCTCTTTCATCGCTTGCGGATCGAAGCGGGGACGCCTGCGTATGGAATCGACATCGACGAATCGAATCTGCCTCAAGAGCTCAACCGCGATGGCCGACTCCTTTCCTACACGAAGGGCTGCTACCTGGGTCAGGAGCCGGTCGTCCGCATTCGCGATCTTGGCCATGTCAATCGCAAGCTCCTGGGACTCAAACTGGACGGGCCCGAAGTGCCTGCCGCCGGGAGCAAGGTGATGCAGGGCGGCAAAGAGGTTGGCCAGGTGACGTCGGCAGCGTTCTCCCCCAGGGTCGGCTCGGCTATCGCTCTTGCCTACCTCCGTCGCGGCTATGACCAGGTTGGAACCTCTGTGCAGGTCGATGGCCAGTCCGCCCAGGTGACAAGCCTGCCCTTCGTCACGCCCTGACTTGTGGCCCCGAGTCGCGGTTTCTGGGGTAAGCAGCCGCCT
>Ga0101944_10002337_pt1 | contig 31178 bp, 22 predicted proteins | sample DewCreD2012metaG_FD_75245 | JGI IMG/M metagenome (GOLD analysis project Ga0101944, IMG submission 75245) | Hot spring sediment bacterial and archeal communities from British Columbia, Canada, to study Microbial Dark Matter (Phase II) - Dewar... ... | reverse complement strand
ATCGCCGTCAGGTAGAGAAAGCCCCTGGGCACAGGAATGTACGTGATATCAATTGCCCATACCTGGTTAGGGCGAACTACCTGCAAATCTCGCAGAAGATAGGGTCTGATATACTTCGCCTGTCGAAGCCGGATCAGGTTACGCCTGGGATAAATTGCCATAAGGCCCATTAACCTCAATAAACGACGTACTCTCTTATGATTGACACGTATCCCAAGGGTAAGTAAAAAATCACGCATCCTTTTTACTCCTTCCGTAGGATGCTCAAGATAATGCTCGTCCATCAGTCTCATAAGCTTCAGATTCTCTTCGCTCTCACCCAGAGTTTGCAATAAAAACTACCCCTGCTTACACTTACCAGTTTGCAATGGCTGCGGATACTCAATTGCTCTTCTCGGTTAACCATATCCAGACGCTCTCTTACTGTCCCAACTTCTTTAAGTTTTTTTTTAGAAACTCTCTCTCCATCTCTAACTGTCCGATCTTGGCATATAATTTCTCCACATCAACGTCTCCTTTCTTTTCATGCCCCGGTTTGTCAAAAAGCTCCGGAGCCCGATCTAAAAACTCCTTCTTCCAGCGTGATATCATGTTTGGATGGATACCATACTTGCTGGAAAGGTCACTTATGGATTCCCGTTCCTGCAATGCTTCAATAGCTACTTTCGCCTTGAAAACGCTTGAATGTTTTTGTCTTTGTGTTTTCATAATACACTGGTTTTAAACTAGCAAATTTAAACTTAACCAGTGGTCTTAATTCAGAGGAGTATTATACAATCCACGCACCCGCGTGGGGTGCGACTCATCGCCAATTTGAATATCCATGGTGATTCAACGTTTCAATCCACGCACCCGCGTGGGGTGCGACGATTGTCAGGATTTACATGGAGTCTATACATGGGTTTCAATCCACGCACCCGCGTGGGGTGCGACCTGATAAGTGGTCAGATGCATGGTTTATTGAGTTGTTTCAATCCACGCACCCGCGTGGGGTGCGACCGGACTGCTTCGCATCAAATTCTTCCTGATAAATGTTTCAATCCACGCACCCGCGTGGGGTGCGACTATAGACCTTTTATCTGACTCTGATATTTTTTAGTTTCAATCCACGCACCCGCGTGGGGTGCGACAATGAATTCAATGAAAAATATGTAGTGTATAGAGTTTCAATCCACGCACCCGCGTGGGGTGCGACTTGGCCAATACTATTGTAAAGAATCTATCCTTATCGGTTTCAATCCACGCACCCGCGTGGGGTGCGACGTCGTTGAAATTGGCTGATATTGCCAATGCGGCGTTTCAATCCACGCACCCGCGTGGGGTGCGACACTACCTTGCGTAAGTTCAATTTTGTTTTGCCGGTTTCAATCCACGCACCCGCGTGGGGTGCGACCTGCTGTTGTTGTTTTAACAGTGCTGTTTCGAGTGTTTCAATCCACGCACCCGCGTGGGGTGCGACTTTGCGGCAGGAGGTATGTATTTTAATAAACCAGTTTCAATCCACGCACCCGCGTGGGGTGCGACTGCATCAATCAGAATTAAATGATTTAAAATAATTTACCAATTAAAAACTGCGAAACCTTAAACAATTTATTACAAAACCAACACTCTCTTTATTTAAATCTCTTCTGTAACCCTTTATTTATAATGATTTGCGACTGATTGGATAATTTTATGCTTGCTTATAGTTCGCATCTAAACTATAAGGCTATCACTCTCAGGATTAAAACTTGGCTTAGCTCCAACGTGTTCTATTTTACCGGTATAATTATTCCCCAAATGATAATACCTTATACTGTCTTTTTCTTTATCTATTATATCATCAATCTGGTACTTTATAGATTGCAACTGAGCAGGGTCAACAATACATTCAAAAACGCTGTTCTGTACACGCTGTCCATAATCAGTACATAATTTTGCAACTCTTCGCAATCGTCTGCGTCCCTCGGCGCTTGAAGTTTCAACGTCGTAAGTAATTAATACCAACATGTCAAAGAACTTTTTATTTGTTTATTTCATAATAAAAGCAGGATACATATCCAAATCTCCCCGCAAATGACGGGCAAGTAATAAGGCCTGTATGTAAGGAATTAGTCCCACCTGTACCTTCTCCTCAAGAAAAGGATGAACGATCTCTTCCTGTTTACGCTTTTGCCATGCTGTAATTACAGTTTTCCGGGTTTCATCGTCCATCTGATATCCAAAACCTTCCTGATCAATAAAACCTTTTGCATCTACCTGATTACGGTTAATAAGTGTAAGGGCAATCCTATCTGCTAAATATGGCCTTAACTCTTCCATTAAATCCAAAGCTAAACCAGGACGACCTGGCCTGTCAGTATGTAAAAAACCCACATAAGGGTCGAGGCCTACAGTTTCAAGAGCCGACTGAACTTCGTGAGCAAGCAAACTATAGCAGAAAGACAACAAGGCATTTACACGATCCCTGGGAGGACGCCGGCTCCGGCCATTAAATACAAAATCATCTTTCCGGGAAACAATAAAATAATTGAAAACACTGAAATAATCATTTGCAGCCATACCCTCAATACCTCTTATGCCATTTATCTGTTCTGCTTCCTGAACCTTTTTTATATGTTGCTCCAGCAAGATCATAGTTGAGTGAAGAGCAGTAAAATTTGCATCACTGCCATGATCCCGTAATACACGATGAACCACATTACGGCAATTTGCAATTTTGGCCATCACAAAGGATTTTACCAGTGAAACAGCATAATTGTTGTCATCGGCCAACCGATATTGCTGTCTGCGTAAAAGTACATTACCCTGTACCGATCCTTGAACACGACCGCAAAAATGCCCCGTAGGCGTCATAAAACTAATTGAAACATTATGTTCGGCACAAAGAGATATCAAGGCAGGACTTACTCCACTCCAACCAAACGATACAATGCTTTCAATGTTATGAACCGGAATACGGAACCGTTCACTCCCTTCGATCAAAACCACAATATTCTGACCATCTCTTGAAATATAGGATTCAGCAGTTGTAACATATAAAGTATTGAGTAATTTTTTCATGATTCAAACTGCAAGTGTTTATCAAAATATTTTTTGACATTCCTTTTTTTTGGAAACAATCCGGGCTGGCAAATATTGAATAATGAACAACTCCTGCATTTGGGATGATACACAGGTGCAGGTGTGATGCCCTGACTGAATAATTGATGCATACGCAATGCATAGTGATCGGTAAGTTTACGAAGATTCTCATCAAGCACAACCGTTTTCCGGCGACGAGGTTTCCCGTAGAATATTTCAGCTTCCTCAATCTTTACCTGATACATCTCTTCGAGGCAGATGGCCTGAGCACAAAGCTGCACCTCATCAAACACCTCTGCTTTAGGTTTACCTCTTTTGTATTCAACAGGTTTTATTTTCCATCTTTGTGGACTTACCGGCAAAGTTAAAGTACCTTTTGTTTCGTTAGTTCTGCTCAGTTCTACCAAATCGGCTTTACCGGTCAGTCCAAGAATATAAGAAACAATATAAAGACCTCTGAGCGAAATGATATTATTCCGTTTATCTGACTCTAACGGATCATCCACTCTTTCGTGCAAATGCGCTCCCTCAATGGTAAGCACATTCTCCTCCCATTGATTCTCAATATAAATCAAAGCATATTGCCTTTCACAAAAGGCAATATGCTGGATTCCGGATAGCATTAATAAATCATCGTCGGTGTACATACCTATTTAAACGCTTAGCTTCTAAAAGAAGCTATTTAAATTTCGCTAATCATTCAAGCATTAATTCTTTAATCTTTTCCATTTCAATTCGTTGAGCATGATACGCTAAATAGTTTACTTTATCCGTAAACCAATGTATTACTTCATCATTTCTCAGTATTGATGGTTTTTCCGTCAATATGCGTTCATAACTACTCCATGCATATTGCCTGAAATCACGGCATATTCCATGCAATTGCGGATTAGCATGAATATAAAACACCAAATATGTAAGATAACCGGCATGCTCCACAATTTTACGTTTAAAAGGATTTTCAAATAAGCTACCATGTCGTTTTTGCTGCTTATTAATTGCTTTGGCATAACTGGTGAAAAAACGGTGAAAAGCTGCACTAACAATACTCTCCGGGCTATTAATCCCGATATCTTTCACTCTTACCAATAAATGAAAATGATTAGGAAGTAAACAATAGCTATATAACTCGATATACTCCGAAAGATATTCGTCCAGTTTCCGCAGGAAAAAAAATAATTGTCATTTTTATAGAACAAGTTATCACCATTATTACCACGATTAAAAATATGGTAAAATTTACCGGATTCCAGAGGTATTAGAAGAGGTTTCATTTAATTGCATTCTTTTACCGTTCGTTTAAACGCTTTTTAAACACTTAGCATCTAAGAGATGCTAAGACACTAAGCATTTTTGTAGTAATTAAAAACCATCAATAATTTCGGGTTTGAAATCATCCAATTCGTCAAGTTGAAAAGTGCCGTCAGATTCTACTTTTTTTAAGCATTTATGAACCTTAGCTGATGAATATTTTCCGGCTTTACAACCATGATCCCACCAAAAAACTTTCAAAACTTGCATACTTCCTGCAGGGCGAGCTGAGGATTCATCGTTTTCAAAAAGCTTGGGTAATACCTTTTTAATCGCTTCAGCATCTTCGTTAGAAAAGCCTGTTTTTTCAGCAATTTGGGGATTTATACTTCCATAAAAAACATATACAGCATCGTCAACTCGATGCTTCATCCCCATAGTATCTGAAGCCTTTTTCCCACTTTCAGTAGTTTCACCACTAACACTTTTTGTAATTTGTATACTTTCAGGTCGGATTGGAGTAATGCTAAAAGCTGAATGGACAGATACAGGACCTCGAACCGGTATCGAAATGCCAGTATCACCGGAAGTGCTATCCTCTCCCTGATCTTCCTTTTTTTTCTTTTTATCGGATTTAAAGGCCAAGACCTGGCCAAAAGCTCGAACATCCAAAAACTTTGAGCAAACAGCTTCAAAGAATTTTTTATTATCTTTTTGGTCCTCTGGTGAGATAGTTCTGTCTATTCTATCTCGGATACTTTTAGCATCGTCCACTTTATAGTCATCGGACTGTACGAGAATTGAATATCCTGCATCGAGAAGCCGGTTACGAATTTTACGTTTAATACAAACATCGCTCATTTCACCATAACCATCATAATCCATTCGTGGTCGATTGCCATTTAATGGATCGCCATTGGGATTAGCTTTTTTTACCCGCAGAATAACTGCAAAATCAATTTTATTTTCTAATGTTGCCATGGTTTAATAAATTTAAAGGTTAATACTTTCATTATTATCATCTAAATTTTTATGTTTAAGTTCTAGTCGCTGACAATGGTAACCTAACAGATAAGCGCCAGACAAACGGTTATCGTTCTCAAAATCACCAGGCTGGAATTTTGAGTGTATATCGTCTAGTAGGTTTTTCATATTATATAAAAATCCCGGACGATTAACACTTAATCGTGACTTGTAAGGAACCAATGCCGATTCAATGGTACGCCATGTTGAAAATGGGAAATCAGCAAACCGTTGCATAAGTCGTGCAGCAGTAGTTTCACGCGATTCCCTTGCAACATTTAATGCAATCTCTTCAAGATGCTCTGCCACAGCGAGCAGTCGACCATAGAGATAATCTCTATCGTTACGTTCATAATCTAATGCCATAAGTTTTTCTTTTTTTAGGTTATTGTTTAGATTTTCGTTTCTTAGGATAAAGCACGTATATAGAGCACAGGCAACACTAAGCACCCGCTCCCATTCCCAGTGTTCCATTCCTGATCTGATTGATGCCCTTTTAATTGCAATTGAAACCATATCATATGGAACTTGACAGCCATCGATAATACAGGGAAGGATTCTCTCAACAGTTGCTTTTTTCAGTTTATCGTCCAAATGATTACCGTAGCAAGCTTTGGCTACAAGTGTTGGTGAAGGAGCATAAACTAAATAGCCTGAATATTTCTTTTTTTTGTTACTTGAGTCTTCAGCATACTCATGAAAATACCAAGCCATTTGAGTATGCCAATTCTCAACCTTTTCCAAAAATTCAGAACCTTTAAGTTCACGATAATAAGTTATTGCCATCCTGCCTGGACCTGCAGAATCAAGCCCCATTACTATAATTTTATCTACATTGCCAAGTTCTGTCCTATAACCCGCTATTTTTTTAGATAACTTGCGTGCAAAAAGTTGACCAGCATCGGAATACGAATCAACGTTTAATGCTTTTACCTTTTCCTCATCGGATTCGTCAAATAACGAAAACGAATCTGCGAAAATATCGGGTGTTTTCTGCCCTGAGGGTGCCCATGCTACAATAACCTGGTCACCATTTTTAAACCCCTGTCTATCGATAAGCCATCGTAATGCGCTGTGAGCTTTTTGCGACACTTCAACACTTACAACTGCTGCTTGATTTGAAAGTTGCTCATTATTTATTGTATTTAACTTAAATCTACCAAGAAAAGTAAATTCTGTTTTATCGTTGGATGAAATTAATTTTGCACCATCGCCACTATTTCTCATTCTTTTAGGATGATTTATTGCAATGGGGCTTTCTTTACCTGTAATAAAACATATATCATTAATTTTTTCTTGTTTTTCGCAGTATTTTATCCAACTATCGTATAAATCAGTTCGCTTCCAGCAACTTTCCATTTCGCCAGGAATTTCAACAATCCACCGTACAAATAAATCACCCAGATCATGATCTTTTTTTACAAACTCCTTTCCGGTGTTTAATAAATCTTGGCAAATGGTGCCTTTCTCTACATACTTATAAATAGCTGCAAGGAATCTATTATTAGGATCTGCTTCATACCAACTCTTCAATAAATTATAATATGAATTAAAATAGTGTTTTTTCTTCCCACTATAATCTTTTGCACAATACTGAATTTTATCACATAAAGGGAATGGTTCTTCTCCACTTGTTCTTGAGGCAGACTTTTCAGTACATGGAATTATAATTTCTTGATCTTTTTTATTTGTAACTGGATTAGCATCTATGAAATTCCCGTTTTGGTTAATTTTAATTTCTACATAAGCATTTTGCAATGAATGAAAAGGTGGTAGTAGTGGTTTTTTATCATTAGCCGTATCAACTTTGCCAAAGTTACTCTCGTATGTTTTATAAAGTTCAAATAACCAACTCATAATGTATTGGCCTCCCCTCCGTTAGTAATTATTATTTCGCTATACTCATTTTCAACCCTTTTTTGGTTTGTGCCTAATCCAAACTTTTTAGCCTCCATTTGACGAACAAACTTTTTAATTTCACACTTTTCAGGTCTGCTAAATTCAATTACTCCATGTTTCATAACAGGGTTCCATAAGCGTGTAATTAGTTCGTTTTTGCCGGTTTCATCAGGATAATCAAACCCATGAAACATTAGTCCAAAACTTACCTCATCAATTGAGTCATAAAAACCTTGGCCTTCGCCAAAAGTGCATGGTTGCACATACCCCTGACAATCGCGGGTGCCTAAAAAGATATCTTGCCTGCCACCGCGCTCGAGCATACGTTGGGCTATTTGGTAATGTTTACCATCAATGCGATCGTTAACTAATTCGGTCTGGTACTCATTCCACTCGAAATGAGCTAGAACCTGATATTCAACATCAACCAAATAGGTGTAAATGGCAAGGTCGTTGCCACCTGACATTTTAATTGGTTTCATTCCTCGGGTTTGAGTTCTTATCGGTTTCATGACCCTTACCTTATCGATAAACCAGATAAAAGTAGGCTTCCAGTAAATGGATTTTGCAATGCCTTTAAGCGCTTCGTAGGTTGGAATGTGATAAGAACATCGCTCCCCACCTATCTTTGTGATAGGATCGGTAAATAGTGCGTATTTACCCCATACTCCAAACTGAATTGAATTTTTAGGTGTTTCCATCGTTTATGTTATTAATGTTTCAAATTCTTGAATTGGAACTTCATTCAAACCAAAAGCAGGATGATAATATCGAGAATCCCTTAATGTATATACACCAATTTCAGGAACTTGGGTAATTGCCGATTGGTTGATAAGTTTTTCCAAGATATTTGGATATACATTTACAGTATATCGTTGAGCCTTTTTCAATATACTAAAACGTTTTTCATGTGCAAACTGGGAAAAAAGTTCAGCAATGATTTCTTTTCCTTCGGATTCAAAAGGAACTATAACACCAATTGTTGATGCATCTATTGATTTAAAATATTCAGCAGCAGTTTTAAACGATTGTCTAAAATAGATATTTGGAGAGGATTTGTTTATTCTTATATACTCGTTTAGTGAAAATGAATTTTCACTTAGCATATTTAATAAATTGTCATCTCTTTCACTTTTGATAGGATAAGTCATCATACTAGCCCTATCGTAAAAATAGTATTGAAAATATCGCTCCATTATTTTAGGATGTAAAAGATCTTGAGGTAATTCTGTGTCGGGATTTTTAATTTCATTAAATATTCGCAAAGCGATTTGTTTACCCTCTTTAATATCTATTAATGTATCAATTGTTTCGTCATTTGGGTTTACGACATAAACCTTACTGACCTCACGTCTTCCATTTCGATTGCATCGACCTGCGGCTTGTGCTATTGAATCGATACCGGCTAAAAATCTAATAACACTCCCAAAATCAATATCAACACCAGCTTCTATTAATTGAGTGCTAACACAAATACATCGTTCATTATTGCTCAGCAACGACTTGATTTTGTTTAAAATTTTCATCCTATGTGCTGGACACATACTAGTGCTTAAATGGAAAACGTAATTATTTCCAACTTTACCAACAATTCTTTCATATAGATTAATCGCATTCTTTTTTGTATTAACCACTACAAGACAGTTATTTTGTCTTTCTGCCTGATCAATTGCCAGATCAGCAATTTCATCAATAGACCAACCTTTTTTTGTTGTTAAATCAACAATCTCAACTCTTTTAAGTTTTGAAAATAATTCTTCTACATTGGGTATAATTTCGTTTCCCTGAGTGAAAAATAATTTACCTTTTTGTTCATCAACATTATTAAACAATGGCTGTGTTGCAGAGCATAACACTACTGATGTATTGCATGTTTCGATTAAAAAGTTTATTGTATTATTAAATAGGTGTACCGTTTTTATTGGAAGGGTTTGTATTTCGTCAAAAATAATCACACTTCTTGCCAATTGGTGGAACCTGCGAATATTTCGAGTTCCCGCTCCAAAAATCGTTTCTAAAAACTGAACGGTTGTTGTAAAAACTATTGGGGCATCCCAATTTTCAGCCAACAGTTTTGTTTTAGAATTTTCTTTGTCAGGAAGCAAATTGGAATGATGTTCCAAAACAATTTTTCCTTTTTCATCATGCTCTATCTCTAAAATCTCTCTGACAACTTGAGCATTCTGATCAATAATGGATGTGAATGGTATTACATAAATTATTCTATCAAGATCATGTTTTTTTGCATGATGCAAGGCAAAACGTAAACTTGCTAATGTCTTTCCGCCTCCGGTTGGAACAGTTAAAGTGAATATTCCCTGCCTATTGTCTGCTTTTTCTTTACATAAATCTGAAATTTTAGTTCGAATTTCGTCAATAGAATTTTTATTTTTCTTCAATTCAAATTCTCGAATTTTCGTTTCAAACCTATCTATTAACAAATCCCAACTTTTATAATAATTGTATTGTCTAATATTTTTATTGTAAGGATTTTCAAAATCGGCGGTATCGGTTCTATCAGCATCAATAAGACAACTAAACATAAATTTCAGAAATAATCCTGCCTCAAATCTTATAATCAATTCATTTCTGTTTTTATTCTGAAAAATATTTTTCATTACAGATAAAAATTCCTGATATGCTTTATCATTTGATAACAAATTATTTATTTCTTCAATTATCCTCTTATCAGAATTGTTTAATACTTCCTCATAATAAGTGAGCTCGGTGCTTTTTTGCATGCGTTTAGTAAATCCATCTTTTCCATCTGGTGTTAAACAATCAATTAATCCACTATGGTGCGATGCAATACATAATGCAAGAAATTGTGCAAAGATTAGTCGTTTAATGTCATTATCTTTTTTTGTTAATTCGTTCCAAACTAATTGTGAACCTACAGTTGAATGATCAATTTTGCCTTCTAGATTTTCATAATCGACTTGTTCATCGATATCTTCAATTAAACCAGTAGCCGATTTAATATAGTATTGGAAAGCATTACTATATTTTCCTAAATCGTGCAATAATCCAATTAATTTTCCTATTGTCTCACACGATATTTTTCGAGAATTTCTGCCTGTAATAAAAGAAACATCTTCCAAATGCTCCTTTAAGGTTTGCGGCTCCTTTATATTTTCTCTAAGATGTGCAATATATTGCATTCAATCCTATATTAAATTTCTAATCTAATTCTATTTAACATCAAACGCCGTCATAATTCTTATTGACTAAAAAATATAATATACTTATCGTCACATTTTATAATACCTTTCTTCCCATACTTCATCTGCCGGTTAAAACAAATATACGATTTTATTTTAAACTAATATCAGAAAAACAGTATCTCGATAACCTTTCTGAATACCCTGGTTTATGTATATTTTTCTTCGTACCTTTGAAAAAAAATAAATTAATTCTCCATGAAATTTTCCGAAGCAAAAACAGGCCGTGTATATATTATCCGGCTGGAAGATGGTGAAATACTGCATGAGAAGATTGAATCGTTTGCCAAAGAAAAAAATATTACCGCTGCTTTTTTACAACTTGTGGGCGGCATTGATAAAAACAGCAAACTGATTGTGGGGCCTGAAGATGGCCGTGCAGCAACAATTGTTCCTATGGAACTGTCTGTTGATGATGTTCGTGAAGTGACGGGCACCGGCACGCTTTTCCCCGACGATAACGGCCAACCGGTTTTGCACGTGCATATTGCCTGCGGACGTAATAATCACACCATAACCGGCTGTGTACGCAACGGAGTTATTGTATGGCATGTGCTTGAAGTGGTACTGATTGAATTGCTCAACTGTACTGCGCGCCGTATGCCTGATAAGGAAACCGGTTTCAAGCTGCTGCAGCCCTAAAAGCCACAGTGTATTCTGCCGGATCAGCTAATTTTTCTTACCCGTATAATGCCTTCGAGTGATTTCATCTTTTGAATCACCGGCTCGCTCATATCCTGGTCGGTTTCGATGATGTTGTAAGCAATATCCTGCTGGCTCTTATTGATCATCTCGTTGATGTTTATTTTATGTTCGGCCAGTGTATGACTTATTTTTTCGACTATGCTCGGCACATTTGAATTGATGATAGTGATACGCGGCTTACCCGACCGCTCAAGATAAACATTTGGGAAATTAACCGAATTGGTGATGTTGCCATTCAGAAGATAATCCTGCAGTTCGGCTGTTGCCATCTCGGCGCAGTTTTCTTCGGCTTCGGGAGTGGATGCGCCCAGATGAGGTATAACCACAATATTAGTTTTACCCATCAGTTCGGGCATGGCAAAGTCGGTGATGTAACAAGCCACCTTACCCGTTTCAACGGCCTTGACCATATCGGTGTTATTCACCACCTCGGCACGGGAGAAATTCAGAATACGGACATTATTTTTCATTTTATTGATTAGCGCTGCATTTACCATTCCTTTGGTTTTATCGGTTAACGGGAGGTGCAGTGAAATATAGTCGGCTTCTTCAATAATGCGGTCAATAGAATTTACGCGTTGTATGTTGCGTGTGAGCGTAAGGGCATTTTCAACGGTTAGATAGGGATCATAACCCAGCACATGCATGCCAAGCGCATCGGCATCGTTGGCCACTTTGCTGCCTATGGCGCCAAGCCCGATAAGTCCCAGTGTTTTGCCATTTATTTCGGGACCTACAAATTCATTTTTTATTTTTTCGGCTGTTTTGGCTATATCCGGATCTGCCTTCAGTTCATTCACTCTGGCAATGGACTGAACTATTTTCCTTGAGCTAAGGTACAAGGCGCACACCACCAGTTCGCGTACCGCATTGGCATTGGCTCCGGGAGTATTAAATACAACAACACCTCGGGGTGTACATGCTTTAACCGGTATGTTATTTGTTCCTGCACCGGCGCGGGCTATGGCTAATACCGATGTAGTTATTTCCTGCTCCTGAAGCGCATGGCTGCGTAAAATAATTCCATCCGGATCATTTACCGTTGCCGATGACTCAAATAACTTTTTGTCGAGCTTAAGCCCTTTTTCCGAAATGTTATTATATAATTTAATGCGATACATAAAAATGGTTTTAATGTTTGTAATTCAATTTTTTGCCGGATAAAAATAGATATTTTGTTTCAGGAAATAAATTTTTGTGAAAAAAATAACAATAACCCTGTATAATGCCATCACTTTATATAATTGATAATGAGTTTTTTATATCCTAAATTCTTTTTTGCTAAATAACCATATACCGTCAATATCAAGAATTTAGTAACTTTATCTCAAACTACACATTAGAAAAATGCGAAATTGATAAAGTCTTTGTACTCAATCCCGAAAGATTGGGCTTAATTAATTTTATACGAATAAAAAACTGATGATCCGATTTATCTTTTTTATCGTCATTTTAATAATACCGGGCAGTGTTTATACACAGGTAGATCTGAAAAATTTCAATTATTATAATTCGTACGATGGCTTATCTGATAATCATGTCCGCTGTATAGCACAAGACAGCTCCGGATACTTATGGATAGGGACTTCCAACGGGCTAAACAGGTTTGACGGATATAAATTTGTTAATTATTTCCCCGAAGAAAATAATTCGTCCACAATCACCAGCAGATCGTTAAGTCATCTCTATTGTGACCATACCGGCACGCTCTGGATAGCGACCTACACCGGGCTTAATTATTATGATGCAGTACACGACCGGTTTAATCATTTCTTTATCCCGCTTACAAATACTGCAGGCCGTTCGGTACGGCAGATCACCTGCGACCCTCAGGGTAACCTTCTGCTGGCTACAGCCACCGGGTTGTACCGCGTTGATCCACTGACACGCCGGACTGTTTTTTTTAAAAACCTTGCCGGTTACGACTTAATCTGTTTTACAAAAGATAAGGATACTGTTTATGCAGGCACAAGCAAAAAGGGCTACCTAAAACTTACTTTCACCGGCAATAATGTACATTGCCATTTTTACATGAACGACTATTTAAAAGATAAGGATATATCATCAATGAAGATTGATGAGAATGGTTGTTTATGGATAGGCACACGCGAGGACGGACTCATGGTTTTTGATCATTCGGGACAAAACCTGCTGAAGCATTTTAGTGAAAATCACCCACAACACTTTAAGATAAGTGGAGTATCCGTTAATGCATTTTATCACGACGATCAAAAAAATGTATGGATAGGGAATGACACTAAAGCCATGGATATTTTTTTTCAAAAAACCAACCGCATTGTCAAATTACCCATTCTTGATCATATTTTTGATAAGCCCGAAATATTCAGGGTAAAACAATTTTTTCCGGCACAAGATAACTCACTTTGGATTGGAACTTTAAGGGGACTGTTTCATTATAAAGAAAACACAAGATTTATCCGGCATTTTCCTGTTAATAATCTTTTTCCTGATGATGTTATCAGCACCGATGTCCGTTCATTTTTTGAAGATACAGACGGAACGGTTTGGATTGGGATGGATGATGGTTTTTTGCTCCATACTGATGCTCAATTTACTTCTTTCCGGAAATACCAACTGAATAATACAGCTAGTATTCGCGCCATTTCAGCCAGTGCTAATCATTTACTTCTGGGTTGTTACAGAGGACTGGTAATCGCTGATAAAGTAACACTTAAATCAATAAAAAATATTTATTTCAACACTCAAAACAGCAAAAATAACATTATTAATTCCATTTATCTGATGTCTGATAATACTGCATGTATTTCAACAGGAACGGGTCTCGTTTTACTAAATACAACTGATTATTCATTCGAAAAATTTCAACTCCCTGGTTATGACAGAGATTTTCAGCAATTTATGGCCATTCCTCTTAACGACAGTATAATTGTTTACTTAAAACCAAGCCAGCTTTCATTGTTTAATCGAAACACAAAAACCATCACTCCCCTGCAACTAACGGCCGATACCATCAAAATGAAAGATTTTATTCATCTGTACTATACCGACAGTATGACTTACTATGCAACAACTGACGGAATAATAATGCATAACCTGAAGACCAATAAAACACGATTTAAAAGTTTAAAATATTTAATACAGGTTAGCGATATATCCAATGTTATTGCCGATGATCTGGGATTTCTCTGGATTTCTAATTCGCGAACTGTTTTCCGTTATCATCCTTTAACAGAAGAAATCAATTCGTTTGATTCAAAACTTTTACTGAACAATGTAAACTTTTCAAACCGGGCAGTATATAAATTAAAAAACGGCAACTTGCTGATTGGCGGAAAACGGGGATTCAATCTGATTGAGCCATCTAATGTTAAACTGGATACAACAAAATATCCAATGATTATTTCGAAGATAAAAATCAACAGTGAACGGCTGAATATCCATTATGGCTATAAACAAAAAACAGAGCTCAACCTGAAGCATTTTCAGTCAAATATTATGATAGAATTTACACTGTTGAATTTTATTTCACCCGAAGCCACAAAGTATTCTTTTTTTATGGATGGCTATGATGCCGGATGGAATGAGACAGGAAACAGCCGGATAGCCATATTCAGCAAACTACCTCCCGGAAAATATACCTTTTACGCTCAGGCGCAAGATATTTTTAACCGTTCTTTTTATACCCCGCCTTTGTTTATCACTATTTCTCCACCCTTCTGGGAAACAACCTGGTTTATACTTTTAATCATTTCTATTATCGCCGGCACAATTATACTTGTATTCCTGTTACGCGAAAAAAGACATAAAGAACAAAAAGAAGAACTGGAGCGGCTGGTGAATGAACGGACCATTGAGATACTCGAGAAAAACGAGGAACTCCGGTCGCAGAACGATCAGATCGAAATACAGAAGAATGAACTGCAACGGTTAAATGCTACCAAAGACAGATTATTCACCATAATCGCGCATGACCTGAAAAACCCCTTTTCGGCGATCTCCGGATTTTCCTCCCTGCTGATCAATAATTTTGACGAATACTCCGAGGAACAAAAACTTGAACTGATACGGCTGATCCAGTCCAGCTCAAGCAATGCATTTGAATTGTTGCAGAACCTTTTAACCTGGTCGAGAGCTAACCTGAATGTCATCAGATATAAACCGGAAAAAATACAGATTAACGAGATGGTAAAAGAGATCTGCCGATTTATGGAAATTCTTGCACGGAATAAAAACATCCGGTTGCTGCTGAACGAACAACAATCCATTAACGCTTTTGCCGATAAAGAAATGTTGAATACCGTTATCCGTAATCTGATTGCCAATGCCATTAAATTTACGGCACAGGGAGGAACCGTAACTGTATCATTTGAGGATAAAAACAACATGGTGGCCATTTCTATTAGCGACACCGGCGTTGGTATGTCGGCCGGTGAAATTTCAAAACTGTTTAAAATGGATGAGGTCTATTCTACATCAGGTACCGAGGGAGAAAAAGGCACCGGCATCGGGCTGCTCCTGTGCAAAGATTTTATCGAACGCAATTACGGACAAATTTTTGTAAACAGCAAACCGGGTGCCGGCTCCTGCTTTACAGTAGAAATACCGAAATCATAAAAAAACCTCAATACGGATTTGTAATCTGTTTACAAATTTATAACCTGACTATCCGGCCGGTCCAGATTTTATTGCGGCTAATAACCTTAAATAAATAAATTCCGGCACGAAGCCGTGAAATATCTGTATTCCATGTATCGCCGCAAACCGGATACCATGTAGAGATCAATAATCCGCAATTGTTAAAAAGCTGAATTGTTGCATCCTCCACTCTGTCGGGGAATAAAATAGTTATCGCCGACAAAGCCGGATTGGGAAAAATCTTTATACCACAACCGGTAGCAGATTTGAGCCGGCGATTACCAACGGTGACCGGCGCCGAAGCAAAACAAATACCGGCAGCTGTTTCGTACCACATCTGATATTCATTGGCAGCGCTGTTAAAAACAACATCAGGAGCCCATGGTCCTCCGGTATCGGTAGCCGAATCGTAGGGCGCAGTTTGCGTTACAAACAAAGGATTTCCGGCATACTTCGTCCAGTTTATTCCATCGGATGAATAAGCATAACAGAGATAAATGGTATCGAATCCTTTAATCGTTGTATCATAACTGCGCGTACTGGTTGATGAGTACCATAACTCAAAAAGGCCGCTGTCATAAATCAGGCAGGGTGTTCCCAACCAGATGTCATCATGCATTCCGTATGGTGAGGTTTCGATCAGCGGGTTGAGGGGGTGCCGGGCCCAGTTTACACCATCATCCGAAACAGCCAGCCCGATTTGAATTTTCCAGGTAGTAGTATCAACGCCATTATAATACATCCAGTATTCATTTGCCGTATCATTAAACCATCCGGCAGGTGATTCAATCCATGTATCGTCCCATGTACCCGGGATGCCTTTGGTAAACACCGGATTATTGGTGTCTTTGGTCCAGTGAATCCCATCAGGCGAATAAGCGATTCCAATAGCCGAACTGATGGCAGAAAACTGCTGAATTGTGTCTCCATAATAAAACATAACATAACCATTGCTGTCTTTTAACACTTCGGGCGTATCGAGCCATCCGGCGTCCCAGTCGCCCTTTTTCCCCACATCAAGCACTGCGCTGTCGCGCTTTATCCAGTTGATGCCATCAACAGATACAGCATAGCAGATCCTGCCTCTGTAATCGGCCCCTGCGCCGGCATACCACATTTTTAGTGTATCGTTTTCGAACAAAACCGTTGGCTGGCCAAGCGCGACAAAATCATAATATGCAGGCCCGGGAGTAAGCACAGGATTTGCTATATGCTTTATCCATTGTGTTTGCGCATTAACGAGACACTGCCAACACAAGCATATAAACAGATTAATAAAAATAATTTTTATATTTTTCTTCATACATCCAACGATTAATTTTAAATAAAAATACATTTTTTTTAATCGTATCGTATAAAGAATTTTTAAACAAATCATTGGTATAGTTAAAAAATTGATTATCTTTGCATTTCATTGTTGCCTTCGACAAGATTTATCTCTCTCCTTTTTAATCGGCATTACCGGCGCAATGTATTAATAATTAAAAAAACCGAAAACATAATCAATTAAATATCAAAAATGAAAATACTTTTAATTTCACCGGCAAAAGATTTAACCGTTAAAACCAATAAAGGACTGATGATGCCACAGTTGGCATTGTATATAATACAAGGACTTACGCCGCCGCAACACAGTGTCAGGATAATAGAAGAAGAATACATGAAACTAGACATGAACGAAGACGCCGATCTGGTTGGAATAAGTTGCATGACAGCCAATTCGACCCGCGCATACGAACTGGGCGATTACTTCCGTAAAAAAGGTAAAAAAGTAATTCTTGGAGGAGTACATCCTACCATACTTCCTGACGAAGCGGCTGAACATGCCGATGCAGTAGTGGTTGGTGAGGCCGAAGGGGTATGGAAAGAACTACTTACTGATATCGAACAAAATCAATTAAAAAAAAGATACCATTGTCCAAGCCCCGACCTGACAGAATATGTGCCAAAATCGTTTTCTACACTGAAGAGCCGACGGTTATTTAATATTCTTCCATTGATGACTACCCGTGGTTGTCCGTACGATTGTGATTTTTGCTGTGTAAATAATTTATTTGGCAAAAAAGTACGGCATATCCCTGTTCCCAATATTGTACGCGACATTGTGGAGTCAAAGTCGAAAAATTTTATTTTTCTGGATGATAACATCATCGGCAATCCAAAATATGCAAAAGAACTTTTTACAAGTATAAAACCATTAAAAATAAAATGGATTGGCCAGGCATCCATTTCATTCGTAAAAGATTTAGAATTGATGAATCTGGCAGTAAAAAGCGGATGCAAAGGATTATTTATCGGATTAGAAAGTGTATGCGAAACCCAAATGAAGAGTTTTAAAAAATCAATGAATACCATTACAGACCTTGAAAAAGCATTACGCAAAATACGCAGCATGGGGATTTTCATTCAGGCATCAATGATTTTCGGATTTGATAATGATACGCCCGAGACCTTCAAAAACTCTTTAAAATTTCTGGTGCGCAACAAGATCAGTGCCGTATCTTTCAATGTACTTACTCCTTATCCGGGTACACGTACCTTTGAAAAAATGAAAAAAGAAGGCCGGCTATTACATCAGGAATGGAAACAATTCGACCATAACACAGTTGTTTTCAGGCCACAAAACATGACGCCATTCGAATTACAAAAAGGCAAAACATTAACACGCCGGAAATTTTACAGCCCGGGCAGTATCCTGTACCGTTTTTGGGGCAATCTACAAAATCCGGTAATTTATATGGCCATGAACTATGCGCATGTCAAACAATCAAAAATAGAATATAAACGGCTGAAAACGCTGAAACACCAAATGCAGTAAGGTTATGGTTTCCGGAACCAATCTTTATTTTTCACTAAGGGATCAATAGCGATATACCTCATCATTACCTTTTCGCCGGAAGGAATTATCAGAAACAGATGATCGGGATCGGTGGTAAATTGACCGGTGATCCGCCGGTAAGCAGTTATCGTCATTGTGTCGGCATCGCGACCAACAAGAGTTAATACAAACCATCTGTTTTTAAAAGACAAATTACAATCGGATGTGTCTGTTATAAACCGGTCGAAATGTATGCCATTGAACAGTTGAAGGTAACTGATGATATTAAACGTATCGGGTTTTGAAAGCTGAATACCATACCCATCATAAAGAGAAACCGAATTATTTTCATCATGCAATATGCGGTATGAATCACCGGGATTTGCAGGAAAATCCATTTGCACCATACGCAAATCACTCATGGAATAATTGAATAATAAATTACTTCGCCAGAAAACGGGCTCACAATTAAAAACCTGTTCAGTAAAAAATTTATAGCCGGGGATATGTATTTCAAAAATTTTATTTTTCATTTTCAGGTAAGTATGTTCACCTGATGACGTATCAGTAACAATAGTATAACTCTTAATTACGCCAACCATACCCTTATAAATAACGTTATATCCGGCAGTATTAAGCAGTTCATCAACAGCTTTGTGCCTGCTTCGCGACACCGGAGAAAGCAAACGTATATCATTTACAAGAGTGATAAAACCATTTATCTTTTTATCATTACCATCCAACGAGTTATTAATAACCCATGCTGATGTTTTTCTGGAAAGCACGAGGGATGTCCCTTTGTGGCGGATCACTATAGAATGTATCCGTTCAGGCGGGCCGGGAGCAAAATCAATATCTGCCTTGCGTAATACGCCGTTGTCTCTTCTGTAAACAAGATAAACAGTAAGCGCCAGAAGGATAACAGCCAGAAAAAAATAAATATGCTTTTTTCGCATTCTAACCCGCATTATTATAAGCGTACTTTTTTCGCCGGAAAAAAGAAAACAGCAACCCAGAAATAATAACCAGCGCCAGAGGTAAAAGCGTATTCACTCCTTTCCAATAAATGGCCTGTTCGGCTGCCCTGGTTTTATCTATCAAACGCAACCGCAGTGTCCGGCTTCTTAAGGCGCTGATTTCGGCATTACCGGTAAGGTAATGAACCACATTCATAATAAGTTCCCGGTTCCCGAATGTCTGATTGGTATATCTGTCATATCCCAAAGGAGAGATCATTGGGCCCTGTGCCGAATTTTTAACATGATTACTGATAATATCACCATCAGCACAAATAAACATCGTTGTTGGCTTACTTGCTTCACGGAAACGGAATTCCGGATCGGCCCCAAACTCGCCAATCATACGGTTTACAAAAGCTGAACGGAACGTACCCTCGAGGATAACGGCAACAATCAGATTTTGTTTATTAAATGTTGCAGGATCTGTTTTTTGTCCTACCTCAGCCAGCGAAATCAAAGCAGGCAAACGAACAGTTGATGAGTAAGCGGAAGAATGTAAAATAACCTGTTTTCTGATCTCCGCATTTTTAAGTGTGTCAAGAGTGCCTGTAAACTCCGATTTTACAAGATCAATGCCTTTGGTAAGCGCATGACCGGAAGGCGGCAGCAGCAAAGGATAATAAAACCACGGAACAGGCGTAAAACGAGAACTGTTTTGTTCCCCGGCAGCTATAGGAATAACATTACAACTCAGATCCTTCAACAGTTCGGTATTAATGCGCACACCATACCGGAAGAGCTGGTCGCCAAGATTAATATCATTAACCAGAGCTATTGAATAGCCGGCCGCCAAACTGTCGGCATTGATCAGTGCCGGATCCAAAAACCAGAGCACCTTACCACCCTGCATTATATATTGGTCAATTACAAATTTATCCTTTTCGGGAAACGGTTTCCGTGGAGCAGCAATAATAATTGCCTTATAGGGATCCAGGCATCCGGGGCCCGTAATCGTACCGCGGTCAATGCGAAAAAAACGGGATAATTCACGGCTGATATCTCCTGCCTCAAACTCATCCAGTTCGCCATGTCCCTCAAGAAAAGCAATGGATTGAACCTGTTCGGTTAAAAGATTGCGTAAGCCCAGCATAAATTCATATTCGAACGTTTCGATTGAACTATGGATATTTTCGTCGGGGGTTAAATTTTTATTATTCCGCAACAGGTTAACCGGCATCTCATATTCTTTATACCGCATGATTGCACCGGGGAAAATAAGTTTCTGGATAACCGTACCTTCATCATCCTTATCATGCGTATTAACAGGATTTAAACCCCGGTCAACAAGATCGGCATAATACTTACGACGCCGTTGCTCATCGGTGTCTGCCGAAGGATTGACAAAAGAGAACTGAAGGTTTTTTCCCGCGAACACCCTGAATTCATTCATCATTTCAGTAAGCGCGCGCTGCATACGAGTGAATCCGGCCGGCAGGTCGCCATCAAGATATATTTCGATATAAACAATATCGTTAAGGGATGATAACATTTCTTTGGTTACCGGTTTAAGCGTAAATTTCTTTTCGGAGGTAAGATCAATACGGAAGAAAAATGACGAAGAGAAATAATTCAACATAATAAGCGCGATGCATGCGAGCAAAAACTGCAGTATGCTCCGGATCAGCTGCTTCTCTATTTTAGGATGAGTCATCACCATTTTCTTTTCTGTAAGAAAAACTGAGTACTGTAAATAAACAAAGCAATGCAGGAAAAGAAATAGACCAGGTCACGCGAATCAATCACACCTCTGCTAAGCGACTCGTAATGGTAATTTATGCCCCATTCGCTGGCTCCCTTGCTTGCAGTAAGAAATGATGCAACATAATCGAATCCAAGGTAAAAAAATAAACAGAGGATAACAGCGAGAATGAGCGCAACAACCTGGTTTCCGGCTGCAGCAGAAGAAAAAATACCGATAGCCGTATACGTTGCCGCTAACAGAAACAACCCGGTAAAAGAGCCCCAGGTTGCGCCGGTATCAATATTCCCCGGAGGATTCCCCAGCAAATAAACAGTAAAAAAGTACAATAAACAGGGAATAAGCGATAACAGCACAAGTGTAATTCCGGCAAAATATTTGGCTAAAATAATTTCCATCTCACTTAAGGGCTTGGTGAGGAGCCATTCCAGCGTGGCCGATGTTTTCTCTTCGGCAAAAAGCCGCATGGTAACCGCAGGAACGAGAAGAAGGAACAGCCAGGGAGCAGTAATAAAAAAATTATCCAGCGTGGCATATCCCGATTGAATAATATTCAGGGGCCCGGGCAAAACCCATAAAAAAAGCCCTGTGGAAAGTAAAAAAACACTCACCACCACATAGCCGGCAATAGAACTGAAAAAACTGCTGATTTCTTTACGGAATAATGGTATCACTCTGTAACTTTAATTAACGGTTGTGCAAAATTATATTTATCTTTGATTTTTCGCTATTGTTTCGACTGAAAATATCAACTGTTGTGTGCATTATTTTCTGGCTCATCATCTTACTTTTGCAGGTGTTCGGCACTGTTTATGCACAGAACAGCGACAAATTCAGTGATCGTCTGTTTGTATCGGCCAAGACCCATTACGGCTTTATCCTGCCACACAACAAATCCATGGCTTTCTCCATTGACCGGAACTTTCCCGGATGGGAACTCGCGCTAAACATATCATGCAGGCCGGCATCCGGCTATGGCCGCCTGTACAACTATCCCCGGACCGGTATTGGCTTTTTTTCAGCCGTCATGCATCAAAATGATGTCTTTGGCGAGGTATACGCTCTTTACCCGTTTATCAACATTCCAATTAATAAAAAAAATTATCGTTCATCTATCAACTATCAGATTGGCTTTGGATTTTCGTATCTCACCAAAATCTGGGATAAAGAAAAAAATCTGAAAAATATCGCCATCGGCACACACGAAAATATTTACTTTAATTTCGGGCTTGATGGCCGGACCATTCTTATTCAACGGCTTGAAGCGACAGGCGGTATCGGCATTACACATTTTTCGAACGGGAACATTAAAAAGCCAAACCTCGGCATCAATTATATCAGTGCATCGGCAGGGCTGATCTACAAAATCAACTCCGCTCCGGTTTTATATACACATCCGTCACTGCTGCCCCCATTACCGGATTGGAAATATTCTGCTGTTCTGGCAGGCGGTGTACGCACATACATGATGGCTTATGAAGGTCTTTATCCATCCTATTCAGTGTCATTTGATGCCGTAAAAAATTTTTCTCATAAGCGTAACCTGGGCGCGGGAGCCGACATCTTTTATAATACTTCTCTAGGTCCATATCTGGATACTCTGGGACTTAACCGCGACCAGTTTACAAACCTCATGCAGGGGGGTATTCACGGTACGCACGGACTTATGTATAACCGTCTTGAAATGATTATTCAATTAGGCGTCTATGTTTATGCCCGGCATAAAGATAAGCCGCTTTATTCCCGTTTCGGAATACGCTACAGCATAGCCAACCGGTGGCTGGCTTCACTTGCACTTAAAACTCATTATGCAACCGCCGATGTGGTTGAATGGGGTATTGGATATTCCATTGCATCCCGCGAAAAAAGGACAATAGAAGAATGAATACCGGCAAATACATATTTATCATATTTTTCCTTTCAGCAGGAGCAATATTGATCCAGTCCTGCCGTAAAGCTCCGTTAAGCAATGGAGATAAGGCGGTAGAAACACGCCAGGCAGATAAAATAAGAGTGGTGACTGTTTATGATAATTTTGATATTGCCATTGTACAGGCCACAGAAACGAAAGTTGTTGTAGAAGCCGGGGAACATATCATTCCTATTATAACCACAGAAATAAGCGGAGATACCCTGAAAATTGATAATCGTAGCCGGATGCGCTGGTTACGTGATTACCGGAGGCCTGTGATCACCGTATACACCGATACCCTTCGTGAGATTTTTTTCAGAGGCAGCTCACGGATTACAACACCCGGGCAACTTACCGGACAAAAACTGATTTTGTGGGTAATTGATGATTACTGCGAAGCCGATCTGAACATTGATTACAATCATGTCTTTTTTATTTCATCACGCACAACAATTAGTGATATACGCTTGAAAGGCAAATCGGTATTTCTCGAAATGATGGTAAATAATGGTTGCTCGGTGAAAGCCGGACAATACGAAGCTATGTACGCGAGCATTATTACTTATGCCATTACTGACACATACATCGGTGTTAAAGAAACAATCGTTGCACATCTCTATAACAGTGGAAATATATTTGTGAAAGGATCACCGGAAATTATTGAAAAGAAACGGTTTTCGAAGGGTGATATTTATACCGGATACTAAGGATTAGCCGGCTTTGGCTGATAAAGCCACGATGAATAATTAACCACTTTTATTCCTTTGTAATAGAAGTTCAATATTTCGGTGTACGATTTTCCTTTTTTAGCCATCTGCATAGCTCCTTCCTGGCAAAGCCCAACACCATGGCCATAACCACGGCCTTTAAAAACCAGCTCTTTGCCTTGCTTTTCGATAGAAAAAAAGGTTGACTTCAGGTCCCAGTCCTCCCGGATTTTTTTTAAAAGTAACTGACTATCTCCAATTTTGTAATACTTCATGCGGTGAGGTTGAGAAAATGCAAATTGAGCATCATTGATGAGAAAAATATCAATACTGTTTTTAATCAGGTATTCCTTCCATTGATCAATGCTGATCGTTTTTGTCCAGTGAGCATTACGCAAACCGGTACAGTATGGATCGCTTACCGACCGTAAATAGGGCACATCCGAAAGCCATACATTACCTGCATTCTCTGTTTCACCCCCGCAATTTGAAAAGAAAGTTGCAGATACCAATGCCGTGTCCTGCCAGGACATCACGAGGTCATTCGTTGAATTTACAGCATCAATAATAAACTGGTCGTTACTTAATTTTTTATACACTTGGCAATGTACGCCATCGCAGAGGTTAAATCCTTCGCCGGAATGTTTGGCCATATTCTTTAAAGTATATGTTCTGCTGATAACGGCATGCGCCTTATAAAACTCGGAGTGACGGCCTGTTCCACATTCGGCTTCAACAACGCCGGCCAGATATAACTCCAGATCAACCTCATTAATAATCAGCAGACGTTTGTAATCCAGTTTCACAAAAAAATTGCCATAATAAAGCCGGTGGTTGATTTCAGGATTTACCGGACGCAGCTTAATTACTGCATCAGCAGCAGATGAGATGAACTTTAGCTCATTAAATAAACCGGCCTGACCGGTCTGATCGAACACCGTAATTTTATCGTTCAGCCAGGAAACATACACGGGATTTTTTTCAGTGATGGTCATCACTTTTTTTCCATCACCCATTACTGTATATGAGCCGGAAAATGCAGAAATAACAACTGTTTTAATCAGCTGATCATTAAAGATGCTTACTTTAACCGGTTGAGCGTGTATGCTCAAATCAATTAATAGAAGAAGAATGAAATAATTTTTTTTCATCAGTCACTGACTTTAGCTGCTTTAATCATAAGAACCCTGTTATCCGATATTACCCTGCAAATATACATACCCGGTGGTAAATCGGCCGTATTTAGGTGATAATTTGACACACCCGGCGAGACCTGCCAGCAAGCACCAAGGGCTTTTTTTCCGTTGGAAGAATAAATGCTTACTTCAGCCGTCATGTCCTCCAGTGCTTTGATGGTAAACATCAAATAACTGCCGAATGGCACAGGTCCGGCAGACAGAACCGGCACTGTATCCTGCTGCAGCGGGACAACATCCCTGACCAGAAGGACATCATACCGTATACGATTAAAATCCGCCACATTGATTCCGGTAATTGTTTTCGATTGATACCCTGAAGATGTAAAGGAAAGATTATAGGTACCGGCCTTGATCATCCGGTAGTACCATCCTGAATCGTTGGAATAGATAAAAGAGCTGTCGGCATCATGATTGCTGATAAATATCTTTGCGCGAAGAGGTGTGCCTGAAATTGAGTCGGATACCAGACCGTAAATACCATATCTGCATTGATCAATAAAGTTCAACAATGAATGGAAATTAAAGTTGAAATACTGCGGCAACGAAAGGGCAGAGGGTATTTTATTTGTGCTGAGTTCAATGGTTACCTCGCGGCCATGGAGAAAAAAAGTAACATAATCCTGTCTGCCGCCGGTAATCCTGTACCATTGATATCCATTGGTAATTCCATTATCGAGATTTGTCAGATACGAACCGCCGGCATAAAAATGTACTGTATCGGCATAACAACGCGAGATAAAATAGAACCAGTCATCATCGGGATGTAATCTGGGCCAGGTATCCCATGGATAATTGACAACCTCGGCGCCACCATGAAAATTTGCTGAAAGAAGAAAATTATTTTGTTGCAAAAAAGTCATCATAGCAATATTTTCGGGCTGCCAGTTGTTGCCATCGGGATGATCTCCATCGGCGGGATCGGGAAAATTACGGTTCAGATCAATATGATTATTGTTGCCACGAATGGCGCCGGCTACCGACAAATCGCTTACATAATAAGCGCCATCGGGGTTAGCCAGAGGATTAATAAATATAGCGGTGTTATTGATCAGGGCGGTAATCAATGGATTTTTACCATATCCGTTAAGCAAGGTATCAATCAGGTTAAGCATCATAACATAACCGGTGAGTTCATCCCCATGCATCGAGGAAGTCAGGAAGCATGTGGGCTCCGGCTCATCAGCGCCCACATGATCGGAAATTTTTACAGCCAGTATTTTTTTCCCGTTTATGGATAACCCTATTTCATACAACCGGCAAAGGCCGGGGAAAGCCGATTGAAAGGCATTCATTATAGCAATATAATCATTATACGAAGGATAAAAATTCCACTGATCAATGGAGTCGAGAGACGTAAAACTTTTTGTTGTCCCATCATCCTTCTGAAAAGATTTTAAAGGTACAACCTGATATGGAATATTATACTCAAGAAACTGTGTAAACCCCTTCCGGTTTGCCCATCCGGTAACCCAGCCATTGCTGATGTTGTCAATAGAAACAGAGCCGGCCAGTTTTTCAAGAGTATTCCATGACGGTTGCCGAAAAACAAAATATAATTCCCCACGTGAATTCAACTGTTCCATGGCCGCCTGATACGAAGGTGGCTGCGCAACCACACCGCCATAGATAAGCACCGAAAGAGAAAAAACAAAAAATAGCCATTTCAATCTCATTCATCAAAAATACAAAGTATTCGTGAAACCACTTTGCAATCAACTTACAAACAATAAGAAGAAATGAAAAGTTGAACTTTTGTGGGATAATTATAAATTTGGTAAAAAATATAACAATGAAACTTCGAATAATACTTGGCTCACTGGTAATAGTATCTATGGTAACCGCCCAGAATTTCACGGTTAGCACGGCTACCTATCTTGGTGGTAGTTCATCGGGAGATGAGTTGAATGCCTGCGATGTAGCTCCCGATGGAACCATAGTGGTAGGGGGTAGAATGCCCGGCCATAATCCCGGCGGGGTTACACCCGTTAACCTGCTGGGCGGAGGCAATGGTGTAGTGATACGATTAAACAATACAGGGACAAGCGTATTATCCATTACCCGCTTTGGCGACACTATACAGGATCTTGAAGTAGGGCCGGATGGAAAAATCGCAGTTACCTGGAATGCAGGCCACGGTCTGCTGAAAGCCGATGCTTCGGCATTTATCTGGTATTCCGACACGGTAAAAATCGGACACCTTACCAGTCATACCGGCGCATTTTTTGCAGATTATTCAAGCAGCACCATTAACATGAAATACCGGCGCTCGCTTTCGCGTATATCCATTGGCACTGACGGCACTGTGGCCTCGTTGCAAATTCCGCTCAATTGCTGGAAAGTATCTCCCGGCAAACCCATCTGGTACTGTTATGTATATGATTCGGCCGGTACTCTCTTAAAACTGATTACCGGAGGCGGCTATTTTAACAAAGATACCTGCGGCGATACAAAATTTGTGTATAACGGATATCCCGAAGATGTATGTGTTGACGGCAATAACCACAGCGTGATCGTGGCCGGATGGAACCCAGATAAAACAAGTTATTCGCCGTACACCCCCATTCATATTCCCTTTATGTATGCATACGATTATAACGGCAACCTGAAATGGAAAGATTATCATTATACAGCCGATGGATGCTTTGCGGTGAGCAGCACGGCCGATAGCAGGATTAACGAAATAGTGATCGGCGCTGATGGCTATCTGTACCAGGCCGGCTATATTCATGGCGGGGATCACCTATTTGCCCGCGATCCGAAAAATGTTAATAACCCGGCATTGGTGCATACCGGTTATGATTCCTATTCAAATGCCTACAGCATGGGCGCAGGTATTGATCAGGCCTATTTCTGCAAATACGATCCGCTCACCGGTAATATTTTAAAAGGCCAGGCCCTGCTGGTGCGCAAAAACACCGATGGCAGCAGTACGCCTAATCAGAGTTTAATCAAAGCCATTGAAGTGGATGCCGATGGCCGTCTCTATCTTACCGGCTATTGCCAGCTTTATATGAAATCGAGGTCAACCCTGCAAGTTAATGGAACGACCGTGGGCACAGTGGCTACAACCTTTCCCTCTCCGGCCAATGGGTCAGAAATTTTTCTGGCTATTATCGCGCCCGATTGGAATTCACGCGAAGTATGGACCAGTTTCTCACTCAATAATGCCGAAGGATCGGGCTGGGGCATTGGAGTGAATAACCTTACTGCAGCCCTGGCAGGCGAAGTGTTTACAGGAACGATGATCACCAGTTCAAACGCTATTCAATCTACGCCGGGTAGCTTAAAAGACGGCTATTTGGTGGCATGGACACCCATGCTTACCAATATTACTGAACCGGCAATACCGGAAATCAAAAACACATCGGCCATTACCTGCAAAATCACCGGCCGCGAAATCAATTTGTTTTTCCCCGATTTATTTGAATATGATGTTTCACTCTATTCAACGGATGGCCGTTTGATTTATCATGCAACCGGAAAAAACAGTTTTCATAAAATCCATAGTTCGATGCTGCAATCAGGGGTTTATCTGCTATATGCCCGGCAGCAGGATGCCCTGCTGAATATAAAAATTGTGTTGCAGTAAACATGAATTTTTACAGAAACAGACACATTGTAAAAAATTAATTGGGTTAAACAGTCACGCAGGACTAAATGTTTGCAAAATTAAAATATACAGATAAAAGTATAACTTCGTTCGGAATCTAATATTCGTTGTTCTGGCATTTCTCAAACAGCGTTAAAGCATCTGTATCGTAATACGGTGTATCCCCGGTTTCGGTGGCGGCAGTGAAAGGCAAGATTTAAAATACAAATTCTTAATTGTGGCGTATCGGATAAAAAATTATTGACCTAAAAATTAATCATTTTCTTTGGGGAAAACATGCGCAGCTATATATTGTATTAACTTTTAGCTTGTGCATCTGTTGTCTCCACATGTTTTTACCGAAGATTGAGCGAGACACGATTAGCAAATTGGGTATTCCTTATCAAGGTAATTCAAATGTTCGGATTCCATAAATAAATGAACCTTTAATCTAAAACCATCTGCTCCGCTATGACAAAAAAATATTAATAAAACTATTATATTTGTATCATTCGTAGTAGAATAAGATTACAATTAATAAATACATTATATATTATCGAAATTTTTAATGGCCATGGAGTTAAAAAATAATAAAATAATTATAAAATTTTTTTTCTTGATATATGCTCTTTGGCTAACTAATTTAAGTTTTACACAACAGGGCATTCATACCCTATATAGAAATAATGCAAATAATTTCTCTTATTCTGTTACCAATAAAATATTTGCTGATGACAGCATCCGGTTGCGTACGAAAATAGCCGATGCTCTGAATATGAGTGACCATATACTTACAGGGGATGTAAACGGTGATGGAAAACTTGAACTCATACATGCTTACGATAGTACTGTATCTGTTTATAACGGAGATGGGATGTTATTACGCAGGCATCATTACAGTAATAATAAACTCTTACCCTGTTTATTACATGATTTAACAAATGACGGACAAAAGGAAATTGTGCTGGGGACTCAAAATAACACTGAACTAAATGCGATAATTATTGGATTTGAAGGAAATATTTTATACCATTTAACAAAAAACACCTTAGGCGGAGATATTACATTAATACCTCTATGCATTAATAATGATAAACTTTTTTTCTTCTGTGATGCGGGATTTTCACTTCAGCCCAGAGGAATTGGTGCTTTCTCATTAAATACAGGAAATGAACTGTGGTTTTACAAACAGGGATTTCCTTCAAGTTTTTGCAGTTATGCACCTGGTAATAGTATTGATACATTATTTTTTAGTCGATCGTCTCATACTACCTTTAACGGCGGGAGCGGCGATGGTTTCAATAGCAATGGCACTCCAACTAATGACAGTGAATTATGGTTAGTGATTATTGATGAGTATGGCAATGAAATAAATACGCTTAAATATTCCAATCCCAGTAATGGGCAGGTAATACATACTTTCGCCGATTTGCACAATAACGGAAGTTATGATTTTATTGCATTAAAAGGACATGATCCTTTTTATTATCATGGCAATAGCAAAATATATATAATTGACTATATAAATTCAGTTGTGACGAAATCATATACGGGCTATTATGATGGTTCATGGCAATATGCTATCCATGATATTGTTGGAGATGGAAAAAAAGAAATCATTGCTACAAATTGGATAGAAGGTTCGTCCAATTATGCACAATTAATTCTTGATGCAAATCTGAATCTAATCAGAAATTCTATAGAAAGAGGTAAGATATCCATTGTTGCAGATGTGATGGCCGACCATGCGCCTGAGATAATCCTTTATGACAATAATATTTTAAAAATTCTTGACCCAAACCTTACTGTAATTCAGCAATTAACTCTTCCTTCTGCCATTCGCAGAGTTATTGTCAGCGATCTAAATAATAACGGGATTAATGATCTGATCGTTTCATCCGATTTTATCTATTTTTTGGAAGCCAATGTGCGCAAAGATACTTGTGAAAATAACAATGAAAAAACCGTGGCAAAAAAAATATCTGCCCAAAACTTTGTATCTGACAAACTAAGCATACAGCCGGGAGATGAAGATTGGTTCGTCTTTGATTATTGTTATAACCCCTATTACATACGCGTTAAAGGCAAAGATACAAATACACTGGGATATTATGGTTTTGCATGCAGTTTGACAGATTCTGTTTTTGAAATGCAAACTTTTTTTTCAACTGATTCGGTGGATACCGAAATATACCTTTACAATGCACATAATTATCTTTTAGCCACTAATGATAATTCATCATCATCGTTCTTTTCGAAATTAAGAGATACACTACCAGGGTATTACAGTATTACAGGTACTGTATATAAAAATATTAACCCTTGTGATTCCTGTGAAGTATTTCTTTTCCGTTCCGGCAGCGATTCTTTATCTTTTATTGATTTTAAACTTACTCACTCCGGTCATTATTGTTTTCCCCAGTTGCCTCCCGTTACCTATAAAATCAAAGCATTCT
>Ga0101944_10002334_pt1 | contig 31203 bp, 24 predicted proteins | sample DewCreD2012metaG_FD_75245 | JGI IMG/M metagenome (GOLD analysis project Ga0101944, IMG submission 75245) | Hot spring sediment bacterial and archeal communities from British Columbia, Canada, to study Microbial Dark Matter (Phase II) - Dewar... ... | reverse complement strand
CCAAAAGCCGGCCCTTGACATCCTGTCCCCTGGATTCCGGCTCTCCGGCCGGAATGACGGCCCAAGTGAGCGGTATGGTTCTCAATGGGGCTGTTGAAAAAGCCTTGCGTCGGAAAAAACGCGGGACAGGCAAGGTTTTGCTGTCGCAAAACGCACCCAGTCCCGGTGTTTTTCCTCACTTTTGCTCATTTGCGGTACTTGGAAACAATGCGAAGAAAGCAAATAACGAAGCCCCGCAGTGCCCGTTTTTCGCCCGCGCCGCTTCGTCTCCCGTGCGCCCGCTTTCATGCCGCACACCCGAGGGCGCCCCCATAAATGGAATCCCGCAGGCGCTGCCTCATTAAACATTTTTTCGTTTTTGTGTTTGATCGTGCAGCAAAGGGGGTATTTCTATAGGAAATATGGAATGTCAGGGGCTGTGGAAAAAAACTGGCGGCCGTAAAAACAGGTACAGGCACGCGGAAAATCGCCGCGTTCCCAGTCCCTATTTTACTGCGCTTGCAACTTTCGAGCAGCTTTTTAGGATTTGAACAAACCCAATTATGCCCTTTTCACGGGCGCGGAAGGAGGTGACACACACGATGCAGGCAACTGTTGAAAAGAGGATTAACCGCAAGCAGAAAGTCATCTTGGTCATTGAAGACGACAGGGACATGAACGATCTGGTGTGCGACGCCCTGGACAGCGCCGGGTATCAGACACTGTCCGCATTCGACGGGGTGGAGGGGCTGCGGCTGGGCGAACAGGCGCACCCGGATGTGATTCTGCTTGACATCATATTGCCGGACGCGGATGGGGTGGATCTGTGCCGCGACCTGCGCAGGAACGAGACCACGCGCCTCATTCCCATCATCATGCTCACGGGCAGGCAGGATCTGTCCACCAAGCTCTCGTCCTACATTGCGGGGGCCAAGCGGTACATCACCAAGCCGTTCCAGATTGACCAGTTGATTGAAGAAGTAGACAAGACCCTGATGCAGAAGCAAATCACTGCGGACTGACGCGCCGTCAGCCGGGCGCGCGCCCGGCCGGAAGCCGAACCGCCCCGCGGCCTTGTTTCCCTTTGCCGATCTTTCCGGATACTTCCCCTATAAGCAACCCGGTTCAGCGTGTCACTGCCAACCGTAGCGGCTGCATTTGAAGCCCTCGCCCAGACGGCACATCACGCACATGGCTTCCTGTGCGCCGGAGGCCATGGAAAGCTGGGATTCGCAGCCGCCGCACAGGTGCGCCTCGCCGGGCTTCATGGAGCCTTCGCACGGCGCGATGGTCATGGGACAGGTGTCCACGCACGAGTTGCATTCCTTGCAGTAGGCCGGGCGGTCGCCGAAGGGGAACCCGACGCGGCGCTCGGCGCCGCGGCCAATGAACCCGATGGCGCGCGCCTGCCACATGTCCGAGCAGATGCGCACGCACCGGCCGCACAGGATGCAGTCGTCGTTGCGGAACGGATACCGCACTTCCTTGACCCCGCAGCGCACGGCCATGTCCTGGACCGCGCGGGAGTTGGGCGCCTGCGCCACCAGCAGCTCGGCGATGTTGCGCCGCAGATGCCTGATGCGCTCGGTGTTGGTGCGGATGACCATGCCCTCCTGCACATCGAGGGTGCAGGAGGTGGTGATCCGGGAGCGGCCGTCCACGATGTTTTCCACGATGCACAGGCGGCACGCGCCGATGTCCGTCATGTTGGGGATGTGGCACAGGTGCGGGATGCAGATGCCGTATTCGATGGCCGCATCCAGAACCGTGGTGCCCTTGGGCGCGCGCGTGGCCGCCCCGTCTATCGTCAGCGTCACAATTTTTTTCATGCCGCACCTCAATGGGGTCAGGCGACCAGGATCGCGCCGAATTTGCAGGAGCTGATGCAGATGCCGCACTTCTGGCACAGGCTCGCGTCCAGAACATGGGGCTGCTTTTTGCCGCCGGATATGGCGCCGTGCGGGCAGGCCCGGGCGCAGGTTCCGCAACCCGTGCATGCGTGCGCGTCAATGGAGTACTCGATCAGGCTGCGGCACACGCCGGCCGGGCAGCGCTGTTCGAGGATGTGCGCCCTGTACTCGTCCTCGAAGTATTTGAGGGTGGAGATCACGGGATTGGGCGCGGTCTTGCCCAGGCCGCACAGCGAGGCCGCGGCCACGGTGCCGGCGAGGTCCATGAGCAGATCGATCTGTTCGAGCCTCCCCCTGCCCTCGGTGATGTCCGTGACGATCTCGAGCATGCGGTCAATGCCCAGGCGGCAGGTGGAGCATTTGCCGCAGGATTCGTCCCGCAGGAAGGTGAGGAAGTATTTTGCCACATCCACCATGCAGGTTTTGTCGTCCATAACCACGATGCCGCCGGAGCCGACCATGGAGCCGGCCTCGCGCAGGGCGTCGAAATCCACGGGCATGTCGAACATGGACAGCGGGAGGCAGCCGCCCGAGGGGCCGCCGGTCTGCACAGCCTTGATCTCGCGGCCTTCAGGCGCGCCGCCGCCGATGTCGAACACGATGGTGCGCAGGCTCGTGCCCATGGGCACTTCCACCAGGCCGGTGTTTTTCACGCGGCCCGTGAGCGCGAAGATTTTCGTGCCTTTGCTGCCTTTTGTGCCCTTGGAGGCGAACCACGCGCCGCCGTTGGTGATGATTGACGGCACATTGGCCCAGGTTTCCACATTGTTGAGCGTGGTGGGCTTGTCCCACAGGCCCTGAACCACGGTGTGCACATCCTTGGGCCGCGGTTCGCCGACCTTGCCTTCGAGGGACGCGATCAGGGCTGTGGATTCGCCGCACACGAATGCGCCGCCGCCGCGCGCGATGTCCACATCAAACGAAAATTCCGACCCGAGAATGTTGCCGCCGAGCAGTCCCGCGGCCCGGGCGCTTTCAACGGCAGCGCGCGCGTGACGCACGGCCAGGGGGTATTCGTTGCGCACATAGATGTAACCGTGCTGCGCGCCGATGGCCAGCGCTCCCAGGGCCATGCCCTCGAGCACCAGATGCGGGTTGCCTTCGAGCAGGCACCGGTCCATGTACGCGCCGGGATCGCCTTCGTCCGCGTTGCAGATCACGAACTTTTCCTCGCCCGGCGCGGCCGCGCACTCGGCCCATTTTTTGGCCGTGGGATATCCGCCGCCGCCGCGGCCGCGCAGGCCGGACTTCTTCACCTGCTCCAGCACCGCGGCCGGGGACATGCCCGACAGCGCCTTTGCCAGAGCCGCATACCCGCCCGCGCCAATGTAATCCTCTATGGACAGGGGATCCACGAGCTTGTTGAGCGACAGCAGTTGCCGGTCCTGGGCGCGGTAGAACGGGATGGCGGACTCGGTGCGCGCTTTCCGGCCCGTGACCGGGTCCGTGTACAGCAGGTCCTCGATGACCTCGCCCCCGGCCAGGGTGCGGGACACGATGTCCGCGGCGTGTTCGGGCTTGAGGCGGCAATAGAACACATTGCCGGGATCAATGATCATCAGCGGCCCCTGCTCGCAAAAGCCGTGGCAGCCGGTGATGCGCACGCGCACATCATATTCAAGACGGTTCTTTTTGATTTCCGTGCGCAGCGCATCCATGACATCCTGCGCGCGGGAGGCGCAGCAGCCGGTGCCCCCGCACATGGTCACCGTGATTTTCGTCTGGCGCGACCGGGCTTGAATATCCTTGCGCAGGGCTTCGAGAGATTCAGGACTTGAGAGCTTTTCCAGAGCTGTGGCGTTTTTTACCGTTGGCACAGGCGGCGGCCTCCTTTCGTGCGGATGTTTTCACGGGCGCGCGTTTCTTGCCGGGGGCCTGTTTTTCCTGCCCGCCGGCCTTGAGAATGAGCGCCTTGAGCTTGGCCGGGGTCACATGGTCGTGGTATTCTCCGTTCAGCACCACGACAGGCCCCAGGGCGCACGCGCCCAGGCAGTTGACCTGTTCGAGGGTGAACAGCCCGTCCGCCGTGGTTTCGCCCGTCCCGATGCCGAGCAGGCCGTGAACCTGGCTTGCGAGCAAGTTGGATCCGCGCACATGGCACGCAGTGCCCGCGCAGATGGTGATCACATTTTTGCCCCGCGGCTTCAAAGACAACGCTTTGTAGAAATTCGCCGCGCGGTACACCTCGATTTCGGGAACACCCAGTTCCCGGGAAATGATTTTCATATCCTCTGTGCTGACATAACCGTTGCTCTCCTGGACATCCAGAAGCGTCTCAATGAGCATGTGCGGCTGGCTGCGCCTGCCCTTGAGGATGGGTTCGAGCGTAAGCGCTGACATAGCTCCCCTCCCGTGCTCTTGGCGGAATCGCGGCGCGGCGCCTGATCGCGGCCCGCGCGGCGTGCCTCGCATACTTCATTGTCCGGCACGCCCGCAGTCCGGTAAATACCCATTAAATGCCTATAATCAACCTATTGCCAATGTGTATTTGCATTCCCTCAATACGCCTATATAATGCCTATAAACAGTAGGGAGTTATTCGATGAACAGACCCGGGAACCCTGCACGGCCCTGGGGCGTGCCCCCGCACGCGGACACGGACCTGCGACTGCCCCTGCCCCTGCCGCAGAACCTCGAACGAGACCCGCAAAAGCTCGAAGTGGCGCTCCTCGAACGCATCAAGGAACTTAACTGCATGTACGGCATGGCCATTCTGGCCGAGCGCTATTCCGATTCCATCGAGGATTTTCTGCAAAGCCTTGTGAACATCCTGCCGCCGTCGTGGCAATACCCGGACATCACCTGCGCGCGCATCATGTTCCGGGGGCAGACATACAAGAGCCGCGATTTCCGGGCCTCGCGGTGGCGGCAGTCCGCGCGCATCGCCATGTATGGGGAGCACGCGGGCGAGGTCGAGGTGTTCTACAAGCAGGAGCGGCCCGCGCATGACGAAGGCCCGTTTCTCAAGGAGGAACGCCTGCTCCTGGACGCCGTGGCCGAGCAGATCGGCAAGATCGCCGCGCGCATCGCCTCGGAACGGGAACTGCGCGAACTGAACCGGCAGCTCACGGTCGAGCGCGAAGCTCTGCACGAGGCCAACCTGGCCCTGCGCGCCATCATGGCCCGCATCGAGGAGGAAAAGCTCGACATCAGCCGCAGCATCCAGGCCAATGTGGACAAGGCCATCATGCCCGTGCTCCACGCCATGGCCCTGGAACTGCCCGAGGGGAGCAGAAAATATGTTGACATTCTGCGCTCCAGCCTGGTGGAAATCACCTCGCCGTTCATCAACCGGCTGTCCCGCGAAGCGCTCTCGCTCACGCCCACGGAAATCCGCATCTGCGACCTCATCCGCGGCGGCATGCGCACCAAGGAAATCGCACAGATTCAAGGCATCTCCGAAGCCACCGTGAACCGGCACCGCGAGCACATCCGCCGCAAGCTCGGCCTTGTGAACCGGGAGGTGAACCTGGCCGCGTTTCTGCAATCCGGGGAATGGAGCCGCCAGGCGCCGCGTCTCTGACCGGCCAACGCTCCGTCCGCTTGACAGCCCTGCGGCCCCGCAATACAATCGCCCAAAACGCCGCGACAGGCCTCCGTCCCCATGGAACACATCACACCGGATCACATGGAGCATGTCTCCTGCCCCCTGTGCGGCGGAGACCGGAACAAGAAACTGTTCGATGCGGCGGACATCAAGCACGGCGTGAGCGGCCGGTTCTCGTTCGTGCGCTGCGCTTCGTGCCGCCTGATTTTCCAGAATCCCCGAATCAAAAGCGAATTCCGCGATTTGATGTACCCTCGGGATTATGAGCCGTACCACCACGGCCGGGGGAGCGTGCTCGACGACCCGGCGCGCCTGGCGGCCACGATTCCCCGCTACGAGATTCTCGAAAAATACTGCGCGCGGCCCGGCGCTCTCCTGGATGTGGGATCCGCGTCCGGGGATTTCATTGAATACGCCGCGTCCCGGGGCTGGGACGCGTGGGGCGTGGAGCCGTCCGCGCCGCAGGACGCCGTTCCCGCCGGGGCCGCGGCAGGCGTGTTCCGCTCGGACTTGGCCGACGCGGACATCCCCGCCTCCCGCTTCGACGCCGTCACCTTCTGGGCTTCGCTCGAGCACATGCACGACCCGCTCGGCGCGCTGCAAGCCGCGCACCGGATTCTGAAACCGCGCGGCGTCACGATTCTGTCTCTGCCAAACGGAGACAGCCTGGAGCGGCGTCTGTTCGGCCCCGCATGGTTCGGCCTGGACACGCCCCGCCACCAGATCCTCCCGTCTCCGGCCGCGGCGCGCGCGTTCCTCGAACGCGCCGGGTTCGAGATTCTCGATATCAAGCACGCGACCACGGCCACCTGTTTTGTGCAAAGCGTGAGGGGCCTCGCCAGCGGGAACGCGGCGCAAAAGGTCCCGGCCCCCGAACCGCCGCCCCACGGCCCCGCACGCCCATCAGTAAAGCAATCAAGCGCCAGGGCCTTGCTGTTTTCCGCTCTCTCTCTTTCGCTCAAAGCCGTGGACGCCCTGGGCATGGGCGCGCTCATGCTCGTCGCGGCGCGCAAAAAATGATCTTCGCGCCAACGCATTCTGGAAAGGATTTCGACATGCCGCCATTTCGCATCAGCCGCTCCGTGCATGCAGTCACGGACGGGCTGCTCTCACACCCGCGGGACTGCGCTTCATATCTGATACTGGCGGACGCGCCGGTTCTGATTGACTGCGGCTCGGGCGAGGGGCACGGCGCGCTCACGCGCAACCTGGCGCGCCTGGGCGTGCGGCCCGCGGACATCGCCGCCGTAATATGCACCCACTGCCATTACGACCATGTCAACGGCCTGGCCGCGCTGCGCGCGCAATGCCCGGACATCCCGCTGACCATGCACCGGGAGGACGCGGCCGCCGTGGAAACCGCGGACCCGGATCTGACCTGCGCGGGCTGGATGTTCCACACGCGCATCGAGCCTCTCCGGGTTGACAATAAGTTAAACGGCGGGGAAACGATTGAGATCGCGGGTTTGGCCCTGGAGGCGATTCACACGCCCGGCCACTCGCCCGGCTCCATGTGCCTGCGCACGGAGATTGACGGCCGCGATTTCCTGTTCGCGGGAGACTGCTTCACGCCCAGTTGCAGCCGCGTGAACGGAGACCGCGGGCAATGGGAACAAACACTGGAATTGTGCGCAAGCCTGGAATTCGACGCATTGCTTCCGGGGCACTCCTCTCAACTCAACAACCCGTATTACGCGGCGCTCATGGCGCTCCGTGGACAGCGCGCGCGCCGGGCCGCGCTGCGGCTCATGCAGCGCGCGCAAGGCCCGTTCTGGACCGCCGCGTCCTTCCAGTACCGCTATCTGATCAGCCCGTTCGCTCGCATCACGGACATGATGAAACGGGACTGACAGTGCGGTCCCTGGAGCCGATGCCCAGCGCGGCCGTGAGTCATTCCGGAACCGGATCGTCCGGCTGTTCCCCGGTTCCGGGAACCTCGGGTTTGTCCTCGGGCGACGCAGCCGCCGCGCTCTCCGTGGGTTTCACGCACTTGTCTATATAAAAATGTTCAAAGAAGACCTTGAGGATGACCGCTGCGGGCAGCGCGATGATCATGCCGCCGATGCCGCCCACCTGGCCGCCGGCCATGAGCACGAAAATAATGATCACGGGATGAATGCCCACATCGCCGCTCATGATGCGCGGGGCCAGAATGTTTCCTTCCAGCACCTGAAGAATCACGAATGCGACACCCACGGCCGCGAGTTTGTCCGGCCCCTCGAACGCAGCCACGATCACCGGCATGATGATTCCGAGGATCGGCCCCATGTACGGGATGAACTCGGTGGCGCCCGCGATGAGGCCCATGATGAGCGCATAGTCCAGCCCGATCACGGCCATGGCCGCCCAGGTGAGCACGCCCATAGCCAGGCAAAGCTTGAGCTGCCCGCGGATGAACCCGCCGATGGCTTCGTTGATGCGGTCCAGAATGCGGCCGCCGTCCGCGCGCCAGGGCGCGGGAAGCGCGGATATGAACGACGCGCGCATGGTGTGGTCGTCCTTGAGGAAATAAAACACCAGCACAGGCACCACGATCATACCCATGGCCACGCTGAAGAAGGACATCACGCCCTGGAAGGTGCGCGTTGCCATGCGCCCGCCGAATTCCTGCACCGCCGCGGTCGCCTTTTGCAGAAATCCCTCGAACCAGCTCTGATCCTTGAGCCAGTCGTAATGCCCCTGCACCTGCCGCCACAGGCCCATGGCCGTTTCCTGGTACTGCGGCACGGCGTCCACCAGCTTGATGATTTCCTTCTGCGCGCTGGCGGCGAGAAACGCCATGGCCGAACCGGCCACGATCACAAACGCCACGAACATGACCAGTATGCTCAAGCTGCGCGGCACCCGGCGGCGCTCCAGCGCATCCACAAACGGGTTCAGCAAATAGGTGACCACGATGGCCACCCCGAAATACGCCAGCGCCATGGTGATGCGGCCCAGGAACCATACAAGCAAAGCCGCCGCGCCCAGAATCGCCAGGTATGCGGCGAACCGCGCCGCGTATCCCGGTCCGGTCCTTGTGTTCTCGCCGTCAGCCATCAGTGTCTCCCGTGCGCCGTTGATGCCGCCGCATGCCGTAATCGTGTTTCCGGAAAGCGTCCCGCACATCATAGCATCGCGCGGCGGTCGTAATCAATATCGGCGCGGGGTCCCGTGTTTTTGCCCCGTGCGGGAACCCGGCGCGCCGGAATCGGGCTGTATACATGAGTTCGCATTTCACCGCGCAAATTTGCGCGGCCATTGGGGAGGAATTATCGAATGAGCGCCACGGACATTGCACCCGGAAACCAGACGCTGGATCTGCAGACATACAAGGACATCCTGCACGGCATGGACGCAGGTTTCGCCGTGTTTGAAGTTATCCTGGGAGACGATGGAAAAGCCGAGGACCTTGCCGTGATTGACGCAAACGCCGCATTCGCGGAAATCTTGGGAAAAAAGCTTGAAGATATCGCGGGACGGCGCATCACCGCCATCTTGCCCGGCGTCCACACCTGGGATTTCAAATGGATAAAAGCGCTGGCCAAAATCGCCCGCACCGGCGAGGCGGACACCATCGTGGAGTACGCCGAAGGCTCGGTGCGGAAATGGCTGTCGTTCCAGGCCGCGGGGCCGAGGCCCGGCGTTGCCGCCGCCCTGGTCACCGATGTGACCGAAGAGCAGCGCATGAAAAACGCCCTGGCGCTGGAACGCAACAACCTGTCGTACTGAACAAACAGATTGCTTCGCGCCCCGCCCCCGGGGCCATGGCAAACATACCCTTTCTCTTGTTGCTCCGGCCGATGCCAATCGGCCGGAGATTTTTTCGTGTCACAGCTTCGGCTCCACCGGGCAGTAGCTGCTCACGGCCAGGGCGGGCTGCTCGCCGGGCAGGTTTTCGTGCAGCAGCAGCATGTGCCGCACCAGCCCCGTGAACGAGGCCCTGTTGCGCGGCTGCTCCACATATTTGCCCTGCCGCAGGATGCTCGAGTCTCCGAACGCTTCCTCATAGTCCCGCGAAGACTTGCCCGGCCCCACGGACACCAGCAACGGGATACCGCTCCACGCACGGGACTTGCGCAGCGTCTTCATCAACCGGAACCCGTCTTTGTTCGCCATTTTCAAGTTCAAGAAGATGAGGTCCGGGAGCTTGTTCCCCAGGCTTTGTACGGTTTCGTCGTAAGTTGACGCCATGGCAATGTTTTTGTATCCCGATCCTTCGAGGATGGTGCGGATGCAGAAGCTGGTGTCCGGATCGCTGTCCACGATGAGGATGGGGCGCGCAAACAGTTTTTCTTCGGTTTCCCTGTCCCGGAGATTGTTCCACATGGCCCGGAAATCCGTGCCTGCATCAAACATGCCCGTGGCTGTGTTCAGGAAATCAGCCAGCCATTTGCCGCGCTGGATTCCCGTGAATCTCTGGATCTCCCGTCCGTTTTTGAAAACAATAATTGTGGGATATTCCTCTATCTTATATCTTTCTCTGATTTTCGGCGATTCGGATATTTCCGCAAAACCGAAAAATACGCGGTCTCCGAATGCCTTTTGCACATTGTCCACCATGGTCAACTGAACCTTGCAGCTCACAGCCCAGTCCACGGTGAACACCACGAGCGCGAACTCTTTGTCCGCCAACTGGCCGATGGTGTTGTCCGACAATTCCTGGATATTGGAATGCATGGCGCGCACCCCCTGCGGGCAAAAATTTGACGACTGAAATCTTGGACATATCAGCTACAATAACTGTGCCAGAGCCAAATCATGGAGGCGGGGAAATGACGGGGGCAGGGGGGCGGCAGCGGCGCGCCAGCGATTCTCCTATAAAAATCCCGGATTTTGAAACAGAGTGTTGCGGCGGAGGGACGCGGCCTGCCCGCCGTTTTCCGAAGCGCGGGTTGGTTTCGGCTGCCGGATTTCTTTACAGGACGGAAAACAACCGCGCGCGGCACGGCGAAATTTGAAAAAAAAGCCGCGAAACCCCGCAGGAAATGTTGACAATCAATTTGGGAATATATTAAGCTACTATGTGCTATTGTTCACAATGTGCGGCGGAAAAAGGGCCGCAATCCACCCAAAGCACGGGCCACAACGCTCCAGGGAGGAACAGCACGCGCTTTACCGCATATCCCGGGCCGGCCGCGCCGCGCGGCCCGCGATTGCCGCTCTGAATCCAAGATACACCATAAAGGAGGGATAGTTTTGAAGATCATCTGCTTGGTGAAACAGGTACCCGACACAGAAGCAAAAATCAAAGTCAAATCCGAAGCCAAGGACATCGATCGCGAAGGGCTGGCCATGGTGCTGAACCCCTACGACGAGTTCGCGGTGGAAGAGGCCATCAAGCTCAAGGAAGCCAAAGTGGCCGAAGAAGTGACCATCGTAACGGTGGGCGAGAAAAAGGCCGAGGAAGCCGTGCGAACCGCTCTGGCCATGGGCGCGGACAAAGCCGTGCGCATCGAAGACGCGGCCATCAGCCTCTCGGACCCGGCGTCGGTGGCTGCGGCCCTGGCGTCCGCGGCCAAGAGCATCGGCGCGGACCTCATCCTCTGCGGCAAACAGGCCACGGACGACGACAGCGCGGCCGTCGGCCCCATGGTGGCCCAGCTCCTGGGCATCCCCTGCGTGAATGTGGTGCTCAAGCTCGCGGTGGCGGACGGCAAGCTCACGGCCACCCGCGAAATCGAGGGCGGCGAAGAGACCGTGGAATGTCCGCTCCCCGCGGTCATCACCTGCACCAAGGGCCTCAATGAGCCTCGCTACCCCAGCCTGCCCGGCATCATGAAAGCCAAAAAGAAACCCCTCGAAGTCAAAGCCGGCGGCGACATCGGCCTGGCCGGCGCCGACGCCAAAACCGAAATCGCGGCCCTCAACCCGCCCCCGGCACGCGCCGAAGGCAAAAAGTTCGAGGGTGATCCCGCGGACATCGTGCCCAAAGTGGTCAAGGCCCTCCGCGAGGAAGCCAAGGTCATCTGATGCGCACCGCATCGCCACATCATAGAACTCTGAAGGAGGTCAGACCATAAATGGCAAATGTATGGGTTATCGCAGAAGTTAAAGAAGGCAAACTGAAAAAAGTGACCACCGAGCTTCTCACCAAGGGCCGCGACCTGGCGGCCAAGGCCGGCGGGCAGCTCGAAGGCGTGCTTCTCGGCTCCGGCGTGGAAGCGCTGGCCGCGGATATGGGCAAGTTCGGCGCCGCAAAGGTCCATGTGGCCGACAGCCCCGCCCTCAAGGACTATGTGGGCGAGGCGTTCGCAAGCGCCATCGCCAAACTGGCCGAGGCCGAAAAGCCCGGCATCATTCTCATCGGCGCTTCCGTGTACGGCAAGGACTTGGCCCCGCGCCTGGCCGCCAAACTCGGCGCCGGTCTGGCCAGCGACTGCACGGATCTGGATGTAGACGGCGGCAAGCTCACTGTGGTGCGCCCCATGTACGCGGGCAAGGCCCTGGCGTCCGTGGCGTTCAAGACGGACATCCAGATCGCCAGCGTGCGCCCCAACCTGTTCGCGGCCGAAGAGGGCGCGGGCGCGGGCGCCGTGGCCAAGTTCGACGCCGACTGCGGCGATGTGAAAGTGTCCGTAAAGGGACAGCAGATGTCCGGCGGGGACAAGATCGAGCTGACCGAAGCCGCCATCATCGTGGCTGGCGGCCGCGGCTGCAAGGATCCCAAGGAAGGCAACGCCTGGCAGTTGCTCGAAGACCTGGCCAAGACCCTCAACGCCGCCGTGGGCGCGTCCCGCGCGGCCGTGGATGCGGGCTGGCGCGGGCACGACGAGCAGGTGGGCCAGACCGGAAAGGTCGTCAACCCCACTCTGTACATCGCGGCAGGCATCTCCGGCGCCATCCAGCACCTGGCCGGCATGAGCTCCTCCAAGTGCATCGTGGCCGTGAACAAGGATCCCGAAGCCCCCATCTTCGGCGTGGCCGACTATGGCATCGTGGGCGACCTCAACACGGTTCTGCCCATCATGAACGACGAGTTCAAAAAGCTGCTCGCATAACCGCGGCGCGGCATGATTCGGCAATTCCGGCCCCGGCGGGCGCACACGCCCCGCCGGGGCTTTTCCTGCTCAAGAGCCGCGCGCACGCCTGCTCCGGCGTACCGTTTTTCACCGCCCTCTTAAATAATGTTTGTCATTGATTTTTAAAATTTATATGATGGGATAGTAAAATTCGGCAACAACCGGCGGTCAGGCCCGCGCCCCCGCAGGAGCGCTTCGGGCGGCCCGCCAGGACAACATAACAACCTCCCGCTCCAACCGCGCCCTTCGCCCGGTGGAGACGGGAAATAGGGAAACCTGGAGGACTGCAATGTCAGAAGAAATCGAACGCGATGTGATGACTTGCGGCGTGTGCATTGTGGGCGCCGGCCCGTCCGGCATGAGCGCGGCCATCAAGCTCGTGCAGATGATCAATGCGCACAACGAGGCCATTGACAACGGCTCCAAGCAGGGAACGCGCATTGATGAGGAATCTCTGGGCGTGGATGTGCCCGTGATCGTCATCGAAAAAGGCGGCATGGTGGGCGCGCACTCCATCTCCGGCGCGGTCATGAACCCCGTGGCCCTGGCCGAACTGTTCCCCAACTACAAGGAAGAAGCCCCGCTCGAATACGAAGCCGACATTGACGAAGTCGTGCAGCTCACCGCCGCGGGCGCGCGCAAGCTCCCCATCACTCCGCCCACCATGATCAACCACGGGAACTACATCGTGTCCCTGGGCAAAGTCATCCAGTGGATGGGCGAAAAATTCTCCGAACTCGAACAGGATGTGTACGCCACCTTCTGCGGCCAGGAAATCCTGTATGAAGGCTCCAAGGTCATCGGCGTGCGCTGCGGCGACAAGGGCGTGAACCCCGACGGAACGCCCAAGAGCAACTTCGAGGCCGGCATGGACCTGCACGCAAAGGTCACCATCCTTTGCGAAGGCTCCCGCGGCTCCATGACCAAACAGCTCATCAAAAAGCTGAACCTTCAGAACATCAACCCCATGGTCTACGCCACGGGCTGCAAAGAGGTCTGGGAAGTGCCCGAGGGCCGCATGGAGGGCCGCAAGGTGATTCACACCATGGGCTTCCCCCTCGACAACAAGACCTTCGGCGGCGGCTTCGTATACCACATGAAGAACAACATGGTTTCCGTAGGCATGATCACCGCCCTGGACGCCGCCGATCCCCAGATGGACCCGCACAAGAACTTCTGCAAATTCAAGCAGCACCCCTTCATCAAGCAGATTCTCGAAGGCGGCAAAATGCTCTCCTACGGCGCAAAGACCCTGCCCGAGGGCGGCTGGAACACCGTGCCCAAAATGGCCGGCGACGGCTTCATGATCTGCGGCGACGCCGCGGGCCTGGTCAACACGCCCAAGCTCAAGGGCATCCACTACGCCATGAAGTCCGGCATCCTGGCCGCGGAAAACGCTTTCGACATGCTCGTTTCCGGCGACTTCTCCGCCTCCAGCTTCGAGCGCTACATCCAGGCCGTCACCGATTCCTTCATCGGGCAGGAACTTATCCCCTTCAAAAACTTCCGGCCCCTCATGAAAAAGGGCATCTTCCCCATGGGCCTGGTCAAGGGCGGCATCAACTACTTCACCAAGGGCAAATATCCCTGGGTCAACATGAAGCTGCACGAGGACCACACCGAAATCAAGACCATGGCCGAATACTACCCCGGCGGCAAACCCGAAGACGACATCAAGTACGACAACAAGGAGCTTATCTACGACAAGCTCACCGATGTGTACAACAGCGGCGCCACCCACGAGGAAAAGCAGCCCTGCCACCTCAAGGTGGACACCGCCAAGTGCAAGGAGTGCTACGAAAAGTTCGGTTCGCCCTGCGAAGCCTTCTGCCCGGCGCAGGTCTACAACATTGTGCGCGACGAAAAGACCGGCGCCTTCGAGCGCATCCAGGTGGACTTCTCCAACTGCGTGCACTGCAAGACCTGCGACATCCGCGATCCCTTCCAGGCCATCAACTGGGTCTGCCCCGAAGGCGGCGGCGGCCCCATGTACAACAACCTGTAAGAGCGCCGCGCCCGCGCGGCACAACGCAACCAACCCGAAACCGGGGCCGTCACTGGCCCCGGTTTTTTATGCCCGCAGACGCCGCAGGCTTATGGATCCGGGAACATTCTTGCCCGCGCATGGGTAAATTTTAAAGTGGCACAGGCGCAGGACAAAATCCGCGGCCGCCGCCGGGATTCCGCAAAGGGTTGTTATTTTTTTCGAAACTGGCGATCCTATATGTGCACCAAGCCCGTGGCGCAATGCGGGCACTCCGCACCCCGAGAGGAGGAGAATATGATGAGGCGCATTGCACTGCTGACAATGCTGGTTCTTGGTATGGCCGTATGTGCCGCATTCCCCGCCGCGGCGCAGCAAAGCCCGCTGGAAACATTGCGGCAGCTCGGCCTGCCCGATGACTTGATCCTCGATTTGAAGGAGCTGGTGGACGAGCGCATGCCGCCCGTGGCGCGCGATGTGGAGTTCTCCCCCCGTGAGCCGCGGGACGGCGAGCCGGTGACCGTGACCGCACGCATTTTCGCGATGGGCCGCTCGCGCAACGCCCCGGTTTTCGAAGCCTCGATTCTGTACACCACGGACGGCGGCGCCACATGGTCCCGCGCGGACATGACCCGCGCGCCGGGCGATGACCGCATGTGGTCGGGCCGGATCCCGGGCCAGCCCGCGGGAACCGATGTGCTCTTCGGCATCAAGGCCGTGGGCGTGAACGATGAGCTGTATGTGGAAGCGGCGTGCAGGCAGAGCGGGTTCACGCCCTTGCCCGAAGGCCCGCCCGCGGCATGCGAAGGCGACATTTCGCCCGCGCTATGCGCTCTCCGCTTTCCTTACGATTGCGTATTCCCGCTTTCGGTTTCGGAACACGACGCCATCTCCTACGAAGATGATCGCATCGCCATCGCCAAGTCCCTGGATTTCCAATACGGGCATGTGGCGTTCGGTGACGGACGGGTGCGCTTGAAAGCGCGATTCAAGGGCGAGGTGACCCACGGAACGATCTCGCCGCCGAACCTCCAGTTCTATGTAGCCGGGTGGCTGAATCCGGACAAGGCCACGCTCGAGCGCGGCCTGGACGCCATTCTGAAACAGGGCGGCGCAGTAATCTTCGCCATTCCGTCGCTGTTCCGCGAATGCACGATTTACCAGATCGCGGGCGGCGCAACGCTGGACGCGGACGCCACCTCCGCCACCTGCGCGCGCGACGGCAATACGCTCGAAATTTCCGTGCCGCTATCCGCGGTGGAGCCAAACCCCAGCGGTGAGCTTGAATTTGTTTTCGTAACCCTGTCACAGGCAGGGCCGAACATGACGGAGTTGAAGCTGCGGGATGCATCGCTGTTCACAAGGGTGAAATCGGTAAGCCGCGGGTACAGCGTGAAATAATTCGCGCCGCGCTCACCGGTAGGGACTCATGCGGCGGTCCAGAATTTCCTTGATGTCCGCATGAGACACGCCTTGAAGCCGGGTGCGCAGCAGGGCGCGCACCGCGTCGTCCAGGCCGTTCAGGGTGAGGCCGTACATGGGAAAAATGCGGCCGATGATGCGCGCGGTCACGCTCACCCAGAACCGCTGCGGCTCGGGATTGAGCCACACGCTCGACGGCCACTTGTGCGCGATCTGGTACAGCCGCCACACGCCGGGCACATCGTTATACTGAAAGAAATCAATGCAGCCGTTGCGATCCAGCAATTCGCTGGGCGCCATGGTCGCGTCCCCGGCCAGGATCACCTTGTAATCCCCATCCAGGGTGCGCATGAGCTCTTCGAGGGAAATCTCCTCGTTCTCCTCCATGTTCTTCCAGACCGTATCGTAGACGCAATTGTGGAAATAGTAATATTTGAGATCCCTGAACTGGGAGCGCGCGGCGCTGAACAGGCGGCTGACCAGGCGCGCGTACGGCGCCATGGAGCCTCCGGTGTCCATGAGCAGCAGGAGTTTTACGGTGTTCTTGCGGCTTCGCTTCCACACAAGCTCGAGGTCCCCGGCGTTGCGGCAGGTTTTGTCTATGGTCATGTCCACATCGAGGTCGTCCTCGGGACCGCGCGGCAGCAGGGTGCGCAGGCGCGACAGGGCCACGCGGATCTGGCGCGTGTCCAGCGCCAGGTCCGGGTCGTAGTTTCTGAACCGGCGCTGTTCGGCGATCTGGATGGCGCTTCCGTGGCGGCCCCCGCCCTGCCCCACGCGAATCCCCGCGGGATTGTAGCCGAATGCGCCCTGCGTGCTGCGCCCGCCCGTGCCGATGGCGCGGTCGCCGCCGCGGTGCTGCTGGTAATGCCCCTCCCGGTACTGCTCCCAGAAATTTTCCAGCGCCTTGTCCAGCGGCAACTCCGGGATCTGCGCTCTGGCGAGTTCATCCAGATCCAGCGATTCGGTGCGCTCCAGGCCTTCGAGAATCTTTTCCAGAACCTGATCCGGGGTTTCGATGCCGCGGAAGTACTCGGAAAACGCGCGGTCATAACGGTCGAAATGCGCTTCGTTTTTCACGAGCATGGCTCGCGCAAGGCTGTAGAATGTGTTCAGGCTGCTGTTCATCAGCCCATGGGCGAGCGCCTGCTGCAGGGTCATCCATTCCGTGAGCGACACTGGAACGCCCTTGCGCTTGAGTTCATAAAAAAAACCTTCAAACACAGCGCTCGCTCTCCCTCCGAGGTCACTCGTTGAGCAGGCTCGCAGGCGGCGGCTCCCCGCAACCGGCGTATTCGAGGGGCCAGTACGAAGACTTGGTCATGACGATAGGGCACGGCGGGCTGGTGGGCGCCACGCCGTGGATGCGATAGGACCTTTGGCTGACTTCGATGTCGCCAAGCAGGGTCCACTCATCTTTGCTGCGCCCTCTGCACGCTTCATCCACGAACGCCTCCACATCTATGTCCGTGGGTTTTTTCATGTGCCGGTACAAACCCATAACGGAGTAGCTGTTTTCGGCTTCGAAATTTTGCTCCATGGCGATGCGCACATCGCGCATGCGCTCGAAGCATTTCTCGAAGGCGCGCTTCTGCGCCGTGGGGCCGAGAAGCGGGCGGCCGACAAAAATATACAGGGCCGCGATCACGGTTGCGGCCGCGATGACATAGACCGGAACCTTGATATCCTCGAAGGTAAGCCCGAGGCCGGTCTTGCGAGTCCGGCGGTCCGCGGCGCGCACATGCTTACGCGGATCCAGGCTCCGGGACGCGGGCCGGGCCGGCGGCCGGTAGGGCGGTTTTCTCGCAGGTTTCTTTCTGGCCATAGGCAATCGTATCTCCGTGCCGCGCTCACGCGCGGGCCGTCAATTCCCGCAGAGTCTTCTCGAAGACATCGTAATCGCCCCGGCTGTAGAGGCAGAAAATCACGCGGCGCAAGCCGGTGCGCTCTTGCAGATAATCCCGCGCCGCGCCCAGCATGATGCGCGCGGCGGGCGCCAGCGGAAACCCGAATATGCCCGTGCTGATGGCCGGAAACGCTATGGATTCGAGTTCGTTCCGGTCCGCGGTTTTCAGGCTGTTGATAATTGCGTTTCGGAGCTTGTTTTCCTCATCGCCCTCGCCCCAGCGCGGCCCAACGGCGTGAATCACATGCCGGGCCGGGAGGCTGCCGCCCGTGGTGATAACCGCTCCGCCCACGACCGTGCCGCCGATGCGGTCGCATTCTTCCTGGATGCGCGGCCCGCCTTTGGTCCTGATGGCGCCCGCCACGCCTCCGCCCAGGATCAGCGACGCATTGGCGGCATTCACAATCGCATCCACGGCAAGCGCGGTGATGTCGCCCTGCATAAGCTCGATTTCGGCTCCGCCAATCCCGATTTTCATGGCCCGCGCGCCCCCTTTGCATACTTTGATGCATTATAGCACGAGCGCGCCCGGCGCACGACGCATCACCGGCGCTCATCTCGGGCAAGCCCGTGTTTTTGTGATTCCGTGTTAAGATAACCCCAATCGCGTGATTATATATGGTATAGGCGGCGCGCCTTGCGCGCGCTTGAACAGGACAGCGAGGCAGACAATAATGATGCGAATCGGCAAAATAATTTTTATCCTGGCATGCGCGGCCGCGGCGATCTTGCGCGCGGGCGTCCCGTGCCACGCAGCGGACTACCCGAGCATTGGCTGGGTCTATCGCGCCAAGCCGGATATTTCACCAAAAAGCATCGTGTTCCCGGACGACGCCACCGTTGTGTTTCAGACGCAGCGCAATGTGGTGCATGGCGTGGATGCGGAAACCGGCGCGCGGCGCTGGGCCTACGCCATCGAGGATCAGGCGCTGCTTTTGCCGGTGCCCGCGGACGCATCCGGACTGGAGCGCGGCCTCGTCATCGCGGCAACGCCCAAAATCGTCCACGCCCTGGATATCGAAGGCCGGCGGCGCCCGTGGTCCACGCCCGTATGCGGAACCCTGCCCCGCGGCATGGGCGCACTGGCCAACGGCGGCGTGCTGCAGGTGCAATGCGGAAACGGCAAACCCGCATATCTGAAACTTGCGGACGGAGCCGCCGCGGCAAGCGCCGCATTCAAGCAGGCGCCCATCATCACGCCCCCTCCACCCGCGGACATCTTTCAGCCCGCGCTGCTCGGCGCAGATACGGAACTGGTGTTCAAGGGATCCTCCGCAATTCTGATGCGCCGGGGACAAAACGAACCGGCTTGGGAATGGAAAGCGCCCGACCCCCTGGCGCACACCGCCGCGCTGTTCAACAACAGGCTGTATCTGCTCACGGTCAAGGGAATTCTTACCGGGCTTGACCCCGAAACCGGGAAAAAAACCTTGAGCCTGGACCTCACGCGCCACATTGACATGCGATTCTGGGATGAACTGCCGCAGAATGTGGACAACTATGCCGCCAGCGCCCTGTTCTCCCGCGGCGGCAGGCTGTTCGTGCGCGGCCCGTCCTTTATCGCGCGCATCAAAATCCTCCCGTTCCCCGAGGAAATTACACTCTCCACCGGCGACACGCCGCAGGCGCGCGCCCTGCAACTGGCCATCATGTCTTGGGACAGCCGCTCGTTCCAGGCAGCCCTCGGCTCCTTCCACGGCGTGGTGGAGAAATTCCCGGACTATGCGCCCGCGCATATGTTCCTGGGCATGGGCTACTCGGCCCTGCGCGAGCAGGAGCCCCGGTACCTCGACCTGGCCATCCATCATTTGGAAAAAGCCCTGGAACTGGACCCCCACAACCCCGATATCAGCTCCAACCTGCTGGGCAACTACCTTATCAAGGCCATGTCTCTGAATCCTCGCACCCAGAGGGACGCCATCACCGCACTGTATCACAAGGCCCAGCGCATCTCGCCATTCTCTCTCATCGCTTATGTGGGACTGGCCGAAGTGTATCTGGGAGAAAAGGATTTTGCGGCCGCGGCCGCCACCATCGCCGCTTCCCTGGATTACGGGTTCATGGGCCGGGACCAATATCTGCTGCTGCTCGCGTCCCTGTACATGGCCGGAGACACGGATGCGGCCCTGGACATCGCGGCGCGCAGCGCGCAATACTTCCCGGATTCCCGCACTGCCTTTGTGCTCAAGGGAAAACTGCACTGCAAGCGCGGTCAATACGCGGAAGCGATCAAAACATTCGAGGCCGCGCCCCCGCCGGAAGCGGACATTGAAGCCGGGTTGAGCACCTTCCCGCGCCTGCTGACCGCTGGCGCCGGGTTCTTCCACGGCAATGCGCTCGGCCTCTCCGGCCGCTACGCCGAAGGCGTGGCCCGCCTGCGCGAGTTCGTCAACAATCTGCCCTCGGAATGGCAGCTCAAACAGCTCCAGGAAGAATTCGAGGCCGGACTCGATGCCGTGACCGGCGGCGCAAATGAGGTGTCCGTAACCGTGGGTGAAAAATTCCGCGGACGCTCACTGCTCGAACTGCGCGCCGAACGCGATTTCCAGGCCCCGGCCCTGCTCTCCATCGCGCATTTCGAGTTCCGCCAGGGAAACACCCGCGAAAGCCTCAAGTACATCGCCAAAGTCGAGGCCCTCAAACCAGATGACCACGAAACCCTCTCCTATGTCGGTTATTTCTATGCGCTGAACGGAAAGGAGCTCAACAAGGCTCTCAAGCTCACCCGAGCCGCCTGGGAATCCAGCCCCGAGGATGTCGTGTACCTCAAGAATTACGCCGTGGCGCTCTGGAAAAACGGCCGCGCCAGCGAGGCCGAACAATACTTCCTCAAGGCCATTGAAAAAAACCAGCCCACGGAATTCCTGCACTATGAATACGCCCAGCTTCTGTTCGACATGGCGGGACGCCGCAACGATGCCCTGGCGCAGCTCAAGAAGGAATACGCTCTTAGCCCGCAAATCGAAGTGGTTCGCGATGCGATGAAAAAGCTCAAGCTGATCAATTGACCATATCAAAAATGAGACCCTGTTTTCTTGTTTTTGGTTGTCCTGATTTTTATGCTATTTCTGTTTTCCGCAATTTAGTGGTTTTTCTCTTCATTTTTTCGATGTCTTGCCACAAATCGGGACAATTGTCTTTATTCACTCTCAAAATACTAAACATATATTCAGCTTCCCGCTTTGCTGTCAGGGTTGTGAACAAATTCAATGAACTTGCAGCGACTCGTTAGGGTTATGAATTTCCGGTCAATTCGTTCTTTGAAGAAGAACTCCTCACTACAGTTTGTTCCTGGACTGGATACTTCAAATGTGACTCAACAGTGTAGAAATCGTGGATGCGAAGTGTGTTCCATCTCCGAATTGCCTTTTTCGCCTTGCCGCAATAATCTTTGTCAATAAAGGCCTTGAAGCGATTCGCATGTTGGCAATGTTGTTGCGCTTTTCTATAAATATCCTCTTTTACAAAGTTTTATTATAAACACTGCACCCGTGATCGACTCTGTGCTGTCATAGCATGGGTAGCAGTCCGGGTTTCAACAATCCTCATATTGTGAATCTGCCCATTTTCCGGGCGTGAACACCTGCCCGGCGTGCGCCGCTGCCCCTCAAAACCCTGAAAATTGCCTTGAAAAACCGATGATTTTTGTGCTTTGAAAACAGATTTGTTCGATTTCAGCGATTCCTGAACAGGGTCGAACAAGGAACTATATTTACAGCTTTTGATGCACAATCTGTAACATTTTGTGTGGTTTGCCGTGATCAACAGCCTGAATCGAGCGTTCTATTGCGGTTTTTAGGAAATTCGGTGCCAGTGCAGCTCTGCGGCGCGCGGCACGAGCCGGGATCATTGCGAATTTTTGAAGATTCAAGGATCGGGTGCGAATCCGTTGAATACAGCAAATTAATGGACACATACCGTGTGAATTATTTTATTGGGAGATCATGCGGGCTGCGTGTCGGACAAATACATCTCCAACGCTTCCTGCCAGGGCTGGAGTCTGATGCCGAACACGGCGGACGCGCGGGAGCAGTCCAGAACCGAGTACCCCGGCCGTGGCGCTTTATATTTGAGCATGGTTCTGGCTTGTTCGGAATCAATGGGATGAACAGGGATGTGGGCTTTGCCGGAAAATTCCAGAATCGTTTTTGCGAAATGATGCCATGTGCAAGACCCCGTGTTGGTTATATGGTAAATGCCATAAGGCGGGGTTTGGGCCTCGAAATGGGCTGTGGCGATGGCGCACAGCGCATCCGCCAGATCCACAGCGAATGTGGGCGAACCGGCCTGGTCGTTCACGACATTCAGCTCGGGGCGTGAATCCGCAAGCCGGAGAATGGTTTTCACGAAATTGTTTCCGTGTTTGCCGCAGAGCCAGGAGGTGCGGATAATGTAATGGGCCGGGTTTTCGGCGGCCACGGCGAGTTCCCCCGCGGCCTTGCTCGCGCCGTACACGCCCAGCGGATTGCGCGGGCTTTCTTCCTTGTAGGGAACATTCGCGCGGCCGTCGAACACATAATCGGTGCTGATGTGGATGATGGGGACGCCGATGGCTGCAGCCGCAGCCGAAACATGGCCCGCGCCGTCGCGGTTCACGGCGAACGCCCTGTCCTGATCGTCTTCGCATGCGTCCACGGCCGTCATGGCCGCGCAGTTGACGACCATGTCCGGCATGCGCGCCCTGACCGCTTCGCGCACGGAATTGGCATCGGTTACATCCGCATCCCGCCGCGCCAGAGGCACGGGCGCAAATCCGCGGCGGGCGAGCCGCTCCAGCAATTCCGCGCCGAGCATGCCGCCGCTTCCTGTTACCAGTACGGATTTCATTGCAGTCCGGAGACCTTATCTGTCCTTGTAATATTCCTGCATGAACTTGCGGTAGTCTTCCTGTTTTTCCTTAATCTTGCGCCACCAGGGTTCGTTATCCACATACCACTGCACGGTTTTCGCCATGGCGTCTTCAAATTTCGTGGGCGCTTTCCAACCCAACACCCGCTCTGTTTTTTCGGTATTCACTGCGTGCCGCTTGACATGGCCAGCACGATCTTTTACAAATTTTATCAATGAGTCTGGCTTTTTCAAATAATCCAAAATGAATCTGGTGATTTCCAAAATGCTGTATTCCGTATTAGCGCCAATATTAAATGCCTCGCCGTCATGGCCTTTGGTATGCAATACGCAGTCAACGGCCGAAGCGTGGTCGTCCACGAAAATCCAGTCCCGCGTGTTCTTGCCGTCGCCATACACAGGCAGGGGAATGTCGTCTATAGCGTTGGTTACGAACAGGGGGATGAGTTTTTCCGGGTACTGGAACGGGCCGAGGTTGTTTGAGCAACGCGTGATGATGACCGGGACATTGTGCGTGGCCCAGTAAGAGAAGGCCAGCCGGTCGGCGCCGGCTTTGGAAGCGGCGTAGGGGCTTCTGGGCATAAGCGGATCGGTTTCGCGCGAGGGTTCGTCTCCCGCGTCGCCGTACACTTCATCCGTGGAAATGTGCACGAAACGCTCCACGCCGCACTGGAGCGCGGCTTCGAGCAGCACATAGGTGCCGAACACATCGGTTTTCACAAAATCGCCGGCGAACATAATGGACCGGTCCACATGGGTTTCCGCGGCGAAGTGCACCACGGCGTCCGCGCGCTCCATGAGGGGCAGCACCAGATCCTTGTCCGCCACATCGCCATGCACGAACTCGTGGCGGGGATCGCCGTCCAGGGCGGCCAGATTGCCGCGATTCCCGGCATAGGTGAGTTTGTCCAGGTTGATGATGCGGTAATCCTGATATTTTTTGAGCATGTAGTAGACGAAATTCGTGCCGATGAAACCGGCGCCGCCAGTGACCAGAATGGTTTTCATGAAGACATACTCCCAAAAAAATGCGGCCCGTTCGGGGCCGGGCGCTACGCATTGGCGATGAGATGGGCCGCGGCGTTGGCCAGAGCCGCCCATTGGGCGTTCGTCACGCAGTGGGGCCGCACGGCCGTATCCAGCTCCGCGATGCGGAACAGTTCATCCACGAAATCCCGCTGCAGCGGTCCGGGCGCCAGGCTGTCGCAGGCGCCGCTCTTGAGGCTGAACCGAATGGAATTATAGCATGTCTTGCGCCGGTGCTCAAACCCGCCGCGCACGATGCGATCAAAAACGCCAGGGTCCTGCACGGCGTGCGGCGGGCCGTCCTGCCGCGGACACAGGCGCACCAGCCGGGACATCACGCGCGGCGGGGGCGAAAACAGCTCGGGCTTCACCGGAAACAGCAGGCGGGTCTCGGCGCGCATCTGGCAATGCACGGACAGGGAACCGCGCGCGGCGCCGCCCGGCTCCGCGGCCAGGCGCTGCGCCACTTCGTCCTGCAACAGCGCCACGATGCCGCAGAACAAATCCGGGCGGTCCAGCAGGCGCAGCACAATGGGCGTGCCCACATTGTAGGGCAGATTGGCGATGACCCGCACCTGGCCCAGGCCCAGGCGCGCAACCGCGGCATCCAGATCCGCATGCAGCGCATCCTCGTGAATCACAAGCAGAGGCAGGGCCGGATCCGCCGCGGCCCGCGCGGCCAGCGCCCCGGCGAACCGGTCGTCTTTTTCGATGGCGGCCACGCGCGCGCCCGCTTCCAGCAGCGCCAAAGTCAGCGCGCCGCCGCCCGGCCCGATCTCCAGCACGGGATCTCCCGGTCCAACCCCGGCCGCCTCCACAATTCTGCGAAGCGTTGGCTTGTGCTTGAGCAAATGCTGGCCCAGGCTTTTTTTGAGACGCATGCGGCGCTCCCCTCTCGGCCATCACTATAACCCGGCGCGCGCGCATCGGCAAATCATGCGCCCATGGACGGCTCCCCATTCGCGCATGGAATCATGTAGAATACCGGCATGACAAATGCGCAGCCGCCCGTTCCGGAAATCGGCCAGGGAAATTTTCCGCGCGCGCTTGGCGATGCGGGTTCGTGCGTGCTTGTGACCATGCCGGAGCCGCTGGCGCTGCTTGATGGCGCGCTGCCCGGCGGCGTGGCCGGGGTTGTGTTTGCGCGCGGCACGGAGCTTGAAACTCTGGAGCGCCTGGCGCGCGAGCTTCCATCCGCGGACCTCGTGGCGGGGTTCGGGGGCGGAACGGCGTGCGACACGGCCAAGTTCCTGGCCTGGAAATGGGGCGCGCGCCTGGTCCTGGCGCCGTCCATCATCTCCGTGGACGCCTGGTTGTGCCGCAGCATCGCCGTGCGCGACCAGGGCCGCGTGCGCTACATCGGCGATGTGACGCCGGAGCGCATCATCGTGGACACGGACCTTGTGCGCCGCGCGCCCGCGGTTCTGATCCGGGCGGGCGTGGCCGACGCGATCTCCATTTGCTCCGCGCTCGGCGATTGGCTCATTGCGCGCGACGAGTTCGGCGAGCGCTTCGACCAGGGCGTGTTCGACAGCGCGCGCCGCATCGCGCGGGACCTGATGCGCCATGCCCGCGCCATCCGCAATGTCACGCCGGACGGCATCGCCGCCATGGTGCGCGCCCTGCGCGATCAGGTTCTGCTGTGCGAGGCCTGGGGGAACGCCCGCCCCGAGGAGGGCAGCGAGCATTTCCTGGCGTACTGCCTCGAAAACATCACGCGCGCGCATTACATTCACGGCAACCTGATCGCGCTGAATGTGCTTACCGTGCTCCGGCTGCAGCGGGAGCGCGCCGTGTTTTCCGTGGAGGAAATGAAGGGGTTTTTCGACGCCGCGGGCCTCGCGTACCGGCCCTCGCACCAGGGCATCGCGCGCCGGGACTACGAACAGGCGCTGCTCACGGCCCCGGATTTCGTGCGCCGCGAAAATCTTTTCAAGGGCCTGTGGTGGCGCGAGCGCGTTTTCGACGACACCGGCCCGCTGTCCGCGCAGGGTGTTGCGGACTGGCTCTATGGCCTCGAATAGCCGCTTTCCCCCCGCGCGCCTCCGGTGGCATACTGGAAGCGCGCAATCAACGAATTGACAAGAGGTGTCTCATGGCCGCAGCACAGGAACCGGAACGCATTCTAATTTTCGAGCCGCACCCGGACGATGTGGCGTTCCAGCTTGGCGGCAGCGTGGCGAAATGGATCGGCCAGGGCCGCGAGGTCTTCGTCTGCACGGTGACGACCGGCAACAGCTCGACATTCGATCCGGGCGTGGGGCGCGAGCAGATCGCGCAAACCCTGGCCGCGGAGCACGCGCGCGCACTGCGCCGCCTGGGCGTGGATCGGGAGCATGCGATCCAGTGGGACTACGACGATCTGGACCTGGATCCCGGCGCAACCCACACGCAACTGCGGCCGCGCATGATCGAGCTTGTCAGAAAAATCAGGCCCGTGACCGTGGTCACCATGGACCCCACGCACAACATGCTGGAAGAAAACCCCGACCACCGCGCCACGGCCCTGTGCGCGTTCGAGTCCGCGGCCCTGGCCGCGCATCACACGCTCTATCCCGAGCAATTCCGCGACGGCGTGCAGCCTCATTTCGTGTCCCGCGTGCTGTTCTACATGACCGAATTCCCAACCGTGTTTGTGGACATCGCCGGGGATCCCATCGCCGCAAAGACCGAAGCCGCGCTCGAATACGCCTCGCAGCTCGAGTTGCTGATCACGGACGCGCGCCGCCGCCTCGACGGCCTGGGCGCGCGCCTGCCCCTGTTCGACATGCCCCCGCCGGACATCTGGCGCATGATGTGCCGCCAAATCGCCGAAGACACGGCCGCGGAATGCATCTCCTGGAACCCCGAGCGAGAGATTCATCTCGCCGAGGCGTTCCGCCTTCAATATCTGGGAGTAATAGACAAGATCAAGGATTTTCTGGACATCCCGGAGACCCTGCGCTTTGACTGACGCCTCCCGGAAACCGGCCCGCGAATTCTCCACCGCCGAAGCTCTGGCGTACATGATCGGCGCCATCGGCATCCAGCTTCTTTCCACCATGATGCTCGAATGGGCGGCCATCTACTACCACCCGCCCGAGGGCGCGGACAAGATCCGCTACACCACCATGGGCCTGGCGTCGCTGATCATGATCATCGGCATCTTGAGCGACGCCATATCGGATCCCATGGTGGGGTACTGGAGCGACCGGAGCCGCAGCCGGCTGGGCCGGCGCAGGCCGTTCATCATCTACGGCTCGCCGCTCGCGTGCGTGTCGTTCGTGCTGTTCTGGTTTCCGCCCCTGGCGCACGAGCGCTGGCTGAATTTCGCCTGGGGCGCATTCTGGGCCATGGCGTTCTTCTGGGGCCTCACCCTGGTGATCATCCCGTACATCGCGCTCCTGCCCGAGATGGCGCGCTCCACGGGCGGACGCGTGAAACTGGGCGTTTACCAGGCCGTGGGCATGATCCTCGGCCTGGTGCTTGGTTTCGCCAGCGGCATCCTCATCACCAAAATCGGGGTCAAGGCAACGGGCGCGCTGTTCGGCGCCGTGTCCTTCGCCACATTCCAGTTCGCGGGCTGGACCGTGAAGGAACGGTTCGTGCAGAGCGAGGACGATGCGCCCGGTTCCCTGCGCCAGATGGGCGCGCAGCTCGCCGGAACGCTCAAGAACCGGCCGTTCCTCATCTTTCTGGCGGCCGAGACCATCTTCACCCTCGGCTTCACGGTCATCCAGATCGTGCTCCCGGATTACAACATGGTGATTCTGGGCAAGGAAGAGGATTTCGTGACCCTGCTGTTTTTGCCCTTCCTGCTGGTGTGCTTCCCGCTGATCTTCGTGATCGAGCCGGTTGTGAAAAAATGGAACACGCGGATCACATACGCCTCGGGGCTGTTCGGGTTCGCGATTCTGTTTCCGCTTCTGGGCTTGATCGGGCTTGTTCCGGACCCCGGCCTGCGCATCGTGCTGCTGCTGATCATGGTGGGGCTGGCGGGCGCGCCGCAGGCGGTGAAATATGTGATGCCCGGCCCGCTGATCGGCGAGATTGCGGACTACGACGAAAAGCACATGACGGGCCGCCGCCGCGAGGCCATCTACTCGGGCGCCATCGGCTTCGCCATGAAAACCGCCATGATGTTGAGCTACGGAGTGCGCTATGCGGTATATGCGCCGTTCGGGGAGTTCAGCGTGCGCAACCACGCGCCCGTGCTGCTGATCGGCCCGGTCACTGCCGTGATCTGCATGATCGGGTTCTTCGTGTTCCTCAAATACCCTGACATGTCCAAACAGGAATAACCGCGGCTGTTGAATTGCGCACAGGGCGAAAAAGCGCCGGGTTCAGAGCGGCTGTTGAACAACACCTTCGCCTATCGAGGATGTGACTCATACATTCGATAGGCTACGAAAAAACCGGGGCCGGGCCGCTTTCCGCAAGGATAGCGTTGCCCCAGCGTTTTTCGCCCTCGCACTTTTTTAAAAGTCCCCTCGATATTTGATTTTCTTCGCAATGATTCCAAGTGCCGCAAATGAGCAAAAGTGAGGAAAAACACCGGGACCGGGTGCGTTTTGCGACAGCAAAACCTTGCCTGTCCCGCGTTTTTTCCCACGCCGGGACTTTTTCAACAGCCCCACTGGCGCCTGTACCTGTTTATTACGGCCGATGGTTTTTCAGTATTCCCGCAAATCCCCGATTCCCGATTCGCAGCGCGCGGGATCACGGATCGGGTCCTGTTGCCCGGCGGCATGGCCGGGGGTATCATATTGTGATATATGGACAGACAGGCTGGCCATGGTTTCACACGATGCGCCGCGGCGATGCGCGCCGCGTTTTTTTTATGCGTCCTGGCCGGGGTTCTGCTTTGCGCAATGGATGCGGCAGGGCAGGGTCTGACCAAAACCCGCGCGCCCGCGCCTTTGGACGATTCCGGCGCAGCGCCTCCGGGTGTCGAGGACCTCAAGCCGGATGAGTCCGGCTCGTTCGCGCCCCCGCCAGGCACGCATTACGGCGCTCCCGAAGAACTGAAGCCGGACGACGCGCCCGCCGCGCAACCCGCCACGGCGGCCCCTCAAACCGCAACCGGAACGGCCGCGCCCGCGCAAGAGGAAAAGCCGCAACCGCCTCCGGGCGCGGACATGCTGTTCCGCGCCAACAAGCCAGCCCCCATGCAGGGCATCCCCGCGCCCGCGGCCACGGACACCGCGCCCGCACCGGCAATCGAGCCGCAACCGTCCGCACCCGCTGATGCGCCGTCCGCGCCCCTCAATTCAGTCAGGGCCGTATCAGCAATTCCCGCCACGACGCCCGCGGCCACGGCTCCTGCCGCGTCCGCGGATGCGGCGCCGCCCGAAACGCCCGACGACATCCCCGATACCGTTCCCGGCGCGCAGCCATCCCCCGCAACGGCCCCGGCCCCTGTCCCGGCAGCGCCCGCAACCGGAACGGAAACAGCAACCGGCATTCCTTCAACGCCGTCCGGTTCAGAGCCGGACACGCAATCCAGGCAAACGCCCGCGCCGCCAAAAATCGGCCCTATTCAGATTACCGGCTTCACGGAAATCATTTCGCAGAATGCGTCCGTGAGCGGGGGCAGCGAATACCATTTTTTGTCGCAGAACGGGCTGCTCTATTTCGACAAATTCCGTCAGCGCACGCACATCAATCTGGAAGGGGAACTGGACAACGGAACCGTGCTTACGGGCGAGTTCGTGGAAATGCCGTATCTGGACCGCGTGTTCCGTCTCGAAGCCGCGCACAGCCGGTACAAGGCGCTGATCGGGGACGCATCCGCGGAATTCGAGTCCGGCCCCATGACTTCGTTCCGCAAGCAGATCCGGGGGCTGGACCTGTATTACGACCTCGGGAGCGCGCGGCTCGATATGCTGTTCAGCAAACAAAAATCGCGCGCCCAGTCGCAGACCTTCGTGGGCCGCAATGTGCGCGGTCCCTACGCCCTGCGCGACACGGGCCTGGTGGAAAACACCGAGGTGGTGCGCGTGAACGGACAGCCCGTGCCGCGCTCCGAGTACACCATTGACTACTTCATGGGCCAGATCACCTTCAACCGGGTCATGGACCCCGGTGACACCATCGAGGTGAGCTACGAATCCGAAGTTTGGCTGGACTTGCGCACCGGCAACCTGTTTGGCCTGACCCTGCGGAGCGATCTCATTCAGGGCCGGGCCAGCGCGGGCGTGTCGTTCCTGCGGGAGGAAACCGATGTGCTGCCCCAGGCCAAAGTGTTCAGCGAATCCATCGAGGCGTCCAAGCAGGACCTTCTGGACGCGGGCACAGGCGGCTATGTTTTCTACCTCGGGCAGACGCGCCTGGAAAAGAACCATGAACTGGTCACGGCGCGCGCCACGGACACGGTCACGCTGCGCAAGGACACGGACTATTTCATGGACTACGCATCGGGCGTGGTCACCTTCGCCACGGGGTCCGCAACATTCGCGGCGCTGCCCGGTTCCGCAACCATCACCGTGGTGTTCAACTATTACGACCAGAGCTATGTCCAGTGGGTGCAGGACGAAGAATTGAGCGGAGACGGCGAAATCGAGTACATGCTGTCCTACGAGCGAATATACGGAGGCACGGAGTTCGTGGCGATTTATGTCAACGGCACTTTCGTGCGCCAGCTCATAGCGGGCGTGGATTACGAGATCAGCGAGGGCAACAACTCGATTGTGTTTCTGGACGCGGGCGCCATGCCGTCCGGCAGTTTTGGACGAACGGTGCGGATCAGCTACGAAATCGTTCCGGGCGCGGAATTGAGCGTTTCCGATGTCACGGCCGCGCGCACAGTGCAGTCCGTGTTCGGGGAAGCGGCCTTTGGAGCGTGGAAGGTGTCGGCAGAGGCCGCGCAGAGCGCGTCCGACCTGCGGCTCAAGACCGTGCCCGTAGTCGAAGAAATCGTGGGCTTTGTCACGGACGCCTCGCAGACCGAATTCCTGCTCCGGCATCAGGCCATGTACAACAGCGTGGAAATCTACTTCAACGATGTATCGGCGCCGTCCGCGCGGCAGACCTCCGGCTCGGACTTCGTTGTGGAATACGATGCGGCCACGGACCGCACGCGCATCCGATTCAAGCGCGACATCCCTCTGGGCACAACAATCATCGCCAATTACAAATTCCAGTCCAGCGCGGATTACCTCAAGAGCCGGGACGGCAAAGCGGGCCGTCTGGTGGCGGAATACGACGGGCGCGGCGCGAAATTCCGCGGCGAGCTCATGAAGAAAAGCCCGCTCTTTTCGCCTGTCACGGCATACAACGATCTTGAAAACGAGCGCGTTTTCGCAACGCTGTCAATCGCGGACATTTACAATTTTTCGCTCGATCTGGACTACGCCCGGCAGACCCATTACCAGGATCTCGCTTCGTCCGCCAAGACCGAATTCGACAAACTCAAAACGCGGATCGGCTACAGTTTTGGAGACGGCCACAGCCTGGCGTACACCATGGAAACACACTCAAGGCAGGACAACCTGGCTGCGCGCCTTACGGACACAAGCCTGTCCGGGCAGAGCGTGGACGCGGTGTACAGGGTGAACGAAACCATGTACGCCAAAGCCTCGTACGAGACGCGCGACATTGAG
>Ga0101944_10002333_pt1 | contig 31208 bp, 23 predicted proteins | sample DewCreD2012metaG_FD_75245 | JGI IMG/M metagenome (GOLD analysis project Ga0101944, IMG submission 75245) | Hot spring sediment bacterial and archeal communities from British Columbia, Canada, to study Microbial Dark Matter (Phase II) - Dewar... ... | reverse complement strand
GGTGGGAGACCCGTTCGCCAGTGCTCGAAGTTGTCAAGATTTGCGGTTTCACAATGCGCCGCCAGCGATGTTTCCCTCTCCCTAGGGGAGAGGGATCAAGGGTGAGGGGAAAAGGCACCAACGAATACGAAGGTTTTCCGTTGTCAAACAGCGGGCTGACCGATGCTCCTTGCCCCGCCTTTACCCACTGGAAACGTCGAGGAACCTTATTTGATGAAGGCGAAAGCCTTTTTCATCGCCTGGGCGGTAGCGGCGCTGGCCGCCTCATCGTCCAGGTCGTTCAGTTTTTTGTTGAAAGGCTCAGCCCGCACGGGACCGTCGTAGCCAATCTGGTTCAGCGCGTTCAGGAAGGAGGCCACGTCAATCACGCCGGTGCTGGCGGGAAGCTCGCGCTGGTTGTCCAGTTGCTGGTCCTTGGCCAAGCCGGCCGGGGCGTCGTTGAGGTCCACGGAAACCACTTGCGCGTTTTTGAGGGAATGCAGGTCGGCGACGGTGTCCCCGGCCTGCCACCAATGCCAGCTATCCAGGACCAAGCCGACGTTGTCCTGCCCGATGCGCGCAATCAATTCGCGCGCGCCCGCCAGATTGAAGACGAACGGAAACTTGCTTTTCTGACGGGAGGTGATGGTGCCGACGTATTCCAGGCCCAGCCGCAAGCCGTGTTCCTTGAGAATTCGCGCCCCTTCGCGAAGCCGTTTGGCGTGCTGCTCCAGGTTTTCCTCGCGGGACAAAGTGTTGTGCCCCGGGGTGAGCCAGGTGCCGACCCGCTCCGCGCCCGCCTTTTTAAGCGTGGCGGCAAACTTCGGCAGCTCCTTCAAGCTCGCCTCGAAGGCTTGTTCGTCTCCTCGAAATTGCAGCGGAAAACCGGCGGCGGCCCACACCAGGTTTTTGCCTTTCAAGTCGTCCAGCAAGGCTTTCAGCGCGGAGTCATCCAACGAGGCCAGGTAGCCGGCGTTGGGTTCAACGGCCTCGAAGCCGTGTTTGTGCGCCAGCCGGATGGCCTCGGTTTGGCTGGCGCGCACCCCAATGGAGCCAGGGGTGAAAGCGATTTTCATGCGGCGCGCCCCGCCGCTTTGCGCGAGGCCGAGAGCGCCTGGCAACAGTGCCGCAGTTGCACCCGCCAGCGCGGTGCGGCGGAAAAACTGGCGGCGATTAAGCCGTATGAACGTCGGTTTCATGACTTACTGATGAGTGCTCGGGATAAACGACACGCCCCCCTCACCCTGCCCTCTCCCCCCAAGGGGGGAGAGGGAGAACGTCGCTCACGGTGACCAATTGTGTATTGCATCCCGGAGACTATGCAATGTTCTCCTTGGCGGAGGATTAATTGCCGGCCCGCGGCAAAACACGAATGACCACGCCGCTGGCGCAAGTCCGCAGGCGCCGCCGAAAATCCGCAAGGTCTTGGAGTGCGGCAGCCTTCTGCCGCTTTCCCCCGGCCATGACGCGGAATAATGCTCACGCCAGTTTCCAAGGCGCGCGGTAGGGACGAGACAGGAATTTGCTGGCATCCGGGTCGCCCACGATTACTTCCATCGCCGGGTCCCACTTGATCTTGCGCCCGACCAGCATGGCGATGAGCCCCAAGTGTCCGGGCAACGCCGAATGGTGGGCCACTTCGACGGGGGTAACCGTCTTCTGTCGGGACTTCACACATTCGATGAAATTTTTGTAATGGCCGCCGGTCTTGATCAATTTGACCTTCCGCTGTTCCTCGGGAAGGCTGCGTTTGTCGCCCCAAGCGGGGTTTGAGGATTCGAAAGCATTGCCGCGGTTGACCCAGACCCAGCCGTCGGTCCCGATCCACTTGGTGCCGCCCCGGATGTCCTTGTGGCCGCCGGCAATGATCATCTCAATGCCGCCGGGGTATTTGCAAGTGATGCGATACTTGGTGCAGGTGTTCCAGACGGCATCCTTGGGCGGAAACTCCCCCTGCCCTTCGATTTCAAAGGGGCCGATGGTTTCATCGTTGCCCATGCCCCAATGGGCAATGTCGCAGTGGTGGCCAATCCAGTCCAACAACTGACCGCCGCCGACGTTGTAGTTCCAGCGCCAATTTTTATGAACGCGCGCCTCGATGTAAGGCTCCATCTGCGACGGGCCAAGCCAAAAATTGTAATCCAGTTCCGGCGGCGGCTCGGTGATGTCCCGCTTGTTTCCCGTTTTGGCAAAGTCGGTGTGCCCGCTGGGCAATCCCACCTCGACCCGGGTGAGCTTGCCGATCAGGCCGTTGCGAACAATCTCGCTGGCGTAGTGAAAGTTGGTTTCGGACCGCTGCCACGAGCCGGTCTGCCAAATTCGCTGGTTGGCCTTGACCGCTTTGACGATGGCCTGCTGCTCGGCAACGGTTCGGGCCAGCGGTTTTTCACCGTAAATGTCCTTTTTTTGGTTGGCGGCTTCGATGGCGGCCAGGGCGTGCCAAGTGTCCGGCAGCGCCAGCATCACGGTGTCAATGTCCTTCCGCGCCATCAGCTCGCGGTAATCGTGGTAAGCCTTGCAATCGTTGTTCTTGTAGCGGCCGTTGATGGTGGAGACCGCTTTTTCGAGGTGTTTCTTGTCCACGTCGCACACCGCGACGACTTGGCAGTCGGGCACATTCATGAAGTTGCCGGTATTGCCCGGCCCCTGCATGCCCCAGCCCACCACCCCCATGGTGATGCGCTTGGAGGGGGCGTTGGCGCCAAAGACACTGGAGGGGACGATGACCGGCGCGGCGACCGCCAGCCCGGCGGCGGCCAAGAAGCGACGGCGGTTGAACAGGGACTTCGTCAAAGTTTTCTTCATACGTGGATATAACGCGGGAACAAGGCCAATTATTCAAGGAAAAACCGCGGGCATACTCAGGAATGCTTGGGACAAACGACACGCGCCCCCCTCACCCTGCCCTCCCCATGAACCCTCTGGTTGTAGGAGCCGACGTAAGGAGGCCCAAATTGGTCCCCGGGCGTGATGGCCATGAAATCAGAGCCTCCTTACGCCGGCTCCTACGCGGTTCAGGGGTGGCAAGGCGCGAAACCGGTTTTCGGGGAAGTCTCTCCCCCAAGGGGGAGCGGGAAACGTCGTCCCCGGTGACAAATTGTGTATTGCATCCCGGAGACTATGCAGTAAATACGCCTGTCGTCTTTATTCCAGCGCGGCGATGGCTGGTTCCAGGCAGAACCGCAGGAACATGAAATGGTCTCCTTTGTTTTCCGGCTTGGCGGCGCGGCTGAAAACCTCCCGCATGGCCGGCAGCGCCGGGCGCGCTTGCGGCCCCAACAATTGCAAATGCCTGGCCGCCTGCACGGCCACGTCCATTTGGTCGCCGCGCAGACCCTCCGACAATATCTCGATCGCCGGGAAGCTTTCGCCCAGCGCCGCCAGCGCCGCCGCCGCTTCCATGCGCACGGCGGGGGATTCATCCTTGAGCGCCAAGCGCAGCGCTTTGCGGATGCCAGCCGTGTCCTTGCCGGCGGCGCGCAAGCCGACCGCCGCCCAATAGCGCACGGCGCTGTCTGGATCGGCCAAAAGTTGGATTTGCTTCTTTACGGCGGCGGGCCTGCCGACCAGGTCGGCGGCGGCGACAATGGCGCGCTGCCGGTAAAGGCCGGGCGCGCGGCTGGCTTCCCAAGGCGGTTGATCGCCGAAGCGGTGCCAGGCCTCCGATTCGGGCAGGAAGCCGAGGTCGAAGGTCTCGCCAAGCCACGATTGATGCGCTTGGCGCAAACGCAGCAGGGTCTCCCGATGCGCGGGCGAGGAAGCCAAGTTATGGATTTGCTGGGGGTCGCTCCAAGTGTCGTAGAGCTCCTCCAAGGGCCGGCGCGGCCCGGCATAACCAAGCTGGATGGCATTCAATTTGCCTTCGGCGGCCAGTCGGGTGATTTCGCGGCGCATCTCGCTCTGGTCGGAAAAGCCTTCGGGCTGGTTCAAGGAGAGATGCGGCAGGTAGTTGCGAAGGTAAAGATAGCGGGCATCCCTCACCGAGCGCACCAAGTCGAAAGCCTCGTCCACCCGGTCGCGGGCGCCAAAGACATACTCCCGCGGCGGCTGGGCGAGCGGTCCCAAAAAGGCCCTGCCCTGCATCCGCAGGGGAATTGGCACGCCGGCCAAACTCAACACGGTGGGGGCAAAATCCACAAAGCTGACCAACCGATCCACGCTCTGTCCAGGCGCGGCCGGCGCCAGGCGCCGCCATTTTGCGGGAAAATGAATCAGCAGCGGCTCATGGAGGCCCGAGTCATATAGAACGCGCTTGTGCCGGGGCAAGCCGGCCCCGTTGTCGCCGTAAAAGAAAACGATGGTGTCTTCGGCCAGGCCGTCGTTCTCCAATTCTTTAAGGATTCTTCCTACCTCCCCGTCCATGGCGGCAAGGCAATCGTAATAACGCGCCAGGGTCCGGCGGACCAGCGGGGTGTCCGGATAATAGAGCGGCACGCGGACTTTTTCCGGCGAGCAGCGCTCAGCCGGGCTCAGGGTGCGGCCAATTTGCTGTTCAAACTCCTCGAACGACCAGACGCTGGTCCGCGATTGGTGGGTATGCATGAAATTGAAGACGCTGAAAAAAGGCTGGCCCGGGCGGCGCTTGCGCCAATGCGCCTTGGCGCCGCTTTCGTCCCAGCAATCCCTGATGACCGCCGCCTCATCGCGGCAGTTGTAGTCGGTCTTGGCGTTGTTCGAGCAGTAATAGCCCTGCTCGCGCAGCAGCGCGGGAAAGCCCCGGAAGGCCACCGGAACGGGAAATTGCGAACGCAGGTTCTGGGTGTTCAGCGAGGTGGCGTAAAGCCCCGTCAGCAAACAGGAACGCGCGGGCGAGCAAACCGGCGCGCTGGCAAAGGCGCGGGTGTAACGCACCGACCGCGCGGCCAGTTGGTCGAGGTTCGGTGTCCGCGCCACCGGATCGCCGTAGCAGCCCAGGTTGGGGCTGATGTCTTCGGCGGTCAGCCACAGGATGTTGGGCCGGTCCGCGGCGGGCGCGGGCGGTCCGGCGAGGACCAGCAACGGCGCCAACAGCAGCGGCAGCCAACCCGCGCCCGGGAAAAAAGCGCGGGCCGTCCGCAATGGCCTCGTGAAAAGATGCCGTGTCTGTCCCGGCCCTTGGCCGTCTCTCCGCAAATCGGTCTTCATTGGATTACTGTATAGTCTCCGGGATGCCATACAAAATTTATCACTGTGGGCGACGTTCTCCCTCTCCCCCCAAGGGGGGAGAGGGCAGGGTGAGGGGGCGCGTGTCGTCTATCCCAAGCACTCATCAGTAAATTGCCAGCCCCCAATTTACGCCCTTTGGCTCCCCGTTAGTAGATAATTCCACGCCAAGCCAAGTTGCTACGAAATTGTTTGTCAGGACCGGCCGCGAGTCAGGCGTGCATTCGCGGTTGCCCGCGCGCGATGGTGGGCTACAATGACGGCACCGAGACGTTCGGATTGGCAAGGCGGAAACCTATGACGGACAACAATTATTTGCGCCAACTTTTCAACCTCGAAGACCGGCGGGTGGTGGTGGCGGGGGGCACCGGCGTTTTGGGCCGGGCGATTGCGGACGGTTTTTACCGGGCCGGCTGCCGCGTGGCCATCACCAGCACGCGCAACGAGAAGGGCGCGCGGGTGGCGCGCGATCTGGGGCTGGCCGAGCCGCGCGGCCTGGCGCTGGCGGTCAACGCGCTGGACCGCGCCTCGCTCGAACGGGCGCGGGACCTGCTCCAGGAAAAATGGGGCGGGGTGGACGTGCTGGTGAACGCCGTCGGCGGCAACGATCCGCGCGCCACGGTGCCGCCCTCGGGCAGCTTCTTCGATCTCCAGCAAGAGGCGATTGAAAACGTCTGGAAACTCAATTTCATGGCCGGCGCCCTGCTGCCCATCCAAGTCTTTGGCGAAATGATGCGGCGGCAAGCCAACGACGTTTGCATCATCAACATCAGCTCCATGGCGGCGGTGGCGACGCTTACCCGCGTGGTCGCCTATTCCGCCGCCAAGGCCGCGGTGGAAAACCTCACCCGCTGGCTGGCGGTCGAGCTTGCCCGCAAGCACGGCCGGCGCTTCCGCGTCAACGCGGTCGCTCCCGGGTTCTTTGTCACTGAACAGAACCGATTCCTGCTGCTGGACGAGAAAACTGGCGGGCTCACCGAGCGGGGCCAAAGCGTCATCGCCCACACCCCGGTCGGGGAGTTCGGCCAACCCCACGAGCTGCAAGGCGCCTGCCTGTGGCTCGCCTCCGACGCCGCCCGGTTTGTCACCGGCGTGACCATTCCCGTGGATGGCGGTTTCCTGGCCTTTGGCGGCATCTGAGCCCCCGCCCTTTACGGCAGGACAACCACGCGCGTGCCGACGGACACCAAGCGGGCCAGGTACTCCGCGTTCCAATTGGCCAGCCGGAAGCAACCGTGCGATTCCGTGCGCCCCACCTCCTCCGGACGCGGCGTGCCGTGGATGCCATACCCCGGCCGGTCCAGGCCGATCCAAGCGACCCCCACCGGGTTGTTCGGGCCGGGCGGCAGCACCAGCTTGCGCCCCAGCTCCCGACCCTCGGCGGACTCGGGAAATATCTCGGGATCAAACGTGTAATTCGGATCGGGAACGATGACCGTCACGCGCAACTCGCCCACCGGCCGCTTCTCCACACGGGCGGCGATGCTGCACGGGAAATGCGCCAGCAGATTGGTCGCGGCGTCGTAGGCCTCGAGCGCTTTCTCGGACAAATGAATTTCCACCAGCGCCGCCTTCGCGCGCGGCGGCGGGTAGGCGACCAGCGGCGCCAGCACCGTCGTTCCCGCCGCCAAGCTGGCCCAGGAAATCCCTGGGTTAAGCTGGCGAATTAACGCGGGGTGCGCGTGCGATTTTTCGGCGACCAGCTCGAGCGCGCTCTCGTAGTCGAGGGCGCTCTGCTGGGACTTGCCCAACCACGAGAAGCTCAACGGCTGCAAGCGCGCGAGATCGGCGGCGGTGATCTCGCGATTGGTCAACACCGGCGGCGCCAGGCTCAGCCGACCGCGGGTCGCCGCATCCCAATTACCGGTCACCGGCAAGCCCGCCAGCCGCTGAAACGCCCGCAGCGCCGCGCGCGTTTGCGAACCCATTGTTCCGTCAATCGAGCCGGGGCAAATGGCCTGTCGCGCCAGCGCCACCTGGACCTCCAGCAGGTCGTTCGGAGCGCGGAGGTTCAAGCCGGTGGCGGACGCGGTGTCCGCCCGGGGCGGCAGCGGCGTGATCCTGCCCGGCGCGGGGCGCGATTTGGCGACGGGCGGCGCCGAAGGCGCGGTTGCCCGCGCCCCTCCGTCCGGCGAACCGGCCCGCGCGTAGCGCCAATAGACGTAAGCCACTCCCGCCGCCAGCAGCAATGCCAAAAGGCCATAGAAGAAATTCCCGCCGCCCCCGGCCACTGATAATTTGAAGTCGCGCTTCATCGCCTTTCGTTCGAGTTGCCTCCGGCGCGCCTGGCTCAAGCGTCCTCGTGGCCCTGGGCCGTATCAGCGCCGCGCCAACCGGGCCGCATCAAGTCCAATAATCGTTCGGCGGCTTGTTTCAGCGCCGCCGCGATCACTTCGCCGCCGCGCGGCTTGATTTCGACCTCGCCTTTCGCCAGCGATTTTTCCCCCAGGTTGACGCGAAACGGGATGCCGATGAGGTCGGCGTCCTTGAACTTCACGCCGGGGCGTTCGTCGCGATCGTCAAGCAGCACCTCGACGCCCTGGGCGCGCAATTCCCGGTAAAGGCCCTCGGCGGCCGCCATCGCCGCGCTGCCCGGCCCCGTTCCCAACGGCGTCAGCACCACCTGGTAGGGCGCGATGCCCGCCGGCCAGATAATGCCATCGCGGTCGTGGCACTGCTCGATGACGGCTTGCAGCGTGCGTGAGATGCCGATCCCGTAGCAGCCCATCACGCACGGCCGTTGCTGGCCGGATTCGTCCAAAAAACATGCGCCAAGTTTTTCGCTGTATTTCGTCCCCAGCATGAACACGTGGCCCAGTTCGATCGCGCGCCGGATTTTCAGCGGCGCACCGTCCGCAACGCACCGCTCCCCTGCCCGCACCGTGCGCAAATCCACCCAGCGCGTCACCTGGATGTCCCGGCCCGGCTCAACGTGCCGCCAATGAAAGCCGTCCTGGTTCGCGCCGGTCACCATGCCGGCGGCGTCTTGCAGCGCCAGGTCCGCGTACACCGGCAAGTGCCGCACACCCACCGCCCCCAGGCTGCCGGGGTGCGCGCCCAGCGCCGCAAAAATTTCCTCCGCCGTCGCCGCCCGCCACGCGGCCGCCCCCGTCGCCGCCGCCAGTTTGGCCTCGTTCAACTGGTCGTCCCCGCGCACCAGCGCCATGATCAGCCGGCCATCCACCGCGAACAACAGCGTCTTGATTTGCCGCCAGGCCTCCACCCCGTAGGGCGGGTTCGCCAGGTCCTCGATGGTTGCCACTCCTGGCGTCGGGAATTTCTCCGGCGCGCCGCCCGTGCGTTGCACCGGCGTCGCCGTCAGCGGTCCCGCGCTGGTGGCTTTCTCCACGTTGGCGGCATACGCCCCGGAATCCGCGTACGCCACCTCGCTTTCGCCGATCTCGGCGGGGACCATGAACTCATGCGAAAGCTGGCCGCCAATCACCCCCGTGTCCGCCTCCACCGCCAGCGTTTGCAGACCGCACCGGGCAAAGATGCGCCCGTAAGCGTCGAACATCCGGCGGTAGCTTTCCCGTGCCCCGGCCTCGGTGGCGTCGAAGCTGTAGGCGTCCTTCATCAAAAATTCCCGCGCCCGCATCAGCCCGAAGCGCGGGCGGATTTCGTCGCGAAACTTGACCTGCACCTGGTAGAAATTTTTCGGCAGATGACGGTAGGAACGCAGTTCGGCGGCCGCCAGCAGCGTGACGACCTCCTCGTGCGTGGGGCCGAGCACCCATTCCTTGTCGGCGCGATCCCGCACCTTGAATAGCACCTCCCGCGCCGTTTCGTAGCGCCCGCTCGCCTGCCAGATTTCCGGCGGCTGCAAGGCCGGCATCAGCACCTCGACCGCGCCCGCACGGTCCATTTCCTCCCGCACCACCGCTTCGATTTTGCGCAACACCCGCAAGCCCAGCGGCAGAAAGGTGTATAGCCCGCCCGCCAGCTTGCGCGCCAGCCCCGCCCGCAACAGCAGCTTGTGCGAGGCGATTTCCGCCTCCGCCGGGCACTCCTTCAAAGTCGGGATCAAAGTTTGACTCCAACGCATGGCCGGAAAATTAAACATCTCTGGTCCGGTTGTCGAGGCAAGCCCCGCCCCCGCCGGCGAGTCAGGTTGCGGCAACGCGCGGGTCATGGGATGGCAACAATTCTTTACAACAACCCGGCGGATATCTACAGTGAACGCATGGCAGCGAGTGTGGACCCGTCGGACTTTAGGGATGTTGAATATGAGGCCGCCCGCCGAGCGGGGCGGGTGGGAGTGGCATCGCTGGCGGGCGAGGCCGCGCGGGCCGCGCCCTCGCGCGAGGAGGTCACCGCCCAAATCACCGATGTGCAGGCGGAATTGGCGCGCTTGAAGCAAGAGCAGGAAAAGCTCGAACGCGAAAGGACCGAGTTGGCCGAAGTCAGCCGTCGCCAGGCGGAATGGCAAACCGGCCGGCAGGAAATGGTCCAGCACCTCACGCGGGGCCTGGGTTTGCTCGAAGAAGCGGAGTTTGCCGCCCGGCAGGACGCCGAACAAATGGCCAAATCCGCCGCCGGTTTAAGGGAGGCGATGGCCAAACTGCAGGCGATTTCGGAAGCGACATGGACGGCGGATAATTTCACCGTGGAACTAACCCGGGCTTTGACGACCTTGGAAAACGCCCGGATGGAATGGAATTCGGCGCGGTTAAAGCACCCCCGGCTGGACGGCCAGCCGGCCGCAGCCTTGCCCGCCAGCACGCCGCCCCCGGCGGCGGAGCCTTTTAACCTGAGCCAGATGAGCTTTCTGGAGTTATGCCGGCTGGGGGTCGCGCTGACCTGGCCTCTGGCCTTGGGGCTCTTGCTGGTGGCCGTGATTGCCTTGGTCAAATTGAGGTAGCCGCGGCCTCCTGTCGTCATGGGACTTTTCAGCCGAAAACTTGACCCAGTCTCCGAGCGGCAGCGGGCGTTGCAGCGGCAGATTGCCGAATTGGAGGCGCGCATCAGCCAGTTATCCCAGGCAAAAACCGGCGCGGCGGTGGAGACTTTAACCGCGCCCGCGCCCACGAAAGCGGCGGCGCCGGCCCGACCCGCGCCCAAGCCCTTGGTGAGCGGTCCGCCGGTCGCCAATCTCAGCCAGCCGCAACTGCCCGCCGCGAAAGTCGCGCCGGCCTCTGATCTTTACAATGAATTCGGCGTGCGCAAATTCGATTTGGCGGGCGCCTGGCAACGGTTGGCCGATCGCTTTCGCGAGCCGCAACCCGCCAATCCCCAACTGCTCAAATACCTGGCCACAGGCGGCCTGCCTGGCATGCGCTCGCTGCGCCGCGAAACCCGCAAAGCCCGCAATCGTTTCCTGCTGCTGGCGTTGTTATTTGCCGGCATTCTTTATATCGTGCTGGGCCTTTTTCTCCGGACTTATTAGCCCGGATGCCAGGCGCTATGGCTTTTAGTTTCATTTTTCTTCTGCTGGCCGCCGCGGGTGCCATTGTCGCGGGCATCCTCGTCGTCATTTTTCTGCGGGGTGATGATAAGTGAAGGGACTGGTTCTCATGGCCACCCGCGCGGGTATTTTCCAGGCGGAGTTTTCCCGAAACGGCTTGGCGCGTCTGGATTTTCCCGCCGCGCCAACGCCGGCTGAAGTCGCGCCGAACCTTTCATCGCTTCCGCGGCCAATGCGGCGGTGGGCCTCCTTGACCCGCCAGGCCCTTGATGCGGTGCTGCGGGGGCGGGAAATCCGCCAGCTACCGCCGTTGGATTTGAGCGCCGGCACGGATTTCCAACGCCGCGTCTGGACGGAACTGCGGCGGATCCCGCCAGGTCAGACGCTCACCTATGCCGCCTTGGCGCGCAAAATCGGCCGCCCCGGCGCGGCGCGCGCGGTGGGGTCTGCCTGCGGCGCCAATCCCATCCCGCTGCTGATACCCTGCCACCGCGTCGTGGCGGCCAATGGCGGGCTGGGCGGATTTTCCGGCGGCCTGGATTGGAAACGAAAATTGCTGCGGACGGAAGGAACGCTCCCGCGGTCCGCAAATCCTACAGAAGGAAACGAAGAGAACGAAGAAAGAGGGGACAAGCCGCGAAGGATCGCAAAGGGCGCAAGGGAAATGCTGAAGGCTTGAGGAAAAAGGAATGGGAAAGAATAGAAAGGCCATTTGACGATGAAGGCGATGCTTCTGCGGGAATACCGGAAACTGGAAATCGTGGACCTGCCGATCCCCGAGATCGGCCCGGACGATTTGCTGGTGCGGGTGAGGGCCTGCGGCATCTGCGGCAGCGATATTCACGGCTACGACGGCAGCACCGGCCGGCGCATCCCTCCGATCGTCATGGGCCATGAGGCGTCAGGCGTGGTGGAAAAAGCCGGCGCCGCCGCGCAAAACTTCCAGCCGGGCGACCTGGTGACTTTCGACTCAACGGTTTACTGCGGGAAATGCCATTTCTGCCGCCGGGGCGAAGTCAACCTGTGCGACAGCCGACAGGTGCTCGGGGTATCGTGCGGCGACTATCGCCGCCACGGCGCTTACGCGGAATATGTTGCGGTGCCGGAGCGCATCGTCTGCCGGCTGCCGGATGGGCTTTCGTTCGAGCACGCCGCCATGGTGGAGCCGGTTTCCATCGCGGTGCATGCCGTGGGCCGGCTGCCGGTGCGCCTGGGCGACAGCGCGGTGGTAGTGGGCGCGGGCATGATCGGCCTGCTGGTGATCCAGGTGCTGCGCCGGGCCGGCTGCGGGCTGATCGTGGCGGCCGACGTGGAGGAATCCCGCCTCAAGCTGGCGCGCGAGCTTGGCGCCGACCAAACCTTAAATGCTCGCACCGCCGATGTCCCCGCCGCCGTGCGCGCCCTGACCGCCGGAAGGGGCGCCGATTTGGCCGTGGAATGCGTGGGGGCCGCCGCTCCCGTCAACGCCGCCATCCAATCCCTCCGCAAAGGCGGCGCGCTGGCGCTCGTGGGCAACATCACCCCGGAGATTTCCGTCCCTTTGCAGGCGCTGGTCACCCGCGAGCTGACCCTTTACGGCTCCTGTGCCTCGCAAGGCGAATACCCGGCTTGCCTCGAACTGTTGGCCAAAGGATTGATCAAGGCCGACCCGCTCATTACCGCGCGGATCAGTCTCGATGAAGCCCCCGCTTGGTTCGAGCGCCTCTACGCCCGCGAGCCGGGCCAAATGAAAGTCATCGTCAAACCCTGAAGGATTATGCGAAAAAACAGACTGACATTAACTCAGCTATTTCATGGGGGTCGCTCCCACTTTGAAGTTAAATTCTCATTAACACCCCGCTTCAGCGGGGTGGTGAGAGGGCTTGCGAACTGGCCAATCGTTTTAACGGTTTCCGCGTTCGGGAAAACGGTTAAAACCGTTGCTTCGCCCTCCGCCGCCATCGCCACCTTGCTAAAGCAAGGTGTGAATGAAATCGTCGTTTCGCACCGGCATGGCGCCTGCGCACTGATGGCCTTGCTGCTTTTGGCCGCCTCCCCGGCCCCGGCCCTGTTCTCCACCAACCTCCCTCCGGAATTGGCTAACCCGGTTTCCAGCGCCGTCGAATCCCGTCCGCGCGCGGGCCTGCCAAATTTCTTCGCCAAGCTGGAGCGCGGCGACACGGCGCGCATCGGCTACCTGGGCGGCAGCATCACCGCGCAGGATGGCTGGCGCCCCAAGACCCTCAAATGGTTCCAGGAAAAATTTCCGCGCGCCAAAATCGAGCAGATCAACGCCGCCATCGGCGGCACCGGCTCGGACCTCGGCGTGTTCCGTCTTCGCCACGACGTATTGCAGCACCGGCCCGACCTGCTGTTCGTCGAGTTCGCTGTCAACGACGGTGGCGCGTCCCCGGCCCAGATTTACCGCTGCATGGAAGGCATCGTCCGCCAAACCTGGCGCGACAACCCGCTCACTGACATCTGCTTTGTCTATACCCTCGCCGGCAACATGCTGGAGACCCTGCAAGACGGCCAATATCCGCGCGCGGCCGCCGCGATGGAAAAACTGGCGGATCACTACGCCATTCCCAGCATCCACATGGGCCTGGAAGTCGCGCGCCTCGAAAAAGCCGGACGCCTGATTTTCAAGGGCGACAAGCCCAAAACCCCGGAAGACAAAGCCAAGGTCGGCGACAAAATCCTGTTCTCGCCCGACGCCGTGCATCCTTACCCCGACAGCGGACACCAGCTTTACCTGGAAGCCGTGGCGCGCTCGATGCCCGCCATTCAAGCCGCGGGCAAAGCCGGCCCGCGCGCCCTCATCGCGCCGCTGGTCGAGGACAACTGGGAGCAAGCCCAGGTCCTCCCGCTGGACAACGCCGTCTTGAGCACCGGCTGGAAGAAGCTCGATCCCGCCACCCATCCGCGCGCCAAATCCTTCAAGAACCGCCTGCCCGACCTATGGCTTGCCGGCCAGCCGGGCGACAGCCTCACTCTCACTTTCAAAGGCACCGGCATGGGCGTCTATGACTTGCTCGGGCCGGACTGCGGCCAGTTGACCGTCACCGTGGACGGCGGCAAACCGCGCACCGTCGCCCGCTTCGACGCCTATTGCACCTACCATCGCCTCGCCAAGTTCATGGCCGCCGAACTGCTGCCGCCAGGCGTGCATACCGTAAAAATCGAGGTCCACCCCGATTCCCCCGACAAACCGAAAATCCTGGCGCAACGCCAACAGAAAATAGACGACCCCAAACGATTCGAGGGCCTCAACTGGTATGCCGGCGCTTTGCTGCTCATCGGCGAACCGGTGAGTGTGAAGCGCTGAAAAGTTTCAAGTTGCAAGGCGCAAGGAATTCCCAAGCTCCCCAACGCGCGCGCGGGACGCCCTTGAGCCTTGGATATTGAATCTTCCTTGAGACTTGACCATTGCGACTTGAGAATTTGCGGTCAGCTCCGCTTTAACGCCGCGATCAGATCACTCAGCCGCCCCAGCAACACCTGGACTTCCGCTGCCATCGGCGGGTGGCGGGGCGGGGCTGCCACTTGGTCCGGCGCCTGGTTCGGGTTTTCGCGTCTTACCCTTTCCGGCCTTGCGCTTGCGGCGCAAGTCCCTGGATGCGGGAACCGGATACGGGTCGGGATACGCGACCAGTGGCGCTCCATTCACAAACCGAGCCTCGTTGGCATGGTTCTGCAACAGTTGAATGATGACGTCCACCGACTTGGGCGGGATTTCAAGCTCCATCGTCGGCGCGGCGGAACCGGCGGGCGTAAATCCCAAATACACGGCTTGGTGAATCTGATCATCGCAGGATACTGTGCCGATGGTGAGCACGTCCCCATCGGGAAACTGCAAGCGGGTTTTGGGCATGAACGGGTCAAATGTGCTTGGCATAGTGAAGGGGTATCAAGTTCAGGCAAGACAACAGTGGTGTCGTGCAGGCTTCTGGTTCGTTGGGATCGGCGACCATTTCCTGGTCATTCTGAGGATGCCGCGGCGTTGGTCAACCGAAAATTGATTGCAGCCGGGACGCACGCGCCAAGGCGCAGGATTATGTCCTGCGCCACCGCCGGTCAGCCGCGCTCGCGAATTGGCATGTCGCCCGGCGTTCATGTTCATTCAGCTGGCGCCGGGAAAAGGAAACCGGGACTTTTCGATGGTGCTGCCCAGGATTTCAATCTTCCCAAGGTCGGCGACGCCAATCCCGGCTTTTTCGGCCAGCAGAAGGTGGTTCTCGCAATGAGCGAACGGCGCGGTTCCCCGCTGGGCGCGCGGATTGTCAACGCCCATCAGGGCGGCGGCCACCGCATCGGTGGAAACCGGATTAAGGCCGGCGATTAACAGGCCGGGCTTGACCAGGCGCGCCCGCTGATCAACACACCAAGGCCCCTCGCCGCTCGTCATGGTGGTGATGCCGTCAATAATGGCCAGGTCCACCGGCCGCGCGGCGCAAAGGTCGGCAATCGTGCGGGGCACCCGCAGCCCTGGGTCGCGCGGGGCCTCCAGAAATTTGACTTTCATGCCGGGCAACTGGAAGTTTTCCGCGCGCTCGGGGGTTTGACCGGCGCCCGGCCCATGCAACGGCCCGCGCCCCGCGCGCGCTTCCTCGCTGCCGGCTTCATCGCCATAAAGCGAATTGGGCGTGATCCCGAACAGGTTTTTCATGCTCAAGGTAACTCCGGCCGTGACGTGGTATTTCAGTTTGGTCAGCGAAATGAAGGCATCGGTGTCCGCGTAGGAATGGTTTAAGTCAAAGGAACTGAACAGATAACCGCCGCCGGGGACTTTTAAGGTGGCATAGCGTTTTCCGTCCCCGAGGTTGCGGGTGTTTTCAAATTCCACCCGGCCCAGGGCTTCCAGGGCCGCGACCCCCCAGTCCGCCAAAACCAGGCTCTCGCGCAAGCTGGCCAGACTGTTGGTGGATTCCACCAGCCTGACCCGCCGGGCTCCGTTCGCAAAGAGCAAGTCCGTCAACGCCAGCACGGTGGCGTAATGGGTCATGTAACTCTCGCCCACCGGACGGCCCAGGAACGGCAGGAAACTGGTCCCGGTAAGATTGATTTTGACCGTAACCGTCTTGCCGCGGGCAAGCGCGCCCACCCCTCCCAGCAAATCGAAACATCGCTTCAGCGCGCCCCGGACTTCAGCACCGTAGGTCGGGCAGGAAACAATCGCCACTTTTGCCCCTGTGGAGTTGGCCCGCCGGCCCGGTGTTTCTTCCGCCCGCGTCATGGCGGCCAGATGGTCCATGGAATAACAGAGGCCGGCGGCCAGGACCGAGCCTGCCTGCAAAAACTGGCGGCGATTGCCGCGGCAACCCTTGCGCATCATAATCAAAATGGTTCGGCGCGGAACGGTGCCTGCCGCCGGCTTCCCAGACAGCGGACCTCACCGCCCCCATCCACGCCCATTTTGGCGATTCCCCGCCGTTTGGCAACCCGCGATTGCTTTTGGCTTTTGCGGCAGCGGCGCCGTTCCCCATGGGGGCCGGTTTCTTCGACCCTTTGCCCGGGATTGCCGGCCATGAGTTGCGGCGCGGGCCTGCCCAAAACCGCCCGCCATCGCCCTGCCCGCGCTAAAGTGAGAAAGAAAATTGAGAAAGCACAGCGGCGAGCACACCGCCGCGCCGGTTTTCACCCGCCGAAAACCGGCCCGGATTGGCAATTTGGCCGTTGTTTTGGGGGCGGATTACCGCCGAAAACACCCCTTGGAAGCCCGAAAAAGTGAGAAAGAAGTGAGAAAGCATCCGTCTTTTTCGGATTCGTAACTTTTTAGAAAGCCCCGCGATTTCCCCTTATTCTACGCGGTTTTTAAGATGGTCGGGGCGGTGAGATTTGAACTCACGACCTTCTGAACCCCATTCAGACGCGCTACCAAGCTACGCTACGCCCCGACGCGCGCGGTTGAACACCGGACGCGGATAAACTTTAGGCGCAGCGGCGCTTGATTTCAATAACTTAAAGCAAAATTTTTTGGCCGGTTCCGTGGAAGCCAGCGGCAGCGGCCTATTTCTTTTCCAGCCAGCCCATCTCCCGCATCCAATCGGCCGCCCGTTGCGGCCAGGTGGTAACGGTTTTGCCCGGTCGCAGCCCATAGCCGTGGCCGCCGCTGGGGTAAAGGTGCATCTCGACCGGCACCCCGGCGTTTTTCAGCGCCAGGTAGTAGAATATGCTGCTCTCCACCCGGATTTTGTCGTCCTGGGTTTGAACCAAAAAAGTCGCCGGCGTTTCCTTGGTGATATTAAGCTCGGGGGCGATTTTGTCGTTCTCCTTTTGCACCGTGAGGTAAGCGGGGTAAATCAGCAGGACGAAATCTGGACGGCAGCTTTCCCGGTCGGCGGCATCCACCGGCTCGTAAATCCGGCGATCATGCTTGCCGGCCAGCACGGCGCTGAGATGGGCGCCGGCGGAAAAGCCAATGACCCCAATGCGGCGCGGATCAAGCCGCCATTGCCCGGCCCGGCTGCGGGTCAGGCCGAAAGCGCGCTGCAAATCCTCCAACGGCGCTTCCCAACGCTCGCGCTCCTTGCGGGCCGGCACCCGGTATTTCAGCAGCACGGCGTTGACGCCGATGGAATTGAGCCATTCGGCAATTTCCGTGCCCTCGAGGTCCATCGCCAGGATGTGATAGCCGCCGCCGGGACAGATCACCACCGTGGCGCCGGTGTTTTTATCCGCGGGCGCGGGGTAAAAAGTGAGGGTGGGACGCGAGACGTTGCCGAGGCGAATCACCCGCTGGCCAGCCACCAGCCCGCCCTTGTCCGTCGTGGTGTCCTTTTCCTCACCCAAGTCGCCTTTTTCCTTGGGCGCGCCATTGGGCCAAAGCAGGATGGATTCGGGGGCCGCCGGCAGGTTGCTCGCCGCTAATCCCACCGACAGCGCAAGAAAAAACAGCTTCGCATTCATGCGGCGAAGTTATCGGCCATGGCGGCGGGGACAAGCAAAAACCGCGAATGATGGGCGAAAAAACGGCCGGCCTTGGATGAAAGCAGACGATCCATGATCGGTAAAGAAAGGATGAAGGATGAATGCAGAAATTCCGCGCCATTATTTTCCAGTCGTGCCTGGCGCCGCTCGAGATGCCAATTTATCGCCTCGAGTTCGGACTATGGCGGGCGGCGCTGTCTGGCCGCCAGGCTTCCGTCTATCCAGCGTTTTCTCTTCGGCATAAATGCCGGACAACAAGCGGCGCTGTTCGTTGTCCCGGCTTTAGCCGGAACTGAAGGTTTTCGACAATACCACGCCTCCTTCTCCGCCGGAAGGCGGGACTCCCAGCATTCCAATGCAAACCCCGGCCTGTTGGACAAGCCGGGGTTTGGTGTTTAGGCGCTTGATGCCGCGGAAAAATCAGTTGGCGAACGCGGGCACGTAGCTCTTGAGCACGCGCATGTATTGGGCGCGCTCAAAGGCGCTCGGGTCGGCGCAATTCTTTTGGCTCACGCTGCCGATCATTTGCTGGACGGATTCGTATTCGTGCTCCTCCATCCATTTGCGCAGATCGCTCTCGACCACTGCCAGGTGTTTGATGCCCTGCTTCATCAGGGCGGAGCAGAACATCGTGACATTGGCGCCGGCCATCAGGGCCTTTAGCACGTCTTGGGCGTTGTGAATGCCGCTCGTGGCGGCGAGGTCGGCTTTGACCTTCCCGTAAAGGATGGCGATCCAGCGCAGCGGCAGCCGGCGCGCCTGCGGGGTGCTCAGCAGGACGCTGTTTTCAACTTCGAGGCTTTCGAGGTTGATGTCCGGCTGGTAGAACCGGTTGAACAATACCAGGCCGTTGACGCCCAGTTTGTCAATCTGCGCCGCCATGTGGGCCAGGCTGCTGAAGAAGGGACTCAGCTTCACCGCCACCGGCATCTTCACCGCCGCGCGCACCGCCTTGACGATTTCCAAATAGCGCTGCTCGACTTCCAAACCGGTCATCTCCTCGTCGGCGGGGATGTTGTAGATGTTCATCTCAAGCGCGTCCGCGCCGGCCTGCTGAATCTGCTTGGCGTAATCAATCCAGCCGCCCGGCGTCGCGCCGTTGAGGCTGGCGATGACGGGAATCTTGATCGTCGCTTTGGCCTTCTCGATCAGGTCCAGATATTCCTCCGGGCCGAGCTTGAACTCCTTGGGCTCGGGGAAATAGCTGAGCGCCTCGGCGTAGCTTTCGGTGCCCTGGGTAAGGGCGTCTTCGATCTCGCCGGCCTCCTGGCGCAGTTGTTCCTCGAACAGGGAATGAAGAACAATGGCGCCGGCGCCGGCGTCCTCCATTTTCTTGAGGTTGTCGAAGTTTTCCGTCAGCACCGAGGCCGAAGGAACCAGCGGGTTGCGCAGGGTCAATCCGAGATATTTGGTGGTCAGGTCCATATCGTTTCCTTTTCTGGTTTGAGATTAAATTTCCGTGAATTGGGCCCGGCGCCATTCAGGGACGCCGGGCCCGGATCGTTCAGGCAGCCGCCGGGGCCGCGGGCTGGCCGCTCCCGTTGCCGTATTTGCGCGAGGCCAGGTGGGCATACAACTGCCACCGGGCTTCCGCGTCGTGCTGCGCTTTCTCGAAGTAGCGCTTGGCGTCTTCGGGCTTGCTCTTGGTGAGCATCTTGAAGCGGTTTTCCGACATCAGGTAGTCCTGCACCTTGAGCTTGGCCGCCTGTGAGTCGAGCTGCAGCGGGTTCTCGCCGCGTTCGGCGCGCCGGGGGTCGTAGCGGTAGAGCAGCCACTGGCCGGAGTCCACCGCGAGCTTCTGCTGCCTGGCGCCAATGCCGCGATCAAGGTCAATGCCGTGCGCGATGCAATGGCTGTAGCAGATGACAAGGGACGGCCCGGGATAAGACTCGGCTTCAATCAGGGCGCGCAGCGTGTGCTCGTCCTTGGCGCCCATGGCAACGCTGGCCACATAAACGCTGCCGTAAGCCATGGCGATGAGGCCCAGGTCTTTCTTGCCCACCGGCTTGCCGCCGGCGGCGAACTTGGCCACCGCGCCGCGCGGGGTGGACTTGGAGGCCTGGCCGCCGGTGTTCGAATACACTTCGGTGTCCAGGACGATCAGGTTGACGTCACGGCCGCTGGCCAGCACGTGGTCCAAACCGCCGTAGCCAATGTCGTAGGCCCAGCCGTCACCGCCGATGGCCCACACGCTGCGGCGCACCAGGCTGTCCGCCACGCCCAACAACATGCGGGCTTCGCTGGTTTTGTTGCCCGCGAGTTTTTGCTTCAGCGCCGCCACGCGTTCGCGCTGCTCGTAGATGCCGGCCTCGTCGGTCTGGTTGGCGTTCACGATCCCGGTCACCAGGTCGTCGCCCAGCACGGGCGCCAGTTTCTTCGCCAGCTCGCGGCCCAGCTCGGCCTGCTTGTCGAGCGACACCCGGAAGCCCAGGGCGAACTCGGCGCAGTCCTCGAATAGGGAGTTGTTCCAGGTCGGGCCGCGCCCCTCGGCGTTCATGGCCCAAGGGGTGGTGGGCAGGTTGCCACCGTAGATCGAGGAACAGCCGGTGGCGTTGGCCGCCACCATGCGGTCGCCAAACAACTGGGAAACGACCTTTAGATAAGGCGTCTCGCCGCAGCCGGCACAGGCGCCGGAGTATTCAAACAGCGGGCGCATCACCTGCTGCTGGCGCAGTTGTGTCACTTTGATCTTCCGGCGGTCCAACTCGGGAATGTCCAGGAAGAACTTGTAATTCTCCCTCTCCGTGAGGCGCAGCGGCGCCTGCGGACGCATGTTGATCGCTTTGAGCTTGCTGTCGCTCTTGTTCTTGGCGGGGCAGACGTCCACGCACAGCACGCAGCCGGTGCAATCCTCGACCGCGGTTTGCAGCGTCCATTTCATCCCCTTCCACTCGGGAGCGCGGGCGTCGGCGCTCTTGAAGGTCGGCGGGGCGCCTTCCAAGTACTTGGCATCATAAGCCTTCATGCGGATGGCCGCGTGCGGGCAGATGAACACGCACTTGCCGCACTGGATGCAGGTCTTTTCGTCCCACACCGGGACTTCCAGCGCCAGGTTGCGCTTCTCGTATTGCGCCGTCGCGGTCGGGAAGGTCCCGTCCGGGGCAAAGCTGCTGACCGGCAGCAAATCGCCCTCGTTGCCGTAGATGCGGCCGAGCACTTTTTTGACATACTCGGTGGCGTTCGGGGTGACTGGCGGGGGCAGTTCCTGGGTGCTGGTGACCTGGGCCGGCACGGCGATTTCGTGCAGGTTGGCCAGCGTCTGGTCCACCGCCGCGATGTTTTTCTTCACCACTTCCTCGCCCTTGCGACCGTAGGTCTTCTTGATCGCGTTTTTGATCTGCTCGATGGCCTCTTCCCGCGGCAGCACGTTGGCCAGCGCGAAGAAGCAGGTCTGCATGATGGTGTTGATGCGGCCGCCCATGCCGGTTTCCCGCGCGACTTTGACGGCGTCAATCACGTAGAAACGGGCTTTTTTGTTGATCAGGCTTTGTTGGACCGGACGGGGCAGTTTGTCCCAAATCTGCTCCTTGGTGTGGGCGGTGTTGAGCAGGAAGGTGCCGCCCGGAATGAGCGGCTGGAGCATGTCGTAGCGTTCGAGGAACACCGGCTGGTGGCAGGCGACGAAATTCGCTTTGCTGACCAGGTAGGTCGAGCGGATCGGTGTCGGGCCGAAGCGCAAGTGCGAGATGGTAACCGCGCCGGCCTTCTTCGAGTCATAAACGAAGTAGCCTTGGGCGTAGTTCTCGGTGTTTTCGCCGATAATCTTGATCGAATTCTTGTTGGCGCCCACGGTGCCGTCGGACCCCAAGCCGTAGAACAGCGCGCGCACGACCTTGTCGGATTCGGTTGAAAATTCCGGATCGTAAGGCAGGCTGGCATGAGTCACATCGTCCTCGATGCCGATGGTGAAGTGATTCTTGGGTTGCGCGGCGGCGAGATTGTCGAAAACGCCCTTGACCATCGCCGGAGTGAATTCCTTGGAGGAGAGCCCGTAGCGCCCGCCCACGACCAAGGGCATGGTCTTGAGCTTGCCGTAGCCGGCCCTGAGGCCCTCCTCGAGGCCCAGGATGACATCCAGGTGCAGCGGCTCGGCCGGCGCGCCCGGTTCCTTGCAGCGATCCAGCACGGCGATGGATTTGACAGTGGCCGGCAGCGCTTCCATGAAGCGCCGGACATCGAACGGGCGGTAGAGGCGCACCTTCAGCACCCCAACCTTGGCGCCCTTGGCGTTCAGGTATTCCACCGTCTCATGGGCGGTTTCGCACCCGGAGCCCATCAGCACCACGACGCGGTCGGCATCGGGCGCGCCCACATATTGGAAAAGCTGGTATTGGCGGCCGGTGAGCTGGCCGAACTTGTCCATGACCTTCTGGGTGATGCCCGCGCAGGCGTTGTAGAAGGGATTGCAGCTCTCCCGCGCCTGGAAGAAGACGTCTGGGTTCTGCGCGGTGCCGCGCAGCACCGGCTTGTCCGGATTCATCGCCCGCTGGCGGTGCGCGACGATCAACTCTTCGTCAATCATCTGCCGCATGTCGTCCTCGGTGACCATTTCGATCTTGGAAACCTCGTGCGAGGTGCGGAAGCCGTCGAAGTAATGGAGGAACGGAACGCGCGACTCGAGAGTGCTGGCTTGCGCGATCAGGGCGAAATCCATCGCCTCCTGCACCGACGCCGAGCTTAACAGCGCAAAGCCGGTCATGCGGGCCATCATCACGTCGCTGTGGTCGCCAAAGATCGAAAGCGCGTGGGTGGCCACCGTGCGCGCGGAGATGTGGAACACCGTCGGCGTCAATTCGCCGGCGATCTTGAGCATGTTGGGGATCTTGAGCAGCAGACCCTGGGCGGCGGTGAACGTGCAGGTCAAAGCGCCGGTCTGCAAGGCGCCATGAACCGCGCCCGCCGCGCCGGCCTCGCTCTGCATCTCCACCACCTGCGGAATGGTCCCCCAAAGATTGGGTATTCCCTCCGCAGCCCACTGGTCGCACCATTCGCCCATGTTCGAAGAGGGCGTGATGGGGTAAATCCCCATGACTTCATTGCAGCGGTAGGCCACATAGGCCACCGCCTCGTTGCCATCAATCGTTATTTTTGGTCTGCTCATAAATATGTTTCTTGTTCAATCCTGAGTCGGTCTGCACGCCGAAATTACCCGGCCTGTCCCCCGCCCTGCCCTTTCCGCGCCTCAGCCGCACCGGCGGCAGCCGGGCACAGAACAAAAGCGCGCGTGACATTACCACGGCTTACACTTGGCGAAAAAGGGAATTAATTTCCCTTAATAACGCCGGCACCAACCCTGGTTTCAGGTCACGAACTAATGATTTATCACAAACCTTGCCCCCCTGCCCATACCTGCATTGCTTATTTCTTCGCATTTTTTGCCATTGTTGGTGGCCGCCCACGACGGGACGGGGAATTCGGTTCCTCGACGTTTCCAGTGGGTAAAAGCGGGATAAGGAGCATCTGTCAGCCCGCTGTTTGACAACGGAAACCCTTCGTATTCGTTGGCGCCTTTTCCCCTCACCCTTGGTCCCTCTCCCCCAGGGAGAGGGAAACATCGCTGGCGGCGCATTGTGAAACCGCAGCTCTTGACTACTTCGAGCACTGGCGAACGGGTCTCCCTCTCCCCAAGGGAGAGGGACGCCTGCCTGCCGCCCCCGCGGCGAAGGCAGGGGGTGAGGGGAAACCGCGCTATCGAAAACCCCAAGCCTGACGTTATACACCATAATTCGCATCCGGCAATTCCACCGAAAAAAGCGAAGAACCAGGAATTCAATGGCGCCGGGTTAACGCGAAACCGCTGGTTTTGCGTCGCTGCCCAAGGAGATGCAGGTAACCTCAGAGGATTATTTCTGTTTTCCCGCCTTGGCGCGTCCTGCCCGTGGCCTTATGATGGCGTCCAGACAATTGAGCCGGAAAATGCTGATTGGCGATTGTGCGGATGGCCGGCGGAAGCCTGCTTCCCCTGGCAACCCGATGCCGCCGGCGCTCGACAGGCAACCCCCGGCAGGAATGAAAAACATGAAAAAAAAGCTTGGCATCGTTTTCGCCGCCGCGTTGGCGGCCAATATGGCGGGGACTGCTCGATCCGCTCCCCCCAACGTTGCGCTCATCCTGGCCGATGATCTTGGCTGGTCGGACCTTGGCTGCTACGGCGGAGAAATTCGCACGCCCGCGCTTGACGCGCTGGCCCGGGGCGGTCTGCGGTTCACCCAATTCTACAACACGGCCCGTTGCTGCCCCACCCGCGCCTCCCTGCTGACTGGACTATACCCCCATCAGGCCGGCGTGGGCAGCATGACCAACGATCGCGGCCCCCAGCATCCCGGCTATCGCGGCACTCTGCAACCCGGCACGGTCACCCTGGCCGAAGTGTTGCGCGGCGCCGGTTACGCCACCTATATGGTCGGCAAATGGCATTTGCACAACAAACAGGATATTAAGCCGACCGATCGCGGCTTTGATGAATTTTACGGCATGCTCGGCGGCTACAATTCCTGCTGGGAGGAGAAACCTCATTACACGCGCTGGCCGCAGGACCGCGTCCCGCGCCGTTACACCTCGGCCAGCGGCGGCCAGCCCGGCACTTTCTATTCGACCGACGCTTTCGGCGATTACGCGCTTGATTTTCTGGCAGACGCCCGGCGACGCGGGCAGCCTTTCTTTCTTTACCTGGCCTTCAACGCGCCGCATTTCCCGTTGCACGCGCACGAAACGGACATCGCCAAATACGAACGGATGTATTTCGAGAAAGGTTGGGACGTCATCCGCGAGGAACGCTTGGCGCGCCAAAAAGCGATGGGGCTCGTTCCCCAGAACCTTGCCCTGCCACCGCGCGGCCCGGTGCCGGCCAAGTCCCACGCCAAGCCGTCGGCTTATGCGGGGCAGGATAATCCGCCGTGGCTTTCTTTTCCGGAGGAGCGGCGCCGAGACTTGGCCCGGCGGATGGCGGTTTTCGCGGCAATGGTGGACCGCATGGACCAGGCCATTGGGCGTGTGGTTGAAGACCTGAAAAGGAACCGGCAGCTTGAAAACACCCTTATCCTGTTTCTCAGCGACAATGGGGCCTGCTGGGAGTGGGACCCTTACGGCTTCGACGTTTCCAGCGGCCCCAAAAACATCCTGCATACCGGCGAAGCGCTGAAAAAATTGGGCGGGCCGGACAGTTACATCAGCTACGGCAGCGCCTGGGCCAACGCGGGCAACACGCCGTGGCGCTGGTATAAGCACTTCAGCCACGAAGGCGGCATCCGCACGCCACTGATTGTCCATTGGCCCCAAGGCATCAAAGCCGCGGGCGAATTACGCCAGCAAGCGGGGCATATCATTGACCTCATGCCCACCCTGGCTGCCATTAGCGGCGCGGCTTATCCCGCCGAGCGCAACGGCGTCAAAGTCCAACCCATGGAAGGCCGCAGCCTGCTGCCGGCCTTCCAAAACGAACCGTTGACTCGCTCGCAGCCGCTCTTCTTCGAGCACGAAGGAAGCCGCGCGGTGCGCGATGGACATTGGAAGCTCGTGTCGCCTTCCGGCGATGCCTGGGAACTCTATAACCTGGAAAATGACCCCGCCGAGATGCGCGACCTCTTCGCCACCCAACCAGACAAGGCGCGCAAATTGATCGCCCAGTGGGAGGCCTGGGCCGCCCGCTGCCAGGTGGACACCACAACCGATTGGCGCGAGCGCAAAAGAGCCGCCGTCCCCCAGCCTGCCGACGCCAAGACGCCGCTAATCGCCAACCGGCCCCTGCGGGTGATCTGTGAGGTCGAAGCGCAGTCCGCCTCGGGAGTCATCCTCGCCCAAGGCGGGCGGCAGCATGGCTACGCGTTGCATTTGGAGAACGGACTGCCGGTGTTCAGTGTGCGGATTAACGGACAGGTGGTAACCGTCAAAGCCTCTGAAGCCCCCAAAGGCCGCTTCACGGTGGAAGCGAGCTTGGACAAAAGCGGCGCCATGCGGTTGGCGGTCAATGGCAAAGAGGCCGCGCGCGGCCAGGCGCCCGGACTGATTCCGGTGCAACCCCAGGATGATCTCAGCCTCGGCGAGGACGCCCGGACCGCTGTCGGCGATTACGAAGCGCCGCATCCCCTCAAAGGCAAGGTGGAAAACGTGAAAATCATAACTGATTGAGAGACTTATGAGAGCACTAACTCAAATTGCCAGCCTGGTTGTGCTCGGCGCTTGCCTGGCCGTCCTGCCAGGCGGGTTTGCCGCTCCTCCGCCGCCGCCGCGCATCGGCGTGGCCGTCGTCAACATCACCCCGCCCCTGGGCATCCCGCTGGCCGGCTATTACCACGCGCGCGGCGCCGACGGCGTGCAAGACGACCTATTCGCCAAAGCCCTGGTGGTGGACGATGGCCAAACCAAAGCGGCCTTGGTGGCCTGCGACCTGATCAGCGTGCCGCGCGAGGCGGTGGTCGAGGCCCGGCGGCTCATCGAGCAAGAGACGGGCCTGCCCGGCGCCCATGTGATGATCTCCGCCACCCACACCCACACCGGCCCCGTTATGGCCCGCAAATCCGCGCGGGATGACATGGACGGCGGCAGCAGCACGCCCGCCCAGGAATACACCGCCAGGCTGCCCGCGCTCATCGCCCGCGCCGTGGCCCAAGCGCACGAGGCGCGCGCCCCCGGGCAGCTCTCGTTCGCCCGCGAATCCGAACCGCGCGCTTCTTTCAACCGGCGCTATTGGATGAAAGACGGCACAGTGGGTTGGAACCCGGGCAAGCTCAATCCGAACATCATCCGTCCGGTCGGCCCGATTGATCCGGAGGTCGGCGTGGTTTATGGAGAATCGGCCGACAAAAAGCCGCTCTTCACCTATGTCAACTTCGCCATCCATACCGACAATACCGGCGGCACGAAAATTTCAGCCGACATGCCCGGCGCGCTGGCACGGGTGCTGGCCGCCTACAAGGGGCCGGACATGGTCACGCTGTTTGCCAACGGCGCCTGTGGCAATATCAACCAAATCAACGTGCGCTGGGCGCAACGACAAACCAGCACCAACGAAGCCAACCGGCTGGGCACGATCCTCGGCGCGGCAGTGTTCAAGGCGTATATGGACCTGAAGCCGGTTGCCGACGCCACTTTGCGCGTCCGGCGGGAGGTGCTGCAACTGCCTCTGGCGCCAGTGACCGAAAAGGAGATCGAGGAAGCGCGCGCGCTCGCGAAGCAAAAGGACAAGGCCAGGTTCATGGACCAGGTGCGGGCCTACAAGGTGCTGGACGTCGTCGCGCGGAACGGCCAGCCGCTGGAGGCCGAAGTGCAGGTGATCGCCCTTGGCCGCGACCTGGCGTGGGTGTCGCTGCCGGGCGAAGTTTTTGTGGAATTGGGCTTGAGCATCAAAGCGGGATCGCCGTTTGCTCAGACGCACATCGCCGAGCTGGCCAACGGCAACATCGGTTACATTCCCAACCGCTCCGCCTACGCCGAGGGCAACTACGAGGTGGTCAGCGCGCGCTGCGCCGAAGGCTCAGGCGAGATGCTGGTCGGCGCGGCCCTGCGCCTGCTCGCCGACCTTCACCGCGAGGCGGAAGGCCAGTAACCGGTGGAACTTGCCCGGCGTCGCCCTGAAATCAAGGGCCAGGGGCGGCGGCCAAGAGTCAGCCGTACCACACGTCGGCTCCTCAAAGGACAGGCGGCGATGGCCAAAACAACATCGCCGCCCTCCGGTTCCGGTTTTGTCAGATTCTGGCGCCCTGGGGCCGGGATTATTCTTCGGCTTTCTCCCCCTCGGCCTTGCGCTTCTTGGCCTCTTCAATGACCTGCTGTTCCATTTCGCGAGGCATTTCCTCGTAATGACTGAATTCCTCGGAATGAATGCCGCGTCCGCCGGTCAGGGAGCGGAGGCTGCTGGAATAGCGGTAGAGTTCCTTGGCTGGCACGTGGGCCTTGATGATTTGGAAGCCGCCCTCGGAATCCATGCCCAGGATTTTGCCGCGCCGGCTCGAGAGATCGCCCATCACGTTGCCCATGCAATCTTCCGGAATCCGGATTTCCACGACGTTGATGGGCTCCAGCATGCAGGGCCGCGCTTTTTCAAAGGCTTCTTTGAAGGCGAAATAACCGGCAATTTGGAAGGCGATGTCCTTCGAGTCCACCGGGTGCATTTTGCCATCGTAAAAATCAATGAGGACGTCCACGACGCGGTAGCCGGCCAGGATGCCTTCGGTGCAGGCCTTTTTGACCCCTTTTTCCACGGAAGGCACGAATACGCGATCCACGTTCTGGCCGACGAGGGAATTGGTGAACTCGACACCGGTATCGCGGGGTTTGGGCTCGATGCGCATCCAGACCTCGGCGAATTGCCCCGCGCCGCCGGTTTGCTTTTTGTGGCGGTATTTGGAATCGCCCTTGGCCTTGATGGTTTCGCGGTAGGGGATGCGGGGTTGGGTAAGTTCGATTTCCAATTTGTAGCGGCTTTTTAAGCGGTTGGCCATGACTTCCAAATGAATCTCCCCTTGGGCGGACATGACCGTCTGGTGAAGTTCCGCGTCCACATTATAGAGAAAAGTGGGGTCTTCATTGTGCAAGGCGGCCAGGCCTTGCGCCACCTTGTCCTCGTCGCCTTTGGAATGGAGCTTGAGGGCGGCGTGGATGTTGGGTTTGGGATAAGCGATTTGGGGCAGCGTGACCCCCTTCTTGCCGCCGCACAGCGTGTGGTTGGCATGGGTATCCTTGAGCTTCACCACCGCCCCGATGTCCCCCGCGTGCAGCATGTCCACCGGCACCCGGTTTTTGCCGTTCAGGAGATATATCTGGCCGATCCTTTCCGCCGCCTGTTTATTGGGATTGTAGAGGTCGGCCCCCACGCCGATGGAACCCGAATAGACCTTGAAATAGGCAAGTTCCCCGAACTGCGCCTCAATGCTGGTCTTGAAAACAAACAGGCTCGGTTCCTGCTCCGTCATGGCCCACACCACCTCGCCCTCCGGCCCGGTCGCCTTGATCGCCGGACGGTCGGATGGCGCGGGTCCGTATTGGGCAATAAAGTCCAGCAACCGGCTGACCCCGACATTGGTTTCGGCGCAGGTGCAGAAAACCGGCACCACTGTCTGTTTGGCCAGGGCGGCTTTCAGACCGGCTCGCAGCTCTTCCTCGGTGAGACTGCCGGTCTCAAAAAATTTTTCCAGCAATTGGTCATCCGACTCCGCGACTTTTTCGAGCAGGGCGCTGTGCAATTTGTCGGCCGCCTCGCCGCCGGGCGCGGTGGCGGCTTTGCCGGAGGCATCCGCCGGGTAAGTGAGCAATTCCTTGGTCAGCCCATCCAATAATTGATGGCAGCCGGGGCCGGTCTTGACCGGCAGGGTCAAAGGGATGACGGCCGCGCCAAAACGCTCGCGGAGGCCTGCCAGCAAGGCCTCCAAATCCACGTTCTCCTTGTCCACCGCGTTGACCACGATCATTCGCGGGGTTTCGAATTGGGTGGTAAAATCCCAGACCTTCCCCGTGCCCACCCCGATGCCATGATTGGCATGGATGGCAATCAACGCCAAATCCGCAACCCGCGAGGCCGAAAGACTTTCACCGATGAAATCAAGATAGCCGGGCGCGTCGAGGATATTGAGTTTTTTGCCCTGCCACTCCACGTGCAGCATCGAGGTTTGGACCGAGGTCTGCCGAACCTGTTCTTCCTCGCGGTAATCCGAGATAGTCGAGCCGTTGGCCACGCTGCCCAAGCGGTTCGTCACGCCGCCGCAAAGCGCCATGCACTCTGCCAGCATGGTTTTGCCGCTGGACGCGTGGCCCAAAAGCGCCACGTTACGCAAGTCCGATGTTTGATAGATTTTCATTCGTCTTTATGTTTTTATCTAACTGTCAATGTTTAACTTACGAACGCGCCGGACGTGTTGACTGCCCAGCCGCCCCTTCTGCCCGCCCGCAAACCCGATAACAACTCCAATCCCGTCCCGTTGGGCGTGACAACCCACACTAATCGTTTTTCAAAGCCCCCGTCAATCGCTCTCTGTCGTTAACCTCGAGGTTTTGCCATTGGCGCCGACGAATAATCATTGAACGAGCGCCGCCAGCTTGGTAGAAAGTGGCCTGCGAGATGCCGAACCAATCCAATTTACTCGCTGCCGGCGGCGCGGGGGCGACTTTCCAGGAGCGCTTCTGCCAATACGCGCAGTGCCCCGCGGACCAATTTGCGGCCCGCGTGCTGCTGGCCAGTGTTCATTCGGATCATCCGCTTTTGGCCCGGCTCTACTATCGCCTCGACAAGGAGCATTACAAAAGCGATCTCGAAATGATTAAAATGCTTGGCCAAACCCGGCAATACAGTGATTTCAAACAGGAGATGCAGGCCTGGCGGTCATCGCATCCTTCCAAAGGTTATTTGCGTAAAACGCTTAAACTAAGGGTTTCCGGCAAAAACTTGCTGCGTCTGGCCTCGCATGTGTTCAAAAACCCATTTTCTTTCGGCATCGTGGCGCGCCCGGCCAGGCTGTCCCGCAAGGAGCGGGCCGCCCGCCAGCAGGCCGCTTGAAGGACCGTGGAGGCGGTCGCGGCGGCGCCGCGAAAAAACAAGTGCCGGCTTCCCAAACAGGCGATTTTTGGCATCCTTCGACCCTGACAATGAGCGACGCTCTACCAGAGACACCATCCGTCGAAAGCCGACCAACGGCCTGGCTGCCGCTTGCGCCCCAAGGCGTAGCCGCGTTTGCTTTGGCGAGTTTCAGCCGCCTGTTGACCGTGACGCTGGTTGGCGGCCTGGTTTCGGGAGCGGTGGTGGCGTGGTTTGTAAATTCAGCCTGGTTCCCTGTGGTCGGACAAGCCGGTCGCAATTTGCCGGCAGCCGGCAGCCGAATTGCCGCGCGCCTTGAGTGGACCGGCCCTTCTCCGATGGTGCTGGCCGCCAATCGCTACCTGGCGCTGGTGGTGGACTTGGAGCATTCAGGCAAGGCTGGGCAAACAGCGGACCTGCAACTGGAATTGACGCGCCAGGAAATCTTCGTTTCGGGATTGCTGGGAGGCGTTGCCTTGCGCTACCCAGAAACCATCGAATTATCGCTGGACCAGCGCGAATTCATCCCTTGGTGGGGCGCCTGGCGCCAAGCTCTAATCACGGGCATCGTCATCAGCGCCGGGCTGGGCCTGCTGGTCGTCTGGTTCCTGTTGGGCCTGCTTTACGCGCCGGCCGCCAAATTAATTAGCTTTCTGTTCAGCCGCCCCCTGCCCTGGCGCGCGGCCTGGAAAATGGCCGTCGCCTCCTTGATGCCGGGCGCTTTAGTAATGAACGCCGCCATTGCTTTGTATGCCTGGGGATGGATTGATTTGGTGCGCTTGGGATTTTTTGCGGTCTTTCATCTGCCAATCGCCTGGATTTATTTAGGCGTCAGCCCGCTCTGCCTGCCAAGGCCAGCCGCGACCGAACGCGTCAAGGAAAACCCGTTCGCCTCCGCGACGGACAAAAATCCCGGACGCAAAGGGCGCAATCCCTTTGCTTCGGAAGAATAACTCCCCCCGCGCTCGACCGCGCCCCGCCGCACGGAAACGGAATTTGGTTCCTCGACGTTTCCAGTGGGTGAAGGCGGGGCATGGAGCATCGGTCAGCCCGCTGTTTGACAACGGAAACCCTTCGTATTCGTTGCCGCCTTTTCCCCTCACCCTTGGTCCCTCTCCCCCAAGGAGAGACTTCCCCGAAAACTGGTTTCGCGCCTTGCCACCCCTGAACCGCGTAGGAGCCGACGTAAGAAGGCTCTGATATCATGGCCATCACGCCCGGGGATAAATTTGAGCCTCCTTACGTCGGCTCCTACAACCAGGGGGTTCA
>Ga0101944_10002332_pt1 | contig 31227 bp, 27 predicted proteins | sample DewCreD2012metaG_FD_75245 | JGI IMG/M metagenome (GOLD analysis project Ga0101944, IMG submission 75245) | Hot spring sediment bacterial and archeal communities from British Columbia, Canada, to study Microbial Dark Matter (Phase II) - Dewar... ... | reverse complement strand
TGGACGGCCGCGCGGTCCAGCTTCATCATCGGCTTGCCGCCCAGGAGGCTGCCGTAGCCGTCGCCGATGCCGAAGACCTCCCAGCCCTGGTTCATGGCGGAAAGGGTGACGGCGCGGATCACGGCATTCAGCCCTGGCGCATCGCCGCCTCCCGTATTGATGGCGATGCGGCGGATCTTCCTGGCCAACGAGTTCATGGTGCATCTCCTCTGCGGGTTCGGGGTGCGTGGAAAAAGTCGCTCTTCCCGACTCGGGCACGCGCTTTCGCCGGGTCGTCAACGAAGGCTTCCGGTCGGCGCGCGGGAACTCCATCGAAGGCTCATTCGTTCTGCGAACCCGGGGCGCGGCGGCGCCCCACGTAACATTTGCGGCAAAAGGCCGGACGTTGAGGGTCGGGTTTGAACGGTACGGTGGTCTCCACTCCGCACGAGGCGCATACGATCTTGAAGTAATCGCGGCCGTCGGTCTGCCCCGTCGGCGCGCCCCCGCCGCCCGCTTCGGCGGCGCTGGCGACCAGCTTGGGCACGCCCTGCGGAGAACTCTTGCGCTTCTCCCGGCACGTGCGACAGCGGCGCGGGGGAACGAAACCTCGGTCCTTGTAAAAAGCCTGCTCGCGAACGGTAAAGGTGAACTGCATTCCACAATCGCTGCACGTCAACGCCTGATCCTGGAGTTCATCCCCGGCCATGGACGGTACCCCCCTGAATTAGGACGCCATGTATGGTATGCCCAACAGTAGAGCCGACTCGCCTGCCGAAGCAAGAAAAAAGTTTCCTGCCCTCGCGAGGTTGCGCGAAAGCCACCCGGCGCAACTCGAACCATCGCACGCGCAATCCTTCCCGCTCCGTATCGTTTCGCCCGTCACGCCTGTCCGGGCCGTTCGCCGCTTCCGCCGTCCGCGGGCTTTTTCAGCGCGGCGAAGCATGGATCGCAGTAGACCGGACGCCCGGGTTGGGGCTGAAACCGCACCGTGCACGACTGCCCGCAGGCCGAACAGACCGCCGCGGTCGAAACCTTTTGGCGCCGCCCGCCCCGCCGTCGCCTGCGCCTCGGCGCATCCGCATCGCTCGCGCCCGGTTCGGGCCGCGCTTCTGCCGCGGCAACGGCGGCCTCCGCGACCGGCGCCTCGACCGGCAGGGCGGTCGGCGCCGCTTCCCGCCCAAGGCGCTCCCGTTTGCGCGAACCCCGTTCCCGGCGTCTGCCGCGTTCTCCCTTGCGAACCGGCGTGACATAATCCTGCTCCGCAACGATCTCGGTGTTGTCGCCGCCGAATTCGGGCGGCAGCGACTCCGGAGGATGGGGCCAGAAGAGACTGTTCAGATCAGGATAGCGTTTCAATTGCAGCTCCCGATTAACGTAGAGTTCGATTTCGGTTAGCATGGGGGCGTCTTCGCGGGTGACCAGCGTAAAGGCCTTGCCCTCCCGATCCATGCGTCCCGTGCGTCCGATCCGGTGCACGTAATCCTCGGCGCGATGGGGCATGTCGTAATTGACGATGTGGGTAATGTTGTCCACGTCGATGCCGCGCGAAGCGACGTCGGTGGCCACCAGCAGCCGCACGCGCCCCTTGCGGAAATGCCCCATGATCTTCTCGCGTTTGGACTGCACCAGATCGCCATGGATTTCCCGCGCATTCAATTTGAGCTGCTGAAGCCGCGCGGCCAGCTTGCGCGCCCCCAGCTTGGTCTTGCAGAAGACGATGGCCAGCGCGGGCCGCTCCTCGTCGAGGATCTTCAGCAGCAGCGGCAGCTTTTGGTCGGGTTCGACGATGCAGTAGAACTGCTCGATCTGTTCCACCGCCGGCTTGTCCGGCGCCAGCCACAGCTCTTCCGGTTCGCGCATGAAGCGCCGGGCCAGCTTCAGGATCTCGTCGGGTATCGTGGCCGAAAGCAGCAGCGTCTGACGGCTCGAGGGACAATGCCGCAGGATGTATTCGATGTCCTTCCGGAAACCGAGATCGAGCATCCGGTCGGCTTCGTCCAGCACGACGGTCCGGATCTCGGAAAGGTCCAACCGCCGGGACCGCATGTGGTCCATCAGCCGGCCGGGCGTGCCGACGACCAGATCGACGCCGCCGGTCAGCGCCATGTTCTGCGCATCGTACCCCGCGCCGCCGTAGAGGGTTACCGAGCGGAAACCCAGCCCTTCGCCCAGCTTGCCCAGTTCGCCCTGGATCTGGACGGCCAGCTCGCGCGTCGGCGCCAGGATCAGCGCCCGGGGATGCCGCCCACCCGGTTGCAGGCGGCAGAAGAGCGGCAGCAGAAACGCCGCCGTCTTGCCCGTGCCCGTTCGGGCCTGCCCCATCACGTCGCGGCCGGCCAGGGCGAGCGGAATGAACCGGGCCTGGATCGGCGTCGGCTGCGCGTAACCCACCGCACGGACGCGTTCCAACACCGCGTCCGCGAGTCCCAAATCCTCGAAACGGCAGGGCGCTTCCGGGGGCAGGTCGGCGTCGCTGGAGTCCGGCAGATCGGTCGAGTCTTCGTTCATGGAACGGCGCGGTCTACGCTTCTTTCTCTTGAAGGAGTTTCACCAGGAGTTGCAGCAGATCGGTCTCGGTGAGAATGCCGGCCAGGCGGCCGTCCGCATCGAGCACCGGGAGACAGCCGATCTTCTTCTCGCTCATCACCCGTGCGGCATGGAAGACCGTATCCTCGGGCCGGAGCGTCAACACGTCCGTTTTCATCACGGTGCGGATCTTCGTCAAGGCGGGGAGATACATGCCTTTGGGAGCGTTCTGCGGCCCGCCCTGCTCGACCATCGACAGATGCAGGTCCCGGTTGCTGATCAACCCGACCATCCGGCCGTTCTCCACCACCGGCAGATGACGGATGCGCTTGGCGTTCATGATGACCAGCGCCCGGTCCAGCCCCGCATCGGGCGCGATGGTCAGCACCGAGGTGTGCATCAGGTCTCTGACGAGCAAAGAAAAGGTCTCCTTGAACCGGGACAGGGTCTGCCGAACCCTTTATGGACATTCTCCCCCGAAAGGGGGCTCCTGTCGATTGACTTTGGGCGGGTCACGGGGAAGGGGGCCAGGTCTCCGGATGCACGGACGGGGCGGTGCGGCCCGGGAAATCGTGCCCGCGATCCCCATCTTTGCAGGTCGGCACGATTGAGCCGGAACGGCCGGCGGCGATCGCGACGGCGACCGTCCGCGTTCAACCTTGCATCTTCTGGTCGAGCCAGGCTTTGAGCTGCGCCTTGTTGTGCAGCCCGACCACCCGGTCGACTTCCTGGCCGCCTTTGAACAGAATCAGGCAGGGAATATTGCGCACGGCGAACTTGCCGGCCGTCTCCTCGTTTTCGTCCACATCCAGCTTGGCCACCTTCAGTTTGCTGCCGTACTCCCCGGCCAGTTCCTCGAGCGTGGGGCCGATCATCTTGCACGGACCGCACCACGGCGCCCAGAAATCGACCAGGACGTGACCGCTGGCGCCCTTCACTTCCGTCTCCCAATTGCCGTCGGTCACCGCGATGGTGTTGGCTCCCATGATTTCGCTCCTTGCGTTGGCTCCGGCTGAAATGGCCTGTGGGGTACGATCCCTGCAGACGGGCATGCAGGACGGTATCACGGGCCGGGAAGGTGTCAAGGTGTCCGTTCAATCCGATGCCGCGCCGAGGACGAAGGACCGAAGCTCCGCCAATTCGCGCTCGTAACCGCCCGACAGGATCGGGAAGCGGCACCAAGTCTTCGGGTCCAGGTTCTCGTCGTCCAGATGGAACGACGGCGCGTAGCGTTCGCGCTTCCACTGGTTGCGGCACCAGAGCCTGAAGAACCGTTCGATCCACCCGACCAGCGTGCCGGGGGGCTCCGTCGGCCGCGCACGGCGCAGCACGTGGAAGATCTCCAGCGGTGAGAGCTTGTCCCGGATCGCGGCGCGCTCGATGGCATCCAGCACGTCGTAGGGCATCAGGTCGGCTTCGTCGGTCTGATGGCGGTCGGCGGGCCGCAGCTCGGCCGTCGGCTGTTGCTCGTTCACGAACTTCAGGGCCGGGATCGGATGCAGGTCCTGCGGCCCTTTCCTTTCCAGCCAGACCAGCCAGCGGCGCAGGAAGGCCTTGTCGATCCCGCCCAGCGGGGCGAGGCCGCCGCAGGTGTCGCCGTCCATCGTCGCGTAGCCCACCGCGGCCTCCGAACGGTTGCTCGTCGTCAGCAGCAGCGCGCCGCGGATATTGGCCAGCAGCCAGACGGACGGACCGCGCACGCGCGCCTGGACGTTCTGCAACGCCAGGTCGTCCTGCTGCCACGTCAGCGGCCGGCCGATCGCATCGCCGATCAGGCGCAGGTAGCCCTTCAGCAGCGGGTCGACGTCCCATTCGTGGTACTCCGCGCCCACCGCCTCGGCCACCGCGCGGGCGGCATGGCGCGTCACCGGTCCGCTGTGTTCCGTGGCCTGATACGCGCAGACCAACAGGCGGCGGACGAGGGCCTTCACGCCGCCGTCCTGCGGCAGGTCCGCGATGTGGCGCAGGCGCTGCCGGAACGTCGCCTCGCCCAGTTCCCGGACCGCGCGCTCGACCATGAACCCGACCAGGCACGCGATGCTGGACGAATCCGCGCCGCCGCTCAGCGAGACGACGAAGCCGGCGGAACGGCTCTTGCGCATGTAATCGAAGAGCGCCAGCGTTTCGGCGCGCAGAAACTCCTCGTACTTGGCCTCCGGACCCGTCTCCCACGGCGCGTGGAGGACGGCGTTCTCCTGCGGTTCCAGCGGCGGAAAGGCGAACGGCGCCTCGACGGTGCCGCCGGAAGCCTGGGCCACGCGCGGGTTGAAGCTGCCCGTGCGGGCCTGGTTCATCCGCGTCGCATCCAGGTCGACGACGGCCGATGAAACGCTCGCCTCGTGGAACGTGAAGCGCGGCCCCGCGGCCACCAGTTTTCCCGCCGAAGCGATCAGCGCCCCGCCATCGTAGATGGCGCGCCCGGATTCGTTGCCCACCAGGTTGCTGTAGACATAGGTGACGCCGAAGGCGCGCGAGCCTTCCTGGACGAACTGCCTGCGTATCTCGTTCTTCCCGAAGGCGAAATGCGAGGCGCTCGGGTTCAGGATCACGTCGGCGCCCTGCCGCGAAAGATCCGCGCCCGGACGCGTCGCGACCCACGCGTCTTCGCAGATCTCGAAGCCGATCTTCACGCCCCCGACGTCGAAGAGGAAGTCGCCGATCGGATGGACCCGCCCGCCGGCATGGAGCTCCGCACGCACGCCGCCCGGCCAGGCCTTGTACCAACGCGGCTCGTAGTGGATCCCGTCGCCGGCCAGGAACCGCTTGGCCGCGAAGCCCAGAATCGTTCCGTTCGCGGCCAGGCAGGCGCAGTTGAAGAGACCGTTCTGATAAAGGACCGGCAGGCCCAGCGAAACGATCAGGCCCTGCGTCTGCGGGAGCAACTCCTGAAGAAGGGCCCACGCCGTGCGCGCCGTCGCCGGCGAGTGGAACGTGTCCTCGCAACCGTAGCCGGTGATGCAGAGTTCGGGCAGGCAGAGGATCGAAGCGCCCTGCCGGCGGGCCTCGTCGATGGCCGCGACGATGCGGTCCTTGTTGCCCTGCCAGTCCAGGGGCGTCTGGTTCAGCACGGCGGCAGCGACACGGATGAGTTGCATGGGGTCTCCTCACGGCCCGTCGGTCGAAGACGGCCCATTGTAGCACAGGGGACGGAGAGCAGAAGAGGATTGGGGAAAGCGGATCGGACAGCAGAAGGACAGAACGGCAGGGGGGCGCGTCCATCGAGCCGCACCGGCACCGCATTGACATTGGGTGGACGTGCAGCAAAATGCCGCGTACGGAAGAGCGAACCGGCCGGGCAGGGCAACCGAATGGACCGCGTTACGAAGACGGTCAGAAGCAGGATCATGTCCGCGGTACGCACCCGGGAGGAGGGGGGATATGCCCAGCGAGAACACGCTCCAAGCACTTTCGGGAGTGGTCGCTCAAGGCCTTCCGGGCCCGCAGGATGGCGTGAAACCGCTGCTCAATGAACTCTTCGGAAGCCGGTACACAAAGAACGATCTGAAGAAGGTTGCCTTTCGCGATGCCTATGGCTTGGCCAGTGACGAATCCAGCGGCGTTCCCTACGCAGGTCTCACCAACCCGGACAATCCACCCTCGGGGCCCTACGGCGGAGCGAGTTTGGTCTGGTTTCCTGGCGAGCAAGGCTCGCTCGTCTCTTTCGTCGTCGGCACCAGAGGACTATCCCCTGACGAAGGGATTCTGACTCGTCCAGGTCATCGCCGCCGAATCAGAGCGTTGCGGCGCTACCTGGCTCGGAAGGGCATCCAAACATGGGTGAAGCCTGACCCCGCAGCGCTGACGGAAGCCGTGCCGAGGTCCGTTCAACGCGAGCATTCGTCGTTCCAGAACGTGTTCAGCCGCTATGGCAAGGAGATCTACTGCCTTGCTTGGGCAAAGGATGCGGCCTCGGCAAGTGTGGTCTTGCCTGCCTTTCTCGACGTGTACGCCTTCGAGCGCGGTTGGAGTGTTCTCCGGAACGCAGAGACCGGATACCACCAGTTCCTCTCGGAGTTGCGCAACGATCTTTTTGAGACGACCTCCGCCGAGAAGACCAACGAACTGCTGCGCGCGCGCCGATTCGTCATCCTTCAAGGCCCGCCCGGCACGGGAAAGACCCGCTTGGCCGATGAGATCCGACGACAGTACTTCAACGGCAAGGGCATGACGGTCCAGTTTCACCCTGCGGTGACCTACGAGGATTTCATGGTCGGCCTTTCGCCGGATGCCACCGACCGGAACCTGCGTTTCGATGTTCGGCTTGGTTGGCTTTTGCAGGCCGCCCAGGAAGCACGGAATGAACCGTTCCTCCTGACCATCGATGAGGTGAACCGTGCGGACCTGGGAAAGGTCATGGGAGAAGCGATCTATCTCTTCGAACCCGACCAGGTGGGCGGGCCGAATGCTCGCGAAGTGGCTTTGGCGCATCCGGTCAACGGGCAGCGGCGGTTCAGGATGCCCGAGAACCTCCACGTCATCGCCACGATGAACACCGCGGACCGCAGCATCGCGAGCATCGACCTGGCAATCCGACGACGGTTCGCCTTCATCTACATGCCACCCGAGCGGACGGTTATCGCCAGACAGGAGTTGTCGTTGGCCGTCGAAGTCTTCGATCGGGTCTCGGATGTCTTTGTCGAACATGCGCTGGACGAAGCCCTGGATCTTCTGCCGGGGCATGCTTACTTCCTCGCGAAAGACGAAACGGAACTGAAACGACGCATGCGGTATGAGCTGTTGCCGTTGCTCAACGAGTACCTCCGTGAGGGATACCTGGGTCCAGCGTCAGCGGAGCTTCATGCGGTACGCGATTGGATCGAGGATACGCTCCAGCATGTCTAAACGCAGGAGGAGCGATCCGTACGTATTGCAGGGTCGCTCGTTCAAGGCCCCACCGACACGGTCGTTACTCAAGGCGACGGACTACGGTCATCCACAGCGACTTATTCCCGAGCAGTTTGTGCCCGCGCAACGAGGAGGTGGCTGGGGGCCCTTCGCCGAAGCTTTCGCACGCATGAACCAACCGGCCTGCGATTCGCTGGATGTGCGAATCCAGATCGGAGCAGACACGTCCGGACCGGTGATCCGGCTGGTGCCCGGCGGCCGCATCGGAGCCGTTCCGCTGGTCTCCCCTCAGACCGGTCACGTTGCGGGCGGCTTCGTGGTTGCTCCACGCTTTGGCTGGGCCGGGGTCGGTCAGGTCCTGTCTCAAACCGGCTGGGCCGCTTCCCCGCGATTCCTGCCATGGCCTCTGGTACCCGGGAGTGGCAGAGAAGTGCCGCCATGGGTCATGGCAGGACCGGTCCTTACCCGACTGGCGTCGTTGCTTCAATCGATGCGCCAAGGCTACCATGAAGTGAACGCAACGCTGGAACGTCCGCGAGGGCGCATCCTCTGGCAGGCGTACATTGCACGGAACCTCGCCCGCGGCAACTGGAGCAGGTTGCCCTGTCGGTTCCAGGAACTCGAACCCGACCCGCGCCTGAAGAGTCAGATCCGTTGGACGCTGGAACGTGTCTACCACGGCCTCGTTTCAGTGGGTGGGCGTGACCCCGTTGCCGTAGTCTTGGCCGACTGGGCGATGAGACTGCTCGAACGGCTGGGGACGGTGCCGTCCATTCAGCCGCGTGCCGCCGAACTCGACCGGATGCTGGCGGGGCACCGTCTGTTGTCGGATGCCCTTCGATCGGGGCTGCAGGCCATTGCCTGGGTTGTGGAGGAGCGCGGGCTGGGAGGCGGTCAGGAGCAGGACGGACTGGCCTGGATGCTCCCGCTGGATCAACTGTGGGAGGCCTATGTCGAGGCGATGGTCCGTCAGGAGGCGGCGAGGGTGGGCGGCGAGGTCAGGGTGGCGCGGCGGTGCGAGACCACCTTCCCCTTGGAGTGGACCGATGCGTCCTGCCGTTCGCTGGGCCATTTGGCCCCGGACATGGTTGTGCGTGGAGGCGACTGGCTCTGGATCGTGGACGCCAAATACAAGGCGCATTTGGCCGAGATGGATGAAGCGGGATGGCACCAGGTCCAGGAAGAAACCAGGGCCTCGCACCGTGCCGATCTCCATCAGATCCTGGCCTATGCCGGGCTGTACGACGCCACCACGATCCGTGCCTCGCTCGTGTATCCGTTGCGCCACAGCACCTGGCAGGCCCTCCACGCCACTGGTCGCGACACCTCCCGCGCCCAGCTGCACTGTGGCGGCCGGAACCTGACGCTCGAGTTGCGTGGACTGCCGTTTGGAAGTGCGGGCGCAACTCCCTGGCCGTAGCGCACCGCGGAACCAACTGAATTCGTACGCCGCGGATGCGGGTCCGGATCGAGGCGCGGGCAAGCACCCGGTCGAAACGAGGCCTGTGTCGCGATCGACCAACGGGGCGCCCGTTCTCACACCGTCACGACGCCCTGCTGCCCCAGCCAGTCCTTGTGCGCGCGCAGTACCGGCTGCACCTGGCGGCGCAGGAAGTCGGTCGTCTGCTCCGAGGAAAGCCCCACGTAGCGCGACGGATCCATGAAGCGGTGCAGGTCGCGGGCGAGCCTGGCGAACGCCGGATCCTTCGCGATCCGTTCGAGGAGATCGTTGGGCTTGCCGTGCAGCTTCACCTGCTCGGCGGCCGCCTGGCTGTGCTGGCGGATGCGTTCGTGCAGGACCTGGCGGTCGCCGCCACGCTTTACCGCCTCCATCATCAGGTTCTCGGTCGCCAGGAAGGGCAGTTCGGACTTCAAATGCGTTTCGATCACGGCGGGATAGACGACCAGGTTCTGCGAGACGTTCAGATAGATCTCCAGCATCACGTCGGCGGTCAGGAAGGCTTCGGGAACGCTGAGCCGCTTGTTGGCCGAATCGTCGAGCGTCCGTTCGAACCACTGTTCGGCGGCGGTGAGCGCCGGGTCGAGCACCAGGACGATCAGGTGCCGCGCCAGCGCCGTCATCCGCTCCGCGCGCATCGGGTTGCGCTTGTAGGCCATCGCCGAGCTGCCCACCTGCTGCTTCTCGAAAGGCTCCTCGACCTCCTTCAGGTGCTGCAGCAGGCGCAGGTCGTTGGCGAACTTGTGGCCGCTCTGCGCAAGGCCGGAGAGGGCCTGGACGACGCGGTAGTCCAGCTTGCGCGTGTAGGTCTGCCCCGAGACGGGGAGCACGTTCGAGAAGCCCATGCGTTTGGCGACGAGCTGTTCGAGCTGCTGGACCTTGCGGTAATTCCCGTCGAAGAGCTGGAGGAAGCTGGCCTGCGTGCCGGTTGCGCCCTTGACGCCGAGGAACGGCATCTCGTCGGCGAGCCGCTCGATATCCTTCAGGTCGAGGAGCAGGTCCTGGATCCACAGGCAGGCGCGCTTGCCCACGGTGGTCGGCTGCGCGGCCTGGAAGTGCGTGAAGGCAAGCGTCGGCTGTTCGCGGTGCTCTTCGGCGAACCGGGCCAGCGAGGCGATGACGTTGACGAGCTTGCGCGCAACCAGTTCCAGGCCCGCCTTCATCTGGATCAGATCGGTATTGTCGGTGACGTAGGCGCTGGTGGCGCCGAGGTGGATGATGCCTTTGGCCGCGGGCGCCTGGACGCCGTAGGCGTGGACGTGGGCCATGACGTCGTGGCGGATCTCGCGCTCTTTGGCGTCGGCGACGGCGAAGTCGATGTCTTCGATGTGTGCGCGCATCTCCTTCAGGGCCTTCTCGGAAATGGCCAGACCGAGCTGCTTTTCGCTCTCGGCCAGCGCGACCCAGAGCCGGCGCCACGTGGAGAACTTGTACTGCGGGCTGAAGACGAAGCTCATCGGGCCCGAGCCGTAGCGTTCGGTGAGCGGGTACTGGAAGGCGGCGTGGTTTTTCGGTGCGGCGGGTTTGTCGGCGGTCTTCCGGGCAGGGGCGGCTTTGCGTTTGGCCATGGCGGACGGTCCCTCCAGAATCGGTTTCAGCGCAGGAAACTTAGGCGAGGGCGGGCGGGATTCAAGGCGAGGATGGCGGCAGGGCTGACGGCGGAATCGGGTCTTGCGGCCGGATCGCCTCGTGGCCACACCCGGCCGCCCCCGCGGGCAGGAGATCGTACGACGGCCCCGTCTTTTACGCCAGCCGACCGACCGCAGATCAGGCCTCGCGACACGGCTCCTCCCGCACCCTCGCCCGTTCCCTTGGCAGGTTCATTGAGGGAGCGGTCGATGCCACGCCGGTCGTGCGCCCATCCGGCCCGTCGGCCCCGCCCGAACTTGGCGTTTGCGGCGAACAGGGGTATAGTTGCTTCGGGCAGCCCACCGGTACCCGAAAAGAGGAGGCTCACCATGGGGCAGCAGGTCGACGCGCAGCCGCAACCGCAGAACCCGCCGCAGGAGATGAAGGAGATCGACAAGCTTTTCGCCGCGTCCATGAAAACGGGCGCCAGCGACATTCACCTCAAAGTCGGTTCGCCGCCCCTCTTCCGCGTGCACGGAACGATCGTGCGGGCCAAGCTTCCCCCGCTGACCCTCAATCACATCAAGCAGCTGGTCGGCGAGATCATGGGGCCCAAGGAACAGCAGGCCCTGGAAGATGTCGGCGCGGCCGACTTCGCCCACGGCGTCAAAGGCGTCGGACGCTTCCGCGTCAACGTCTTCAAACAGCGCGGCGCCATCTCCATGGCCGCCCGCCGCGTGCAGACCGATATCCCCACCGTCGAGCAGCTCAATCTGCCCGAGGCGGTCAAGATCATCCCGACCTACGAACAGGGGCTGGTCATCGTGGCCGGCGTCACGGGCAGCGGCAAGTCCACCACGCTGGCCGCGCTGATCGAAATCATGAATCAGACGCAGGCCATGCATATCATCACGATCGAGAACCCGATCGAGTACCTGTACCGCGACAGCAAATCCTTCATCAACCAGCGCGAAGTGGGCCTCGACTGCGTCTCGTTCTACGACGGCTTGAAGTACGCCGTGCGTCAGGATCCCGACGTGATCCTGGTCGGCGAAATGCGCGACGAAGACACCGTCGAAACGGCGCTGATGGCGGCCGAAACCGGGCACCTGGTCTTCGGCACGGTGCACGCCAGCAACGCGGCCGGCACCATCGGCCGCATCCTCGACTTCTTCCCCGTCAGCAAGCACCACCAGATCCGACAGCTCCTCTTCTTCAATCTGAAGGCAGTCATCGTGCAGAAGCTCCTTCGCGGCGCACGCCCCGACGTTCCGCGCGTTCCCGCCGTCGAACTGATGCTCGTCAACCCGATGATCAAGAAGCTGATCTTCGATTCGGAAGACAACAAGATTCCCGACGTCATCCGTTCGTCGCGCCAGGAAGGCATGCAGGACATCAACCAGTCGCTGATGGACCTGGTCTTCCGCGGCCTGATCACCGAGCAGGTCGCCCTGGAAAACTCGCCGAACGCCGAACAGCTCGCGATGAACCTGAAGGGCATCGTGCTCGGCAGCGACCGCGGCGCACTGGTCAGCTGAAAGGAAAGGGCTGCCGGCTGCCGGCGGTCGGCTGCTGGAGAAGCGCCGGCCGCCGGCGGCCGATGGCCGGTGGCTTCCATGCTTGCCGTCCTCCAACGCGTCTCTTCCGCTTCCGTCACCGTCGCCGCCGAAAACTACCGCCGCGAGATCGGCGCCGGCCTGGCCATCCTGCTGGGCGTCGAAAAGGGCGATACGGAAGCCGAGGCCGACTGGCTGGCCGAAAAATGCGCCGGCCTGCGCATCTTCAAGGATGCCGAAGAGAAGATGAACCTGTCGGTGAAGGACGTCAACGGTGCCGCGCTGGTCGTCAGCCAGTTCACGCTCGCCGGCGACTGCCGCAAGGGACGGCGGCCCGGCTTCGACCGCGCCGCGCCGCCGGACCTGGCCCAACCGCTTTACGAACGCTTTTGCGAAACGCTGGAGAAGCGGTACGGCGTCCCGGTCCAGCGCGGCATCTTCCAGGCCCGCATGCAGGTCGCGCTGGTCAACGATGGCCCCGTGACGTTCGTCCTCGAACGCCGTTCCGGGACCTCCTGATCACGCGGTGGGATTCCACCAGCAGGGACCTTTGCCCCGAATGGCCCTCGCCGCACGCCCGCGCGTGGAGGCCATCTCCTCCGGGGTCAGCGGCTCGAACCGCTCGGCGGCGGCGAAGGCCGCGTCCTGTTCGTTGGGAAAACTCAGGCCCAACAGCGCCACATCGGGATCGCAGGTCAGCGTGTATCGCAGGCACTCGTCGACGCTCAGGCGGGGCAGCTCCGGCGCCGCGGCGTCCGTTCCGCCCGAACTCCGTTTTCCGCGCGGCCGGTTCGAAAGGGGGCGGTTGTACCCTTCGGTGTCACCGAGCAGTTTGCCGGCACCGAACGTCTTGAAGCAGACCGTGCCGATGCCCTTCGCCCTGGCCAGCGGCAGGATCTCCTCCGCGTAGCGCGCGTCGGCGTGGGCGCCGATGGGGAAGAGGACGATGTCGCAGAGGCCGGACTCCAACGCCGCGCGCAGCACCTCGGGGCTGTGACTGGAAATCCCCCGGAAGCGCAGTTGGCCCTGTCGGCGGCAGGCGTCGAGCTGTTCCATCCCGCCGCCAGGTCCGGCCAGCCGGGTCCAGACCGCCAGGTCCGAGACGTTGTGGAAGACGAACGCGTCGGCGCGGTCCAGGTTCAGCCGGCCCAGGCTCTCCGCGACTTGCGGCGCGACGGGGCGTTCGGGGTGGTCGATCTTGTCGATGACGAACATCCCGTCGCGGCGGCCGGCAAGCGCCGCGCCGACGATCTCCTCGCTGTAACCGTTCTCGTACCCCGGCGCGGTGTCGATCAGGTTCAACCCGGCGTCCATGGCGCGGCGCACGGTGGCGACGCAGTCGGCCAACGGCACGCTGCGGTCGGCCAGGTCGCCGATGCCCAACCGTGTGGCCTTGAACCCCGTGCGACCCAGTTCACGGCACGGAAGAAAGCGTGGCATGCGCGAAGGTCCTCACCCGTCCTTGCCATCCATCCTGCCCAGGCCGTCCGGTCCAAACCCTCCTGCCCGTCCGGTCGAAAAGGCTACTCCTGCACGGAGGTCTTGTCTTGGCGCGAGGCGTGGCGCTTGCTCCGGGCGCGCCAGTGCCGCATGCCTTGCCAGAGGATGCGCGGCGCGTAGGGCAGCAGGCCGGGCAAGAACCAGAACGTGCCGTTGCGCAGGCTTTTGCGAACCAGCCGCAGGAAATGCCCCGCCGTGTAGTAGCGCCGGTAGATGGTTCGCCGGATCTTGCGCAGCCGCTGGACGGAGAGCCGGTCCGAGTAGATCCGGCCGTTGGGAGCGATGTGGTAGCCGGGATGCTGGGCCACCAGTTCCTCGAGGCCGGAGTACGGGCTCACCCGCAGGGCCGAAAGCCCCAGGGTGTCGACGCCCAGTTCCCGCGCGAAGGTGGGGATGGAAAGCATCTCTTCTTCGGTTTCGCCGATGTTCCCGATGATGAAGTAACCGTGGAGGAACATCGACGAGCGGCGCAGCACCTGGAAATAGTCGCGGATGCGCGCGGTGTCGAAACCCTTGCGCATCGATTTCAGCGTGCGGTCCTGGGTGGATTCGATGCCCAGGAAAAGCGCCGCGAATCCGGCGGCCTCCATCTTCTTCAGGATGTCGGGCCGTTGGGCGATCTCCAACCGCGCGTTGACGATGTACTTCTTCCGGATGCCCCTGGCGATCAGCAGGTCGCAGATGCGTTCCACGCGGTCCATGTCGTGGGTGAACAGGTCGTCGGTGAAACCGACCAGCGGGGCGCTGATTTCGCCCAGTTCTTTCACCACGGATTCGGGCGAACGTGCCGACCAGCCGCGCTTGGTGCCCCATGGGTTCCGGCTGAACGAGCAGAAGGTGCAGTTGAAGGGGCAGCCGCGCGAGCTGGCCACGGTGTCGATCTCCCAGCCGGTCGGCAGGTCTTCGATGCCCACCTCGTAACGCTGGCGCCGCAGCTTCCGGTCCGGATAGAGATCGTCCCGCAGCGGCCCCAAAATGCGCACCGGGTTGTGGTGGATCTCGCCGTTGCGGCGAAAGCTGATGCCGGCGGTCTGTTCCAGCGGTACGCCGCGGCAAAGATCCTCGACGATCTCCTCGCCGTCTCCACGCGCGACCAGCGTTATGTTCGGGCAGTCGCCCAGCCATCGTCCCGGATCCTCCGTGGCGTGGCGCCCTCCGACCCAGACCGGGATTCGCGGAGGGACCGAGCGGAGTTCTTCCCGCAAAAACTCCGCATCCCGGTCCCAGTTCACCGAAAAGCAGACCAGATCCGTCTCCGGCCGGATGAAATCGGGCGTGCGTCCCTTTTCCCGGCGCAGGTCGTAGATCTCGATCCGTTCCGCGAAAGGCTTCAGCGCGGCGGCGATGAACTCCAGCCCCAAGGGCGGGTAGAAGCCCGAATGGTTCAGTTCGCGACGGTACGGATAGACGCAGAGGACGTGACGAAACCGGGTGGCGGGGGGGGTCGCGTCCGAAGTACCCATGCTGGATGTGTCCCGTTGCCGACGCGGTTCTGCCGGAAGTTCTGCCGGAAGAGCACTGCGCAAACGACCCGTTGTGCCGAATGCCGCAGCATACGCGCTTCGCTCGGGATTTCAACCCGCGCGAGGGTTCCTGGGTTCGGTGCGCGGCAATCGGCAATCGCCAACCGGCGCAGGTTGCGCTAATCTCGAATGGGCTGGAGCGTTTCGATACGTGTGGGCCGGGTGCCTTGAGGTCGTGCCTTTCCCCTGCCGGAGCGTTCATGAACTTTTCCCTCCTTCTGGCCGTGTTGCTGTGCGGCGTGCCTTTGGCCGTGTGCGGCGGCGAGACCGTGCCGGCCCCCGAGCAGGCCGAGCGGCTGCGCCGCTTGCTGGCCCGGGTCGATGGCGAGCCGCTGGCCGTTTTCTCCGTTTTGGATGCCCGTGCGACGCTGGATCGTCTGGCCCGGACGGCCGCGGGACGCGCCTTCGCCGATCCGCAGTATGCGCCGCAACGGCGCGAGGCGTACCGGCTGCTGGAAGAGGTCCTGGGGGCGCACCCCGAGGCGCTCTGGGATGCGCTGCGACCGCATGTGGCCGGCCCGATGGCGCTGGTGTGGACTGGGGACGGAGCGGGCAGGAAACCCGAAGTCCGGGACGGCGGAGCGGCGGACGGGCCCGCGTTGAGATGCAGGCTGTTCGTGGCCGTTCGGGACCGGGGTTCCATCGAAGCCGTGCAGCTGGGCTGGCCGCAGATACCGCCCGACTCCGATGCGCTTTTGGGCGGGCTGTCCTTGGAGCTTTGCCCGCTCGAGCAGTTGGCGTCGAACCCACCGGCGCCCGAATGGGCCGACCGCTGCGCTCGCATGATCGGGGAAATGCAGTGGGTCCTCAGGCCCGGCGCCTCGCGAACGCTCCTGGCGCCGGAGGAAGCGCGGACGCCAGCATGGGTGAAGGCCTTGAAGGCGCTCGGTCTGTTGGATGTGGAGCGGATCGAGTGGAACGTGTTGCCCCTCGAGCGCTATTTCGTCGAAGAGTTGCGTTGCGAGCTGAAGCCCGAGGCGCGGAGCCTGTTGGCCCGGTTGTTGCTTTCCTTGCGCCCGGATCCGCAATCGTGGGAGGCGCTGGAGCGGGCTTTGCCGGGCGGTCATGAGGTGCAGTTGCTGCTGCAGACGGATCTCAAGGCCATGGGAGACGGTTTCCCGGTCCTGATGCGGTTTTTCGAGCGGATGTTGCGCGGCAAGCGCTGGACGGGGTTGCATGGCGATTCGGAAGACGCGCTGGCCCCCGACCGGTTCGGGTTCCTGACCAGGCCTTGGGCCGGCACGTTCGGGCTGTTGGGCAAGAGCGGCGAGAGCGGCGAGACGCAGTTGATCGGTGTGGCCGCGGAACCCGGCACGAAGTCGGGCGAGCGGCGCAGGCAGTTGTTGGAGGGTCTGGCCGGAATCGGGCTCGACTTCGAGACCTCCGCGCGGGCGCCCACGATCGGCGGCCAGCCGCCGCTGGCGGCGGGGTTCAAAGGCCGGGGCATCATGCCCGCGCCGATGATCGGTCTCTCCGACGGATGGATCTGGCTCTGTTCCAGCACGGCCGCGTACCACGAGCTGGTGGCGGCGCTGGCAGAGCAGCGCCATCTGGGGAAGGACCGCAGGGCTGCGTTCGTGCCGGACCCCGTCGACCGGCCGGGGATTCCGTTCCCGGAGAAGAGCGTCTTCGAACTGCGCGTGAATCTTCCGGGCGTCGGGCCGCTGGCGTACACGTCCTGGATGCTGGGAGAAGGCGGGCCGCAGCTCTTCGGCTGGAAGGTACCCAGCGGGCTGTTGCCGTCGCCGGGCTTTTTGAAGAAACACCTGGTGCCTTACGTGGTGGCGGGGGTCAGGACGGGATTCGAGGTGCGCTTCCATGCGCGCGGTCCTGCGCCTGGGGGCGCGCTGGTGCCGTTCGCGGTGCTGGCGGCGTTGAGCGAGGAGATGCGACGGATGGAAGCGAGCGGTCCCGAGGCGCTGCGCAGGGAACTGGAGGCGTTGACCGGGCAGGGGCCGGAGACCGGACGGGGGGACGACCGATGACGCGTCGCCTGGGTCCGGCGATCCTGGTTTCCTGCGCCCTGTTGGCGCTGTTGAGCGGCTGCGGAGGCGGCGACGGGCCCTATCGGAACCTGCTCTTCCAGGCGCAGCGCGTGAACGGGCAGACCTACATCGTGCTGTTGCAGCGGCCGGCGCTGCCGGAGCGGGGGGACCGGGGGCTTTTCCGCATTTACCGGAGCGGAGGACCGGACGGCCTGAGTTGGCAGCCGCTGGACGAAAACCGCATGGGTCCGGTTTTCGGCACGTTTGCGATCAAGGAGGCGACCGGGGAACGGCTGGGGCTTTTTCACGAGCAGCGCATCTCGCTGTGGAAGCTGGGCGAGGATGCGGTCGAAGTCGAGACGAAGAATCTGCCGTTCAAGTGGATTGCGGAGACGGGCGCGCAACTGGAGGACACGCTGTATCTTTTCGGCGGGAAGATGGAACGTCGGGCGGAGGACGGTTCGGCCACGTGGCGACTGGCCGCGGCCTGCTATGACGGCAGCGAATTCAGGGAGCTGGATCCGGGGCCGATCTTCAAGCCCGGTCCGCAGGGGATGTTCAGTCTTCAGGCGGTGGCGCACCGGGGCCGGATCCATCTTTTCTGGCGCAGCGCGCGCGAGGCGGGTCCGCTCGACTTCGAGCCGCCCGTGACCTTTGTCGGGCCGCTGCGGATGGCGGTCTTCGACGGGCTGGCCTTCGGGCAGGAGGTGCAGCAGTTCGCCGATCTGCCGCTGGGGCATGTGGACGTGTGGAGCGACGGCACGGACCTCCGGGCCGTGGTGCAGCCGCAGGAAGCCGGCACGGCACGCACGCCGCCGCTCAGGATCTTCACGCTGGGCCTTGCGGGCACCGTGCGGGAAGAGATCCACGAGCCGTTCGAGGCGCCGTTGGGCCTGCATTTCAAATACTTCGACGTGACGCGGCTGCCCGGCGAGGGGCGTTCGATCTTCCTGCGATCGAATTCGCAGGACTTCGAAGTGTGGGAGTCCGCGGGCGGCGCATGGCGGGTGCAGCCGGCGACGGGGCTTCCGCAGCAGCAGTTGATGAGCCTGCTGCTGATGGCGCTGGGGCTGTGCGTCGGTCTGATCGCGATGGGCGTGGGCATGGCCATTCGCCGCCGGCGGCAGATGCAGTGGGTGTTGCAGCGTCTGCGTCCGCAGGACGTGCTGGCCCCGTTGAGCATGCGCATCAGCGCCTACCTGATCGACGTGAGCCTGGTCGTGGTCCTGACCTACGCGATCTGCGTGGCCACGGACACGCCCGTGCCGAGCTGGTCGATGGTCTTCGTCAACTTCCAGATCGTCCCGGCGTTCGGGCTGCTGTACCTGTCCTACTTCGTGTTTGCCGAATGGCGCTTGGGGCGGACGCCGGGCAAATGGCTGTTGGGTATCCAGGTGGTGACGGACCAGGGCGATCCGCCGACATTGTGGTCCGCCTTCGTGCGCAACCTGATCGGCTTTTTCGAACGGCTCATGGTGTTGCCGGCCATCGTGGCGATCGTGTTGACGCCGCGCGGGCAGCGCATCGGTGACCTGCTCTCGCGGACGCTGGTGGTGCAGCGAGCCGCCTTCCTGCGCTATCGAGAGGAACGGCAGCGCGCGCAGGCCGGGAAGGCGGACGCGGCGCTCTTTCCGCCCAAGGCCTCCTCGCCCGAGCCGCCCGATGCGCCGAGAGACGGCGACGGGACGTCATGAGCGCCCTTCCGGTCGAGCTGGTGCTGGCCAGCGCTTCGCCGCGGCGGCAGCGCATCCTGCGCGAGGCCGGTTATGCGTTCTCGGTCTTCGACCCGGGCGACGCGGAGGAGCGGGTTTCGGGATCGGGGCCGGCGGAGCAGGCCCGGGCCAAGGCGTACGCGAAGGCGGCGCATGCGGCCGCGATGTTGCGGCCGGCTCGCGACACGCTGATCGTCGCGGCCGATACGCTGGTGGCGCTGGGCGGCGAAGTCCTTGGAAAGCCATTGGACCGGCCCGACGCGCGGCGTATTCTGGGCAGGCTTGCGGGAACTCGCCAGGAGGTCATCAGCGGACTGTGCCTGTGGCCGGCCCCGCGCGGACCGAAACCCCTCGTGGATTCGGTCAGCAGCTGGGTAACCCTGCGGGCCATGACGCCGGCAGAGATCGCCGCGTACGTGGATTCCGGCGAGGCGGACGGAAAGGCGGGCGCTTACGCCATCCAGGAGACGGGCGACCGCTTCGTCGAGCGTTTGGAAGGCAGTTTTCTGAACGTGGTCGGGTTCCCGCTGGAGCGGTTCCAGGAACGGTTGAAGGAGTTGTTGGAGCGTTGGCCCGGAGGAGGCTGAAGCTCCGGAGGATTGTCGTCTCGGGAAGTGGGTTTCCGAACGGCTTGCCAAGGAGAACGGATCGTGGCGGACAGGGAAAAGGGCGGTGGCGAACAGGTGAAACCGCAGTCGGCGCAACGGGCGGCGTGGGCGCTCTTCGCGATCGTCTTCACGTCGGGTGGCGTATTGATGGGCATGGAAATGGCGGGGTCGCGGATCCTGGCGCCGAGTTTCGGGACGGGGATTTTCGTCTGGGGCGCGTTGATCGGGCTCTTCATGGGCGCGATGGCCCTGGGCTATTATGTCGGCGGAAAGCTGGCGGATCGCTATCCGTCCTTCCCGGTGCTGGCCACCATCGTCAGCCTGGCCGGCGTGTACATCTATATGATTCCGCACATCGGCCATCCGCTGTGCGAATCCATCGGACGCAGCGTCACCGACCAGATGGCGGGCCCGCTGATCGCCGCCACGCTGCTTTTCTTCGTGCCCAGTTTCCTGATGGCGATGGTTTCGCCGTATGCGGTCAAGCTGAACGCCACGACGCTTTCGGGCGTGGGCGGCGTGGCCGGTACGCTGTATGCCCTCTCGACCTTCGGCTCGATCGTCGGCACCCTGCTCACGACGTTTGTCCTGATCCCGAAGCTCTGGGTAAGCAACGTGCTGCAAGGCTTGGGACTGACCCTGGTGCTGGTGGCCATCCTCACGCTGGTGCTCTTCCGGTCGGCGGTGTCCAGGGTCACCCGGGACGACCGCAACGGCGCGGCGCTGATGGCGGTGATCGCGCTGGGGCTGATCGAGATGTGGGCGCTCTTTCCCGTGCAACCGCAGGTGGCCGACGGCGAGCGGCTGCTCTTTTACGAGGAATCGTGTTATCACGACATCGCCGTGACCGAGGTCGTGTACGGGAGCGTCCCGTCGCAGTTGTCGCCTCCCGACGGACGCTGCCTGCTCCGGCCCGACGACGTCTCGCGCTGGATGAAGTTCAACGAGAACCGCGAGAGCGGGATCTTTCCGTACGGCGAGTATCTCAACGCGGTCCGCTACACGAACGTCGTCCACCTGGCGGCGCTCTGGGTGCCCGATCCGAAAAGCATGCTGGTGGTCGGCGGCGGCGGCGGCGTGGTGCCGGTGCAGTTCCGCAAGTTCTACGGAAAGACGCTCGAGAAGGTCGACGTGCTGGAACTGGATCCCGCGGTCGAAGAGGCCGCGCGGAAATACTTCCAGATCCACGACGACGCCATCCGCTTCATAATCGGCGATGCGCGGATGAACCTAAAGAGGAACAAGGAGACCTACGACCTCATCCTGCTGGATGCCTACAGTTCCGGCGGGCAGATCCCCTTTCACCTGCTGACCTACGAGTTTCTCGCCGATGTCAAGGCGCACCTGACCGGGCGCGGGGTGCTGGTGACGAACATCATTGCGGCTGTGGAGAACGAAAACCCGCCCAAGATGCGCCCGGCAGACCTGTTTTATGCCGAATTCAAGACGCTCACGCAGGCACACCCGCGGGACCCGGTCAACTGCCCGGCCCTATACGATCCGCAGCAGATCTACATCTTCCCGCGCACCGACAAGGGCGTCGAACTGCGCAACCGCGAGACGGACAACCGTAACATCATCGTCTTCGCCACCCGCGACACGAAGCGGAAATCGCGCAACGACCTCCTCTCGCTGGCCCAGGTCTTCGTGCAGAAGCGGGAGCGCAACGAGTTCGTGGAGCGCGAGGTCTTTCTGTGGCACGCCGAGAACGTCTACACGGACGGCCCGACGGACGCCCAGTTGGCGGAGGTGCCCGTGCTGACGGACCACTACGCCCCGGTCGACACCATGTACCGCCCCGTCAAGTACGACGAGCTGATCTGGCGTTACCGGTAACGGGTGGCTCAACCGTTTCCGCCGTCCGGAAATCTCGTCTGCAACAGCGTACGGCCCGTTTCCAGATCGATAATCGTCGCTTCCAGGCGCAGGCTTCCGCGGGATCGCGCGATGCGCAGCAGTCCGCAGGTCACGGGCAGACGGAAGCGGCGCGGGCCGGCCGAGCCCGGGTTGACGTACAGGCGCCCTTCGAACTCCTGCAGGTCGGGCCGGGGCGTATGGCCGGAGACGACGACCCGCGGCCGGAAACGTTCGATGGCCTGGGCCGCGGGCGGCAACGGGTCTTCCGGCTCGCCAAGGTAGTGCGCGATCAGGATTTTCGTTTCGCCGCAGGCGTGGCATTCGAATGCGGGGAGGCTCAGTTCCGCCACGCAGGCATCCGTGTTTCCGCAGACCGCGCGTACGGGCGCAAGGCGCCCGAGCCGGGTCAGGACGTCCGTGGAGCCCACATCGCCGGCGTGCAGGATGGCATCCACGCCGCGCAAGACCTCTTCGAGCGCCGGGCGAACGAGCCCATGCGTATCCGAAACCAGGCCCAGCCTCGTTTCACGGGTCGCTTCGTGCGTCGGGGCTTGAACGCTCGGCATCGGCACTCCTTGCGCGAGGCTTTTCCCGGGAAACCGCCGCGGCTAGTGACGCGTGCGTCCCTTCAGCACGTAGGTATCGCAGAGCAGGTCGTGGAGCGCTCGCTGGGAAGGATGCACCAGGGCCAGGAACCAGCCCGGGAAAAGCAGCCACTTCAGGACGGCCCGCAGGATGACGGTCGGAACGGAGGGCGCCATCCCTTCCGGCGTCCGCAGCGTCAGTATGACGAGGCGTTTTCCGATCGAGCCGCCGGCGGCCTGAAAAAGGCAGTCGTTCAGCAGGACGGCCGTATAGAAGGCGATGACCGGCACGATCAGGTAGCGGCTGTTTTCGGGCAGCAATTCCAGGCTTCCGCCGAGGACGATCAGGGTGGCGGCGACCAGGCCGAGGGTGAGGTCGATGAAGCCGGCGAGGACGCGCGGCAGGCGGCCCGCCAGCGGCCAGGCGCTGATCAGCCCCGGGCCAGGCGAGCGTTCGGAAAGCTTCTTCGCGCGCAGGATGTCCGCCGTACGCAACGCGGCGGCACGGCTGGCCGGTTCCTCGATCCGCGGCGCGGAAGCGGGGCGAGGCTCCGCGGTCGAGCGGGTTTCGCCGCGTATGGGCTGGAGCACGTCGGGCGTGGCGTGGAGGCGAGGTTCGGGCGAGGAGGGCAGATCGAGCACCAGGTCCGAGAGGTCATCGTCCGGTTCGGGCGGCGGCACGCGGAGGGGCTCCGCGGGCTTTTCCCGGCCTTGCGCTTCCAGTTTCGGCGCGGGGGATTCCCGCGGACGATCGGACGAAGGCAGGCGCAACATCCGGCCGCATTTCGGGCAGCGCCCGGTGGCGGCCCCGGTTTCCCGGGGAACCAGGATGCGTTTGTTGCAGATGCAGACGAGTTTCCAGCTGGCGCCCTTTTCTGCCGATACCTGTTCGACCTGAACCGGGTCGATCGCTTCGGCCTGCGCGTCCGCACGGCTTCCGCTGGGACCCTTCACCCGTGCGCCGCAGGCCGGGCAGCGGACGTCCGCTTCGGCCGAGTCGAGCGTGACTTCCTTCCCGCAGGTGCAGACCAGGCGATGCGACATCGAAGCGGGATCCCCTTGTTAAGGTCGCCGTTAGGCCCCGGGGTGGGATGTCAGGAGGATTGTTCCTTGCTGCCGATGACGGTGAGGTTCAGTCCGATCTGGACGTTGACCTTCTGGTCGCCCACGGGCAACAGGGTCTTTCCGGTCAGGTACCAGCCGAAGGAACCGGTGGAAAATTCCTTGGGCTGCGCCTCCATTTCGACGCCGTTGACGACGATGCTGACCGGCTTCGCGTTTTCGCGGAACTGCTCGCGCGTGACGGGACAGTGCTTGGCCATGGCAATCCTCCCCCGATGCTTCGTGTGCGCCGCGGTTCCGGTCAGGGTTGGGCAGCCGCCTGGAACGTGAGCGACCCTTCGTCGGAAACCAGCGTGCCGACCCACGGCACGCCCGGCAGATTCTCGATCCCTTTTCCGTCCAGCGTGCTGGCGTAGAAGGCGCAGGCCACGAACTCGCCCGTCAGTTTTGCGAGCGCGGGATGATCCTTGGCTTCGAAGTGGAGCGTCTTGATCAGCTTGTCCTTCTTCGGCACGCCCACGAAATCGTTCACGTCGACCAGCGAGAGCACGTCGGCACCCACGCGCGCGTCGTCGGAATCCGTGGCGAAGAGCACGAGCGGCTGGTCGTTGGGCGCATCCTTGCGCTGTATCCGAACGCCGAAGACGGGCAGGGGGCCGTCGTAGATGGCCTGTTCGGCATCGAGCAGGTTCTCGATGTCGAACGAGATGTCGAAGCTGCCCGGCGACAGCAGGCTGGCCTTGGCGAACCGGAAGGTCAGGCGCAGGCCCTTCTCGGCATGTCCCGGTTTGAGGCGCAGCAGGCTTGCCGTCTGCTGCTGTTGAAGCAGGCGGGCGGCCATCCGGGCGTCCCAATCGCGGAGGTAGCGGCGGCGGGGAGCGGTGCGCGCGCGGGACAGCTCGTTCTTCACCTCGGCCGCGTGGAGCGCCTCGTAGACGCACTGCGGATGGGCGATGCGGTAACGGAGGAACAGGTCCTTGTCCGCATCGAGGCGTTCCCACAGGAAGTAGAGGTTCTGCGTCCCGGCCGCCGGCGGTTCGAACGGCGCGATCACGTCGATTCCCAGATCGAATTCGGGCTCTCCCGCCTGGGGCGTGTCCTTGGTCCCGCCCAGCTTCTCGCTGGCCTCCTGCGCCAGCCGGGAGGCGGCCCGACGCTCCTCGAATTTCGCGCGCGCGTCCTCGGGCGGTCCCTTCAACCACTCGATCACCCGCAGTCGCGCGGCGCCGGCGTGCGTGCTGCGCACTTCGCACACGGCGATCGTTTCGGCGCGCGCCAGCAACTCGCTGTACGGCAGGATTTCCGTCAGGCGCTGTGCACGGATCTCTTCCCCCGCCAGGCCGCCAGCCGGGATGGCCGCGAGCAGAAGGACGCTGGCCATGCCGAGGCGGGCGAACGTCGAGCGCAGGTCTGGGTCGATCGATTTCAAGGGCATCTTCCGTTACTTGAGGGAAATGCGGACGGTTCCGCGAACGTCCTTCTCGAAGTTCAGTTTGCCTTCGCGGGCCAACCAACCGATGGCGCGGTCGACCTCGGCGCTCTTGAGATTGAGGGCCTTGGCGGCGGCCGCCGGCGTCTGCGCTTTCTTTTGGTTGAGATAGTGCCAGAGACGACCTGCATGATCGCCAATCAGCGATTCCATCGTGCATCCTCCCTTGCCGAACCGTTCCCCTGCCATCGGCGGTCGCCCGCTCGAATCGAACGGAGGACGCCGGCCGCCTTGGACCAGGAGATCCTTGATATCGTCCAGCGTAGTCTAGAGGATGGCGGCACGGAGGTAAAGTCCTGAGTACCGCGCTGTTTTCCGTTCGTTATGCGTTGAACCCTGCGGCCTCATCGCATAGAACGCCGGTACCGGGTTCTTTTCCAGGCGGGCAGGCACCACGGGATACCCCTGCAGCGATGAACGAAACCACGACATTCCTGCCGTCGCCCGAAGCCGGTCCGCCGCCCCCTGCGGGACAACCCGATACGCGCGGAGTGAAGAACCCGGACGCCTATCGCACGATCCTGCGCCTTTCGCTGCCGCTGATCCTTTCGATGAGCGGGTTGATGGTGATGGTCTTTTTGAACCGGCTTTTCCTTTCGTGGTACGAGAAAGAGGCCATCGCCGCGATCGGGGTGGCGGGATTGGCCAGTTTCATGCTGATGAGCCTTTTCGTGGGGGCGGCGGGCTTCACCTCGACCTTCGTGGCGCAATATGTGGGTGCCGGACAACCCGGGCGTGTCGGCGTGGCCGTCTGGCAGGGCATTTTCTTCTCGCTGGTCAGCGGCGCCCTGGTGACCTGCCTTTCCGGACTGGCCAAGCCGATCTTTGCCTGGGTGGGGCATCACCCGAAGGTCCAGGCGTTGGAAGTGACGTACTTCACGATCACCTGCTATGCCGCGCCGCTTTGCATCCTGGGCAGCGCGCTGACCGGTTTCTTTGCCGGGCGGGGAGACACGCGGACGCTGATGTTCATTCAGGTGTCCGGATTCGTGCTCAACGTAAGTCTCGATTACCTGCTCATCTTCGGTCGATTCGGTTTTCCGGAGCTGGGGATTGCCGGCGCCGCGTGGGCCAATTTCATCGCACAGGCGTTCATTTCCTTGTTGCTGCTGACCCTTTTCCTGAAGCCTTCGCATCGGCGCGATTTCGGCACGGCGGCCGGCTTCCGCTGGGACCGCGAACTCTTCATCCGTCTGGCGCAGTTTGGACTGCCCAACGGGGCGCGATTCGCGTTCGAGCTGCTGGCCTGGAACAGTTTCCTGGTCTTCGTGGGGCGGCTGGGCAACCTCGAGAACGCGGTCACGAACATGGTTTGGGCCTTGAACGGCTTCGCCTTCTTCCCCGTCATCGGCCTTTCGGAGGCGGTCCGGGCGCTGGTGGGGCAGGCGCAGGGGCGAAGCGAACCGACGGTCGTGGCGCGTTGCGTCTGGCGCGGACTGCTGATCGGCGGCCTGTGGATGGTGCTTTGGGCCGGCGTCTTTCTCGTCATTCCCGCCGAACTGCTCTCCTTTTTCCGCGACGAGAAGAGTTTCAGCGCCGAGGAGTTTGCGACGGTCACCGCCATCGGGACCGTGCTGCTGCGCTTCGTGGCGGCCTACTGCCTGCTCGATGCGGCGAACATCGTCATCATGGGCGCGTTGCAGGGCGTCGGCGACACCGTCTGGACCTTCTATATGGCGCTGGTGCTGAACGTGGCCTTCCTGGCGGGACTCTGGTGGGTCGATCGCCTGCGGCCGGACCTCGAGATCGACGGATGGACCTCCGTCCAAGTCCTCTACCTGGAATGGGCGATGGCCACGGCCTTCGTCCTGATCATGGCCTGCGTCTGGACGGCCCGCTTCGCTTCGGGATGCTGGAAACATCTGCGCGTCATCGAGAAGGACGCCGCGGCGCCATCGCTGGCCCGCCCCGCGTGATCGCAACCGGAGGACGGCGCTGTACAAGGCCTTGCGACGCGGCATGATGGTTTCATGCTGCCGCGTTGGAGTCTGGTCCTTCTGTTAACGTTTGCCGGTTGCTCGGCGCGCAACCGGATCGCCCGGCCCGAGCCTCCTGCGCTGGCCGTCCCCGGCGCCGTGGCTTGGAAGAACCACGCTGGCGAGACCTTCGAGTTCCAGTATCCCGCGGACTGGGAGATCCAGATCCCGGCGGCGCAGGCGCCCGAATTGCAGCTGCTCCGTCTGCATAGCGAAAGCGGTTTCTATGGACAGATGACCCTCTTGCGAGCGGTCCCTTCGAACGGTGTCTTTGTGGCCCAGGTGCTCGAAAACCTGCGAAAGGGCGAACAGGGCCTGAAGTCCGAACCGTACGCGGCCCCGTTGGCGGGCGTTGCGGCCTCGGGTTACCGGTTCACGTTTCAGAAGGAAGGCGTGGCCTGGTCGGGCTGGGTGCTCTCCCGTCCCAGCGGCGACGGCGAACTCTGCGTGCTGGGTCGCTGGCCGATGAAGGCCTCCGACCTGGAGACGCAGTGGGCCGTGGTCAACCAGAGCCTGCGGCTGACGGCGGGACCGGCGACACCGGTGCCTTGATCCAGGTGCCTGTCCGGCGCCGTGAGGTGGCTTTTGTGACGATCGCCGACGACGATTTTGCGGCCGCTGCGCTCGAAGCGGGCTGGATCCAGCCCGCTGCGCTCGAGGCTGCGCGCAGGGACGTCGAGGCCCTCCGCGCCGAGGGTCAACCGCTCTCGCTCGCCCAGGCGCTGGTCAAACGCAGGTGCATCACACGCGAACAGCGCAAGAAACTGGAAACCAGGCTTCGCCTCGCACGGGAGAAGATCCCCGAGCGCTTCGGTGCCTATCGCCTGCTGAAAAAGCTGGGCGAAGGCGGCATGGGCTCGGTATTCCTGGCCGAGGACTCCAAGGGCCAACGGGTGGCGCTGAAGACGCTCGGCAAAGCCCTGGCAGAAGACGGCGAGGCCCGTTCGCGCTTCAAACGCGAAGCGCGGGCCGCCATCGAACTCCAACACCCCAACATCGTCCGCGCCTTCGCCGTGGGCGAGGAAGAGGGATTGCCCTACTACGCCATGGAGTTCTGCGATGGCGAGACGATCGAGGATATGCTCGACCGCGGCGGCAAGATGCCCATGGCCTTGTCGCTCAATGTGGCATTGCAGGTCGCCCAAGGACTGGCCTTCGCCCACGAACGCGGCTTCGTGCATCGCGACATCAAGCCCGGAAACATCTTCCTCCTGCGCGACGGACATGCCAAGATCCTCGACCTCGGCCTTTCGAAAAACCTGAAGACCAAGCAGAGCTTTCATACGATGGACGGTACCGCTCTCGGCACGCCGAACTACATCAGTCCCGAACAGGCCCAGGGCATCACCGACCTGGATGGGCGATCCGATCAATACTCGCTCGCCGCCACCCTTTATCACATGCTCACGGGCGTCGAACCCTTCGATGCGCCGAACCCGACCGTGACCATGCTGGGACACGTGAACGGTCAGTTGGCGGATTTGCAGGAAGCCTGCCCGGAAGCGCCGCCAGGCCTGGTGACCGTCATGACCCGCATGCTGGCCAAAGATCCCGCCGATCGCTATCCCGATTTGCGCGCGGTCATCGAGGAAGTGGAGCGCATCAAGGCCGGCCAGGCGCCCGCGACCGAGCCGTTGGATCCGCAGCTTTCCAGCCTGGGGCGCGAAAAGGCCAGACCGCAGGCCGTGGCCACTTTTCATCCCGCGCTGCACGAAACCGCATCGCCTGGACATGGCGATTCGCCCTTCAGGGAAAAGGCCCGTCATGCGGAACGCCAGAAAGCGCCTGCCATTCCCTGGCCATGGTATCTTGTCGCTGGAGGCATCCTTCTTTTGGTCCTCGCTATCATTGCTTGGGCGCTCGGTCGCTGATCAAAGTCGATTGCACAATGCGCTGAACATGGGCAGCACCTGTTGATTTCTTCGCTTTGGGCGCAGGGCACAAAGGTCATAGTGCTGATCAACATATTGCCTTGACGAGAGTTGCGGATTTAGTACACTCTGTGCATAGTTCAGCAGGCTGGGATGCTTCGATAGACGCTTAAGGAGCGAAGCCATGGGGGTCAGCCAGCAAGCCATCGCCGACGCGCTCGGTCTGTCCAGAACGACCGTCACCAAAATCCTCAATCGCGACCCGAAGTACTCGGCCAGCGAAGCCACTCGCGAACTGGTCTTCCAGACGGCCGAACGGATGGGCTACGACTTCACGACCATCCGCAGGCCTTTCAAACGCGAGTACGGACGAACCGAGCTGAACACGCCCTGCCGGATCGAGGTCGTGCTCGACAACGGCGACCTCTTCGATTCCGGCGAGGCCATCGCTCGCAACATCGGCGTTGGCGGTGCGTTGCTGGTGAACATCGCACTCGAAAAGAACGTCCTGCCCCTCAGCAACTTCGTCCTGCGCATCCGCTTCCCCAACCTGCCGGCGCTGGCCAACCTGACCGGAGAATGCCAGGTCGTTCGCATCGCGGACTCGTCGGAAGCCGGCAAGCCGGAACTGGGCGTGAAGTTCATCAACGCCTCGGTCCCGGACCGAAAACTCCTCAAGGATTTCTGCGACCAGCAGGTCGCCGCCAAGCTCGCCGCCGCTCAGCAGCGCAAGGACGCCCTGGCTGCACCCTAGCGACACGGTCAAGAGCCCAGCCGCCTCCGGCACTCGTCCAGGATCTCCTTCGTCTTCGTCGCGCCGGACCGCGTCGCGCCCAGCGCCCGGACCTCCAGCAACCGGTCCAGCGTCCGTACGCCGCCGGCCGCCTTCACCTGCACGTGCGCCGGCGCGTGCTGGCGCATCAGCTTCAAATCCTCGTCCGTCGCGCCGCCGCTGCCGTAACCGGTCGAGGTCTTTACCCAGTCCGCATTCAGTTCGCCGCAAATCCGGCAAAGGCGGATCTTGTGCTCGTCCTTCAGGTAACAGTTTTCGAAGATCACTTTCACCTTCTGGCCGCGCGCGTGCGTCGCGTCGACCACCGCCTGGATGTCGTCCCGCACGTAGTCCCAGTTGCCGCTCAGGACCTGGCTGATGTTGACGACCATGTCCAGTTCCTCGCCGCCGTCGTCCAGCGCGCGCTCCGCCTCGGCCACCTTGATCGCCGTCGCGTGTCCGCCGTGCGGGAAGCCGATCGTCGTGCTGGCCTTGACCGTGCTACCCTTCAGGATCTCCGCGCACCGCTTCAGCGCGTAGGGGAGGATGCAGACGCTGGCCGTGTCGTACTCGCGCGCCAGCCGGCAGCCGTCCTCGAGCTCCTTCCAGGTCAGCGTCGGATTGAGGAGCGAATGATCGATCATCTTGGCGATGTCGCGGTAGGTGTAGTTCATGGCCGGTCCTTTCTTTCCCCGGATGGGGGCCCCAGTCGATCGTCGTCGTGATCGTCGCCGCCAGCGTCGCACGGTCGTTTGCTTCGCCGCGCCGATCGCCGGTCGGCGACGGCGCCGGTTGCGAGCGGCCGACCTACAGGTAGTTCCTCAGGTACCTTCCCGCCTGCCGCAGCGCTTCCTTGCGTCGCTCCAGGCTTTCTTCGTACGCCCGGTCCTCGACCTCGATGCAGACCGGCCCGCGGTAGCCGGTGTCGGCCAGCACCGAACAAAAGCGGCCCCAATCCACCTCGCCCAGCCCCGGCAGCTTGGGCGCGTGGTATTCCAGGGGATGCGCCAGGATGCCGACCTGGTCCAGCCGCTCGCGGTCGATCCGCACGTCCTTGGCGTGCACGTGGAAGATGCGGCTCGCGAATTCGCGCAACGGCTGAAGGTAATCCATCCGCTGCCAGACCAGGTGCGACGGGTCGAAGTTCAGACCGATGTGATCGCTCGCCAGATCGTGGAACAGTCGGCGCCACACGGCGGGCGAAGTCGCGATATTCTTTCCCCCGGGCCACTCATCCTGGGTGAAAATCATGGGGCAATTCTCGATGCCGATCTTAATCTGAGCCGCCTCGGCAGCCTTCACGATGGGACGCCAGGTCTCCAGCAGCAGGGGCCAATTTTCATCGACCGATTTCGTCTGATCCCGACCGATAAACGTGTTGACCACGCCGACGCCTAGCAACCGGGCCGCGTCGATGACTCGAAGTAAATGATCGACGACCATCCGTCGATGAGCCGGGTCGGGATGAAGCGGGTTCGGATAGTACCCCAAACCGGAAATCGCGACCCGATATTGGTCCATCAACCGACGAATCCGATCCGCCTCGGCAGCGTTGAATTGCGTGGCATCGATGTGGCACACACCGGCATAGCGCCGATCGGCCTTGCCCGGCGGCCAACACATCACTTCCACACAGGCGAATCCCTCCGCGGCCGCAAATTGAAAAACCTCTTCCAAGGTCAGGTCCGGCAAAATCGCGCTGACAAAACCGAGCTGCATCTCACGCTCCCTTGCCTTCAAGGAGGATTCGGACAAACCACTTCCCGGCAGCGTCGCTTGCCGAGCGTGCCGGTTGCATTCGCGCGGTGGTGGTCGATTCGCAGGCCAGCAGTCGTTCCAGGCCGCGGAGGCGATTCGGAGCGAGAGCCCTCGAACTCCCGACGGGCGTCAGGCGATGATCTTGTCAATCGGTTCGGCCCCTTCTACACCCACGAGTCGTTGATTCAAACCGCCGTAGAAGTAGCTCAGTCGATTCGGGTCCAAGCCCATTTGGTGAAGAACAGTGGCATGCAAGTGTTTGACGTGGAAGCGATCTTCGACGGCGTTGTTGCCGAGTTCGTCGGTTGCGCCGACGCTCACCCCGCCCTTGATGCCGCCGCCGGCCAGCCACATCGTGAAGCCGTAGGCGTTGTGGTCGCGGCCCGTGCCCTGAGCATACTCTGCCGTGGGCTGCCTGCCGAACTCGCCGCCCCACACCACGAGGGTTGAATCGAGCAGGCCGCGCTGCTTGAGGTCCTTGAGCAAACCGGCGATGGGCTTGTCGGTGTTGCCGGCGTGCTTGCCGTGATTGGCCACGATGTCGGTGTGGGCGTCCCAGTTGTCGTCGTTGTGCGCACCGCCGGAGTAGATCT
>Ga0101944_10002331_pt1 | contig 31251 bp, 20 predicted proteins | sample DewCreD2012metaG_FD_75245 | JGI IMG/M metagenome (GOLD analysis project Ga0101944, IMG submission 75245) | Hot spring sediment bacterial and archeal communities from British Columbia, Canada, to study Microbial Dark Matter (Phase II) - Dewar... ... | reverse complement strand
TGGAGCGGGAGTTTTTAAAAAAAAACTTAAAGAAGTTGGGTCTGTAAGAGAGCGTCTTGATATGGTTAGCCGTGAAGAGAGATTGAGTATTCGCTGCCAGTGCAAACTGGTAAGTGTAAGCCGTGGAAGTTTTTATTACAAACCTCTGGGTGAGAGCGAGGAGAATCTGAAGCTTATGAGACTGATGGATGAGCATTATCTTGAGCATCCTACAGAAGGGGTGCTTCGTATGCGTGATTTTCTTTTGACACTGGGAATTGTTGCTAATCATAAGCGTGTGCGCAGGTTATTGAGGTTAATGGGTCTGATGGCAATTTATCCCAGGCGTAATCTGAGCCGGCTTGGACAGGCGAAGTATATCAGACCCTATCTTCTGCGCGATTTGCAGGTAGTGCGTCCGAACCAGGTATGGGCAATTGACATCACGTACATTCCCATGTCCAGGGGCTTTCTCTACCTGACGGCGATAATAGACGTTTACAGCCGTTATATTGTCGGCTGGGGAATATCCAACACTCTTGATGCTGCCTGCAGCCTCAATGTAACAAAAGAAGCTATTGCCAGGCATGGAAAGCCGGAGATCATTAACTCGGAGCAGGGCAGTCAGTTTACCTGTCATGAATGGATTGATTTTCTTGAGAAAGAAGGTATAAGGATTAGTATGGATGGCAAGGGCAGGGCTATTAATAACATCTTTATCGAAAGGTTCTGGCGTTCTGTTAAATATGATTATGTTTACATCAAAGTCCCTTCAGATGGGCTGGAACTTTATCAATGACTAAAGCGTACATTGATTATTACAACAACCGGCTATGTCATCAGGGTATTGGTCGAAGGCGCCCGGCAAGCCTGTATAAGTCCGTGGCATGATATTAACACTGGATTACATCATTATAATGAAAAAGAAAAAAACTTATATTTGTATACCCCGTGGTTGAAAAACGGGGAGTATTAATGTGATGGAGTCAATGACAAGTGGGAGATTACAAAACTTAACGAATTGTATCCATCAGCCGATATATCGGTATATAACAGGTGGGGACAACTGATTTTTGATTCGAAAGGCAATTTTACCGGATGGGATGCTACGTATAATGGTTATCCATTGCCAACCGATACATATCATTATATTATTAAACTTGATGATGGAAGCAAACCCGATGGTGGGACAGTAACTATAATACGATAGTTGAACATAGATTAAACTCTGATTTTTCAGTTGATAAATTTAAGATAACATCGTTGTTTTATCTAAAAGTATTTTTTAAATCGGTTTTTTCAATAAAGCTGTTTCTAGAGCTTCAATTATTGTATTGATATAAATAATTCTTAATCCTTTCAGATAGATATCATTAATCTCTTTAATATCTTTTTCATTTTCGACGGACAAGATGATTGTATCTATCCCTGCCCGTTTTGCAGCAAGTATTTTTTCTTTTATACCGCCAACTGCGAGTACTTTGCCGCGAAGTGTAATTTCGCCGGTCATAGCAATAGCTTTCCTGATTTTCCGGCCTGTAAATGCTGATGCCAGCGAGGTAACAATGGTTATTCCGGCCGAGGGTCCGTCTTTAGGCATAGCGCCTTCGGGTACATGGATATGAATATCTTGTTTCTCAAAAACTGCCGGATTTAAGTCTAATGGATCACAGTGTGCTTTTAAATAGGCAAGAGCAGTAGTTGCCGACTCTTTCATCACCTCTCCCAAATTTCCGGTAAGAGTGAGTTTTCCCTTGCCCCGGCTCAAACTAGTTTCGACGTACAAGATCTCGCCACCCGCAGGTGTCCATGCAAGTCCTGTAACAACACCGGCAAATTCATTGCCCTGATATTTTTCTTTCAGATATTTTGGTGCGCCCAGTACTTCATTAATAAAAGGAATTGTTAAGGGCTGTTTTACTTTTTCTCCAAATGCAATGCGTTTTGCAATATTACGTGTAACCGATGCAATCATTTTGTCCAGTTCGCGCACGCCCGATTCGCGTGTGTAATTCTCGGTAATATATTCCAAAACCTTGTCGGTAAACTTCATCTGTGATGGCTTTACGCCGTGATTTTCCAATTGCTTTCCAATAAGATGCCGTTTGGCAATTTCTATTTTTTCTTCAACAATATATCCGTTCATATTAATTACTTCCATACGGTCGAGTAAAGCCGGATTTATAGTGGCAGTTGTATTGGCTGTAGCAATAAATATTACTTTGGAAAGGTCAAATTCCAGTTCCAGGTAGTTATCGTGAAACTCTGCGTTTTGTTCGGGGTCGAGCACTTCGAGCAATGCCGATGCCGGGTCGCCATGGATAGAATGTCCCACTTTATCTATTTCATCCAGCACAAAAACCGGATTTGCCGATTTTGCCTTTTTTAAATTTTGAATGATGCGGCCCGGTAATGCGCCAATATAAGTGCGGCGGTGCCCCCTGATTTCGGCCTCATCATGTACTCCGCCAAGTGACATACGAACATATTTTCGTCCTAAAGCATCGGCTACCGATTTTCCCAGTGATGTTTTACCAACTCCCGGAGGCCCTAAAAGGCAAATGATAGGCGATTTCATGTCGTTCTTCAGCTTCAGCACGGCAAGGTATTCGAGAATGCGTTCTTTCACTTTCTCAAGCCCGTAATGGTTGGTGTCAAGTATCTGTTCGGCTTTTTTCATGTCATAATCATCCACCGTGTATTCATTCCATGGAACATCAATTAATGTATGCAGATAATTGAGTTGTACTGAGTATTCGGGCGATGCGCTGTTTAACCGCTGCAGTTTCATCAGTTCTTTTTCAAATGTCTCCTGTACCTGTGCGCTCCATTTTTTTTTCTTTGCTTTTTCATTTAAGGCCTCGGCTTCCTGTTCCGAAGGACTTCCGCCTAACTCGTTCTGAATGGTTTTTATCTGTTGATGCAACAAAAACTCGCGCTGCTGCTGGTCTAATTCTTTTTTAACTTTTAACTGGATATCCTGACGCAATTCAGCCATCTGAAGTTCTTTGGTAAGAAGTTCCAGCAGTATGGTTGAGCGTTTCATAATGTTGTCTGTTTCCAGCAGTTTTTGTTTATCGGCTACCGGAAAATCACTGTTGGATGATATAAAATTGATCAGATAGGTTGAACTTTCGATATTTTTAATTGCAAATGATGCCTCAGGGGGTATATTGGATGAGAGCCGTATAATTCGCATGGCCAGATCTTTTATTGCTCCAATGATTCCGTCAAATTCGATTTTTCGTTCCCCTTCCGGTCGTTCGTCATTCAATACTGTAACTCTTGCTGCATGGTAGGGTTCGTCACTGATTTTTTCAATAATACGGAAACGGTTTTTACCTTGAATAATAATGGTTGTTGTGCCATCAGGCATTTCCAGCAGGCGGGCAATATAGGCGGCTGTGCCTGTTTTATGCAGATCATCAGGGCCTGGATCATCAATATTGGCATCAATTTGTGCAACGGCTCCAATTAACCGTTCTTTTGATGCATATACATCACGGATTAGTTTTAGCGACTTCTCCCTGCTTACGGATATGGGAAGCATAACACCGGGAAACAATACCGTATTCTTAAGTGGCAATATCGGTAATATCTCCGGCAATCCGGCTATAGTTAACGATTTCTCATCTTCTTCGGAGATCAATGGAATAAAATCTGTTCCGTCGGATCCCTCTGCTGCAATAAATATTTCTTTTAACGCACTGTTTAATTCCATTTCTCGTCAATTTGTCAGTAGTTATTTGATCCGGGAATAAGCCAAAAACATAAATTCATGATAATCAAATGTTTAATCATAAGTGTTATTTCTTTAAGAAATAATAGAATGTAAACGGCAATAAACATGCCATAATTAGCCGGTAATTGCTTTGCGATAAATAGCTGTTATTTCGAACACTTTGGTCAAGATGTTTTTCTCAATATCATTAAACGGAACATTTCTTCGCGCCATAACTTTTTCGGCAATTTCAAATGCTTTTTTTAATTCGAATAAAATAAAACCTTGTGCGCCCCCCCAAGAAAATGATGGAATAAAGGTTCGCGGAAATCCGGTGCCAAAAATATTTGCGTTGACACCAACGACTGTACCTGTGTTAAACATGGTATTTATTCCGCATTTGGTATGGTCGCCCATAATCAGCCCGCAAAACTGAAGTCCGGTATTGATAAAGCGTTGCTGAGGATAATTCCACATTTTTACTTCGGCATAATTATTTTTAAGGTTCGAATTATTGGTGTCGGCACCGAGATTGCACCACTCGCCAATAACAGAATTTCCGAGAAATCCGTCATGTGCTTTATTGGAATAGCCTAAAATAACACTGTTGTTTATTTCGCCGCCAATTTTTGAATGAGGCCCGATAGTTGTCGGCCCATAAATTTTTGATGCCATTTTGACTGCGGCATGGTCACAAAGGGAAAAAGGACCTCGGACAACCGAGCCCTCCATAATTTCTGATTGTTTGCCGAGATATACCGGTCCTGTAGTACCATTGATAATTACACATTCGGCTTTTACTCCCTCTTCGGCAAAAATATTTTCTTCGCCCAGCAATTTATTTGAATTGCTTAATTTCTGTGATTTACGGTTTGCTGTTAGTAATGAAAAATCATGGCGGATAGCGATATCATTATTCCGGAAAATATCCCATGGATAGCGAATATAGGTTAGCGGGTGCAGATAGTCAATATTTTTGTAGTGGCCATAGGGTCCGGGGACAAATGATTTAATCTGAGTGCCATTGATGCGAAGAGCAAGTAAAATATCATTTTGCAGTAATCCATCACCCTGTTTTAATTGATTAATGGCATCCATTAACTCTTTGCAGGGTAAAACGGATGAATTGATTAATACATTATCATCGCCGGCTATCAGGGGAAACTTCTCCGAAAGATAATCTCTTGTTAAATAGGATACTGATTTTCCGGTATATCGTTCCCATTTCTCACGCAGGGTAAGTATGCCCACACGCAGTTCAGCAACAGGACGGGTAAACGTCAGTGGTAATAGGTTGTCCCATGAATTATCATCAAACAGGATATAATTGATTATTGTACTCATCTGTTCTGTTTCAGTATTCTTTAATTACACCTGACAAAGGGAAAAATTAATCATTCCGGTTTTTTTATAGGACTGACAATTCACATCACATTTTTTTGCTGACAGCAGAACATCATTTGTTTTTCAGATACTGCATTTCTGCCATCCAAAACGGTTAGCGGCAATATCCATACATTTTGCAAAAACGGCTTTGGTGCGGAAAAAAGTAAAAATATTGTTTTCCATCTGACGCTGGTAAAGCGGGTCTTCGGTAAGTTCGCTGATGATTGGCCTGATTCTGCGGGATGCCATATCCTTAAGGTAATCGGCATAATCATTTTCCATGGTTAGTGAACCGCCAAAACGCTCGGCCAGCCGGTTGGATATATTGTCGTTAAGAACACCCTGCGCCAGTAAGCACCAAATCAGGTTGCGTGCACGGTTTATATATGCATACTTGGTTTGTCCACGGTCTTGTATCTCCTTAATGATACTGGGCAGCCGGTACTGTATCTTATAACTTAAAAGGATTAGCCGCGCATCAGCGTCAAGATAGGATTTACGGAATGTATTGTAGTATAAGCCGTCATTCTCAAACAGGTCGGATAAGCGGGATATCTTTTCGACTTCACCCTGCAAAGCGAGAAATGTTTGTGCCAGTTTACGAATCTGCACTGCTTTTTCTTTTGAAACAGGAATACTATCCGGATCAGTATCCAGAAAGGCCTGAAAGGCATTTTCCTGCCGCTCATAAAAGACGCCCAGTTCGCGGCGGAACTTATCATCAAATTGTAACTGGATAAAATCACTGGCGCGCAGGTTCCAGGGCTCAACCGGGTTCTGCTTGTTGGTACAAATGGTGACATTGGTTACAAACTCCGGCGAGGCCTGTGAAATAATTTTGCAGATCACCCGGATATCATTTAACTGCTTCAGCTTCCGGGCCATCTCTTTATCTGTTTCGCGGCTCGTGATAAAATTATCAAAAACCGTTACGGTCTGTGCTCCGTTCAGTATGCGTGGTTCAACAATTTCTGCCTTCTCACCGTTTAGCTCTATTCGCTCAACATACAACGTTATCCCATTATGATTAAAGGCAAACTCTGCCGTCGTCTCTTTTCCGATAATAATATTATCAAGCGACTTCATGATGGACTTGTTGGGCGGATTATCAGGGGATAATCCAAACCGGATATTCTTGTCAAAAAACCGGTATTTCATCTGTTTATACATTGACCGCAGATCGCTCAGCCGGATAAATCCGATATTCAGCAATTCGTTATTGCTGTTTTGCAGGCGTAAACTGCTCGAAAAATCAATGGTATAACGGTAGGTCGTTATGTTCTGAACGATCTCTTGTACATTGCGTGTTTCATTTGACGAGAATTGTATAGTAAACGATACCTGGGTGCCGCCAAAAAAATCATCAATGAGATATTTTTTCGACTCAAGATCTTCACATAAACTCTTTAATATCTGGCTGTTACGCGCCTCTTCAACATCGCCGTTATACACCAAGCATAATACTACCTTATTAATCACATCGCTGTTATCCTGTAACTGTGACTGCAACCGCTTTTCGAATTTCGTGAGATTATAACTCTCGGTATTGAAAATCACCCCAAGCCCCTGATCCCGAAGACGGAGGAGATTGTCTTTAAAATCGGAGCATTCATCTGACCATTTGAACTGATACAGGTACAGGTATTTTAATTTACGGTCAATATAATAAGCGTCAATACCCGATTTGTTTTCATTGAATGAAATTACATCTTCAAGCTCTTCGACAGGAAGATCGTATTTCTTTGATAAATAGAGCCAGCCAAAATAACTGTTAATATTTCCCCCAAATTTATCCTTATAATCGCGGTATAGTTTTTCAACCATGCCTCTGCTGATGTTCATATCATTTTTTTGTTAATATGCTGATAATAAATGCATTAAAATAAGCTTGCTTTTATTTCTTAATTTCCCTAAAATAAAAAAATCAATTGAATTGTACAATTGCTTACCCGCAATTTTTACAAATCCGGAGCCGGCAGGAATGGAGATCGATATAACTATCTGTTTTACAATTTAATACAGGTGCGGGTAATCCATAGTTTAATTTTTGCTGTCCGGTCATTATCCTTGCCTCATCCCAAAAACCGGAGCAAATAAATGAATCGAGGAGTTTTCGTCCGCCTTCAACAATCAATGACTGGATGTTCAATAAATATAGATGTTTGAGGACCTGGGGAATGATATCTGCAGAAAAATCTATTGTTATAAAGCTGATATTTCCTTTGCTTTGTGCTTGCTTTTCAGTAAATATGATAGTTGGGGCCGAATTATCGAAAATATTCAATGCCGGTTTAAGCCGCAGATGCTTGTCAATTGTTATGCGAATGGGATTTACGCCCGGATATAAACGTGTAGTCAGTTTTGGATTATCGTTAATAATCGTTTGGGTGCCTGCCATTATGGCTTGTTCTTCGCTGCGCCATTTATGTACGGTTATCAGATCGGTTGAATCGTTAATCCACGCCGGCCCAGTTGGGGTGGTGGCCGTACGCTCAATATCTATGTATCCATCGGCTGATTGTGCCCATTTAAGAATGATATATGGCCGTTTCTTCTCATAAAAAGTGATAAACCGCCGGTTAAGCCATGCGCATTCATTTTCTAAAATGCCTACTTTAACCCTGCAGCCCGCATCGCTTAATTGCTTTATGCCTCGTCCTGATACCTCCGGGAAAATATCAACCTGTCCAATGATAACCTCCGGTATATTGTGACGTAAAATAAAATTTGTACATGGCGGTGTTTTTCCGATATGTGAACAGGGCTCAAGGTTAACGTACAAAGACGATTCACGCAGTAACAACTGATTCTGTACTGATTGTATGGCCTCAACCTCGGCATGGTTCTTTCCATATTGTTTGTGGTAACCCTCGCCGATAATCCGCCCTTTGTGTACCACTACACATCCAACCAAAGGATTCGGAGCTACAGATCCTTGTCCGGCCAGTGCCAGCTCAATGCAGCGCCGCATGAATATTTCCTTTTCTGTGGCTTCGGTTTTCATTCTGTTTTATACATTTGTATCATGCAGGATGTAATGACTATCGGACGGGTAAAAGATTTTTTTCGCGCCGAACTGAAAAACCATCTGGCCGATGAGGAAATCAATGCTGTTTTCCGGGTGGTTATGGGTCATTTTTTTCATTTCGGACTCAAAGATATTTATTTATATCCTTCTCACATTATCAGTCAAAACCAGATGGCTCATCTCACCGGGGTTATCTCCCGGCTTAAAAACGGGGAACCGGTGCAATACATTCTGGGTGAAACAGAGTTTTTCGGATTACAACTGCATGTCCGGCCAGGCGTCCTTATCCCACGTCCCGAAACCGAAGAACTGGTGAACTGGGCGCTCGATGATATGAAAATTGAGCGATTGAAAAATAATGCTGTTCTTGATATCGGAACAGGTACAGGTTGTATTGCCATTGCTCTGAAAAAGTTTTTTTCCGCATGTACCGTAGATGCTACCGATATCTCTCAAACGGCACTTGATCTGGCCGCGGAAAATGCCCGGATAAACAATACAGACATTACATTTATTTGCGATTCGATTCTCGAACCATCCCTAAAAGGCAATTACCATCTGATCATCAGTAATCCTCCTTATGTCAGGATTTCAGAAAAGGACAGGATGAGTCCTACGGTTACAAATTACGAGCCGTATACCGCGCTTTTTGTGCCCGACGAAAACCCGCTGTTGTTTTATGAGGCCATTCTTCTCTTTGCACAAAAACATCTATATCCGGACGGCGCTATTTATCTTGAGATAAATGAAGCGCTAAAAAACGAATGTTTGTCCATGTTCCGCCGGTTCGGTTTTCTCAAGCCCGGGTTGCGCTATGATATAAACGGCAAACCACGAATGATTAAATTAAAACACTAAATCCATGAAAAAAAATATTAGCCCGTCGGTAGCCCTGCAACGCGCCGCTTCCATGTGTAGCGTACAGGAATATTGCTGCTCGGATATGCTCACGAAATTAGCGCGATGGGGAATTCAACCGGATGATGCTGCAGCAATTATAAAAAAACTTGAACACGATGGATTTATTAATGAACTACGTTTTGCATCCAGTTTTGCCAATGATAAACTGCGTTACAACCGGTGGGGGAAAATAAAAATCACCATTGCCCTGAAGCAGAAAAAAATTAAGGAAACAATTATTCATAAAGCCATTCGGGCTATTGATGAAAAATTGTATCATAATATTTTGAGAGCCGAAGCAGAAAAAAAATTGCGCATCTGTCAATCCGAAGAGAATATACAGATGTGTAAAAATAAAATTATCCGTTTCCTGTTGCAAAAAGGCGTTGAACAGGATATAGCCATCAGTATTGTGAATGAGTTGATGAGGCAGGGGGGGTGTTGATTTGTCTCTGCGATTACAATAGATATAATGTTAAAAAAAATATTCTTTGATTTTAAACGATTGCAAAAGTAAAATCGAGGTTTAAAAAACGCTATGTTATACACTCGTCAATTTTTGCTTTTCTGAAAATTACTTTGTATTTTTATCCGGATAGATTCTCTTAATTTTTTCCTGTTATGGGGGCTGATAATAACTGATAACTCTAAACAAAATGAAAAAGATTTTTTCAATACCTGTTATCCTAATAACAGTAGCCCTGTTTCAGGGATGCAGCAAGCCATCTGAACAAGCCGGGAAACCATCAAACCGGATGCCATTGGAGTTTACCGGTGAGTATTTTACTTCGGGCGGCAAGCCGCTGTACCTGATTTCCGGTGAGTTTCATTATTTCCGGGTTCCGCGGTCCGATTGGCGCTCACGAATGCAACTCTTGAAGCAGGCCGGTGGTAATTGCATTGCTACCTATATCCCCTGGCTGATTCATGAGCCCACCGAAGGTCGTTTTACTTTTACAGGCGCTGATATGCGTGATCTGGAAGGATTCCTGAAAACAGCGGCCGAAGAAGGCCTCTATGTTATTGCCCGGCCCGGCCCTTACCAGTATTCCGAACTGTTGTACGATGGTTTACCACAGTGGCTTACTGAAAAATATCCACAATTACGCGCTAAAAATATTGAGGGTAATGATTTTCGCAGAGCATCGCTTTCTTACATGCATCCGCTGTTTCTTGAAAAGGTTGAAAAATGGTTTGATGCTGTCTGCCCGATTATCAGGAAATATACCATCCTGAATGGCGGACCAATTGCAATGGTGCAACTTGATAACGAAGTTATGGGTATACATGTCTGGAACGGCTCACTCGACTATAACCCTGAAACCATGGGATTTGGGAAAGAAGACGGCAGGTACTCTTCATTCCTCAAAAATAAATACCTTACGATTGACAGTGTGAACAATGCATACGAAACATCATTTAAAAATTTTGCTGCAGTTACACCGCTTCCGGTTATTCCTTACACTTCGGTCTCTGATATCCGGCGCATAAAAGATTATGCCGATTTTTATTTCGACCTCCATGCCGGCTATCTTGCTAAACTGGCCTTTATGGTAAGACGACACGATATCCGTGTTCCTTTGTCGCACAATTCTGCCAATCCGGATATGAATGGTATGCTGAAAGAAACAGTAGAAAAACTTGGCAATAAAAAATTCCTGCTCGGAACAGATAATTATTACACGCTCGATCAGACCTGGAGACAAAACAATCCGACACCACAATATGCGGCGCGTACACTTTTATCGCTTGAAATGCTCAGGGTATGGGGCTACCCGCCTATGGTATGCGAACTGCCGGCCGGTAGTTTATCGTCATGGCCTCCCGTTACTGCCACTGATGCCAGGGCATGCTACTGGATGCACATGGCCTATGGCATGAAGGGCTTTAATCTTTATATCTTCACCGGCGGTATTAATCCACCGGGGCTTGGAACAACAACCGACCTTTACGATTACGGCGCACCGGTTGGACCTGCCGGCGAAATTCGTCCTCATTATGCCGTGATTAAAGAGATTGGCGGTTTTATCCGTAAAAATCCCTGGTTTATACAAGCCGAGCGCATTAATGACTGCTGGATTGGCTTGAATTATGACTATTCTCGCGCTTATCATTATATGTTCAAACGAGGCAATTTCTTATTTAATAATGCCGAGGCATGGAATATGATGACTACCGGAGCCCTGACTACTGCCCTTTGCGCAAATATGTCTCCCGCTTTTCTCAATCTTGACAGTAACAATTGGACTGATGATATTTCCCGTCCGCTTATTGTTGTTTCGTCCGACTGTATGTCAAAAAAAATTCAGCAAACGCTTATCGCATTTATTAAAAAAGGAGGTAATCTCATGATTACACCTGTAATTCCTTATCTTGATGAAAACTTTAATCCCTGCACCGACCTGCTCGAATACCTTGGAAACCCCGTCATCCGGCATCTTTCTCAGGTAGCTTTCCCGCGAATTAATGTTCAACAGGTGAAAAATATCATGAGCGCTGATGCGTTTTATGCTGTTAATATCCCTCCCGATGCTATGATTCTGGGAAAAGATGATGTTACGCAAAACACCATCTGCTATAAATATTCTATTAAAAATGCGGGTACTGTTATTTTTCTCGGAATAAACTGGCTCCATGCACAGCAGGAGCATATCAATATGCTTAGTTACCTGCTTGAAGAATTAGGTATGGATCAGCGGATTATCTGTGATAATCCCTCTGTGTGGACATCTCTGCGTGTTTCTGGTGACAAACATATCCTCTTTCTGATGAATCTGATGAGTTCTCCGATGGAGGCAACTGTTGATTGCAAGATTGAAGGAAAGGTCTTTAAAACAGGTATCCATAAGCTTAATGCAATGGATGTGAAATACGTGCTTGTGAAATGATGCTAATCCCTTAATTAAATTGGCTCGCTGTTAACGATTTGTTGTTTTAATCTGTTTGTAAAAAAATTTTCCCATTGCATAAATTGAAATTTTTCTTACTGATTTAATTTCAAATTCTCCGTATATTCATGCTTTTTTGTCAAAAGCATTGACTACTTTTGGGGTCAAAAATATTTTTATATGATTTCACCGGAACAATTGAAGGAACTTGAAAAGCGTATAGATGCGCTGAGGAGGTTTCTTTGACATCAACAATTTGATAATTCGTATTGAAGAAGAAGAGGAAAAAACCCATGCGCCCGGTTTTTGGGATGACCCGCGTGCAGCCGAAAAACAACTGAAATATATTTCTTCCTTAAAATCCTGGTCATCGGCATTTAAAGACATTCAAACGGTTTATGATGATTTGTTGGTAATGTATGATTTTGCAGTAGCGGGTGATGCTTCGTCTGATGAAGTGGATTATCATTATGCCGATACGCTGAAAAAAATCAGCAACCTCGAATTGCGTAATATGCTTCGCAAAGATGAAGACCGGCTGGGCGCTATCATGAAAATTAATCCCGGAGCCGGCGGTACCGAAAGTCACGATTGGGCAGCTATGCTCCTGCGTATGTATATCCGCTGGGGCGAACGTAATGGATATAAAGTAAAGGAAATAGATGTTATACCCGGAGATATTGCCGGTATTGACTCGGCCATTATTGAATTTGAGGGTGATTATGCTTACGGATATCTTAAAAGCGAAAATGGTATACACCGGCTGGTTCGTTTATCTCCTTTCGATGCCAATAATAAACGGCATACCAGTTTCGCTTCTGTCTTTGTCTCTCCGGTGATTGACGATTCAATTAATATAGTTATTAATCCAGCCGATATCTCTTTCGAAACCTATCGCTCCAGTGGTGCCGGCGGACAGAATGTAAACAAGGTTGAGACGGCGGTTCGCTTGCGCCATGCACCTACCGGTATTGTTGTCGAAAATCAGGAATCGCGCTCCCAGCTTCAGAATAAAGAAAATGCCATGCGCATTCTCAAATCAATGCTCTATGAACTTGAACTACGTAAACGCCGGGAAGAACAGCAAAAAATTGAAGCTCAAAAGAAAAAAATTGAGTGGGGCTCACAGATACGGAGTTATGTCCTTCATCCATATAAAATGGTTAAGGATTTGCGAACCGATGTCGAAACATCAAATACCCAGGATGTTCTTGATGGTGATATTGATGATTTTATTAAGGCCTATCTGATGGAATATGCCGGAAAATAATTAATTGATATTCAGTGCGTTAAAATGATATGGCTGTTTTTTTAATACAACACATGAAAAAAATGGCCTAACAATATTTTGTTAACATTCAATTACGTATATTTGAACTTAAAAAAAATCAACCCATGAAAAAAATAATCTTGTTATTCTTTTTCACTGTTTTGTTGTTAAGCGTTTTTTCGCAGCCGGTTGCCGATCCGAAAGAAACTTTCAATAATGGATTATTTTTTTATGAATCGGGCGACTATAAAGAAGCGCTTTATAATTTCCTTCAATTGTTTCAGTTGGATACCGCTAATGCAAGTATCAATTACAAAATAGCAATGTGCTATTTTAATTTAGCCGGCGAGGAACTGAAATCAATTAATTACCTTAAACGCGCAGTGCGTAATATTTCAGACACGTATAACGAATATTCTTTTAAAAACACATCAGCCCCGCTGCATACACTTTTTTATCTGGGTAAAGCATACCGGCTGAACGGACAGATTGACAAAGCGCTTGAAACCATCGAACAGTTTACGGCGTCGCCCTATTATGTTGAGTATACGGCATCCATTGTTGATCGCGAAATTACTACTTGTAAACGTGCTCAGATACTGATGGATAAGCCGGTTAATATCAAATACCTGAACCTCGGAAATGTAATTAATGACGAAGCAGACAACTTTAATGCAGTGATGTCGTACGATGGAAATACGATTGTATACATTACCAAACTTAAATTGTACGATGCTATTTTTTATTCGACCCGCAACCAGGGCTCATGGTCAACACCGGTAAATATTTCATCCCAGATTGGATCCGACGGCAACATGAAACCAACTTCCCTTTCAGCCGATGGAACACAATTATTCGTTGTTGTAAACATCAATGGGCTGAATGATATCTTTGTCAGCAATCTCACTGATGGCAGTTGGTCTGTTGCTCAACCGCTGGGTGCAAACATTAATACCAAAGCCGACGAAACACATGGCTGTATCTCTGCCGATGGTAATCAGCTCTTCTTTTCATCCAATGCCAAGGGCTCAGGCAAGCTTGATATTTTTGTATCAACTAAAGATGCATCAGGCCAATGGGGTAAACCCGTTAATCTGGGAAAAATGATCAATACCCCCGATAACGAAACTACTCCTTTCATCAGCCAAAATGGCAATATTCTTTTTTTCAGCAGCGAAGGCCATTATAATATTGGCGAATATGATATCTTCTATTCTATGAAAGATGCTAATGGAAAATGGCAGCAACCTGTTAATCTTGGTTATCCTATAAATACAACTACCAATAATCTTTTCTTTGCGCCTACCGGTAACTCAAATACTGCTCTGGTGGCTAAAAAATCTTCTGACGGTTTCGGCGCTCTTGATATCTATCAGATTGACTTGCTATTCGATCCATTCGGGAAATTTACCGCCTCAGAAAAATAACCGTTTTTTATACTTCCGGTTAATTGTTTTAAATAATTGTCTATTATTTGTCTCTCTTCTGTCCGATTCTACGGCCATCTGATGAAAATTATTATGTAAATTTGTATATGGTAAAGATATAGATGTTGTTATTATTTTGGTATTATGCGGAGAAAACAGGATTAGTTTATTGTTCTAAACGGTATTATACAAAAATGTCATGTTCCGGTTAAAAAATATATTGATTTTTCTTTGTGTCAGTTTCATTTTTTTGCAGCAGGCGCATACTGTTAATCCGTCTCTGGATACTCTTGATTTTTGGGTTAAAGTAAATGATGGGTTTTCAAAATGCCCGTTAATTGGCGGTTACGCCGGAGAGGCGCAATGGAATGTGGATGATTTTGAGGTTAAAACATTATTGCACCGGCGCGGCCTTGCATATGCATGGATTGGTTATGGCAATGATTATGATAATAAGGCCTCATGTCCTGAAGCTCTGTATTACCATGATACTATTATCAATAAATGGATTAAGGTGGCTGAAATGCCTTCGTATCTATATAGTATAGATGAATTATACACTAATGGCAATGATATTTTTGCATTTGCGCACACGGCCAAATACACCGAAGGGCTCATTTTACAATACACGAACAATTATTTGCTGTATCCAACAGGATGGAAAGAGTTAAGTGTAGGCATGCATCGCACCATTGGCAATAACGATGTTTTCCCGTCAGCCGAAATTATAGCCCGCGGCGGCGACCCGGCTGATGAAAGCGTATGGATGGAAAGCCATTCACATCCCCGTGTTGCTATTGGTGATACTATTTTTGTCTGGTTTCAGTCAAGGGCTGTTGACGGATGGCAGAAAATCGGTAAGTTCAGCGTGAAAGATGGCTATTGGCGGTTCGAAGATATTCCGCCTCCTCCGCGTGGCGCAACGGTGCAGAATGGAGGCCCACACCTGGTTATTACTGATTATATCGGTGGTTACTTCAGATATTTTCTTGGTTACCGCGATCCGTATAAAAAACTTGATATAGGCGGACCCGAAGGGTTCATGTGTGGCATGTCAACTGATTTTCCCTATGCCGCATTACCGCAGGCCATCTGGGTTTATGACCCGCGAAACAAGCAATGGCGCGATATATCCCGCGGGCCTAACTGGTGTAATCTCACTCCCAGCGGCGCAACCGCGAATGGAGGTATGTACAGCAGCTGGGATAATAAGCGGATGGTGATGGTAAATCAGCAGGGTACATGGGAATGGCAGGGCGACAGATGGGATTACCTCAACGACCGGATAAAAGGCATTGCTGTTGTTACTTCAAACGGGCTGTTTTATTATGGCGCAACTCATAGCGGCAGTTTAGGTGGTGGTGGCGGATACAGTGAACGTTTCCTTAATGCAAATTTCATGATTATTGGCCCTCTCAACGACCCTAACTGTGTGTGCAACGAGGGAAATTATTGCACAAACTACGAAGCATGGATGTCGCCCGATGACGGCAGAACTATTTATTCCAAACAGCAAAGCCGCGACCCGATTTATTGCGAAGGACTGGGCGCCAGTGATAATGAATGGAAAGATGTTGGAATCTACCGGTTGATGATTGATAATGAAAAAGAAGAATCTATACGCAACCTTCATGTCGAAGCTGCTACTTATCTTGGCGGGCCATCCGGCAACAATAAACCAGTGAATGTTGGTGTTGGTGATCGTTTTAAACTGTATGTGGCCGGAAATTTTCCATCGGTACAAGCTCAACGGCCGGGACATCCGGCATGGACCACCACCAGCATTAACGGGGCAAATAACTCTTCGCCCGGGAAAATTATTGTCCTCAACCGTTGGGCAGATACTATTCTTAAAGTAATTAATGTCGGCACACTGATCAATACATATGAAATGCAAAATTGGGGAGCATTCCGCATGGTTGTGGCCGGCGACTGGGGTGTATCGGTACTCGACTCATCCGCTGCATTGTTGTGGACTGTACCGATTGCTCAATTAGGCGGTACCGGTACATTGCGCGCCGATATTGATGATCTCGGCAATGTGGCTGTTCTGAATATCACACAAAAAAAATGGTATGTCATCTCACCCGCCGGTATTATTAAAACACCGGGAGGTAATACAACCAATGCGCCTTCATCTGTTGGCCCCTATGGTGATGTTTATAATACACAGTCAGATTATCCACAGGATATTGCTATTTTAAATGATACGGTATTTGTTGTTGGATTTAACAATGATGTATTGAATAATCCCGCTGTTCCTATTTGCGGTGAAAATTCAGGATTGGCCGTGCAATCGAATTTTTTACGCTGCTGGAAAAATGATGGAACTAATAATTACATCTGGCTTTGGCGAACCTATGACATGAAAGGCGGATATCTGGGGCTCGACCAGGCCGATAGCCGTCTTTACAGAATTAATATCGGCAAAAACGGAAAACTCTATGCTCTCGGCGAACAGGCCAATTCCAATGGTGTATTCCGGTGGAACGGTAAAACTTCGGTTGAATTAGAAGCTATGAAACATGGTGGCGTATGCGATCAAAATACTAATCATGGAACTTTCACAACGGTGATCACCGACAGGTATGATGCCCTTTGGGGTTTCTGCTCTGCTGTTCATATCGGCTTCTATTGCGAAATAAATCCTGCCGATGGCGTGGTTCAACGCGGCCAGTTCCTCTCTACCATTAAAAGCGATGGATGTAAAAACTCTTTCCGTACAAGTAATGGATATATTCATGCCGATGCCAAGGGCTACATTTATGTTATGGGGTCGTCTGCCGCACGTTATCCCAACCGTGAGGTGCAATATATCAATGGACAGCTGATTGGTGAATATGCCGGTGGCGATCCCACGATTACTATCGTCCGTCCTGACATGACTGTGCGTACTTTCTATGGCGCATTCCCTGACACTGTTGCGAGTGGCACACTCTGCGGTGTTGGTATCCGTGATAACTGGATCGCTATGGTCGGTTACAATCCAATCGGCAAACTAATCACCGGCGCTACACGCATTACCGATCCTGTTTATCATAAAACATATTTTAAAAAGGAATGGGCCATCAATCCTGAACCATTTAATCTTGGCTATAAAAGCGGAAGCACTTGTGTTTTTGGTAACTGTACAAATAATGATGCATACCTTGCCGTATGGTATCAGGATGTGTGGAATCATTCGCAGGATACTCTTGATCCCAATCCTATTCCAGGTGATATAATTATTTGCGATAGCGCTTTTTTCTGTAAAGCTGATTTTAAAGTCAAAGAAATACCTCTGCCCGACCTTCTGTGGGATCATAAACAATATGATATCAGTGTTTGTACCGATCAGGATATTACTTTCTCTGATATGTCGGTGTGTGCTGTTGACTGGCAATGGGATTTCGGGCAGGGCGCCAATTTATTACCCGGAACCACCGGCAAGGGGCCATGGACTGTTCGGTATTCTTCGCCAGGACTAAAAACAGTTAATCTTTGGGCAACTATCAATTCAAAAGGTGTCTCGTGTAATGATACTCTTATTACCGATCGTGAAGAAAAGCCCGGCTATGTAAATGTTATTCCGGCCAATCTTACACTTGGGTCAATAAGCGGACCTGTCTCTGTATGTGCGGGAACTGAAGCTGTTTTTGAAGTGGCCTCTGTTTACGGCATTCAGCAATATCACTGGACAGTACCTGCCGGAAGCGTTATTCTCGATGGCGCTAATTCAAATAAGATACGGGTCAATATAGGCAATGTATCAGGCATTGTTCGTGTCTTTGCCGATCATCCCTGCGGTTCAACACCTGTTGAATCACTCAATATTACTGTAAATATGGCTATCCCTAATCAGGTTCTGTTTGCTGTAGGGAATGATGTACTTAATACCGGCGATGCCGCGCTGAAATCACGCATCGAAAATCTGGGATATTCTGTTTGGGTAAGGGATGATGATGATCTGGTAAAAGAAGACGCCGGATGTGCTTCTTTGGCTGTTATCTCTTCATCGGTGAATGAAAATTCGGTAAAAACCAAATTACGCGAAGCCGCTATTCCTGTTATCTGTTTTAAACCCGAATTGTTCGATGACATGTCCTACACCTATGGCATTCTCAATAGTGATTATGGTATCTCTTCGCCACGCAACAGGATTGAAATATCGGACAGCAGCCATGAACTGGCAGGCCATCTGGCCGAAGCGCCTGTTAATGTTTATTCATCACCGGTACATAAAGTAAACTGGGGCTATCCGTCATCCTCGGCCTATATGATTGCCACCGTGGATGCAAATGATGCACATATCTCAATTTTTGGATATGAACGGGGCGCGATGATGAAAAATAATTTTATTGCCCCTGCACGTCGTGTCGGCTTTTTCCTGGATCATAGCGGAGTGACCGGACTAACGGCCCAGGGCGACACACTTCTTGCTTATGCTTTGTGCTGGTCGGTATCGCGCTGTCCCTTACCCGGTAGCTCATTGCAACTGTCCGGTGTATCCGAAACACAGGTATGCCCGGGTCAAGCTATTTCTGTTAATTATACTGTTACCGGCGATTTCGGTCGCAAAGAGATTGCTCCATCTGTACCTACAGTAATCGTTGATAATAACGATTCGCGTTGCTATCTTTACGGTGATTATCATCACTGGAGCGGACGTACTACTCCGGGCGGCTATTTTGGCAGTAATTTTGTTATTAATACTGCATCTGCTGCTACCCGGCGATCAAACGAAAGAGCTGTATTTATTCCTGTAATAACCTACAGTGGATATTATACTATTTCCATTAATTATCCTAATAACCCAACGGCATGCACTGCTGTGCCTGTTGATATTGTTGACTCCGATAGTAATACAACGCGCATCATTGTTAACATGACATCCGGCGGCTCATGGAAAAATCTTGGTGTATATTATCTTCAGTCAGGCACAAATAATAAAGTGGTAGTATGGTCGTCTACCGGATTATCCGGCGATATTATTTGGGATGCTGTGAAGTTTGAGCCACAGGGTATTGATCCAATTCTGCTGTATAATAATTTCACGGTTCAGTTATCCAATCAGTATGGTTCGTTTGCCGGAAATCCGCTGGTGATTGGTGAAAAGGCCGATTCGGTTAGCGGTACAATACATTGCACATTACCGGTTGATTTGCAGCCCGGCACAAATTATAAAGTCCGCATCCTGAGTTCATCTCCTTCTCTCGTTTCTCAGTCATTTGTCAGTTCGCTTTCTGTCAGGGGTTATCCGCAAAATGCGGGGCCGGTATATGGCGAGGCAAGCCCTTGTATCGGTGATATTATTCAGGTATACTCTGTTGATTCGGTACCGGGCGCATGGTACGAATGGGAAGCGTCGCTGGGCGCAACTATTCTCGACCCTGTGCCTCCTGATTACCGCAAACCATTTTTTGTTCGTACACAACGTAGCACTATACGGGTTAATTTGGGAACAGCAACAATAAATAACCTGAAGGTGTGGCTGATTAACGATTGCGGAAAAAGTATTGATCCCAGCATCCTTACTATCCGCATGAATTCAACCATTCCTGATAAACCCGGAACCATCGGACCTTTGGAATATCAAAAAATGTGTACCAATGGTGAGTATGAGTTTAGCGTGACGCTGGCTAATGGCGCACAAAGTTATGAATGGAGTATACCGTCCTGGTGCGTGGTTACCGGGCCATACGATACCACTAACCGGATACGTATAAGAGCACAGGGTGTACATGGCAGTTCGGGTACATTGCGTGTACGTGCACATAACCATTGTGGCGTTTCGGAATGGAGTATGCTTGCTGTTGAGGTAGATAATATCTCCACTGTTCCTCAGTTGCAAAATTTATCCGGAGGAGAAATTTTCTGTAAAGGCGAATCAGATATTTATAAACTGACCCCGCCAGTTAATAATGCTACCTATAACTGGACTATTCCGCCGGGTGCAATATTGGTGCAGAACACGATACCCAATATTGCCGAGGTACGGTTCCCTGTTAACATGACCGGACAACTGCGGCTAACAGTTACCAATGCATGCGGAACCAGTGCTCCTAAGGTCAAGAATATTACTGTTGGCTCGGGTGGCGGCAGACGTATGCTTTTGGTTGTCGGAAATCCTGCATCACTTACTGGTAATGATGCATGGATGAAATCACGGCTTGAAACAACACATGCGATCACTGTACACGTTTATGATGATGACAGCGCAGCACCCTCTGATGTGAATTGCCACGATTTTGTCATTATTTCAACAACCTGTAACAGCGGTGTTGGAGCAAAATATATGCATGCCGAAACACCGGTAATTGTGAATAACACCGGCGCCATGATTTCAATCGGTATGGCCAATGAATCGGGAACACGAAACGATAACCAGATGATTGTGGTTACCAATAGCCATGATGTTACTCGCGGACTCACCAATGGCGCAACATATAAAGTATACGATATTTCGGATGCTACACAAGCGTTGTTTGGCGGCGCAGGTACGTATAACCAGCAGCCCTGCAGCGAACAGAATTATATCGGAGCAAGATGCTTTGCGCGCTGTGAGGAGCGCGACTTTACGTTGTTGTCATACGAACGCGGTAATCTCATGGGTAAAAACGGAGGCCTTGGTCCTGCGCCCGATAAGCGGATGGCATTTTTTCTTGCAGATAATGCTGTTCCGCTGACATCCATCGGAATACAACTTTTTGATCAGGCGATATGCTGGACAACCAATTCCTGCGGACTGCCTGTGATTGATACCTATCTGTCGGGCGTTGAGTTTTGCAAAGGCGATTCTGTAAATATTGTTTTTGGCGTCTCAAAAAACTTTAACCCGGGTAATATTTTTACCGTGCAGTTATCAAATTCTGCCGGTTCATTTGCTTCGCCTACAGTGCTTGGTACAAAAAACGCTGTTTCTGATGGTAATATTAAAGTAAAACTGCCCGATGCCCTGCCGGATGGTACTGCATATCGAATTCGTGTAACCGGATCTAATCCGGTAGTTGATGGTAACAACAATGGAACTAATTTGCGTATCCGGTACTGTACTGTTTGTCCTGATTCAATTATTACCGGCCGTTTAATACAAAACGTTACCTGCAATAATGCTTCGGATGGAGCGATAACAATTACAGCAGGCAATGGAACAACGCCATATACTTATCTCTGGAACAATGGTCATACCAGCCGGCAACTGACAGGAGTAATTGCAGGATTGTATTATGTGACGGTCGCCGACCGGAATAATTGTACCGATACACGGTCATACATCATTACTCAACCTTCGCCTATTACTATTTATAACGCTATTCCGGCATCTGTCACCGATTGTAGTCATGCCGATGGAACAATTACTGTTTATGCAGGAGGCGGGACAGGCAGTTATCAGTATTCATTGAATAACCTTACCTGGCAGAATAGCAATACTTTTAGTAATCTGGCATCCGGACACTATTATATCAGTATTCGCAACGGCAGCGGAGGTTGTGTATCCGATAGTGTAATTTCTGTTGTGGTTAACTCTCCTCCGGTTCCTGTGATTAATAGTATTCAAAAGTTTAATCCTTCCGATTGCGGCTTGTCTGATGGCAGTATCGTTCTTTCTGTTTCTGTACCGGGTAGCTCTGCCAATTATAGTATAGATAGCTTAATATGGACGGCAACACCGGTTATTAACGGATTAGCGCCGGGCCCATATACCGTTTTTGTGCGGAATGCTGCTGCCCATCACTGTACCGTTAAAAGCCAACCCCAGATACTCTCGGCAAACGATGTACCCGTAATTGATTCAGTGATTACACAACTCCCCTCTGATTGCGGAACAGATGATGCCGGTTTGCGTGTTGTGGCAACAGGAATAGCTCCGCTTCAATACAGTTTAGACAGCTTCAACTGGGTTGGCTCGCCATCCTTCAACGGATTAATCGCTAACCAGTCGCATACTGTTTATGTACGGCCGCAATCATTAACACGTTGTGTAGCGGAACAAACAGTATTTATCCCGGGACTGCACCCGCCGGTGATTGACAGCATTGTAAGTGTAAACCCGGCAACCTGCGAATCCAATGATGGCAGTATACGGATATTTGCTTCGCCAACATCTGCAACATTTGATTATTCAATCAATGGCGCTGTTACCTGGCAGTCAAACCGTTTATTCAGCAATCTGGCATCCGGAAATTATGCGGTGTCGGTGCGTAACAGCAATGGCACCTGTACAATCAGCGGACAGACCATTACGCTTACAGCTCCGTTGGCGCCAATGATTGATGGCACTAATACTACGGCGGTTACCCGTTGTGATGTTCCTGATGGAAAAATAACCATTCATGCAAGGCCTGCCGGCAACTCCTATCAATACCTGGTTTATAACAGCACGTATAATTTGTTGAGGCAATGGTCAAACGACAGCATTTATTCAGGACTTGCGCCGGGGGCTTATTATCTGGCCATCCGTAACAGCGACCAAACCTGCAGGGTAAATCACAGTTCTCCTGTAATGGTAAATGATTCTACTCCCAAATTTGCCATAATTACCGGAAGTCCGATGATCTGCTTGAATGATTCGGTTACGCTCACCGCTCCATCCGGGAAAAGCTACAGATGGAACACTTCACCGGCCGATACTCTGAACAACATTCGCATCAGTCCTGCATCAACCACTATATACACGGTTACCGTAACAACACATTCCGGTTGCATTACTACTGGCAACAAATTGGTTATTGTAAATGATCTCCCGTTGGTTGTTTTTCAACCCGCGCAAATCGAATTATGCAATCCTACTGTTTTACTCCGGCCGGTATCTGATCCTTCGCACGTCTCGTTCCTCTGGGATAATGGCATTACCAGTGCATCACGAACAGTTGCTCAAACCGGCACATATAGCATCGTTGTTACGGATAATAAAAATTGCAGCCAACAGGCATCGGTTGAGGTTATTTCACCGGCTAACCCTCTGTCATTATTACTTGAACCTCATCGCGAAGAATGTCCGGGCGATAATAACGGTATATTGTATTGCAGAGTAACAGGTGGCACTCCGGGTTATACGTTTGTATTAAATACAGGCGAATCAATCACCGGATCATTCGCAGAATTTGTTGATCTCAGCCCCGGCTCCTATTCAGTTACTATTACCGATAGTATTGGCTGCTCTGCTGCTGATGCAGCAATTATTGATAAATCTGTTTCCGGCATAGAAATAATCAGCATTAACTCAAAAAATCCATTTTGTGAACTGAGCAGTGACGGTAGTATCACTATTAATGTTAATGACGGATTATTTTATCAGTGGGATAATAGTAAGTCGGGGAAAACAATCAATGGGCTGAGCCAGGGTACTTACCGGTTCACGGTTACTGATCAGTTTGGCTGCTCGGTTAGTGAAGCTGTTGTGCTTACGCCGCGTGTCGAGAATTGCGTAACTATACCAACTGCATTCTCACCTAATGGTGATGGAATAAATGATGTTTGGGAGATTGCAGGTCTTTACATTTTTTATCCTAACTGCAAAATTGAAGTGTTCAGCCGTTGGGGTGAAAAATTATTTAGTTCGAAGGGATATAATCACTATTGGGATGGAACTCTCAACGGACGTCCATTAGCGATTGATTCATACCATTTCATCATTAATTTCGGCGATGGATCAAAGCCAAAAACCGGTCAGGTTCTGATTATCCGGTAATTTGTTTCATTGGCATCTCGCTTATGCTATTTTATGGCTTTAGTGAGAAAGGCATTATATGGATGGTATCAGTCCTTTACAATGATCTCGGTGTAAACAATATCATCCTGATAAATTTTCAATTGATAAGTGCCGGGTATGGCATCAGTGAAGTCAACTGCTTTAAAACCCCGGAAAAATTTCTGCTTCAGTTCACGTTCCTCACCTTTAGAGTTTACCAGCACAATACGCGCTGCATCATCAATGCCATCAATATAAACAATTCCTTCGGTTAAACGCGGATAGGCCTTTATACTCTCTATTCCCGGTTTAGATTTATCATCTTCGGCAGTAACGTTTGACAGGGAAATACAAAGGCCAATAAATAAAAAAAAGTTTAGAGTTAATTTCTTCATAAACCAAAAATACACCAATTTATTACCAACTGCATGTTTTTTCAGATGATTTTCATCACTCCCTTGTATTAGGTATAATAGCTGCTATTTGCCGAAATTTCTTGTTTTTATCTGCGTGATAATCTTCTTGGTATATAACGGGAACTGGCCCTTCATCATCCAACTAAAATAGCTCGGGTCTTTAGCAAAAACATCTGTTACTTTCTGGCCTTTATATTTGCCAAAATTGAATACTTCATTTTTATTTTCATCATAAATAATTCGGCCGGCAAAATCAACAAACTGCGACTGCCTGGTAAATTTTGCTAATTCCTCTACATTATTCTCTACACCTGGCAGCTTATTACCCATATTATCAATATACGGTTGTCCTGTATAGCGTTCGATCTGTGCCTTTAATACTTCAAACGTTGCCACTGTATCGGCTTCGGCCGAATGAGCATTCACCAGGTCTTTTCCGCAATAAAATTTATAGGCAGCAGCCAGGGTTCGTTGTTCCATTTTATGAAAGATAACCTGTACGTCTATGATATTTTTCTTCTTAATATCAAAATCAATATTTACGCGTAAAAATTCTTCTACTAATAGCGGGAGATCAAATTTTATCAGATTATATCCTGCGATATCACAACCTTCAAACTCATACGCCAATGTTTTGGCTAATTGTCCAAAGAGTGGTTTATCCTTAACATCTTCATCGGTTATTCCATGGATCTCGGTTGATTTAGCCGGAATAGCTATGCCGGGATTGATACGCCAGGTTTTTATCTGTTTGTTATCATCGGGCAGCCACTTTAGTATTGAAATCTCAATAATCCGGTCGGTAGCTACATCTACACCGGTTGTCTCAAGATCAAAAAAAATTAACGGTCGCGTTAAAGGTAGATTCATGATTTTAAAAAAAAAGGCCGCATCCGGCGGCCTTTGTTATAAGTTTAAATAATTAGGCATTAATCATCATTGGCATCAGAAGCATAAGTATTTCTTCGTTTTCATCTTCTTTCTCAACCGGTTTGATAAGACCTGCGCGTGATGGATCGGAAAGTTCGATCAGTACTTCGACGGATGAAAGATTTGATGCAAGCTCAACAAGAAAAGTTGATTTAAAGCCAATTTCCATGGCATCTCCTTCGTATTTGCAATTAATTACTTCCTGTCCGCTGATGCTGAAATCAATATCCTGTGCTGATACGGATATCTGATTCCCGGATAATTGAAGCTTCACCAGATTACTGGCCTGATTGGCGCAAACAGACACACGGCGCAATACATTATGGAACTCAAGCCGGTCAACAATAACCTTGTTAGGATTATTCGTTGGGATTACTGAATTATAATTAGGGAATTGTCCTTCAACAAGGCGGCATACCATAGTATATCCGGCCAGCGTGAACATTGCATTTTTATCATCGAAGGTAAGAGTAACATCACCTTTTTCTTTGGGCAGTATATTTTTAAGCAGATTGGCCGGCTTTTTCGGAAGAACAAACGCTGATGCTTTTGACGCTTTTATATCTGTGCGCTGGTATTTAACAAGCTTTTGGGCATCCGAAGCAACAAATGTCAGATTATCTTTATTTAATTCAAATAAAATACCATTCATTATGGGACGCAACTCATCATCCGATGTGGCAAAAATAGTTTTCGAAATACCCTTGTTTAATGCTTCGCTGCTGAGTTTAAGTACATTTTTGCCGGCATCCTTTACTGTGGGAAGGACAGGATATTCATTTATCCCTCCTTGTCCGCTCAGCTTATACTGCCCTTTTTCGCTGTGAATAATTATACCCAGTGTTTTCAGGTTTATATCAAAGGTTAGTGGTTGTTCCGGAAATTCTTTCAATATATCGGTAAGTAATCGCGCAGGAATGGCAATGGCTCCGGAATCTTTGGCATTTTCAATAGTTATTTGGGTGACCAGAGTGGTTTCCAGGTCCGAAGCGGTAATCTCTAAACGCTTATCTTCAAGATTAAATAAAAAATTATCGAGTATCGGTAACGTGTTTTTCGGACTAATTACTTTACTGATTGATTGCAGATGACCTAACAGTTCAGTGCTTGATATAACGAATTTCATGGCATTGTAAATTAATTGTTTAACAATCAAAGGATTAATATACTCACTGCATACAAGCAGTATCGTCAAAGATAATTTATTTATTCAGAAAACAAAAGTATAGATGGCTATTTTAAAAACATTGTTTATAACTTATCTGCAATATGTAATTATCATTAAATAAGAAACTTAAAATATTAAAACCAACTCACATAATTGTCGATAAGTGCAAGAATTGTGCCCAGTAATATAATTATACAAATAAACAGAACATTGAACAAGCATATCATTAACAGATTAACAGATACGGTTTTTTTAATGCTGATCTTCTTACGTAAAAAATCAACCAGCCGGTAGGTCAGTACCTGGGACATAAAAAAAAGCATCAACAATCCAATAAAGCGTACCATGGGAAACCGAAAAATACCCTGCAGAAAATAAAATCCACTTTCGGTAGATTCGGCCAGAATAATACGACTGAAAAAGTTAAACGTCAGAAATATCTCAATGGTAATAAATCCAATGAATAGCGCTGTATTAACGCGTTCCTGCAGTATTTTGACCGAAAGATCGGTTTCGGCAATCAATTTTTCAATTTGGGTCTTTAACCCCGGAATACTTTCCCGCTCTTTGTTTTCTTCTAAAAACCGCGTTAGTTGTGTACGTGTATCCAGTAGGTCAATCAATTGTTTCGACTGGCTGTAATGGCTCCTGCGGTTGTTCAGGTAAATAATAATTGGCATCAGCACAGCAATCAGTGAACTGATAGCCGGGATAAACTCATCTATTTCAGGTGTCGGATTCATGATGCAGTTTTTTCAAAAATACATATTTTCTTATATATGTTCCTGTCCTGTATCATTAGTATTATACAGATTTGGAACTATAATAGTCCAATTTTTACTTTGTTTAATTCAGCTAAAAATAATTATCCATGGGCAAAACCAAAGCAGACCTAATCTGTTTTTTCTATTTATTCCGGTTATTTGGGGGTCTAAGACATACCCCAGCTCTGTTGCGGAATATGTTTCATGATATTACGTTGGAGTTTCATTCGCGTGATTGCTATATTTTTGAATAGCACTGACAACCGATCGGGGTGGCGCACATGGCTTGAAATTTTCTGACCGGACAAATGCCAATAGTGTTTCTCCTTCATTGACCAAAGAGTTACTGCTGTTATACGTTCTATACGTAATATTTAATTTAACTCCGTTCAGATCTGCTATCGTGGTTTTTATTGTTAATACCTCATCATACTTCACTGTATGGATAAATTTAAAATTCATGCTGATCACAGGAAGTAAAAACCCCTGGTTTTCTAATTCTTTGTAAGGTATTCCAATATGACGGAATAGTTCCCAACGGGCCGATTCGTAGTATTTTGGATATTTGGAGTGATGTACTGTTCCCATTTTATCAGTCTCTGAATAGCCAATCCGGAATTTGTAGGAATATTCAATCATATTGCTGTTTATTTATTTTTTTCACAAGGACATGGAACAGACCTGTGCTTCCCGGATTTCCGCGTTGCGAGACATCCGTTGGTTAATTGAATTAAAAAAACGAATATCCAGCAAGAGATAAGAATTATTTTTACCCTTCGGTTTTTCAGGTATTGTATTGGCCTATAACCGGAATAATCTTCCATACAATTGCATTATTTTTACATAACGATACACATATACCACAGCCATTACATATTTCAGGGTTGATAAAACATATTGAGTAATGACATTCGGTTTCCATGCTTATACAGTATTTGACGCATTTAGCGCAACCTGTATTCGGTAAAAAAAGTATTGCCTGTTGCGGACAGGAGCGGACGCATTCGCCACATAGCTTACATAAAGAGCAATCAATTATTGGAGTTCTGTTCATCTTTAATAGATCTGGCTCTTTATAATATTTAATGACCGTGTCCGTGATGTTCCTGATGCTCTGAACAACTGATGCCGCTGTCTTTGATCTGGTTGTCGAGATATTGCCGGACAAGGGTTTCGGGTTGCCCGGTACAGCCGCGAATAACACTGATGCCATTCCGGTTTAATACATCAATTGCACCGGCGCCAATACCACCGGCCAGCATTATTGTTACGCCCAGAGCAGATAATTCCGAGGCGATATTTGATTTACACCCACAACCGGATGTTGCTTCAATCATTTTAATTTCTTTGATTTTTTTCTGTTCATCAATGGTGAATACACTGTAATAGGCACAGTGCCCGAAGTGTTCGTCCACCTGATTATCATGAGTAACCGGTACTGCAATTTTCATAATTTATCCTCCTTATTTATTGTGATATTAGATAATTTAGTTAAATGAGTTTTAATTTTATTCAATAGTTGTTTGTACGAATCTGTTATTATTTTGTTTTGGGTATAGTGATTGATACTTCCTTCTTTCGTATGTTCAATCATCTGTACCAATGGTATTTGTGCCAATAGCTCGGTATTAAATTTTGCTGCCAGGGTTTTGCCTCCATCTTTACCAAAGAGGTAGTATTTTTCATCAGGATGCTCCGACGGGGTGAACCATGCCATATTTTCAATAATTCCCCAAACAGGAATTTTCAGATCTTTGTTATTAAACATTGATATTGCTTTTTGTACATCAGAAAGTGCCAGTATTTGCGGAGTGGTGACAATAATAATCCCGTTTACATCAATCTGCTGGCAGAGGGTAAGAGGAATATCGCCGGTTCCAGGCGGCAAATCAACCACCATTATATCAATATCGCCCCATAATGTTTCATTGAAGAGCTGAAGTAATGTGCTTGATGCCATAGGGCCTCTCCAGATCAGGGGCTGTTCAGCATCAACCAGAAAGCCGATAGACATCAACTTGATACCAAATTTTTCAATTGGCAAAAGTACTTTTTCACTGGTTTGATCAACTATGCAGCGCTGGCCCTCAACTTCGAAGAGAGTAGGGATAGAGGGCCCGAATAAATCGGCATCTACCAATGCTGTTTTTATTCCGCTGTGAGCGAATGCTAGTGCGAGATTTGTCGCTACGGTTGATTTGCCAACACCGCCTTTTCCCGAAGCGATGGCTATAATGTGTTTAACCGTTGGCAGTGTTACCTTTTCTATTTTATGCATCTTATTTTTTTATAATTGCTTTATCAATATCCTCTTTACTGATTTTTTTTGTACAGAAAAACCAGTCGTAGCACTTTATGTCTTTAGCCCCTTCCATACGCTCCTTAGCTACTCCGCATGAACCGGCAGGAGGCACAATTACTTCATCCCCGGGCCGCCAGTCGGCCGGTGTGGCAATCTGGAACTTATCTGCTGTTTGCATCGCTATCAGCGCCCGGTATAATTCGTCGAAATTACGGCCTAAGCTTAACGGGTAATATAAAATTGCACGAATAATTCCCTGCGGGTCAACATAAAACACAGCCCGCACAGCTTTTGTGTTGCTTTCACCCGGCTGGATCATGCCGTATTTTTTTGCTACATCCATAGTAATATCTTCAATAAGCGGAAAAGTGACTTCAATATTTTTCATTCCTTTGAATTCAATTTTTTCTTTGATGGTTCGCAGCCAGGCGATATGACTGTATAGTCCGTCAACAGATAATCCAAGCAGTTTACAATTGGCCTGATTAAATTGTTTTTCGAGATGTGCGAACGTCATAAATTCGGATGTGCAGACAGGAGTAAAGTCGGCAGGGTGACTGAAGAGAATAACCCAATTCCCTGTATAATCGTCGGGGAAGTTTACCGGACCCTGCGTTGTTACTGCTTTAAATGATGGTGCTTTATCCCCGATACGAGGCATGGCGATAATTTCCTGGTTTTCCATAATCGTTTGTTTATTGGTTTAGTGATTTGATTTTAACTAATTCATCCGGCCCAAATGTTGAGCAGCCCTCGCATTTATAGTGGTGTTCAATATTCTCAAACAGGCGATAGCATTTTTTGCATTTGTACCAGGTTTTGTCAAATTTAACATTCCCACCCCCTATATGTATTTGTATCCCCTCGACAAATGCTTTGGCAATTTTATTAAGGGCCGAATGGTAAATTCGCGTAAAGGTAGGCCTTGAAATATTCATCTGCATTGCCGCTGTCTCCTGGTCTGATTTATCATAATCTATGAGCTTGATGCTCTCGTATTCATCGTACGTCAGGTCAACATGTTGGCGTGACTCATTTGCAATTCCAAATGGCTTATAACCAATCATTTTAGGAGGAGAACATAATCTTCGGTTACGGGTAGGTCGTGCCATTATCAGAAACAAATTTCTGCAAATATAATGAACGTGCGTTCATAAACCTAATGTTTTAACCCGGATTTTTCAGTAAGGAACAAAAGTCAACATTAACATGGTGATTAGAATATAGTTATGTAGTTTTGTACAAACACTAAAATATTCCTGTTATGGATTATGAATATAGTGGAAAAAACGCTCAAATTGACCACCCTCTCGCCGGAGCAAATTGACCACCCCTTCGCCGGACATTTTTGACCACCCTCGCCGGAGGAAACTGACCACCCTTCCGCCGGTATTTTTTGACC
>Ga0101944_10002328_pt1 | contig 31311 bp, 17 predicted proteins | sample DewCreD2012metaG_FD_75245 | JGI IMG/M metagenome (GOLD analysis project Ga0101944, IMG submission 75245) | Hot spring sediment bacterial and archeal communities from British Columbia, Canada, to study Microbial Dark Matter (Phase II) - Dewar... ... | reverse complement strand
TAATTACATCCTGGATACAACATCAAATGGAAGAATAAAAGAACAACGGCTTGGGGATATTATTTATAGAACTAAGCAGGAGAGGAGCGGTGATAATGATCGTAAGTTCTTCCTTTTGGGTGATCCGGCACTCCGACTCGCCATTCCGAGAATGCCTGTGGCAGTTGACAGCGTGAATCAACTTTCAGCCAATCAGATTGTAAGTCTGCGTGCACTATCTCACGCTAAAGTAAAAGCATCGGTAAGGGATACTTTAACTTATTCGCAAATGGATTTTGCAGGCCGTGCTCAGTTCGTTGTTTTTGATGCGAATAAAAAAGTAACCATAACTGAACCCGAAAGAAATGAAAGCTTGACTTTTACAAAATCCGGAAGCGTTCTCTTCAGGGGAGAAGCAACCGTTAATTTTGGTTCAATGTCAACTGAGTTTATTGTACCAAAAGATATTTCTTATGAAAACGAACGAGGGAGAATAACAATTTACTGCTGGAATCAGGAAGTCGATGGAGCAGGTTATACCACTCAAATAGAAATTGGAGGAATTGACACAAATGCAATATCTGACACAAAGGGACCGGATATAAAAATATTCTTTAATAGCAGGAGTTATCGGCCGGGTGATGTTGTAAAAGATCCCCCTTTATTAATTGTTGACCTTTCAGATTCGAGTGGAATAAACACATCGGGCGCAAGTATCGGGCATAGATTGGAAGCCTGGCTTGATGATCTATCGGAAAGTATTGATCTGACCGATTATTATAAAAGCAATCTCAATACATATAAAGAGGGCTCTATCGAATATCCACTCGGTTCTCTATCCGCAGGTACACATAAAATACGCGTCAGAGTTTGGGACACCTACAATAATTATTCGGTTAGTGAGGCTGTATTTGATGTGGAGACAGGCACAGGGTTGAAGTTATATAACGTTTTCAATTATCCTAATCCATTTCGGAATATGACTTATTTCACATTTGAACATAATCAGGTAGTTCCACTCGATGTAGAGGTTAAGATTTATACCGTGGCAGGGCGATGTATTCAATCATTAAAAAGTTCGGGAATAGTTGAAAGACCCGTTAAAATTTTATGGGATGGCCTTGATAGGGATGGGGACCCATTGGCAAATGGGGTATATTTATATAAAATTATTGCAAAAACCCCGGATGGACGATTATCAAATGAGTCACTTGGGAAATTGTCTGTACTGAGATAAAATTTTGGAAAAAGTCGGAAATGTATTAGTTGCTTATAAATGATAAAGATGGTAAATTTAAAAATACAAGGGTGTGAAAATCAATCAAGTTTCATCAATAAATATAAAATTTAAAAAAGGATAGTTCATATGAAATCAATCCGGACGGGAAAAACCGTTATTTTCGCTCTAATTCTGCTGTCACTTATGCAATTTGGGGCTTTGAATAAACTTAATGCACAAGGGGAATCTGCAGTACCATTTTTACTGATTGCACCTAATGCTCGTGCAGATGGCATGGGTGAAGCAGGAGCAGCATTGTCTGATGATGGGTCGGCTGCTTATTGGAATCCTGGAGGCCTGGCATTTGAAAAAGGGCAGGAGGTCAGTATTACTCACTCAAACTGGTTACCTCAATTCCAGCTTTCAGATCTTTTCTATGAATATTTCGCATACCGGAATCACATTGAAGCAATAAGGGGTACAATTTCTGCAAGCGTCATATATCTGAATCTCGGTGAATTTAATCGAAGAGATGAGTTTAATAACGACCTTGGTAATTTTAAAGCGTTTGAGTTTGCAATTACCGGTGGGTACGCCACAAAAATTACTAATGACCTTGGTATCGGAATCAACCTCCGCTATATTCATAGTTCACTGGATCCAAGTGAATCTCAGGATCAACCTGGTCGTAAAGGAGTTGCATCCACAGTTAGTTTTGATATTGGTACACTCTGGCATCCTTCCCGACTTGTATTACCCGGACTCGGTGATATAGAGGATAGGTTCAGTATCGGTATGAACCTTTCTAACCTTGGACCAAAATTAACATATATCCAGGCAGCACAGGCGGATCCTCTTCCAACGAATCTGCGACTCGGATTGGCCATCAGACCGCTCAAAACAGATTATAACAATATCACGTGGGTCATAGACTTCAGCCGACTCCTTGTTCGCCGTTATCCGCAAATAGTGGATTCATCTCAGACACCACCGGTCATTGTTCGTGAATCGTATGTTGACAATCTCCCAAAATCTCTTTTTACTGCTTGGGAATCTGGCGGACTTAAAAAAGTAACAATCGGTACGGGATTAGAATACTGGTACGGAAAGCCCAAACTTTTCGCCATCCGATGGGGGTATTTCTATGAACATCCTCAATATGGAAATAGAAAATTCATGACATTTGGCGCCGGTATCAGATGGGATATTTTCGGTTTTGATTTCAGCTATCTTTCAGCAATAGAAGAGAATCATCCTCTTAGTGAAACCCTTCGATTCACACTTCTTATAAGATGGGGTGGTGAAGAGGAAGAGGTCCAATAAATTCATTAATAATCTCATTCTTTATGACGCGGTTATCTCCAAAAAGATCGATGACCGCGTCGTTCATATATTCAGCCCTTGTCAATCAAGATTTGATTAATAAAAAATGATAAAACATCTTATTTTACTTTTATTTTTTGGGAGCACACTGTTCAGCCAGAATTTAAACAGCATTATATTTAATCATCCATTAAAACACCGGCATCATGAAAAAAACATTGGACATCAAATTAGTAAAGCCCCGATAACACAATTGAATGTTTTAGCGGTCATGGCCGAATTCGCAGAGGATAATGATGATCGAACCTCAGGTAATGGTAAGTTTGATTTGTCTACACCGTCGAAACTTTATTTAGATGCTCCTCCTCATACAAAGGAATATTTTCGCCATCATCTTGATTTTGTATACGATTATTTCTTTAAAGTTTCTAATGGCATTTTAACAATAAATACAACTTTGCTTGATAGTGTGATTCAACTTGATCAACCGATGAAATTCTACAGTCCATCCAAGACCAGTGAAAAAAATACCGAACTTGGCTACCTTATGCGGGATGTCTGGAATAAGGTGGATTCACTTTCAAAAATATGGGACCTGGTAATTCCCTACAAAGAATACGATGCTTTCATAATATTTCATGCTGGAGTCGGGCGTGATATCGATTTAGTAAGTATTTATGGTTATGATCCGACTCCATTCGACATTCCGTCAATTTATATTGGTATCCCTGCCCTGAAAATTATGTTTGATGATTCTGAATTTCCAGGAATCGTGATTAATAACGGAATGGATACAATTAAAAATTCACTCATCATTCCCGAAACTGAAACACGCGACGAAGTCCCATTTCCTCTCGGAATCAATGGGTTACTGGCAGCAAATATGGGAAGCCATCTTGGCCTTCCTGACCTTTTCGATACAAGGACGGGTAGATCTGGGATTGGTAGATTTGGACTTATGGATGGACAGGCAATATTCAGCTGGAATGGTGCATTCCCACCTGAACCTTCAGCATGGGAAAAATATTTCCTAGGATGGATTGAACCGATAACAGTTAAATCAACAGATAGTATTTATAATTTTCCTGCTGTCAGTCTTACAGGTAGTGCGGATACCGTCATCCGTGTTCTTCATAGCGGAGAAGAATATTACTTGATTGAAAACCGGAACCGTGATGCAAACAGAGATGGAGTAACAGTTCGTATGGCGGTAGGTTCTGAAATAATAACAAAATTCTGGACACGCGATACTGCTGGTTTTACACAGGATAACCAGGATTCACTTGTTGGTGTTGTAATTTCAGTAGATGAATATGATTGGAGCCTTCCGGGTGGTTACGATCAGCGAAAAGGGACCCTCTACGATGGTGGTATACTTATCTGGCATGTTGATGAAAGAATAATAAATCAAAATATCGCAACAAACCGTGTAAATGCTGATGAAAAAAGAAGAGGGGTGGATCTCGAAGAGGCTGATGGATCCCAGGATATAGGGCAATCATATAATTTCCTTCATCCAGGATCAGGAAGCGAAAATGGAACAATTTTCGATTATTGGTACCGTGGAAATGATGCACCACTCAGACGTTATGATACAACAGGTTTTACACCTATCTCGTATCCAAATAGTCTATCGAACGATCTCGCAAATAGTCATATTTACATAAGTAGTTTCTCAAATCGCGCGCCTATAATAACAGCCCGAATTCAGTTAGGTGATAATGTTGTGGGGTTGATGGAAGGTTTTCCGAAATATGTAGGTCATAAATTTGCACGGAATTCTCTTGTTTGCTTAAATGAACCAGGCATAATTCTGGCGTGTACCGAAAGTCAAGTGAATGATACAGGTATGCTGGAAAAGCAAAAGATATTTGGTTGGGATTATTCTGGAAATCCGATTTTAAGCGGGGGAGATCCTTCCGGTTTAATATACGAATCACAATTTGCTGCAAATATATTCAGAGGAAAACTCGCTTCAAATAAATTTAATAATGATGATATCCCCGATATTACAATCGGCGGTGAATTCGTTGATCCTAACTCTGAACCTGCAAATCCTGTGATATTAAGAAGTGTGAAGGGCTGGAGTCTGAAAGATGATGATAATAATCAATCCATTGATGAACTTTTTTCATTTATTGTTAGTGAAAAAATAACAACATCCCCTGTTGTTTCAGATTCATTCATTGTTTACGGCGCCTCGAATGGAACTCTTTACTTTTTTACTCCCGGAGGTGAACTGGTAGATTCGATAAAAGTAGAAGTTGGAGACACTTCGTCAGTTATAGCTATAAGTTTATTTGAAAATCCGTCAGAATTTCTCGTCGCCTCTGAAAATGGTACTATTGCTCTGATAAATCGAACAGGTCCTTCGGTTTTCGATAAAAAAACCACGCAGATTAGCGGAAGCAAAATAAAAAGTCTGGCAGCCGGATATGGTTCTTCAAAAACAGGAAAAATAATTGCAATCGTTACTGAAGGGAAAGTTCTTTACTGCTTCGATGATGATTTGAATCAGATCGCAGGATTTCCGGTTTTTCTTTATGGAGAATCGGTAAGTGATCCGGTCATAGCGGATATTGACGGAGATGGTTCAAGAGATATTGTTGTTTTTTGTGGAAATAATATTTTTGCAGTTAATATATCCGGTGCGATGGTCGATAACTTTCCAATTTCAATTTTAGACAATACCACATTTAATTCATCACCTGTTGTAGCGGACATTGATGCTGATGGAAAAGAGGATGTTATTGCAGTCACAGCAAAAGGTCTCGTTTATGCTTTCGATCGGAATGGTCGTGTAATAAACGGATTTCCCCTGACAACAGGAGTAAATGAAGGTTTTACACCCGTAGTTTTTTACAAAGCCGATGAAATTAATTCTTCAGATATTTGTTTAGTGGTTGCTTCTAATGATGGCTATATATATGGCTGGAAGGTCGGGAATTTGAGTTTGATTTCGGGAATTCAACCAATTATCTCATGGCCGCAATATCTGCATGATGAACGTAATGCGAATATTATTAATGCTCCGATAGACCTAAAATATCGGACCGATGAATTTTTCCCATCCTCACTTGCTTATAACTGGCCGAATCCCGTAACGATTGACCAGGGATTTGTGACCTATATACGATACTATGTTCGTGAGTCTGCGCGGGTAACAATAAAAATATTTGATTCATCGGGAGATTTGATCACACAATTCCCCGGTCCGGGAATTGGCGGTATTGAAAATGAGATCGCCTGGAATGCTGCAAACATCAACAGCGGTATTTATTTTGCTCATGTTGAAGCCGCCGGAACAAATGGAGCGAACGGTTCAGCAATAATAAAAATTGCAGTTATAAAGTGAGAGAAAAGTGCGTGTTTTATTTCTTTTCTTTTTAATAATTTCATTTTCCTGTCGTGAAATTGAACCGTACGATAATCCTGAAAATATTCAGGGATACAGATTAGAGGGGGTATTAACAACCGTGAACGGAATTCGAATCAGTGGAGCGTTGGTCGAGTTGTATTATTACTACAATTATTATAGTGATAAACCAATAGATACCGTGCGGGCCATTGTGACAGATCCTTCACAATTAGTTGATGTATCTGTATATACAATAGACAATCAGTATCTCAGGACAATATATAACGGTCCTGCTGGTATGACAGGCCCTCTTCCGCATTATGCTTGGGACGGAAAGGATTATCTTGGTAATTCGGTACCAAGTGGTAAGTATTTAATTAGAATATCAATTGATTCAAGAATAATTAAATTTTCAACAGCAATTATTGATGGACACGTTACTGCTGTTACTGATCAGATGGGGCGATTTGTAATTCCGAATAAAAATTTACCGGTGGGTGAATTATTCGATGCTTATTCATTGAGCGGGAATTTTTTTGCATCGTATCAAGTTCGAGATTATATAGCGCTCGTATTTATTGTCGGAGACAGACGTTCTCAGTTCCAGTCTCTAACTCTTAATAAAGATGTAATAACAAAAGGAGCATTTAAATTTTGACGTATAATTTTCGGCAATTAATATTTTTAATTATCATCACACCATTATTCCTCACCTTTATTTCAGCGCAGGAAGAACATTTCCATCCTGAACTGGAATGGAAAACCATACATACTGAACATTTTTATGTTCATTATCATGTAGAAGCGGAACGTACTGCAAAGATCGTTGCAAAAGTAGCCGAAGATATATATGAACCTGTAACGTCGTTATATAATCACAAACCAAAAGGTAAAGTTAATTTTATCATCAAGGATTACGATGATTTTTCAAATGGGGCGACTTACTTTTTCGATAATAAAATTGAAATTTGGGCTTCTGCACTCGATTTTGATCTCCGGGGAACACATAACTGGCTCAGAAATGTGGTAACCCATGAATTTACTCACCTTGTTCAAATACAGGCATCATTGAAGTTCGGAAGAAGAATTCCGGCATTTTATTTCCAGTGGCTCCAGTATGAATCTGAAAGACGTACAGATGTCCTTTATGGTTATCCGAATGGTATTGTGTCATATCCGATTTCGGGATTTATTGTACCGATGTGGTTCGCAGAGGGGGTCGCCCAGTATAATCGAAAAGAGTTTAAGTATGAATCGTGGGATTCGCATAGAGATATGATACTCCGCATGTACATACTCGATTCCTGCATGATGAGCTGGAAGGAAATGGCTGTTTTTGGTAAAACCAGCCTGGGAAACGAGTCTGTTTATAACGCTGGTTATGCACTTGTCCGTTACATCGCTGCAATTTACGGTGAAGACAGGTTAAGAGATATTGCCAGGAATTTATCTTCTATCACAACCTGTACCATCGACCGCGCTATCGAAAATGTGCTGGGAAAATCAGGTGAAGAACTTTATGAAGAATGGATAAATTATTTAACCGAAAATTATTTCAGAAGTACATCTTCAATTAGAGATAACTTGATTGAAGGCAAGATCATAGCAGATGTCGGGTTTGGAAATCTTTATCCATCATTTTCTCCCAATGGAGAAAAAATAGCGTATGTAAGCAATAAAAATGGTGATTACTTTTCACCTTCAGCGATATATTTATATGATGTTGCAACCGGTAAGGAAAGTCGATTGTTAACTGGTGTGAGATCAAGATTTTCATGGTCACCTGATGGAAAAAAAATTTATTACTCAAAATTAAGCCGGAAGAATCCACACTGGTCAAATTATTCCGATATCTGGTTTTATGATATAGATAAGGATGAGGAAAAAAGAATAACATCAGGTCTTCGCGCCTACAACCCCTCGGTTTCTCCTGACGGGAAATCAATTGTATTTGTCCGTGGTGTTGACGGAACGGTAAATCTTTTCAAGATAGGTATTGATGGTGAAGGTCTCAAGCAATTGACTTTTTTCACAGATGGTGAGCAGATCTATAATCCATCATGGTCGCCCGATGGCTCAACTATTATTTTTGATTATTCGGTTAAAGATGGGAGAGATATTGCCATCATTCCTTCCGAAGGAGGAGATATTACCTTTTTGATAAATTCGGACTTTGACGAACGTAACGGCGTATATTCTCCCGACGGTAAATTTATTATTTATTCCGTAAATGAAAATGGTATTTTCAATATAAATGAATACAATTTATTGACAAAAGAAACTCGTCCTCTGACAAATCTGCTGGGTGGAGCATTTATGCCGACCATCAGTATTAAAAACCAGATTGCCTATGCCGCATATACATCAAGAGGTTACAAGATTGCGTTGCTGGATAAGACAGAAAAAAAATTTGTAATCAATGAATATAAATTCCCCGCAGATTTTGAAAATTTATTGTCAAACGCAAAAAGTCAATCTTTAGACTTCGATTGGACATCCTTAAGAAATTATGATGACAGCGAAACTCCCGAATATAAGGTAACGGGATATAAAAATGTCGCAACCGATATAAGTTTAATTCCACTTATACGTATTGATAACTACAATCCCAGAGATAAAGGGATTGATAAAATAAAGTTGGGTTTATATGCATACACATATGATATGCTTGATCGATACGGAATATTTGCAGGTGTATCATTCAATAAGCAGTTAGAGAGAGATATTTTTGCAAGTTTTGATTATAGAGGTAAAATACCTGGACTTTTCCAGCTGGGTCTTGAACCTACGGCAACTATTGAGGCTTACAATATAACCAGAAAAACGAACGCATATCTTACATTGCCTCTGGATACCTTGGGCGTAGATGTTACCTACAATTTGCTCGAGTTTGATTTTGTTTTTAAACATAAGGTTTTCGTTGAACAACTCGATCTCGAACTCAGATATGCACATAGTCGATATACGGCAATAATAGGGTCATTTACACTTCCAGAAGATGCGTTACTCGTGCCATCGTTCAGCGAATTGTATCTTATAGGGAATAATATCTCAACAACATTCAGGTTTAATGCTATAAAACCATCCCGAACAATGGAGATTAATCCTGTGGAGACAAAAATCCGGTTAAAGTATGAATATGAATTCAATAAATTCAATCCAACAGGTGAGTATGATTATAAAAATGGTGTTCTGGTTGCGAAATATAAAAATTTAAAATTCCACAGAATGGATTTACAATGGCGGCAAAGTATGAATCTGCCTGGATGGAAACATACACTGAGTACAACTGCTCGTGGAGGTACGATCTTTGGTTCCCCTGTGGATAATTTTTTTAATTATTATATAGGCGGACTTGTAGGTATGCGGGGGTATTCCTTTTATTCGCTTGGTGGTAACGAGTTTGCAATGGCAAATCTGACCTATCGGTTCCCGGTTCTGGAGGATATAAATCTGGGTTTATTTCATATTATATTTGATCATATTTACGGAGCTGTTTATGGTGATGTCGGGACAGCATGGACAGGCGGTTCAATCGCAAATCAGAAATTTAGACGTGATGCGGGAATTGAACTACGCCTGGAGGCGACCTCTTATTATGCTTTCCCAACCAGAATATTTGCAAGTATGACTTATGGATTTGATAAATTTGATTATTTTATGGATAACACTAAAGGTAAGGTGACATACGGCAAAGATTGGAATTTCCATTTTGGTGTAATGTTTGGTTTCGATTTTGATTAACATTTCGGGAACTGTTATATGAAAAAATATTTTATTACCCTTCTTCTGATTTTTTCGGTTGCAAACAATTATGCGGGTGATCAATCTGGATTATACCTCACCGGCAACCGAACAATCGATTTTTTTGGTACATCTAAATTATATGAATCTCATAATACCCCGACATTATTAAAGTTGTACCAGACTGGTTCAGAAAAACAACTCAGGGAGAAGTCGCCCTTACTCGCAGGCTTGTTCTCTGCAGTAATCCCGGGTGCAGGTGAATTTTATTCAGAGAGTTATATCAAAGCAGGAGTTTTTTTCGGAGTCGAGGTGCTTGCACTGGTCGTTAATTTAAACTATCAACGAAAAGGAGACAGACAAACAGAATTTTTTAAAGCCTACGCCAATGAACATTATAGTCCGGTCCGATATGCTCAATGGTTATATAAATATGTTGACCAGATCAATCCTGCAATTGATAAATCAGAATACAATCTTTTTATCGGTGTGCCTGATCCGAATTGTGGACCTCCGTTTCCATGCCTGAACTGGAAGGAATTAAACCGTATGGAATATGCGGTCGGAGGTGGATTTACACACAGACTTCCGCTTTACGGCGAGCAGCAGTATTATGAACTGATTGGCAAGTACAAGCAATTCAGCAAAGGATGGGATGATGAACCCGACGAGTTAGATCATAAAACACCTGAGGAACGCTATTATTATTATGCAAGAGAGTTTAACCTTGCTGATAAATATTACAATATTGCAAGTTCATTTGTCGCAGTAATTGTGGCAAATCATATATTGAGCGCGCTGGATGCAGCATGGTCGGCAACACGTTATAATAACAGATTGCATGCGGAAGTAAATTTTCAAATGCAGCCGTCCTACATTGGATATGTTCCTTCTGCTCAGGCAAAACTTGTCTATTCATTTTGATATGCAAAAACAGTTATTTCGGAACTCTCCACAAAACATATATTCCTGAAAGCAGAAAAATAATATTTGCAAACCAGGCAGTTAAAAGTGGATTCAAATCACCATTATATCCAAATGCCTGACTCACATGCAGAAATATCATGTAAAGAAAGGATATGCCTATCGCTAGTCCAAATTCCATACCGAGGCCGCTTCTCCGTTTTACAGAAGAAAATGGAACTCCGAATAGAACTACGATAATGCTTGCAAAAGGGAATGCAATTTTTCCATAGTAATCTACCTGCCAGCGGGATACATCATTTCCCGTACGTTTTTGGTTCCTGATAAATTCCCCCAGATCAGTATAATTCATCTCTTCCGGTTTCTCTTGCTTTTTCCGAATATCGTCAGGTGAAAAATTTAATGCTCCGATTGAATGTGTCATAAAAGGTCTTGTGAGTTCTCCTGAAGGTGTAAAAAGTCTTTCTGTCCCGTAATACAATTCCCACGTTGATGTTTTGGGGATCCACCTCATTTCGCGTGCATCGTAGCGGGCGACGATAATAGTGGGATCGTTTGGATCAAAATCCTGTATGCTCACCTGATTTGCAACGTTACGTGTATCATCAAACATGCCTATTGAAAGTATTCTTGTCTTTGTGTCCTGAATGAAGATATTATTTTTTGAAATAAATTGAATGTCTTTCTGAAAATATTGTCGTGCAATTTGTAACTTCTTTTTGTTTGCATAAGGTACTACCCACCCGTTGAAGTAAACCGAGATTGCACTTACGAAAAATGCGAAGATTAAGATTGGCGCCATAAAGCGGTAAAGACTGAGCCCGCTCGATTTTAGCGCGGTCAGTTCGTTGAATGTTGAAAGACGGCCTGTCGTAAAAAGCGATGAGAGGAGCATCGCTACAGGCGTCATAAGTTTAATTATCTCTGGTGAGAAATAAAAATAATAGGTCGCAATCATAAATATTGATGCATGGCGGTCAAGAAAATTATCAAGATTGTCCATCATGTTGATTGCTATAAATAAAATGGTAATCGCTGCTAATGAAAAAATAGTTGTGTTAACAAACTGTTTCAGTATGTAAGTATCAATTTTATTCATGTACGTTCATATTGCGTTGGTTCCTGCGGTCCAAGCGGTCTGAATGAGCGGGGTATGAACCGTTTATAAGCAGACCAGTTTATAGCGGGTGTTTCTCTTCCTATTCTGATTGAGAGATATATCCCGAGAATTAATAATACGATATTCGCCATCCACATCCCAAGCCATGGACTCAGCAGACCCCTGTCTGCGAATTTTTCACCGGCAATGAGTGAAGCCCAGTAAAGTGTGAAAAATCCCAGACTTACCGTTGCTGCAACACCAAAAGTTCCACGCCTTGTTATTATTCCAATTGGCGCACCTACAAGAATGAAAACAATGCACGCCGCCGGGATTGAGTATTTCTTGTGAATCTCTACAAGAAATTCATTAATACGACGATTATTATAAGTTATGTAATCAATTTGATTGCTGATATTTATTAATGTGTTTCTTGCTTTATCATATGCAAGAAGTAATGACCTGGCACGAAGTGATTTATCGCTGGAAATATTTTGTGCTCGCGGGTCCATTATATATGAAGTTTGGGTTACAACTGTTTCCGTTATCTTGTTTTTGATCTGATTGTTTACATCTTTTAAACTATCAATAATTTTTTCCATTTCATATGCGCTTAATTCTCGATCACTTCTGTCAAAAGTTCCTAAACTTGATCGCTCAAAGTCGAAACCCTCTGCTTCCATTATTATACGATGACGCTCGAAATTCATCTTCTGATAAGTCTGCATTTCCCTGGTGTCAAGTTTGTGTATCGTTCCGTCATAAAGATCCATTATCAGTTTCCGGTAATCTGGTGTGAATGATACTCTTCCCTTATGAGCTGTGATTACTATATTGACAGTGGGATCGGTGTAATCATATATGGTTACTTTTTCAAGATCATTCGACTTTTCAAAAGTCTTCCGTGCGAGAATACTATAACCGGGTATATCCTGTGAAAATAATCCTGCCTGGATGGCAAGCGTAGGCTTCGTTCGTCTTATGTCAATCATAAGAACCTTAAATCGGTGGTTTGCCTCCGGAAGAACCTTATTATTGAATTGTATGAGAAGAAATGTTAGTAATATAGAAGCAATAAGAGGTGTTGCTATCATTCTATACAAACTCATACCGCTTGCTTTCATTGCAGTAATCTCATTTTGCGAGGCAAGTTTGCCAAATGCCATTAAGGTTGCTACCAGAACCGCCATGGGAACTGCTAATACAACCATCCATGATAAACTGAGTATAATTAATTCACTAACGACCCAGCCGCTTAATCCTTTTCCCACCAGCTGATTGATTGCACGCATCAGGAACTGGAGAAGGAAAATAAACATCAAAGAGAAGAATGCAAAAAGAAAAGGTCCTAAATGGGCTTTTAATATGTGAAAATTTAATTTCATTCTTAAAATTAATATAATTCCGTTTAACCTATTTTACAAATTATTTGTAAATTTAAACAATGTACCTTAAAATGTTGAAAAAATACTTATTTTTTATATTAAATTCTTAAGCAACACATTCCATAAAAATGATGAGATCGTGGAAATTACTTGATTTTCCCGTTATTTCAACAGGAAGTGCGAAAAATCAATTTTTTCTTGCAATTCATTTCCCTTTTTCCTACATTTTTAATGAGTTAAATTTACAATACTCAGCAGGTTAAATTAACTTTCTAAAAAGGAGTTAAAAATATAGGCTATTTGGTAACAGTTAAAATCAAAAAATAAGCGGTTGTTTTTAGGTAAACATAAATAATTAACAGAGAGAACTGTTACCATTGTGATTGGCAGTCGCACAAATCTATTTTGTATTTGTAATACCTTACCATCGTTTCAATTTAAGTGGCTGATACTACTACTCTTAGTTCTATGCTCCAAGCTTTATGCTTTTCCCCAAATACCTGATCAACCCCTGTTTCCGCAGGATACTTTATCCCAGCGAGATACGACCCGTTTTCCTCAATTCGGGTTCCCCGACCAGAATGATACAGCAAAAAATCCACCTTCATTAGAACAAAATCTTAAAGACAGAAAAAGAACCCGCTCCAGGGTTCAGTCGGATTCGCTGGGAAAGCATCGGGACACGACGAGCGTGGAAGATACTGTGGCGCACTGGACTGTTTATCATGACTCGACCGCACGTATAGCACAATTTGTTCATCATCGGGTGGATTATCCGATGGTGCAGTTGTTTCCAAAAGAAAATTACTCCCTCTACCTTGAACCATATAATCAAGTTTATAAAAGAGAGGTGAAACTCGATTCAACCGGTCAATTTGTAACCATCAGGGAAACGGTAAATGGTCTTGATGTTAAAATACCAATCACAATCACACTTGAAGAATATATTAAATCAAGATTTGAGTATGAAAGGTTTAATTACTGGCGGTCCACAGCTGGACAGTCGGATGCTAAAAAAACAAAGGATGATCTTGCTCAATTGATGGGATCCATTACGAACATTTCCATCCCTATACCAGCAAATCCTATAATGAATATTTTTGGGGGTGATAAGGTTGACCTTCGTATTTCTGGAGATGTTGATATCCGCGCGGCATTTCGAAACACAAAAACTGATCAGGCAATGCTTTCACGGTATGATCAAACAAGAAATGAACCAACTTTTAAACAGGATGTCCGAATAAATGTAAGCGGATTGATTGGGAAGAAACTTAATATTAATGCCGACTGGAATACACAAAGAATGTTTGAATATGAAAACCAGTTAAAAATAAAATACACAGGTTTTGATGATGAAGTGATTCAAAGTGTGGAAGCAGGAAATGTTTCTCTCCAGACACCTTCACTGGTGGGAGGCGGACAGGCACTTTTCGGTATTAAAACTAAAATGCAAATGGGTCCGTTGACTTTAACCACATTGCTGTCACAGAAGAAAGGGCAAACAAAAGAATTTACAATCTCAGGTGGTTCTCAAAGTTCCGAAATTACTATCTATCCATATGATTATTCAAAAAATCATTTCTTCCTGGATACGTTATACATGAAGTTCTTTAAAATATTAAAGAAAGATCAAATACCGCAATATACAGCTGATATGGAAATTAATCAGGTCGTCCAACTTGATGTGTATATAAGCGTGCCGGCAAGTCAGGCGGAACAGGAAGGAAGAGGAATTAAAGCAAGTGCTTACATAGATCTTCCTTCACACGCTGTGGGTGAAGATTATAGCGATGTTCAGATATCATCGCTTTCAAAACAAACCGATAGATATTTTGAAGGAACATTTGTAAGATTGGACCCACTGAAGGATTTTAAATATGATCAGTTTGGTGGTCACTTTACATTACTTACGAGTTATAATGATGATCAGGTAATCGCAGTGGAGTATGAAATAAAGGGCGCTGGGGGAAACACGAGGATATTCGGTGGAGCAGGTGTGGTGGATGATGACACGGTCCGACTTTTAAAACTTATTAAACCAAGAAATCTCTACAATAATCCTAATTACCACCCTGCCTGGGAACTTCTGATGAAAAATTTCTACTCTGTCCGTGCTTCAAATATAAAGAGAGGGAATTTTTCATTTGAAATCTGGAGGCAAACGCAGGGCGCGGAAATCGATGAAGTTGAAAATGAAAAGTTACTTCAGGTTTTTGGTCTTGATAGATTCGATAGCACTTCGGGTGAGCGAAAACCTGATAATAGTTTTGATTTCCTACCCGGTTTTACAATCGACGTTGACCGCGGAGAGGTAATTTTCCCCACACTCAGACCTTTTGATGAAGGTATAAGAGAATATTTTCTGGAAAAAAGGCAAATAGCAGTTGATGATAGTTTGATCTTTAATGATATTTATGATACTACCGCCTCTGCAGCCCAGCGAAATTCTCTAAAGAATAAATATTATTTCAAGGTTCGTGCCTCAGGTGCCCAGTCAAGCAGGTATCAACTTGGCTTTAACGTTGTCGAAGGAAGCGTTCAGGTTTTACTGAATGGTGCACCCTTAAGAGCAGGTGATGATTATACGGTTGATTATATGACGGGTGAGGTAATTTTGAAGAATCCACGCGCCCTCGATCCAGGTGCAAATGTTTCGGTCAAATATGAACAAAACGATCTATTCCAGATTGCAGCAAAAACATTAATCGGAGCACGTGGCGAAATTACCACGTTCCCCAATACCAATTTTGGTTTTACAATAATGAACTTAAATCAGGAAACATTAAGTGATAAAGTGAGGATCGGAGAAGAGCCGACCAATAACCTGATGATTGGTATTGATGCAAGTACTCAAACCGAAGCAAAATTTTTAACTGATGCACTCAATATTCTTCCTTTTATCCGGACACAAGAGATGTCCACTCTGAAATTTGGTGCTGAAGCCGCCTTTATGCTCCCCGATGCAAATACTAAAAAAAGCACGGTGGCAGGTGATAAAGGCGCAAGTATTGCATACATTGATGACTTCGAGGGTTCACGCAGAACAATTCCAATAAATATTCAGTATCCTGCATGGTCCCTTTCAAGCGCCCCTGTGTATCTGCCCCTCGGCTCGAACCTGGCAGATACATTAAAAAATTATAGAAGAGCACGCCTGACATGGTACAATATTCCGCAGGGTGCGACAGTTCAGGATATCTGGCCTAATCGAAGAACCCGCCCTGGAGATAATTTACTGAACCCGTTTATCCTTGAATATAATCCTAACCGCAGGGGTATTTATAACTTTTCTCCTAATCTTGATTCATCCCTGTTCAGAGAATCGATAGGCGGGAATACGGGTAGATATAACGACCCTGAAGAGCGGCGAAAAAACTGGAATGGAATTATGCGCGCGATCGGCTCAACTGCAGGAAGTATACTTGAACAGAATATTACCTACATCGAATTCTGGATGAAAGCCACAAGCGAAAATATTGATGACCTGAGACGTGGAAAATTGTACGTAAATCTTGGATATATCAGCGAAGATATTATCCCCAATAAACAACTCAATTCAGAAGATAATGTCAGAACACCATCAAATCCTGCCGGTATTATAAACGGTGTCTTAAATCCAGGAGAGGATCTCGGATTGGATATGCTCGGTAATCCTGAGGAAGTTCCAAAATATCAATCCTTTCTCAATTCTAACAACGGTGACCCTGATGTTGACCCCTCCGATCCTGCAGGTGATGATTATTTTTTCTGTATGCCGGGTAATACGTCATGCAATATGTACAGAATCAATGGTACAGAAAATAACGGTCTTGCTGAAGGAAATAATTATCCCAACACAGAAGATTTAAACGCAAATGGCAGTGTCGATCTTATAAATGAATATTTAGAATATGAACTTCCGCTCGATACAGTTTATTTTGATTCACTGGGGATACTTCGAAAAAATGAATACCACGTTGGAGGCGGATATAAAGGATGGTATCAATTTCGTATCCCATTGCTTGATGCGCAGAGGATTATCGGTACGTCAACACCACAATCAATTTTACAGAATGTTCAATATATCCGAATGTGGATATCAGGTTTTTCTGAACCCGTAACAATATGGTTTGCTGAAATAGACCTTCTGGGAAATCAATGGCAGGAAAGAGCGAAAAATGATTCGCTGTTAAAGATTTCAGTGATGAGTATAGAAGAAAACCCGCAGTATTTAAGCGAATGGTACCAGCTCGGAATTACACGTGAGAAAGACAGATCAGATCCCAATAATATCATCGAGGCGAATGAACAGTCGTTATCTCTGGTCATTAAGGATCTCCCTAAGGACACAATACGTGAAATTTATAGAGTTTTCACGATAAAACCGCTCGATCTGATTAATTATAAATCCATGAAAATGTTCGTCCACGGTGATGAGAGTTTTGAATATCTCACACCAGAAATTTATGACGCAGCAATATATCTTCGTTTTGGTGCGGATTCACAAAACTTTTATGAATATCGTCAGCCAATACATCGTGGATGGGATATTCCTAATAATGAGATGGTGATTGATTTTGGAGAACTGACTTCAATTAAGGCTGAACGGGATACTGTAAATAGAGTTTATCGTGTTCCGGTACCAGGTAAACCGGGCGCAACTTATGGTGTGCGAGGTAATCCGTCCCTCAGACAGGTGAAAGAACTTATGATAGGGATTGTCAATCACGGGAAACCTCTGCTCAATGGTGAAGTCTGGATAAACGAATTAAGACTTGTGGATGTGGATAATTCACCTGGCTCTGCTTTTAGATTCGACACACAGGTAAAATTGGCTGATATTGGATCCTTTGGATTTAATTATAGCCGGATGGATCCAAACTATCATACTCTCGAGCAGCGATTCGGTAATCAGAATACAAGCGTAAACTGGGCTTTTAATTCAACGGTCTCGTTGGATCGTTTATTACCTGCGAATTGGCAGGGGACTCAAATTCCATTCGGATATTCTCACGCCGAGCAAATTGTGAAACCAAAATATCTACCTAACACAGATATTATTGTTGATGAGGCAGCATCACGCGCTCAAACACCAGCTCAAAGAGATAAAGTCACCACCGAAGCTCAAACATTGAGCATCAAAGATTCATACACTGTATCAGGATTAAAAATTGTACCTCCAATTAAAGCATGGTATATAAGTGATACTTTTAGCAGGTTGGTATTTTCATTTAACTATAACACCGCAAGCGATAGAAATCCCTCATTTGAGATTCGTAAAAGCTGGCAGTGGAATCTGGGTATAAATTATAATCTGACACTTCCATCAGATTATTATATTCAACCGTTCAAATCTTTATTTAAAGGTATCTTTCTACTGGAAGATTACAAAGATTGGAAGTTTTACTATGTTCCGATAGGAAATATTTCCGCAGGGATCGGAGGCAATAGGTCCCGATCTATGGAAAAGGGGCGGTCGCAAACAAGCACCATGCGCGATATTCGAAACTTTGGCGCAAGAAAGAATTTTGGTTTTTCATGGAAACTTACAGAAGGTGGGATCAGTAATATTTCAGGTGACTACGGAGTGACCCTTGATAGAAATTTACAACCTCTCGACAATGATACCGTTGGACGAGATTTTTGGTCTTTGATGAAAAGTTTGTTTTTCGGTGGTAAGGATAGTAGATATGGTCAGCGATTCTCAATGAATACCAAACCTAAAATTCCCAATATTCTTGATATACCTAAATATTTTGATGTAACGCTCGGTTATTCAGTTAATTATCAGTGGTCGAATAATTTCCAGCCAGGCGGAGTTGGTGCGGGATACGCGAATAACATTAATTTTTCTTTGAATTTTAAATTAAAATCATTAACAGATCCCTGGTTCGAAACAAAAACCGCTGCACCACCTCCTAAAGCAGGTGCCCCTCCACGTCAAACACCACCCGGCGGAGCAGCAGATACTTCGAAACAAAAACAGGAAAGTTTGAAGCCTTCTATAGATACAAGCAAGACAAAGAAAATGCTCGAACAACTGAAATCTATAGCCAAACTTTTATTTAAAATTCCTTTGCTCGATTATGAAAATATAAATATCGCATACACGCAGTCGAATCGTGCCAGTGCCGGAGGTGTTCTGGGAAGTAACGGCTTCCTTAATTTCTGGGGAAGATTGCCTTTTCAAGGATCTCGTACAGATTATGGCCCATCGAGGTTGTTCCAGTTAGGACTTATCAATGATCCTGATGGAACACTTAAATTTTCACCTAAATCAAAATTTCCTTTTTTAGGCTGGAAAACACAATTAGGTCAGCGTTACCCGAATCTAAAATCAAGTGACCAATTTTCACAGGATAACAAAATTACACTGAGAACAAGACGCCCGTTGTGGAAAGATGCTGACATTGAATTGAATTGGAACATCGGGTGGCGGTATACCAGAACGACCATCATGCAGTCTGATTCTTTAGGCAGGCAGACACTCTCGGAGCCGCAAATTGGTGGAGGCATTGAACGTTCATTCCTGTCGATTCCACCGGTTTTGCTTTTCAAGTTTTTCAAAAGTGGACTTGAAGATGTAGGTAAAAAATATGATGAGTTGTCTAAAACTGAACCGCCAAATAAGGCGCTGGTTAAGGCATTTGAGGATGGTCTTGAAACATTGCCGATTCTCAAGAAGATTTTAGGGCCCTATGCTCCACGCCCCAATTGGACTTTACGATGGTCGGGGATTGAAAGAATTGCAGGACTTGATGCAGTTTTTGAGCGGCTTTCACTTGAACATAATTATTCATCAAGTATACGCCGCGATTATCGAAGTACCGTCGGCAAGGGTGAGCAGACCGATGCAGAACAAATAAAATATGGTTTCGCACCCCTTGCGGGTATTAATATGACTTTCAAGAAACTGCTGAAAGGTAATTTTTCAGGAAACTTTAAATATAATACTACAACATCATATGATCTTAATGTTGCCAGTTCAACACCTAATATAATGTCAACCCTGGCACAGGAAATATCATTAACTCTATCTTATTCACGGCGCGGATTCTCTCTGCCGCTCTTCGGTCTGGATCTTTCAAACGATGTAGAGGTAAGTGTTAACTTTTCTTATACAAAAAACTCACGCAGGCGATACGAACCACAGTTGCTGACAATAAATCAGGAAGGTATTCCTATGGAAGGGCAAACGCGCACACGGCTGGAACCCCGGATTCGCTATGTCCTGAGTTCCCGTGTTACAGCGTCACTTTTCTATAGTTATATAAAAACTGCACCGGATGCCGCAGGTTCGCGTGTAATTGGCACAACTTCCAATGAGGCTGGTCTCGATATTCATATTTCAATCGGCGGTTGAAATGCCACTGAAATTGATTCCAAATCTTTGATTCTATTTTGTAATTTGTTTATTTTTATTTATAGAGGTGACGTTTGAATTCACAAACTTTAATTAAAGGACGTATTCTCTGGGTCGATGACGAGATAGAACTTCTCCGATCCCATATAATCTTTCTATCCGGAAAGGGCTATTCCGTAGAGACCGCTACTAACGGCGAGGATGCCTTAAAAATTATAAGCCAGAAACCTCTCGACTTAATCCTGCTCGATGAAATGATGGCAGGGATGGGTGGCCTTGAAACACTCGCAAAAATTAAAGACATCAAACCGGAAATACCTGTAGTAATGATTACGAAGAACGAAGATGAAGGATTAATGGAAGAAGCGATAGGAGAAAAAATAAGCGACTATCTGACAAAGCCAGTTAATCCAAGCCAGGTTTTACTTATCTGTAAAAAATTTCTGGAAGGGAAAAAAATCACAGAGGCATCGGTATCTCGTGACTATATCCAGGAATTTAATGAAATTTCGCAGGCACTGCAACAGAATTTAAATTTCTCTGATTGGATTAAAATTTATTCCAAATTGGTTGATAGAGGAATCGAATTTGACCGCCACCCAGAATTAGGACTGCAGCAAACACTTACCGACCAGATACGAGAATGTAATGTCGAGTTCTCCAAATTTGTCGAGCGTAATTATCGTCACTGGCTCGAAGAAAAATCAAGACCAACCCTCTCAATAGATATAGTCGAACGATATCTCGTGCCTGAATTAAGAGATGTCAACCGTCCTGTGTTTTTCTTCGTCATTGATTGTTTACGACTCGATCAGTGGATGATTATGGAATCGTTTTTAAGGGAATATTATGAAGTTACCAGAGATTACTACTTCTCAATTCTTCCAACGGCAACTCCCTATTCAAGAAATGCTATCTTCAGCGGTGCCTGGCCCGACGAATTAGAGGTTAGATTCCCCGAAATCTGGTCGCAATGGGAAGATGACGATAATAGCCGCAATAGATATGAACATCAGTTCCTTGATAATCTTCTGGAAAGAAGAAAAATTAAACTAAAGCCGGAATCAAAATATGTCAAAATTCTTGATCCGGAATTCGGAAAGAATTTTGAACAAAATATACTTTCCTATGTTAAAAATCCATTAACAGCAGTGGTCGTAAATTTCGTCGATATGCTGGCACATGGAAGGTCGGATTCGCAACTTCTGAAAGAAATTGCACCGCATGAATCTGCATATCGATCACTGACTCAAGCTTGGTTTACTCATTCATCTTTATTGTCAATGCTCCAGATTTTATCAAAACAAAAAAATGTAACCGTCATCATTACCACAGATCATGGAAGTATAAGAAGCCTGCGTGGCGTGAAGGTTATCGGTGACCGTGATGCATCAACAAACCTGCGTTATAAATTTGGAAGAAATCTGAAGGTGGATGATAAACATGCAATTTTTATTAAAAATCCGCTCGATTATCGGTTGCCAAAACGGAGTGTGACAATAAATTATATCATTGCTAAAGAAGACTATTTCTTCGTCTATCCTACAGATTTCCATAAATATCTCAATCAGTATCGCGATAGTTTCCAGCATGGCGGAATATCCATGGAGGAAATGATTCTTCCGATAGTAATACTGAAACCAAAAAGATGAGCGAATCATATCTTTCTCGTTCTGAAAAAGAAACAATTGAATTGGGTTCGAAATTTGCCCGTCGACTTTTACCAGGCGATGTTGTTGCACTTTACGGAGATCTCGGGAGCGGTAAGACAAGATTTATTAAGGGAATTTGCATGGGACTCGGAGTTGCGGCGCATGTTTCCAGCCCCACTTTTACTATTATAAATGAATATACGGGAACAAATTTTAGAATTCACCATTTTGATTTTTATAGACTCGAATCTGTTCAGGAGTTGCGTGAAATAGGTTTCAATGAATACCTTGATGATAATGGAATATGCGTCATAGAATGGGCTGATCGTGTTAAAAATCTTCTACCCCCCGATCGGTATGACGTTTATTTTAGTTTTGGAGAAGAAAACCAGATTAGAAAAATCAGTATAAAAAGAAAAGTTCACAAAAAGTAATGAAAATCCTTGGTATAGAAACTGCAACAAGTATTTGTTCCGTTGCGATTGTTGGAGATGATGGTTTTACAATCGAGAGACATGTAAATTCTAAAAGGATGCATTCAGAAAAAATTATTTTTTTAATAGATGAGTGTATCAAAGAATCAATGTCCGAATGGCATTCAATCAACGGTGTCGCGGTGTCTATCGGCCCGGGCTCCTTCACAGGATTGCGAATAGGGTTAAGTGTCGGTAAAGGACTTGCTTTTTCAACCGGTATCCCGCTCGTGGGTGTTCCAACTTTGTCTGCACTTGCATACCAGTTAGTGACAAAAGAAAAAAATATCTCAGAATGTCTGATTCTTCCTATGATCGATGCGCGCAGGGATGAGGTTTATTGTGCATTGTTTCAATGGAAAAATGGCGAGATCCTTGAACTCCAGCCCCCCGACGCAAAACCATTGGACCAGATTCTTTCCCTGGAAATTGCGGGGAATACTGTATTCATTATTGGTGATGGTGCAGAAAAATTCAAAGAATATTGCAAAAAAACTGCATTTGATAAATCTTATTCTTATATTTTCCCAGAAGGTGAAGTGTCTAATTGTAATGCGATTTACGTAGCACGAATGGGATTGAAGAAAATATCGGCAGGGATCTGTGACGATCTCTCATCGATTGAACCGCTTTATGTTAAGGAATTCTTCACCACCGGTAAAAAGTAGATATGAATATGTATAAAGGTAACTAACTTATGGCATGGTTTAAAAGATCTAAAGCCAGCATCACAACGGGATTGGAAAGAAAAGATATCCCCGATGGGATGTGGACAAAGTGCGATGGATGTGGTGAAATTATTCATCGTAAACAACTCGAACAACAGTATTATGTCTGCATAAAATGTAACTATCACTTCCGCATCGGAAGTAAGGAATATCTTGCTATCCTGGTTGATGAAGGATCATTCAAAGAAATAGATAAAAAAATGCGCTCGACGGATCCATTAAATTTTAAAGACTCAAAAAGTTACAGGGATAGAATTAAGGAAACAATGAGAAAAACCGGACTTAATGAGGCGATCCGTACAGGTACGGCAAAAATAGGTAGAATTGATGTTGTTGTCGGAGTGATGGATTTCAGCTTCATAGGAGGTAGCATGGGATCTGTCGTGGGAGAAAAAGTGGCACGCGCAGTGGTAAAAGCAATCAAAACAAAAAGGCCGCTTGTTATCGTCTCCTCTACAGGCGGCGCAAGAATGATGGAAGGTGCATTCTCTCTTATGCAGATGGCAAAAACAAGTGCCCGATTAGCCCAGTTATCAGATGCCGGGATACCCTACATTTCGATATTGACAGATCCGACAACCGGCGGGGTAACAGCAAGCTATGCCATGCTTGGTGATTTAAATATCGCGGAACCGGGTGCCCTGATTGGATTTGCAGGGCCAAGAGTGATCAGACAGACAATCGGGAAGGATTTACCACCAGGTTTTCAAAGAGCAGAGTTTCAACTTGAACATGGATTTGTTGACAAAGTGGTTCATAGAAAGGATATGAAGGAAACAGTAACAAAATTACTCCATTATTTGTGGGATTAACAATAATTATCGTAACAATTTGTAATTCTTTGACGTATTTAGAAAAAAAAGGATAATCTGATGGAAATATTTACATGGTTCGAGCGCGGCGGCATCATTATGTATCCTATATTATTATGCTCTATCGCTGGCGTATATATAATAATAGAGAGATGGCTTACAATAAAGAAATCCAGACCGCCCGCAACGGCATTTCAGATAAAACTCCGTAAAATGCTCGAAGGTAAAAATCTGCAACTTGCACAGGAAATGTGCATCCAGGAAAAATCTCCAATAGGAAGAATAGTTGGCGCAGGACTTGAAAAAATCCACCATGGTCCAATGCGGGTCAGGCAGGCGATGGAAGACCAGGGAAGAGAAGAAATAACACAGTTGGAACGCTATCTCGGTATCCTTGCAACTATCGCCGGAATTGCACCTATGCTCGGATTCCTCGGTACGGTAACAGGATTGGTAGGTGCATTCCAGTCGGTAGCCGCTGCCAGTGGTCAACCTTCTCCATCCGACCTTGCCGATGGAATATGGGAAGCTCTCATTACTACAGTGTTTGGTCTGGTTGTCGGAATACCCGTCGCTATGGCCTATAATTATCTATTAAGTCAGGTCCAGGCAGTTGCTGCTTCATGTGAAAGAATAGCACGTGATACACTGGATGCAATAGAAGAAATTATCTATAATGGGAAACCCCTTAGAAAGGAAGAAGAACCACTTAAACTGAGTAGAGAGGATCAGAGATCATGAATTTTAGACCTGTTCATCGTGTTTCATATCTGGGAACATTTAATTTTTCATCTCTGACAGATGTCGTAATGCAACTTTTGATCTTTTTTCTCCTTACATTCTCATTTGCTAATACACGAGGGATGAATGTTACACTGCCAAAAACTTCTCTGGGTCAACCACCTCAAAGTAAAACGATTACTCTGTCACTACAAAAAGATAAAAGTATTTTCCTTAATAATGAACAAATTGAAAAAAGTCAGCTCCTGAATAAAATCGCATCCCTGATTCAGAATAATCCTGAACAACAAATTATTCTCCGTGCAGATAAGGATCTGCCACTGCAGGATGTAGTCGAAATTCTGGATATTGCAAAGGGTGCAGGTGCAACAAAATTATTTATTGCAACTGAAGCAGCAAAAGAAATAAAGTGATTTACCCCACATCATATCAGGATGAAAAAAAGATTCGTACAACTGCCGCATTAGGCACTGTTTTATTCCATATAATCATCGCTGTTGTGATCTCTTTTATGGTAGTGTTTAAACCAAAAATACCTGCTGTTGTTGAACTTGACTGGGCAGGAAGCAGCGGTGCACCAAATCAAAGTATTTCTGAATCGGAAAGTGAACCTGATAAATCACAGGAGTCTGCTCAATCAGGCGGTGAAAAGGAAAAAAATAAAATTGATGTGCCTGAAATGAAAAATCCTTCGAGTGAAAGTATACCTGATGTTTCAAAAGAAAAACCAAAGGTGACAACAGGTAAAACTCAAAAAAAAGTTAAGTCAGAGGGTTCTACCGTTGCCCCACACCGCAGAGCAAAATCCGGTATAGCAGGAGGGGCAGGCAAATCCACGGGATATTCAATTGAATGGGTTGGTTCAGGATCTCGAAGACTCTTGAGCGGACGTATTCCAAGTTATCCTGAGGGAACAAATAAGGAATTACCGGTCACATTGCAGTTTTCAGTTTTACCGGATGGTTCCGTTACCGGAATAATACCACTGTTACGGAGTGACGAACTTCTCGAACGCGAGGCTGTTCAGGCACTCCAGACATGGCGGTTCGATCCCCTTCCTCCACAATTCGAACAAAAACCTCAAATTGGAAAAATTACGTTTAAGTTTGTATTACAAAAGGAGTAACCTAAATATGCAAATTATCAAAACAATTTTAACTTTGATTATACTTTTCGCCAGTACCACCTGTTGGGGGCAGGAAATTAAAAGAATTCAACCAGTCTGGTGGTTTGGTGGCGCACTTGGCGGAAATATTAATATTTATAGCAGCGATTTTAAAAAACTTAACTCTTCAACTTCAGTACCCTCCGCTTTTACGAAGGGTTCAGGATTGGGTATTTTTGTTTCCCCACTCGTCGAATATAAACCTGACCCTGTCTGGGGAGGTCAACTTTTTTTGGGATTCGATGGCCGGGGAGGGTCTTTTAGCGATACAAGGGGAAACGATACAACTAGTTCACTTTCTTCATCTATGAATTATATTACCTTAGAACCATCAATCCGTTACACTCCATTTGAATATCCACTCTATTTCTTTGCCGGCCCACGAATAGGTTTCAATGTCGCAAAATCATTTACACTTAATCAGACACCGGGCGGTGAAAAAAAAGGAGATTTTGACAATGTGCGTGGAACCGCTATAGGCGGCCAGATTGGCGCGGGATATGAGTTCTCGTTAACAAAATTTGATGCCGATTGGCAAGTTATCGCATCCCCATTTCTCTCTGTACACTTTGGTCAGGGACCAAGATCTGAAGAAAACTGGGGAATAACCACGGTTCGTGCAGGACTTGCACTAAAGTTCGGTAATTCACTTGATGTCAAAACTAAAGTTGAAAAGGAAGTTCAGTTTACTATCCGAGCGCCAAGAATAATTCCCCGTGAACGAAAAGTTGAAGAAACCTTCCCTCTACGAAACTATGTTTTCTTCGATAAGGATTCTGAAGAAATACCATCAAGGTATGTGAGATTAACTTATGAGAGCGCACAGATGTTTCAGGAGGAACAACTTCTGGAACCTCAACCGAAGGATTTAACCGGTAGGTCGCGCAGGCAACTTACTGTATATCATAATATTCTGAATATATTGGGCGACCGACTCAGAAAATATACTCGCAGTTCTGTAACGCTTATAGGTTCCTCAGAGTATGGCGAATCTGCTGGAAAGGAACTGGCTGAATCTGTTAAAAGATATTTGATGGTGGTTTTTGGTATAGAAGGAGAAAGAATAACAACTCGAGGCTCGGTAAAACCCACAATCCCATCAGTACAACCTGGCGCGACACGCGAACTGGATCTCGTTATCCCTGAAGATAGACGCGTTGAAATTACAAGTTCATCAAGCGAACTCCTTGAGCCCGTCAAGATTATATCCCTTCAGGAAGATCCAATGGATAGCGATGTTCTATTTTCAGTTAGCAGTAGCGATGATTACTTTGCTTCATGGTCGTTGATACTTACAGACGAAAGCGGAAAAGTAAAGCAGTTAGGACCCTATGCCTCCCGTCAGGAAAGAATTCCAGGGAAGCTGATTCTTGGTGACAAAATGAAACAAACATATAAGGTTGTTTTTGAAGGTTCGACAAGCGATGGCAAGATTATCCGAAAAGAAGATACCATGAGACTGATTATGTCGGATGAACCGGAAGAAGCACCGGGTTTCCGTTTCAGCATTCTCTTCGAATTCGATCAGTCGAAAACTGTGGCTACCTATGAAAGATTCCTCACTCAAACCGTAGCCCCCATGATACCCGATGGAAGCAGTATTATAATTCACGGACACACAGATATAATCGGTGAGGAGAGCCATAATTTAGCTCTATCGCGGGCAAGGGCAAATGAAACTATGGCGGTAATTGATAAGGCACTACAGAGACTTGGTAAGAGAAATATATCATACGATACTTATGGATTTGGTGAAGACATCAGGCGTGCTCCGTTTGATAATAATTTGCCGGAAGAGAGATTTTATAATCGTACAGTAATTATCGATATCGTACCGGAGTAAAATGATAAGTTTATTTAAACCTTACATGAAAATAAACGTTTTGTTAATCTGGGTAATTTTAGTTACCTGTTGTTCAACAGATGCTCAGATTCCAGGATTTGAACAATCAGTAATCCCTGGTGTGCTGTATGATGCAGAAAATTGGATACAGAACGAAGGATACCACTCTGCACGCCAGCAGCTGGAAAATATTTACTCCCGTTTACAATCACTGGATGCAAGGTGTAATGCGGTTTTTATTCTTTTAAAAAGTGCGTTTGAAGACCAGGAATATGAAAATGCTTTCCAGTGGTCGTCAAATTTTTTGAGTAATTTCCCTAACGACCGTAGAAAATTTGATGTTCTTCTGATTCGCGGAATAAGCGCTTTTCAGACCAAACGCGTAGATATTGCGTTGAAAGATCTGGGAATATTCATTCAAAACCGAAATTCTGATTCAGTCTATAATCTTGCAACATTCTGGAGAGCAATGTGCTATCTGGAAACTGGCGACTGGCAATCCGCTGAAATGGATCTAAGGACCGCATATTTGGATTCATCAATTGCCGGCAATAGAGATATTGTGTTGATGGGTTTGGCTTTGTCGTTGGAACGCCGTGGTAAGTATAACGAAGCCATCGATAAACTTCAACAACTCCTTAACGAATTCCCTCTATCAAGGTTTTTAAGTGATGCAAAAATCCGTCTTGCATCACTCTATTTAAGAATAGGATCTCCTGATCGTTCTTATGAAATATTACAAAATGTAAAACCATCGTATCCACAGCGTCAGGAGTTTATACTGATCAAGGCAGAGGGTGCACTGCAATCAAAAAAGTTTCAGGAGGCAGAGGAAGAATTTGGTAATTATTTAAAATCTTTTCCGAAAAGTGACAACGCAAGAAAGGTGCAATATAGTCTTGCATGGTCATTCCTTCAGCAGGGTAGATACGATCACGCTTTATCAATATTTGATTCACTTTCACATGAAAGAGATTCAATTTCATTTGCAGCCCTATATCAAGGTGCGGTACTTTCGTTGTTAAACGGAAATCAGGTGCAGGCAATTGATCGTTTTGATTCGCTTACACAATATTCCCCCTATGATTACTATGCAGAAAAAGCATATTATCAAATGGGATTAACACAGTATCGTATGAAACGTTTTCGTGAGGCGAGGCGTGCATTTCAGCTTGCGGCAAGGTTGTTTCCCGAAAGTCAAAACAGATATCTTGCCTACAGAATGTTAGGTGAAACTAATCTTGCACTCGGTGATTTTTCAAATGCACAGTATGCTTTTAGCCGTGTCAGACAATTAAAAGGATCTTCAGATGCAGTTTCTGCCGCAATGTATAAAGAGGGGATCTGTTTATATCACCTCGGAAGATTTAAAAGTAGTGCAGAAATGTTTAATAACATATTAAAAACATTCCCCCGCCATAAAAAACTTGCTGAAGTTTATGTCTGGCGTGGAGAAGCACTCTATCAGGATGCTCGCTTCGAAGAAGCCGAGCGTTCGTTTGCCGATGCCCTTCGACTTTTCCCTGACAATCCCAAAAAGGTGGATGCCTCTTACGGTCGAGCATGGTGTCTGTTTGAACAGAAAAAATTTAGAGAGTCGGCAAATGCATTTAATACTTTCAGACGAGATAATCCTGATGATAACCGGATCGTTGATGCGATGCTTCGTGAAGCGGATTGTTACTTCTTTCTGGGGGATTATGAGAAATCAAATTTGCTTTATGCTCAGCTCGCTGATCTCAGAAAAAATCCTCAATATGCAGAATATGCCACATTCCAAATCGCAATGTCTTACCTCCAGCGAGGAGAATCTCAAAGAGGAATTGAGCATCTGCGTAACTTTATTATTAAGTATCCATCATCTATTTATAATGAAATTGTACAATTTAATATTGCGTGGGCATACTTTTCAAATAATCAATACAAGGAAGCAATTTCTGAATTCAGAACATTGATCTCAAATTATCCTGAGAGTCAGTTAATGCCCAGGGTACTTTTTAACATGGGGGATGCCTTTTATAACCTTAAGGAATATGATAGCGCACGTGTATATTATCAACGCGTTCCAAAAGAATTTCCTCAGAGTCCGCTGGTTACCGATGCACTGACAGGATTGCAGTATACCTATGAAGCTGAGGGCCGTCCTTCAGCCGCAGTTGCACAAATTGATGCACTGCTTAGTTCATCGCAGCAGGGTATTTCTCAGGAAGAATTGCTCCTTAAAAAAGGAGATATTTTATTCGGTCAGGGTGAATTCGGTGAAGCGGTTATTGAGTACAATAAACTTCTTTCTCTTAATCCAGACCGCCTCGCTAAGGGGAAAGCATATTTGCAGTTAGCACGTGCATATGAAATGGAAAATAATATCCCCCGCGCAATCGAGTATTATGAAAAGATAATTAATGATTATTCCGACCTGGATTTCGCACCAAATGCGGGTCTGGCTCTGGGAATAGCCCACATTAAAACAAAAAAGTATCGTGAAGCTATAAAAGTTTTCGACGAATTCGAAAAGAAATTTCCCAATTCAGTACTTCTGTCGGAAGTAATATATAATAATGGCGTTGCATGGATAAATTTAAAAGATAATAATAATGCAATCCTTAAATTTAGATCTGTAATTGGTAAATTCCCAGACGACATTTTTGCAGATCGGAGCCGGTTGCAACTTGCCAGAATTCTACTTTCCAGTAAGCAATACCGTGCATCACTTGATACGCTCAACCACGTTATTAATCGTAGAAGCGATGATTTAGCAGCTGAAGCCCTTCTAATCGCAGGAGAAAATTATCTGTCGTTGAAAAAACCTGCAGACGCTTTACAGGTTTTCCGAGACGTATACGAGCAGTATACGGAGTTTCCAATACTTGTGGAAAGAGCACACCTCGGAGCTGGTGAGTGTTATGAAAGACTGAAAAATATTCGCGATGCACGACTTCACTATGAGGAGGTAGTGGCATCAGGAATTGATCCTGTAATCAAAAAAGATGCACAGGATCGGCTAAGGAGACTGCGATGATGAGAAAAGTTTTTCTTTCAGGATTCATTGTTATGTTTTCTGCGCTGATGGCTATAGGACAGGAAAAGGCAACTCTACGTGATACTACAACCATGCCTAAATTGGAAATACCAGAAATAACCATTGTAGGTAAGAAAGCCATAACTCTCCCGTTTGCCCGTAAAGGTGAGGTTTATGATGTGGAGTTATATGAAGTACCGCCTCCCGATACTTCTTTGCTTGAGGAACGTTTTGCAATGGCGCTGCCACTCGGTCCGCTTCCAAGATACAATGAGCCGCTTTTACCATGGCACTTTTCTGCTGAAGGTTCGTTCGGAAGTTTTTCAACAGTTTATGCCAAGGTCCTGGCTGATTATAAGGGAAGACTATGGGGTATATACGGAAATACCTCTTTAAGCACAACAAAAGGACATACAGATAACGCCGAAGGTAAATATTTCGATGCAAATATAAACGCTCACTCCCTTATCAACACCGATAATAGTATTTTACAATCCTTCAGGAT
>Ga0101944_10002327_pt1 | contig 31328 bp, 19 predicted proteins | sample DewCreD2012metaG_FD_75245 | JGI IMG/M metagenome (GOLD analysis project Ga0101944, IMG submission 75245) | Hot spring sediment bacterial and archeal communities from British Columbia, Canada, to study Microbial Dark Matter (Phase II) - Dewar... ... | reverse complement strand
CGTCGATCCCCGGCTGGACCCCTCCGCTGGTCTGGCGGATGACCACGCGCACGAATCGAGCCTCCTGGGGCGGGAACGCGACGGCCTCGGGCCATTGGGCCGGCCCCAGCGCAGAGATCTGCGCGACGGCCGCCTGAAACTCGTCGGCCACCGGTCGCGGCGCATCGCTCCAGACCTGCTTGGGGACAAATCCCGCAACCAGAAGCAACCCGACCACCGTGGCACGCGACACGTTCCGATTCATTGGCCACAATCCCCTTCTTAAATGTCAACGAGGCCCAGGTCCTGGCACACCTCGGCTCACCCGCCGTGAAAGTCGCGCGAGGGCCGCAGCCATCGCCCCAGCCACGCTTCTTGATCACTCCAGCGATTCTGAGCGGCGAGGCCGGCTCGACGTCTTCTCTTGCCCTCACGATACCACCACGGCGTCCTGCCAGGCAAGCTTTCCAACGCATTGCCGAGCGTTCGGGCATTCCATCCGCCGCCGTGGCGATCCAGCGGCGCCTTGCCGGCCGCAACGAACCCCACCGCCGCTGGTTTCCTCGATGATTCTGCGAGTGGGCGTTCACGGCGACCGTCCCGGTTTTCGCAACACAGCCAGCGAAAATGGAAGTGCCCTTGTTGCCGATCCGTTTGCCGGTACGTCAGGCGACAGGCCCATTGTTCGGCCCGAAACGGCCCGAAGAATCAGGAAGAATCAGCCGGTACCCGGCCCGGGAATAGCGACGCCTGCAAGGCACAAGGCAAGGGGCATGTCGGGGCGCGCCGTCAATCGGTCTTGGACGCGGCAGGTTCCTTTGGAAGGGGATTGGCTGCCGGGCGGCCCCATTGCTTGAGACCCTTGAGCATCTGGCCGCCGAAGTGGACGAGCCACCCGCCCTTGAAGGCGGGCAGGGCGAGTCCGTGTTGGTGGAGAACCAGCTTGTCGACCTTGCCCTCCTGGTTGCGGATGAAGGTGATCCGCGCGTCGACGGCGCGGTAGAAGAAACTGGTTTCCGATTCCGGGTAGATTCCCAAGCGGGGTTGGCCCGTGGCCTGCACCCAAAGCCGGTCCCCCGTTCGCGTCACCGAGAGGATGAAGTTGGGATAGAGTTCATAGTTGCCCACGTAATCCTCGAGGATCGCTGGGGCGACGCGCACGGGCACGCGGATCGGCAGCGGTGGGGGTTGTTTGCCGTCCAGCAGATCCAACAGGCGGTAGCCGATGGCGTCGACCGTCCCCCCGGCCGAATTCCCCAGCACGACCACGCCGATGGGCGGATTCTTGCGAAGGCCCACGAAGCTGTGGTACCCTCCTGTTTGCCCGTTGTGCCAGAGGATTCCCTCGGCCTTCTTCAGGTGCCATCCGAGGCCGATCGCCTCATTCGAACCGATGTCGAGGCGCGGCGCGTGGGTCGTCTGGATTGCCTCGCCGAGCGGGCTGGGGAGCAGCCCGAGATTGGCCTGGACGAACCGCGCGAGATCGCGAACGCTCGACCGCAAGCCGCCGCAGCCGGCCAGGGTGACGATTTCCCAAGGCGCGAGCGGGTTGCCGTCGATGTCGTGCCCTTCGGCGAGCCGGGATTTCCAGGCGTCCGGCAGCGCGACCCGCGTCTCGCACATCCCCAGCGGCTCGCAGATGCGCCGCTGGATCAACTGTTCATAACTCATTCCCGCTCGCCGGGCGAGGACGTGGCCCAAGAGTCCCACGCCGAGATTGCTGTAGGCGTACTTGGCGCCCGGCACGCTGGCCAAGCGCGTGGAGGCCAAAGTGGCGTGAAGGTCGTCGACGGTGAATTGGGCGTAGGGGTTGAGCGGATTCCGCATCGCCTGCGCCTCGAGAATCCGTCCCAAGCGCGGCAGTCCCGAGGCGTGCGTGGCAAGGTGCGCCAGGGTGATCTCTTTTCCGTCGCGCTGGGGGAGTTGGACCGACGAGGGCAACCACTTGCCGACCGGATCGTCGAGCGAAACGAGTCCCTCCCGCGCCATGTCCGCCAGCGCCAGCGCGGTGAACACCTTGGTCACCGAGCCGATCTCGAAAAGCGTTGTTTCGTCGGGCGGTTGCGTCGAGGCGGCGGACGTCTTGCCGAAGCCCAACGTTTGGGTCTGGCCGTCCGCGACCACGGCGATGGCCATTCCCACGACCACGCCGCTTTCCACCGCCGGCTTGACGAGGCGTTCGATCTGGGGTTTCCAGTCTTTTCCCCAGCCCTCGGTCGCCACGGCCATCGCCAGGAAGACCACCGCGACGCCGCGCGTCTTGACCGTTGACTCCATGGTTGTCCTTTGCCGCCACGAAGAGCCCGACGCCTACCGCCCCCTTGCCCACGATGCTACCATGACGGCCATGAAACGCAAACACGCCGCCGGACTGTTTGTGACCGGCACGGATACCGGGGTTGGAAAAACGTATGTCGGGGCGATGATCGCCCGGGAACTGCGGAGGGCAGGCTTCCGGGTTGGCGTCTATAAGCCCGCGGCCAGCGGCTGCCGCCGCCAGGGGGGAAAGCGGGTTTCGGACGACGCCGTCGCGTTGTGGGAAGCGGCCGGCCGGCCTGGTTCGCTGGAGCGCGTCTGCCCGCAACGCTTCCTTGCCCCTTTGGCGCCCCACCTGGCTGCCCTGGAAGAGGGCCAACGGCTCGACTCCAAGTTGCTCCGCGAGGGGCTGGAATACTGGCGCCGGCGGTCGGAGGTGATCGTGGTGGAAGGGGCCGGTGGATTGATGTCGCCGCTGGGAGAAGAGGAGTACGTGGCCGACCTCGCCCACGACTTCGGCTTCCCGCTCATCGTCGTTGCTCGAAACGCCCTCGGCGTGATCAATCAAACGCTTCAAACGCTGATCGCCGCGGCAGCCTTCCGCGACGGCCTGGAAGTGGCGGGCATCGTCTTGAACCACCCGGCCGCGCCCGGCGACGATCCGAGCCTCGCCACGAACCGGCGCGAGTTGATCGCGCGGTGCGTTCCGCCGGTGCTGGCGGAAGTCGCCCACCGCGCCGCCTCGTTCGACGCGGAAGTGGATTGGGCGAATCTGGCGGGCGTGGCGCCGGCCCGCTGATCCATCGTAGCCGTCGCCGGGAAGCTCGCGACAGGCGTTTCACCGCCGGGAAACCCATCGGTGCGCTTTCTCGAAACCTTGCGGATTGGGCCGTCGGATCGCATCAAGAAAACCCTGCCCGCGGCGACCACGGTTGACGGCGCCCCTTCGGACAAACGCCGCTTTTTCTTGAAGAGTTTCGTTGACTTTCGCTGTCCGGCGGGTATATGTCCTTACCGGACGATTGATGCCTCGAATAGAAAGGAGGGCTGAATCGTAGAAAACCGGATTTCAATACCCTGGCGCGCTTGTCGCTCGAGGACGCGTCGCACCTGAAGCAGGCCGCGAAAAGCCCGATGCGCCTTGCCCCCGGAGCCTCAGGGTCACGACCACGTTTTCGTAACCCCGGACGATCGCCCGATCATCCCGCGTAGGGCAGGACCACCATCGCCGGCGGCCCAACAACGTGCCAATGCACGTGGCCCGTTCTCAAGAAGACAAGCGCGCGTTTTTTTTTTGTCCGCCGCGCGGCCATTTGCATCGGGCAGGGCGAATTCTGGGGCCGCGGGTTCGAAAACCGGCCAACGTTTCTCCCGCCAATCGCGGCGACGCTCGATCCGGGAACCCAGGCGGCGAAAGGGCGGTCCCGGGCAGATGTTGCGTCGCCCGAGAGGAAACCACCTGGTTCGAGCCGCCGCATCCCCTGCGACCCTGGCCCGATGAGCTTTGAGACAGGCCCCAGGGCGTCTTCGGCGTCGGGACGGAGAACTCGCTTCGCGGCTCCACGTGCCTCGCATGAATGCGGGGCCGACAACCGCCCCCTGCGGCAAACGCCCGCCACCGGCCGTCCCTCGAACCATCTTGCACCCGGGGAAGCTGGGGGTACACTGTTCCCTGGGCCTGCGTCGGCTTGGCGCCGCGTGGGCCCGCGCAATCGGATCGGTCCCTTTTCCCGTGACCGTTTACCTTTCCGCAAGAGGAGCCAAGCAGCGCGACCATGCTGGGCGTGGGGCCCGCGCCGCGAGCGAAACATGACTCCCACCCTATTCTCGGTCAGTTACGCGGGCCTTTGGGGCCAGCATTTTCTGGATCTTCCCGCATTCATCCGCAAGGCGGCAGCGCTCGGCTATCGGGCCGTGGAGTTGATGGGCAAGCGGCCGCATCTGTCGGTCCTCGACGCGGATGAGGCTCGCCTCGCCGAGATCCGCCGTGCGGCAAACGAGGCCGGCGTGGAAATCGCCACCATTGCCGCTTACACCAACTTCACGATGGGCCGCGACACGGAAATCCCTTCCGTCGAGATTCAGGTCGCTTACGTTCGCTCGCTGGCGGAGATTGCCGCCAGGCTCGGGGCCCGCATCGTGCGGATCTTCACCGGCTACACCACCGAGCCCGAAGGCTACGCCCGCGACTGGGACCTGTGCGTGCGTGGCGTGCGCGAGTGCGCCGAGGTGGCGGCCCGCTGCGGCGTAATCCTCGGCGTGCAAAATCATCACGATGTCGGTGTGGGCGTGGATAGCTACGTGGAATTCCTCGACGACGTGAATCATCCGAACTGCCGAGCCATGTTCGATCCCTGGTCGCCCGCCCTGCACGGCACGGACCTCAGGGCCGCCGCCCGTCGCCTTGCCCCGCGCATGGTGCAAACCACCCTGGCCGACTACGTGCGTCTGCCCCGGTACGCTTACCTGCCCGGCCTGGTCAACTACAAGCGTCTGGACGACATGACCCGCGCCGTGCCGCTGGGCGAGGGCTTCCTGGACCTCGAAGGCTTCATGGCCGGTCTTCGCGAAGGCGGCTTCGACGGCTACGTGGCCTACGAGATGTGCTCGCCGTTGCGCGGGGGCGGCAGCGAGGAGAACCTGGACCGCGCGGCCCGGCTGAGCCTCGAAAAAATCGAGCGTTGGAGCCGAATGTGAGCAGGCAGTCCTTCCTCGATGCCGTGGTCCGCAAGAACACGTCCGGCCGTCAGGCGTTCGGCACCGGCACATCGATCGTCTGCCGCGAGTTGATGGAGCGCGTCGGGGCCTTTTTCCCCGAAGCCCATCTCGACGCCGAGAAGATGGCCGCGCTGGCCATGGCCGGGCACACCGTGTTGGGCTTCGACGTGGTCATGCCGCTGTTTTCCATCTGCCATGAGGCGGCGGCCATGGGTTGCAACGTGAACTGGGGCGGGCCGAACGCGATGCCGGAAAGCGGCAAGCCGATCTTCAAGGACTTCGACGACATCCGCATCCCGCCCGACTTGCTCAGCCGCCCCGGCTGCCGGGTGCCGATCGAGGCCATCCGCCTGCTCAAGCGGCGTCTGGGCAACGACGCGGCCGTGTGCGGCAAGGTGATGGGCGGGTGGACCCAGGGCTACCACTATTTCGGCGTCGAGAACTTCCTGATGGGCACGCTCGACGACCCGGACAACACGCGGCGGATCATCGACAAGCTCTGCGAAGTGAGCGTCGCGTTCGCACTCGCCCAGATCGACGCCGGCGCCGACTGCATCCTCGTGGCCGACCATGCGACCCGCGATTTGTGCAGCCCCCGGGCCTACGAGCAGTTTCTCGTGCCGGTCCACCGCCGGATGGCGGAAGCGATTCCCGTGCCGGTGATCCTCCATATCTGCGGCAACACGCAGGACCGCATCGGCCTGATCGCCCAGACCGGCATGGCCTGTTTCCACTGGGACACGAAGACCGGAAGCTCCGAGTACGCTCGCCAATTGGCCGGCGAACGCCTGGCCCTGATGGGCGGCATCAGCAACTACAAGCTCTTGCGCGGCACGCCGGACGAAATTGCCGCCGACGCCCAAGCCGCCAGCCGAGCCGGCATCGACATCGTTGGCCCCGAGTGCGCCATCCCGCTGGGAACGCCGCTGGCGAATCTGACGGCCATTGCAGGGAGTAGCTGCTGAGGCTCCTTGCTCGGGGTGAACCACGAACCAGGCTCAACGAGCCGAACGTGGCCATGGAACGCCGCCGGGGTGAATCCCGAGGCCGGCGAGATCAACTGCCGCGCAGCTCGTGAACCACCAGGAGAATCCGCCGCACGGCTTCATCGATCTCGGCCTCCGTGGTGGTGGCCCCCAAGCTGAAGCGTAGGCTGCTGGCCACGACCGGCTTGGGCAGCCCCATGGCCAGGAGCGTGGGCGAAAGTTCGCTGGAGCCGCTGGAGCAGGCCGAGCCCACCGAACAGGCCACGCCCGCCATGTCCAAGGCCATGAGCAGGACCTGGCCGTCCAGGCCAGAGAAGGCCACGTTGCTTGTCTGAGGCAACCGCTCGGCGCCCGAGCCGTTGACGACAAGATCGGGAAATCCGGCCCTCAGGCCAGCCTCGAAGCGGTCCCTCAGCCGGAGAAGGTGGCTGAAATGGGCCTCACGCTCGCGGCGCCAAATCCGCAGGGCGGTGGCCATGCCAACCACCAGCGGCACGCATTCGGTGCCCGGCCGCAAGCCCCACTGCTGGTGACCGCCAAAATGGAGCGGTTCGAGGCGAACGTCCTCGCGGACCAGCAATGCCCCGATTCCCAGCGGTCCGCGGAACTTGTGCGCCGCCACGCTCAATGCCGCCACGCCCAAACCGCGGAAGTCGATGGGCAACTTGCCCGCCACTTGGACCGCGTCGGTGTGCATGGGCACGCCGGCCGCGTTGCACGCCTGGGCGAGGCGGGCGACCGGCTGCAACGCGCCGGTCTCATGATTCCCCAGCATCACGCTGACCAACCGCGTTTCCGGACGCAACAGCCCGTCGAGCATTTCGACCCGCGCCACCCCGTCGGAGTCCACGCCGAGGCTGTCCACGCCCCAGCCCAGGTCGAGAAGATGCTGGGCCGGTTCCAATACGCTTGCATGTTCAACGGCCGACACGACCACGCGACCCGCTGGTTCCTTCTGGAACGCCCGCGCGATGCCAAAGAGGGCCAAATTATTGGCCTCGGTGCCGCCGCTGGTGAAGATCAGTCGATCGGACCGAGCGCCGGAGACGTTCGCCCCGAGGATTTCCGCGATCTCTTCGCGGGCGTCTTCCACCACGCGGCGGGCCTTTTGACCGAGTTGGTGCTGGCTGGCCGGGTTGGCGTAACCCTGGCGCCAGCAACGGCTCATGGCCTCCACCACCTCGGGATGAACCGGAGTCGTCGCGTTGTGATCGAGATAGATTGCATCCACATTGCCATTGTCCGCGGCATCCGATCCTTGGGCAAGGGCGATGCGTATGGTAGACTTGCGGAAAACCGCGACGAAGCCCCGCACAGGGACTGGCTTCCTTGGCACGCCGAGGGCCGCGAAAGCCGGGCAGCCCTCCTTGCCGGTGCGGGAATCGTCGCGTTTTTTGGGGCGGCCACGACAGCGGAACAGCGGCCGGCGATCCGGTGACCGCTGGCTCGCGCGACGACGTTTCTTCACTTGCGCCATGACCATTCTCGATCGCATTGTCGCCGCGAAGCGGGAGGAAGTTGTTCGGGCGAAGGCGAAGACGCCCGAATCGCGGTTGCGCAAACGGCTGGCCGCGGCGCCGCCGGTCCGCGATTTCCTGGCCGCGCTGGCCGAGCCCGGCCCGATTCGCCTGATCGCCGAGGTGAAAAAGGCCAGCCCGTCGAGGGGCGTGATTCGGGCCGACTTCGACCCGGTGGCCATCGCCCGCACGTACCAAGAACACGGCGCGGCGTGCTTGAGCGTGCTCACCGACGAGCCATTCTTTCAAGGCAACCTGGACGCCCTCCGCCAGGTTCGTGCGGCAGTCGATCTGCCGGTGCTCCGCAAGTATTTCATCATCGACCCTTATCAAGTGCTCGAGGCGAGGGCCGCCGGGGCCGACGCCGTGCTTTTGATCGCCGAATGCCTCGACGACGCGGCCCTCGGATCCCTGCACGAGACGATTGTGGCCCTGGGCATGACGCCGCTGGTCGAGCTGTACGAGCCGGAGAACCTGCCCCGCGTGCTCGGCATCGGCGCCAGGCTGATCGGGATCAACAACCGAAATCTCCGCACCTTCGAGGTCGACCTCGAGCACACGCTCCGCTTGCGCCGCGAGATTCCCGCCGACCGCGTCGTCGTCGGCGAGAGCGGCATCCGCACGCGCGACGATGCGTTGCGGCTCCAACGGGCGGGGGTCCACGCCATGCTGGTCGGCGAGTCGCTCATGGCCAGGCCCGACGTGGGGGAAGCCGTCGATCAACTCCTCGGCAGCACATCGTGATGAAATGGGACATGGTGGCCGCGCCCCATCGCCCCTTGGAGTCCATCACGGCCCAATTCGGTCTTCCGAGGACCGAGAGACCACGCGGCGTGGGGGACCCGCGAAGGCCCACTACGGTCCAGAGCCACGAAAGCTGCTCGGCGGTCGTTTCTCGACCGTCAAGATAACGACTTGCGTCGCGAAGAGGGCGTCCACGGGAAAAGACGGGCCCAAGGGGAACGCCGCCGTCAGGGCGTTGACTTTCGTGCCGCACCCGCATACCCTCTACCGGCACATCCCATGGCAAGGAAACACCAAATGAAGCGTGCAAAGATCAGCATCATTGGGGCCGGCAACGTGGGCGCAACGACCGCCTTGTGGTGCGCGGCCGCAGAATTGGGCGATTTGGTCTTGCTCGACATCCCTCAGACTGAGGGAATGCCGCAAGGCAAGGCCCTGGATTTGACGCAGGCTGGGCCGATCGTCGGGTTCGACGCCGCGATTCGCGGCACGACGAGCTACGAGGACACCAGCGACAGCGATGTCGTGGTGATCACGGCCGGCATTGCACGAAAACCAGGCATGAGCCGCGACGATCTCTTAACCACCAATGCCCGCATCGTCACCTCCGTCGCCGAGCACGTCCGGCGGACCAGTCCGCAATCGGTGGTCATTGTGGTGAGCAATCCCTTGGACGCGATGGTGCAGCGGGTCCAGCAAGTGACGGGGTTCCCGCCGCGCCGCGTCGTGGGCCAGGCGGGGGTGTTGGACACCGCCCGCTTTCGCGCCTTCATTGCCATGGAATTGGGCGTCAGCGTCGACGACGTCAGCGCCATGCTGCTCGGCGGCCACGGAGATAGCATGGTGCCCTTGGCGAGCTGCTGCGCGGTGGGCGGCATTCCGGTCACTGCCCTGTTGGCCCCCGACCGCCTTGCCCAAGTCATTGAGCGCACGCGGAACGGCGGGGCGGAGATCGTCAGCCTGTTGAAGACGGGCAGCGCCTACTACGCCCCGGCCGCGGCGACGGCCCAAATGGTCGAGGCGGTCGTCCGCGACAAGCGGCGATTGATTCCCTGCGCGGCCTATTGCGACAAGGAATACGGGGTGGGCGGGTACTACATCGGCGTGCCGGTGATTCTTGGCGCGGGCGGGGTGGAGAAGATCATCGAACTTTCGTTGGCGGAGGAGGAACGAGCCGCGTTCCAGAAGAGCGTCGCGGCCGTCAAGGCGCTGGTCGAGACCATGGACCGTTTGATGGCCAACGCGGCCTCCGCATGAGATGCTAGCAATGCTAGCACCCGCGCGCAAGCAAGCGCGGCAAGATGGAGAAAAAAACTCAACCGAACGGCGCGCGGTTCGAGGGGGCGTCCTATTCTTTCGGCTCCCTCTTGGCTTTTCCCTTGACAGACTCCGCATCGATGGTTTAGAGTCTGGATGTTTTCACTCCGGAGAGCTTCGAGAATCATTTCCGCCCGGGGTATCTCTCAACATGAACCGAATCCAGCGTGAGTCCCAGACCGCTTCGTTGAAGCCAAGTCGTTCACGCCATGACAAACTCGTCCTCCAGTCGGCGATGTTTTCCCAGCCCGCGTCCACGGGGGCCCGGGCGGTGTTCTCGCCGCTCCACTACGAGCGAAACTACGCGTATCCGCTGTTGATCTGGCTGCATGGGACTGGCGCCGACGAGCGGCAGTTGATGCGGATCATGCCCGTGGTGAGCATGAGGAACTACGTGGCCGTCGCTCCGCGCGGCGTGCGTCTGGTTCGCGAAGACGGGAGCGAGGTCCGGGGGTGGTCGCAGGCGCCCGAGCACGTGCTTCAGGCGGAACAGCAAATCCTCGACTGCGTCGAAGAGGCCCAACGGCGTTTTCACATTGCGCCCCACCGGGTCTTCCTGGCTGGTTTCGGCAGCGGGGGGACGATGGCCTTCCGGATGGCCATGAGTTTTCCGACCCGATTCGCGGGCATCCTGTCGATTGGCGGAGGGTTTCCCCACAGCCATTGCGCGCTGCGCCAATGGAGCGAGGCGCGGCGCTTGGCGGTCTTTCTGGCGGTCGGCCGCGACAGCCTCGAATACCCGCCGACCGCCGCCTGCGACGATCTGCGCCTGTTTCACGCCGCGGGCTTGTCGGTGACCTTGCGGCAGTACCCGCTGGGCCAGGAACTCAGCCCTCAGATCCTCCGCGACATCGACCGCTGGATCATCGAACAGATCACGTCGCCGGCCGGGGCGGCGGTTGGCGCGGACAAGCGATCGAGCTGTCCGTCCGACTGACGACGACCACGGCCTTCATTCGCCAACGATCGGCTTGCTGGCGTCGATGCGCAGCCAGCAAAGCACTCCGACCACGTAGATCGCGGCGAACACCAGGAAGTTGATCTGGTAGCCGATCATCAGGCCGGCGGTCAGGTCCGAGCCGCTCAGGAGTTGGCTGGTCGTGCCCAATTTCGCGGCGTGGACCGATTTGCCGTAATCGAGCACGAAGCCGCTGATCACGATCGCCACGAAGCCGCCGAAATTGCCGATCATGTTCATGAAGCCCGCGACGATCGCCGCGTAGCGGCGTCCGATGTCCTGGCAGGTGGCCCACGACGAGCCCATCGTCAGGTCCGCGGAGAACCCGGCGAACGAGATCGCGAGAAAGAAGGTCAACGCGCTGGGCATGAAGGGGCAGAGCAGGAAGCACGCCATGCAGGCGGCGTGGCCGAACGCCCCGATCCACTTGCGCCCCCGCCGGCGGCCGAGGCGGCGGACCAGCCAGTCGGTGATGAACCCGCCGACAAGACACCCGATCGCTCCCATCCACAACGGGCCGCCTTTGTAAATCGCCCCCAGCACGCTGGTCTTCGCCACGCCGTACTGGTCCTCGAGGAATCGCGGCAAATAGGTGATGTAGAAGTACCAGCCGTAGGCCTGGCAGAAATACATGAGGCACAGGGCCCAAAGGTTGCCGCTGGCGATCAGCCGCATCCAGGGGACGCGGGCGTGCCCGGCCTCGGATTCGGCCGCGCTGGCCCGGATGAGGGCCAGTTCGGCCGCGTTGACCGAGGCCTTCTTTTCCGGCCGATCGCGGAACCAGAAAGCGAAGAACACGCACCAGACGACGCCCAACGCCCCGAACAGCCAGAAGGTCGCCCGCCAGTGCAGCCACCCGCCGAACGTCGCCCCCGTCTGGCTGCCCGGCCAATGCAACCCCTCGACCAACAACGCCCACACCAGCGGCGTCAATCCGCCCATCAACCGCGCCGACATCCAGACGGTCCCCTGGGCGAGCCCTCGCTCCTGAAGGGGAAACCAGTTGTGCAGGGCGCGGGTAATGTTTGGATAGGCCCCCGCCTCGCCCATCCCGAAGAGAAACCGCACGATGGCCAGCGTCACCACGCCGCCGAGCACGAAGCCCCCCACCCTTAACCCGATCACGCCGGTCACCGCCGTGAAAAACGACCACCAGAGCACGATGCGGATGAGCACCTTGCGCGGCCCGATCACGTCGCCAAGCCAGCCGGTGGGCACCTCGAAAATCGAATAGGCCAAAGTGAACAGGGCGAACACCCATTTCAGGTCCGCCTCGCTCTGAAGCCCAAGATCGTGAATGATGTTCGACTGGCCCGACGATATGCATACCCGATCCAGATACGTGATCATCGACAGCGAAGCGGCGAACGCCAAGACGCCGTATCGGACGCGCGTCGGTTTGGCGGCGGGGAGGGCAAGGGAGGAAGCGTGTTCCATGGGCAGGAAAGGTCCTTGGGCCGGCAGCCACCATGAGCCGCCTCCAACACGGAAACGCGCCCTCCGCCCTCCGTCCAGGCCCCACGGAGGCGGGCAACGTCCAAGGGGGCAATCCCCGTCTTGAAATCGGCTCGGGATCCAACTCGGGTTCGTTTGCGGAGACCGTGCCTCATGGTAGTTTCCGCATTCCCGGCACGCAACGCATTCTAGAAACTTTCCGGCGACAACGCGCATCGGGACTACCCCGCGAAAAGGGATGCAGGGACGTGCGGTCCCTTGGGCCCGCCCGCGCGTCGGCGATCGAAGAACCCGGCCGCCGACCGAAATGTGATCTAGAATTGTGGCGCCCCGGGGCTTGGCGCCCGGTCTTACGCCAGAGTCGCCGGAAGTAGCCGTTCACGGGGACTGTCTCGATTTTCGCGGCGAAGTCCGCGAAAATGGGACTGTCGCCCTGGCCGGTGAGAGGACAGACACGTTTTTCGGCGCGAAACGGCCCGAAAAAGGAGCCACTCCCCGGCCTGTGAACGGTTGCCGCCGGAAAGAACAACGTTGGGGAAGTGGCCGAGGAGCCGTTCCATGTGGGATTTCTGTAGCGACGTGCTGCGATACGTGGATCACATGAGCCGAGGCGAATGGCTGCTGGTGGTTGCCGTCGGACTGGTGATCGGCATGTTCTGCATGAGGGGACTCGGTTCGCGATCCTCGTACTGAGGAGCTGCGTTCGAGCCCGCCCGATCCCCCCGCCCAAGCCGGAATCGCCAGGCGACCCGTCCGAGGCGAAGCGAGCCCAACGCTACCCCTCCCTCGGACCGTTGCCAACAAGAAGGACCACCTCCTCAGACCCGCGACATCAGCCGGTTGGCCAGGCGTCGCAGCGCACTGGAGAAATCAGCGCGGTCCAGGTGGACGTGCAGCAGGCTCATGCCTTGGTTGTCGGCCCAAGCGCTGCGCAGCGCGCGGTCGAAGTCCCCTTCGGTGTGGACGTCGTAGCCCGTGCCGCCGCCAAGCACCTCCGGGAGCTTGTGGTAGGCCCACGGCTGCACGTCGTTGAACGTCCAATCGCCGGGGTGCAGCAGGCGCTCGGTGCCGTAGCCCTGGTTGTCCAGCACGATGATGATCGGGGCCAGCTTGCGGCGCACGATCGTCGAAAGCTCCATCCCCGTCATTTGAAACGCCCCGTCGCCCAACAACACGACGGCGCGGAGATCGGGGCGCGCGGTCATGCAGCCCAGCGCGGCGGGCACGCCAAAACCCATTGACGTGTAATAGGCCGGGGCCAGGTATTCGGTCTGCCGGTGGATCACCAGATCGCTGGAGGCGAATAGCGCGTCGCCCGCCTCGGCGATCACCACCATCGATTCGTTGAGCCACTGGTTGAGCCGCGCGATCAGGCGGTGGATCGTGATTGGCGCGTCGGGTTTGAGTTCAAAGGGCGCATCGGCGTATTCCGGAGGCGGGGGAAGCGGCCGAGGCGGCGCCCGCAGCTTCTCCGCGGCAAGCCCCCGAAGGAAATCGCCCAACTGCACGTCGTGGTAGTGGTGGTGGCTGATCCTCAGCGTTTCGCTGGTCGCGTAGATGCACTTGCCCGGATCAAGATTCGCGGTGAAAATCCCCAGGTTCAAGTCGGTCATGAAAGCGCCCAGCAAGAGCACCACGTCGCTTTCCTCGACAAACCGCGTCACCTCCTCGCGGCCCATGGCTCCTTCGTAAAGGCCGGCAAACAGCGGGTGGCGCTCGCTGATCACGCTCTTGCCGAGGATCGTCGTTGCGATCGGGATGCCTGCCCCCTCGGCCAGCGCCAACAATTCCTCCTGGAGCCCGAAACGGTGGATCTCCACGTCGGCAACGATGACCGGGCGGCGGCTGGCGCGGATTCGCCGGGCGGCCTCGGCCACGGCCTCGGCCAGGGCGTCGGGATCGCTCCGCGGAGAACTGGCGCTGGGCGTGTAGGGCGATTCGGGAACCACGTGGACCATGTCGCGGGGCAACTCGATGTAGCCCGGCCGCCGGAATCGCACCGCCGCGTCGAGCACCCGGTCGATCTCCCGAAACGCGGTCGAGCGGTCGGTCAAATCGGTGACCGCCACGCAGAGGCGGCGAAACACGTCCAGTTGAGTGCGAAAATCCTTGACCTTGTGGTGCAACAGGGGATTGTTGATCCGCTCCTTCAGCCCCGGCGCCCCGCTGATCACGATCACCGGCGACTTCTCGGCGTAGGCCCCGGCGATCGAGTTGCACAGGCTCAGCCCGCCCACGCAATACGTGACGCAAACGGCCCCGATGCCGTTCATCCGGGCGTAGGCGTCGGCGGCGAATCCGGCGCAGTCTTCGCGCGTGCAGCCGATCACGCGGAGGGGGCTTTGATCGAGTTTCGCGTAGAAGGCCAGCACATAGTCGCCCGGCACGCCGAAAATGTCCCGGACCCCGCGCTGGAGCAATCGCTCGATCAGGAAGTCGCCCACCGTCTTTCCCGCCACCGCCGGCTCCGCCGCGGCGTTCCGCATCGCCATGTCGAGGTCCTCCCTGGGTTCGCATCGCGCCATGCGGCGCGCCTCGAACGCCCAGGGATTATAGTCCCGATCGGCCGATGGATTCCAGCGGCCGCACCACCGCCTTGCCGCCGGTCAAGCCGAGGACGGATCAATGCAGACGATGCCCAAAAGGGTCATGGCCACTCCCGTCAGCACGGCCGGGGAGAGGGATTCCCCGAAAAGACACACGCCCGCCAATGCCGCGATCCCCACCTGGGAAGCGGTCACCAGATTGGCGTGAACGGCGGCGATCGTCTGAAGGCTCTTGACAAACGCGAACCAGGCTGCCGCGTTCAGCATCCCGCCCGCCAGCAGGATCGCCAGATCCCCCCAGGCGATCGGCCCAAGGCCCAACCAGGCCGCGCGCCAGGCGCACGTCGGGCCCAGGCAAACCACGCCCATGAACGGCCCCACGAGGGCCACAAAGGCGAGCGATACGCCCCGGGTGACGGAGTGCCGCACCGCGACATTGAGCACGCCGTAAATGACGCCCGCAAGGCATGCCGCCGCGGCAGCCAACCAAGGGGTCAAGGGACCGACGGCCGCCTCGGAATCGCCCGAACTCGGCCCGGCTTGCGTTCCAGAAGTCAACAACCCCACCGCGCCAAGCAAAAGCCCCATGGCAATCAGCGAGCGGATCGAGACCCGCTCCTCGAGCACCCAACGCCCCAGCGCGGCCGTGGTGACCAGGCTGGTGCACAGCGAGGCCGTGACGGCGACGGCCAAACCCACGACCGCCAGCGACCAGAGCCACGGCAGCGTGGCGAGCAGGTGGGTCAATGCACCAATGACTGCCAAGACGGCGATGGTCCGAGGCCCCGGAAGCGAACGCTCATCGGGGGGGGTGCGGAAAAGAACCCAAAGGCCAATGACGATGAAGGTAATCGCTTCCTTGGCCAGCAAGACCGAAACACGGTCGCAACGCAACGTCAGCGAGCGAAGGCAAATGTTTACCCCGCTAAAGCCAATCGCGGCGATCAGGCAGTACGTGAACCCGAGGGTAAGAAAACGCACGTTGCGTGAAATGGGCCTGGCGGACCGACCTCCCCGTCAGAACGCGAGAGCAAGGACATTGTAGGGCAGTGTACCCAGTTTCGCCAGGGGGTCGGCATCTACCCCCCATTGATGGACGATCGCCTGTACCGGTCTGGAGCGCGGAGGCGCTTTTTGGGGTCAGCCACGTCGCATCGTCCGCGGCCGTCGGTGGTTGCACGATCCACAACACGGCGCGACCCGCCGAGCCGCCGACCCCGCTCCCCCCGCACGCCTGACCCCCGAGCCCCCGAGCCGCTCTTCGTCCAACTCGCCTTGACCAGACCGAGAGAACTTGGGAAACTCCCACACCCGCGTGCCACTCATTGGCACTCGGCCGTTGTCTCTCGGCCTGCAAGGAGGTGGTTTGGACATGTGCTGCACCCAACCAGGGATTCGAGTGGTCAGGAGCATTCAGCGCAAGGTGCAACGCTCCAGCAAGGCGTTGGTGGTGGCTCTCGTGGCTAGTCTGGCGGTTGTCGCCGGAGGATGTAGCAAACCCGCCACTTCCACGCCCGACGGCTCCGTCGCGTCTTCAGCCGAATCGCGGGTCAGTCCGCCGACGACCAACGCAACCAAAGTGGCGCTGGACACGCTCAACTCAGACACTCCCGAGTCCGCCGTGGGCAAGTTTCTCGAGGCGATTCGTGCGGGAAACGACCGAGTTGCCGAAACCATGTTCACGGACCTGGCCCGCGAGCGAATCAAGGAACTGGACCTTCAAGTCGCGCCTCGCGGCAGCGACACCGCGAAATATGAAATTGGCAAGGCCGAGCTTCTCGGCGACGACGGGGCCCGCGTGCCCTGCAAATGGTCCGATATCGATAGCGAGGGAAAGATCCGCGTCGATGAAATGACCTGGATGCTCCGCAAACAGCCCCAGGGATGGCGCGTGGCCGGCATGGCGGCCGTGGTCCTGGAAGGAGAAGACCCCCTGTTGCTGGATTTCGAGGAGCCCAAGGAAACGCTGCAAAAGCTGGAACGGCTTCGTGAGGAGATCGCGCGGCGATCGACCCCCCACAGCGAGGAAGCCAACCCGATGCAGAACCAAGAAAATCCGCAGGAAGCGATTCGCCGATGACCCTTGGTCCGCCCTCCGACAGATTCATCTCCCTCCTATAATGTCCCCAATCTTATCCCTCCCAGGAGTTGTTAACGAGATCCTCACGTCGCGACATGAGAGTTTGACTTAAGTCTATAATTAGAAAGCTTCTTTGCGACCAGACCAGGAGGGAAGACCGGACTTCCGGGCTTCCCTCGATCGTTTTCTTGACACATACTTTTGGGTAGTTTGGTCGTTTTTTTCTGGATAAATCGTGCCAAATTCCTAAACCTCCGCCACCACCCAGGGTATACATTTTATGATTCCTCCCCGCTTGACAAGCACTTCTCGTATGCTAGCCTATCGTACTAAGCTGTGCAGATGGTACGGCGCGGCCAACCCGCAAAGTTTGAACAGGGAAACGAGCGGGGCGCCGCCCGCGCAGCGAACGGTGTCTCCTGTTCCAAAGGCCGTCAGGGGCGAGGAGCAACCAGAAGATGACGGCCGGGATCCAAATCTCTGTAACGCTACGGTACCTGTTAGTTGGAGGATTCTGAGATGAAACGTAGTACTGTGATTGGCATCGTGGCCTTCGTCGCGGTGTTGGGCATGGCCCTTGCGGCGGAAGCTCGGTGCAGGACTTGCGAGCCGAAGACTTGCGCACCGAAGACCTGCGCTCCGAAGACCTGTGCACCGAAGACCTGCGCTCCGGACACCTGCGCTCCGAAGACCTGCTGCAAGGAACGGTGCCGCCGGATGAGGACTTGCGAGCCCAAGACCTGCGCTCCCAAGACCTGCGCCCCGGCGACCTGCGCCCCGGCCCCCGCTCCGTGCAAGCCGGCCACCACGTGCGCTCCTTCGACCTGCGCTCCGAAGACTTGCGCTCCGAAGACCTGCTGCAAGGAACGTCGTTGCCGCCGGGCGAAGACCTGCTGCGCTTCGACTTGCCAGCCGAAGACCTGCGCTCCGGCGACGGCCGCTCCCGCTCCGGCGAAGGCCGAAGCTCCCAAGGCGGCCCCGCCCGCTCCGCCGGCCCCGGCCCCCAAGGCCTAGTTGAAAACCCATGGTCCGCTGCCCGGCTGGTCTCCGTTCCCGGGAAACACTTTTCCACCACTAGGTAACGGGGATCAGTCAGGCGCCGGGCTTTGGATGCTGAGTCGGTGTTTGCCCTGTTGACACTGGCTCCACGGTTCGAGAACTCCACTCAGCCGGGTCGCAAGCGAGTCCCGGCTTTTCTTTTTTCTTGCGAGAATTTCCGAAAAATATTCCGGTTAAGCAAGCCATTCGGCCGAATATACCGGCGCAATCTCCGTCGTTTTCGGAAAAACTGGGAGATTTGGCAAAACTACGGCCCTGAACGCCGTTCTCTCCGTCGGAACTGAACTTCCGGTCGCTCCACTTGCCGATCCGGTCGGGGCCGACGGGGAGGATTTCCCCAACTCGCAAGTCAAGGTGGCGCCCATGCCTCGCTCCCTGTTGGCCAGCTTGGTCGTCTTTGCTCTGACTCTCCCCATTGGCTGCCGCATGTGCGCCAATCCGTACGACGAATGCGGCCCGATGTCGGGTGGCACTTGCTCGGCGACCTGTGACTCCAACGCACGTGCCGGGTCCGTTCTTTCCGGCGTTTCCAACGCGATCACACCCGACGAATGGACGGAGCCCCAGCGCGCAGGGTCCCAAACGCCGGCCACGCGGCCTCCGCAAATCAAGTCTCCGCCGGCAAAAGAAACACCCCCCTCCGAGGGATGGAAGTCGAGCAAGTTCTCGGATCCGGCGAAAACCGGGTCGCCGTAAGGATTCCCACGGCCTCCGCCTGCGTCGCTCCAAGGGCGTCTAACCACCGCTTACGCGCGGTGGGCTTCAACAGACGGCAGGGCCAACCGGTGGCCATTGGATCAACGCACGCGGGAGCTGCCTCGTGACGCCAGCCTGGGGGCGTGATTCGTCCGTGGAGCCGAAAAAACTCCCCGCCCGCCGGTCTGGCCGAGATGCGACTTAAGCGTGCAAGTCCACGCTACGGATTGCGTGCCAATCCGATCGTTTGCGCCACACGAGAACTGGGGAAAAAGAACCCTGTCGGACTTCGTGTTCCTGGCCCTTCTTTCCCGTCTCCGGATTTTCCGCCCTCTAAAAAACGTGTCGTAGACAAATCCTCGAGACTGCCCTCGCCCGCCCGCCCCTAGCTCCCAGCCCCGGCCCTCTTCTCCTGCTCTCTGCTCCCCGCTCTCGGCTCCCTGCCCTCGCCTCTCTGCTCCCCGCTCTCGGCTCCCCGCTCTCGGCTCCCCGCTCTCGGCTCCCCGCTCTCGGCTCCCCGCTCTCGGCTCCCCGCTCTCGGCTCCCTGCCCTCGGCTCCGCAGCCCCCCCACCACGGAGACTTTGACCTTGACGCTGGTTGCCCGGCCCCTTAAATTGGCAAGAAAGACGCAACCTCGGTTTAGGAAAATGATGCACGCCCAAGAGGCAAAGCAGAACGTTGGGGGGTTTGGGGAATAGTGTAACGGCAGCACAACTGACTCTGGATCAGTTAGTCTAGGTTCGAATCCTAGTTCCCCAGTTAAGTTGTTATCTAGCAAGACTTTACGACAAGCAAGAGACTGCAAGGTTTCGTATTTCGCGGCGGTTGCGAAGGGGGTTCCATCAGCGCCCCACTCCGTGCGGACGGTTGCTGGTCTGCATTTCGCTTCGATCGTGCGAATGTGTCGCGGCAGTCGAGGCTGTTCCCGCCTTCGGCGCAGGGGATGAGCCGCGGCTGTGCATCGGCTTAGTTCCCGACGGGTTCATCTACTGTCGGCGTCTACTGTCGGCGTCGCACGAGCAGGTCTTGAAGAACGGCTGGAGATAGCTCGGCGAGCGAGTCGACCACGAGGTCTGCGGCCGCGAGGGCTTGCCGGGCGCGGCCGGTGCTTGCCAGGCCGACGCTTGCCATGCCGGCGGCCTTGGCCGCGGCGATCCCCAGCGGGGCGTCTTCCACGACCACGCAGCGATGGGGAGGGATTCCGAGGCGCTCGGCCGCCAAAAGGAAGACTTGCGGGTCGGGTTTGCCTCGGGTGACGTCCATTCCGTGGACCACCGCGTCGAAAAGCGTCCGCCCTCCCAGCCGATCCACGACGAGTGCGACGTTCTCCGGCGGACCAGACGAGCCGATGGCCAGGGCGAAGCCAGCCGCGCGGAGCGATTCGAGGAGCTCGTTCACGCCGGGCATGGGCGGAAAGTCGGCGGCGAGGATTTCACGGTAGGCGGCCTCCTTGAGGGCGTCGAGGCGGGCGATGTCCGCTTCGCCGGCTACCGCGTCCGGCCACAACGCGGCGATGATTTCCCGGCTGGTCCGCCCGAAGGTCGCGCTGAATTCCTCCGGGCTCATCTTCTTCCCCACCGTGGCGGCCGCACGCTGCCAACTCTGATAATGCGCGTGGTAGCTGTCAACCAGCACGCCGTCCATGTCGAAAATCACCGCAGGTCGGTCGTTTATCCCGTGCATTGCTTCGCCGTTTCCGCCTCACGCCCTATGAATTGAGAACTGGGTTGGCCGCGGGCCTGGGGGCCTGGCGGACCGTTACGAGCAGCCCAGGCTGGTGCCGCAGACATGGCAGAGGTAACAGTTGCCGTTGCGCACGGTGATCGAGCCACAGTTTTCGCAGACGGGCGCGTCGGTCTGGAAGGCGGCGAATTGCTCGCTCAGGGCGCCTAGAGCGGCTTCGGCTTCGAAGGCGGCCGGGCCGGCGCCGGGGGTTGGGCCTAGGTTAGGATATTGGCCCGGGCGCGGGGCAAGGCCAGCCGCGGCCGGTGCGGAGGCCACCCGCAGTGCCGCACCATTGCCGTGGCCGTTGGAGCCGCCCTTTGCCCCGGGACCCGAGCCATGGGAAGGGCGAGCCGGCGGCGATTGGGACGACGCCGCGGTCGGCTTGGCGGGCGATCCTTGCCCGGAGATTGGCCCGCCGGCCCTCTTGGCGGCGGGCAGGAACTCTTTTTCCGCGTCACCCACGCCCGTCTTGCCCGCCTCCTCGCTTCGTCCGTCCACGAGTTTGCCGGCCTCCCGATAGCCCGGCAGGAAGGTGATCCCCAGCCAGCGGAAAATGTAGTCCACGATGCTCTTGGCAATCGGGATGTCGCGGTTCTTCGTGTAGCCCATGGGCTCGAAGCGGGTGTGCGAGAACTTGTTGACGTAAACTTCCAGCGGCACGCCGTATTGCAGGCTCATCGACACCGCCGTGCCGAAGCAATCCATCAGGCCGCCGATCGTGCTGCCTTCCTTGGCCATGGTGATAAAGAGTTCGCCGGGGCGACCGTCGGGATAAAGGCCCACGGTGATGTAGCCCTCGTGGCCGCCCACGCTGAACTTGTGGGTGATCGAGTTGCGGGTGTCGGGCAGACGCTCTCGCCGTGGGGCGGAGACGACCTTTTCGGTCTTCTCGTCGCTCTTGGTCGACAACGGCTGAGATTCCTTCGACCCGTCGCGATACACGGCCAACGCCTTGAGGCCCAGCTTCCACCCTTCGAGGTATGCGCCGGCGATGTCGGCGGGCGTGCTGTCCTTGGGCATGTTGACGGTCTTGGAGATCGCCCCGGAGATGAACGGCTGGGCGGCGGCCATCATGAGCACGTGAGCGCGCCAGGGGATGAAGCGGGTGCCGTGCGCGGCCTGGAACGCGCAGTCGAAGACCGGCAGGTGCTCGGGCCTCAGATCGGCGGCTCCCTCGATCGTGTCTTCCTTGTTGATGTAATCGAGGATCGAGCCGATTTCGGCCTCGCTGTACCCGAGGGTTCGCAGGGCCAGCGGCACCGTCTGGTTGACGATCTTCATCATCCCGCCGCCGGCGAGCTGCTTGTACTTGACCAGGGCGATGTCGGGCTCGATGCCCGTCGTGTCGCAGTCCATCATGAAGCTGATGGTGCCGGTCGGGGCGAGCACCGTGGCCTGGGCGTTGCGGAACCCATGGCGGCGGCCGCCGACGAGCACCTCGTCCCAGATCTTCAGGGCCGCGGACTTGAGATACGCCGGGGCGTGCTCGATCTGGTTGACCTTTTCCCAGTGCATCTCCATGACGTGGAGCATGGGGTCGCGGTTTTTCTCGAACTCCTCGAACGGCCCGACCGCCGCGGCCAGCTCCGTGCTCGCGCGGCACGCCGCGCCGTGCAGGAGGGCCGTCACCACGCTGCACAGGCCGCGGGCCTCGTCGGAATCGTAAGGCAGGCCGCTGGCCATGATCAGGCTGCCGAGGTTCGAGTAGCCCAGTCCCAGCGGCCGGAAGCGGTGGCTGTTGGCCGTGATCCGCGGCGTGGGATAACTGGCGTGATCGACGAGGATCTCCTGGGCGATGAACGTCAGGCGGCAGGCGGCCGCGAAGCCGTCGGCGTCGAAGGCGCCGTCCTCGCGGCGGAATTTCATCAGGTTCACGCTCGCCAGGTTGCAGGCCGAGTCGTCCAGGAACATGTACTCGGAACAGGGGTTGGACGCATTGATCCGCCCCGAGTTCGGACACGTATGCCAGCGGTTGATGGTCGTGTCGTACTGCACGCCGGGATCGCCGCACTGCCAGGCGCACTCGGCGATTCGGTTGAACAGGTCGCGGGCCTTGTAGGTTGGTCCCGGCCGGTCCGGCTCGGTGACCCAGTGCGTGGTCCAATCCTTGTCGGCCTCGACCGCCTGCATGAAGTCGTCGGTCAGGCGGACCGAAAGATTGGCGTTTTGGAAAAGCACCGAGCTGTAGGCCTCGTCGGGCGCGTAACCCTTGGCAATGAGCACGCGGGCCTTGGCCTCCTCGCTGCACTTGCACTCGATGAATTCGAGAATGTCGGGATGCCAGACTTTGAGCGACTGCATCTTGGCGGCGCGGCGGGTCTTGCCGCCGCTTTTCACCACGGCCGCAATCTGGTCGTACACCCGCATGAACGAGAGCGGCCCGGACGGCTTGCCCCCGCCCGAGAGCTTTTCGCGGTGCGAGCGGAGCGTCGACAAGTCGGTGCCCGTGCCTGAGCCGAACTTGAACAACATGGCCTCGCTGCGGGCGAGTTCCATGATGTCTTCCATGTTGTCCTGGACGCTCTGGATGAAGCAGGCCGAGGCCTGGGGATACTCGTAGGGGTTCTCGGGCTGTCGCGCGGAGGCGCTGGCCTTGTCCCAGTACCAGTTGCACATTGCCCCCTTGACGCCGTACTGGTGATACAGACCCACGTTGAACCACACCGGCGAATTGAACGACACGCATTGGTGCAGGCACAGCCAGGCCAACTCGCGGTAGAACCGCTCACCGTCTTCGGGACTGGCGAAGTAGCCGTCGGCGATGCCCCAATCGGCGATCGTGCGGACGACGCGGTGGATCAACTGCCGGACGCTGGTCTCCCGCTGCGGCGTGCCCAACTCCCCGTAGAAGTACTTGCTCGCCACCACATTCGTGGCCAACTGACTCCAAGAAGCGGGAATCTCGCAATCCCGCTGTTCGAACACCACCTCGCCCCCCTCTCCCTTGATCGACGCGGTGCGGAGTTCCCAGGCCACGGTTTCAAACGGACTGGAAACGTCCTCGGGACAAAACTGGGGAGAGATGGATAAACCGCGCCGAGGGCCACTGTCTTGTCTTCGGGCCTTGATTTCCGCCGTTTTCGCCGTCACGGGGTTCCGAGGGTCAAGAAGTTCCCGTTCCATGTTCACGCTCCTTCACCGAAAGACCAGGGGGCATCCTTCCCAAATGATGTTCAAACGTACATCAACACCACGCCGCACCGCCTTCGCCCATGCCTGAACAAGGAGCCAAAACAAGTCGCGCGCGTTACGGCGATCCCTCGGATTGAGGGGTGGAGATCAATCGTCTTCTACCACCATATATTGTAGTCGACGCCCCGTTGACCACAACATACATGGCAGACCGATCAGTTTATCGGCCGTTTTCGATCCGTCAAGCAACTGTTAAGAAACGGTTGCGAAATGGTTGCAGCGACACGATTTGCGACGTCCGGCCGATCCTGGCCAGGCTAGCGGAGAGTTCGTCGATTTTTTTCCTAACCATCAGGACAGACTTGAGTTGGGCGTTTTCCTCGAACGCAACGCGGGGTTGCGGGTGGGGCAGCGGATTTCAAAAAAATTTTTCCGAGGTGACCCTGAAGGGGCAGAGGGGGACAGTCCCATTTTCGCGGACTTCGCCGCGAAAATCGGGACAGTCCCCAGGCGTGTGGCATGCCGTCACGCGGACGTCTGGCATGCCGTCACGCGGCAACGCCGCGGGTCGGCATGGCAGGGCTTTGCGTCGCTTGCATGCTCACCCGCCGCTGCGCGTCGTGAGAGCATGCCACCCTGACCGCTGGAGGGCCAAGGGGGACAGTCCCATTTTCGCGGACTTCGCCGCGAAAATCGGGACAGTCCCCAGGCGTGTGGCATGCCGTCACGCGGCAACGCCGCGGGTCGGCATGACAGGGCTTTGCGTCGCTTGCAAGCTCACCCGCCGCTGTGCGTCGTGAGAGCATGCCACCCTGACCGCTGGAGGGCAGAGGGGGGCAGTCCCATTTTCGCGGACTCCGCCGCGAAAATTGGGACAGTCCCTGCGAACGGTTACGCGATGAAACCACGGGCAGGTTTGTCATTGCAACAGGGCCCGAATCATCAATCCCCCGCTCGTGGACGGTTGCCTGGATTGCGAGCGAAGCTGATTCGGAGGCACACGCCCGCCTCGGTTGCCTGAGAATGAACCGTTGGCGTCGGCAACGGGGAGTTCTCGCGGGTTGAATTCCCGCGCGCCAGGGGATAGGCTACTTGGGACGGGCAGACGCGAACCGTTTCCGAGATGGGTGGTCGCGGGCTAGCTCAAGTACCCGGTTGCAGCCGCAAGGATTGGCCGCGGCCGGCACGACGCGAGACGAGGAATGGCGGAACGATCGACGGTTTGATTAGCCAGCAAGGAGACGACTCGTGGACAAGTGGCCGATCGGAGTGTTTGCGAGCATTGACGCAGGTCTCGGGGTGAAGTTGGAAGTGGTGCGGGAGCTGGGCATTCCGACCATTCATTTGCATGCCCCTCACCGCTCGACCCGCACGCCGGAGCGCGCCCGGGCGTTTCTCGAGGAACTCCGGACGATGGGCGTGAAGATCACCGTGGTTTTTGGCGGGTTCGAGGGCGAAAGCTACGCCGACATCCCGACGGTCGCGCGAACCGTGGGGTTGGTGCCCCCTGAAACCCGGAAGGAAAGGACTCAGGAGCTGAAGGAAATCTCCGACTTCGCTCGGCTGCTGGAGGTGGACGCGATCGGGCTGCACGTCGGCTTCGTGCCTCATGAGCGCACGGATCCTCTGTACCAGGAAGTGGTGGCGGTGACTCGGGAAGTGTGCGACCATTGCCAGCACAACGGCCAGCGGTTGCACCTGGAAACGGGCCAGGAATCGGCGGATACGCTTCTTCGGTTCATTGGCGACGTCGCCCGCGACAACCTGTTCATCAACTTCGATCCCGCCAACATGATCCTCTACGGCTCGGGCGAGCCGATCGAGGCCCTGCGCAAGGTGGGCAAGTACGTGCGAAGCGTCCACTGCAAGGACGCCAAATGGGCGGCCAATCCGGGCAAGGAGTGGGGGCGGGAAGTGCCTTTTGGGCAAGGCGACGTGGGCGCGGAGAACTTTTTGCGGACGCTCAAGGAACTCGGCTACACGGGGCCATTGACGATCGAACGCGAAATCCCTGAGGAACCCGCTCGCCAAAAGGCCGAGATCGGTCAGGCCGTCCGCCTGATCGAGGAACTGAAGGCGAGGATCGGCTGATGCCGCGGCTGTCCCTCAGCGTGCCTCACGCACTGGAAGTGCCCGAAGCCGTCTTGCGGTTGCGGACCCGCGCCGACTCGATCCGAAACGCGTATCAGTCCCAGGTCACCGACCTGGTGGAGACTTGGGACGGCGACTCGATGTCGTGTCAATTCCGGGTGATGGGCCAAAGGGTCGAGGGGGCGCTGATGGTGTTGCCGGGCGAGGTGCAGATCGTGATGGACTTGCCGTTGATCGCGATGATGTTTCGCGGCGCCATCGAAGCCCGTGCCCGCGAGGAAATCGCGAAACTGCTGGTCGGATGACTTACGGAAAGGCAAGGCGGCATCGCGTCCTATCGCGGGGGCTCGGGACCTCGGCCACGCGGGAGGAGGCTGTCCGGATCAGGCGTCCTCGTAGTGCACCGGCCCGCGCAAACCAGCGATCGGCGGGGGGGCAGGCTCTTGGCGTGGTCTTGCATGGCCGGGCCGAACGGCGTCCTTGCTGGGAGGATCGGCTGCTGGAGGCGAGGGCGACGAAGCGGGGCTCTGTCCGGCAACGGGTATGGAAGAAGACAACGGGGCGCCGGGGCCGAGTGGGACGCCCGCCGGGGGCAAACGCCGTTGACTCCCGCGGTTTTTTCGCCCGCGAGGAAACAGGCGCCAGGAGGATCGGCTCGCGAAGCTCGTGGAGATGGAAAGCCGGGTGAACGCAACGGGGCAACAAGCTGCGGACCTCGGGATCGCGGCGTCGCCGGCGGCGCTTCGGGATTTGGAAGAGGCGATCCGGGCGGTGGAGCCGCGCGCGTTGATGGTCCGCCCGCGCATCCTCCGCCGCGTCATCGCCGACCATTACGAGCTGGTCGGACTCGCGCTGCGTCTTCCGCACCGGAAGAGCTGCGTGATCGGCCGGGAGGCCCTGCTGGCCATCGTCGATCCGGATGAGCTGGGGTTGGATTCGGCGGAAGCGGTGCCCGAGCGAGCCATCCTGCTGCCGCAGCCGAGCGAGGCCAGGTTGGTCCACACCTCGGCCGCCGACTTGCTGCTTTATTACTGGCGGCTGCTGTTTCACGCGCGGATCCACGTGGAGATCGAGCAGCGCGCGGCCGAGGGCCGATTGACCGCCGAGGCGGTCGCGGATCGGATCCGTTGCATTGGGGGCGCGGAGTTCGACGAGATCCGGACGGTTCTCGTTCAAGAGGCGTTTCTGTTGTCGTCGGCGGACGATTTTCGCGCGTATGCCGAGTTCGTTGCGGTGTATTGGGAGCTGCGGTTTTTTTCCCGCCATCTCTTGCCGCGTTATTTTCCCGGCATCGAGGATTTTCGCCGCATCGAGGCGATCCTGGCGCAAGACGTCGACGCGACGCGGTGCCTCGAGGCCACGCGATTGGCCGGGCTTTCCGACGAAGCCTGGAAAGCCTCGTCGCGGGGCGAGGCCTCGGCGGCGAGTCTTGCGGCGGCGGACGCGGCCGCGCTGGCGCCGCTGGCGCGGGCAGCCGACCGTGTGGCGTACCGGCGGCTGGTCCGGCGGGCGCAGGAAGCGGCCGGACGGGGCAATCTCGTGCGATCGGCGATTTTGCGGGCGAGAGCCGAACAGGCCGCCCCGCCGGAATTGGCCGCCAAGGCCCAAGGGGCGCTCAAACGCGACGTGGACCGCATGGCCCGCCGACTTCAGGTGGCGTTGGAGATCGAGGACGAGGATCCTCAGCCTTGGCAAGAGGTCCTGTTGGCCCTGGCCCGCCAAACGCCGCGCGGAGCCTGGACCGCGGAAGCGCGGCTGCTGTACGACTTGCAAAAGGCCTGCCTGGCCCATGAACGCAAGGCGTATCGGATCGACGTGGCGCGGTGGATCGCGTCGCTCGGGCGGGAACCGATCCAGCGTCCCTTGCCTGCCCAACGCGACGTGGCCCTTGCCAAGCGCTTACGGAGCGCCGCGCGGCGGACTCCGGCCGTGGCCCTGCCCGAGGCCATGCGCCAAAAACTCACCTCCCTGCTGGAAACCGCGACGCATCACGCCGAGCAGCGGCTCCGCACGCGGTTCCGGCCGCTGGTGAGCAGGGCGCTGGACGAGGCCGGGTTGCGGCCCGCCAACGTGGTCGAGCGCGTTGCCTGGAAAAAGGTCGTCGAGGAGCTGCTCGACCGGATCGTCGAGTCGGGCCACCTGACGATGGGCGATCTGCGCGACGCGATTTCGCGGAACAACCTGAAACTGGCCGATTTCTCGTGGACGGCCGACGGGCTGCACGGCGACCCGTTGCTTCGCGCCGACCAGCGCCTGTCGCGATCGCTGGACGGCGTCCACCGGCGGGGCGAATTCTACCTGCGCTGGATGCAGCGTCTCAGCTCGCTGGCGTTCGGGACGCGGCTGGGCCGGTTTGTCACGCGGTTTCTGGCGATTCCCTTCGGCGGCACCTTCTTGGTGGTCTCGTTTCTCGACCATGTCGTGGAGAAGATCGTCCCGCTCTTCACGGGCGCCAGCGTGATCGGCCCCTCGGCGGCCTGGTCCGCGGCGAGGGTCCTGGTCCTCGGAACCTTCGTGCTCGGTTTGGTCAACGTCGATTGGTTCCGGCGCGGGGCGTGGCGCGTGCTGGTGGGGGCGTGCCGGAAGCTTCGCGACGGGGTCTTGGGCGTCGTCGGCTGGCTCCGCCAAATCGAGTGGCTCGCCCAACTCTTGAAGAGCCGCGCGGTGCGCCTCGCGCATCGCTTCGTCGTCAAACCGCTCGTCTTCACGTCGCTGGCGTGGCTGGCGCTGCCCATGCAGAGCGTGGGCCAGGCGCACGCGGTGGGGGCTGGCGCCGCCCTCTTCGCGGCCTTCAACGTGTTTCTCAATTCGCGCCTCGGACGCGACGTGGAGGAACTGCTTGCCGACGCGATGATGCAGGCCTGGCGGCGGCTGGGGTTCCCGATCCTCACCGGCCTGTTCTATTTCGTGGTCGACCTGTTCCGCGGCATCGTCGAAGCGGCGGAACGGTTGATCTACACGGTGGACGAGTGGCTTCAGTTTCGGACCGGCGAAACCCGGCTGAAATTCGTCGCCAAGGCGGTCGTCGTCCCGCTCTGGCTGTTGGCCGCGTACGTTCTGCGTTTCTGCATCAATCTGCTGATCGAGCCCCAGATCAACCCGATCAAGCATTTTCCCGTGGTCACCGTCTCGCACAAGTTGCTGCTGCCGTTCATTCCGGCGTTCGGGGCGTTGCTGTCGCAGACCCTGGAGAAAGAGCTGGCGTACACGGTGGCCGGTTTAATCATCACGGGAATACCGGGGATTTTCGGCTTCCTGGTTTGGGAATTGAAGGAGAACTGGCGGCTGTATGCGGCGAACCGGCCGCGCGGCGTGCCGCGCGCCGTGGTGGGACACCACGGCGAATCGATGGGACGGCTGTTTCGGCCCGGCATCCACTCCGGCACGGTTCCCAAACTCTTCGCCAAACTGCGCCGCGCCGCGCGCCGCACTCCGCCGGGGACCGACGGCCGCGCCGTCCTCCTTCGCCTCCGCGCGATCCGGCGCGTGCAGCGTGCAATCCGCGAATTCGTGGAGCGCGAATTGGTGGAGCTTCTCGGCCATGCGCCGCGTTGGCGCAACGTCCAGGTCCGCGTGGCGGCGATCCATGTGAGCACCAACCGCGCCCGAATCGTCCTGGAGCGTTCCACCGGCGGGGCAATGCCGCTGGAAATAGCTTTCGAGATGCGCTCCGGTTGGCTCGTCGCCCGCCTCGCAAGGGTCGGCTTCGCCGACGAATTGGAACCGACGGAACGCATGGTTTTCGAAACCGCGTTGGCCGGCCTGTGCCAAATGGCCGGCGTGGAACTGCTCGACGAACAACTGCGGCTCCTCCTGCCCAAGGCGGCCGGCTGGACTTTCACGGGCGAGGGCCTGGCCGTTGATTTCCAGAACGGCGTTCGCACCCGGGCGTTCTATCGTTTCGGGCCCGACGGACCGCTCGTCCCGCGCCTTCCGCCGAACGGACCGCCGGTCGCCGCGCCGGAACTGGATCCCCATCAAGTCTTTTTCGGCCGGTCGGCGATCGCGTGGGAAGCTTGGGTGGGTTTTTGGGAGCAGGCGCGCCGCGAGGAAGGATCGGCGCCCCGGCCGATCCTGTCCATCCGCGTGTTGCCGGAGATCGCCCGGTGAGCGGGGCGCAGTAACCGTTCACAGCGCGGGGACTGCTGCGTTTTTCGGGCTGTTTCGCGCCGAAAAATGCGCCTGCCCCCTGACCGGCCAAGGGGGACAGTCCCATTTTCGCGGACTTGGCCGCGAAAATCGGGACTGTCCCCGGGGGCGGTAACCGGGCGCAAGGCCGTCGCCCCGGTTGGCTACCGTAGTCTGGCGCGCGATTCGACGCGGTTTGGGCCATTTTCCGTTCCTCTTCCGGCGGGAAACGAGGCGGCGCGCGGCCGAGGCCTGGTTCGGCCGCCGTTGGATGCGCTACTTGGCATCTGGCGGAATGGCTTGGTAGAATACGGAAATGGTTGCCTGCCAACGGCCCGCCAAGGAAACGCAACTGTCCGTTCTGAAAAGGCTTACGCGAATCCATTGGAAGCTTCGATGACCTCCGACGCCAACCAGCCCTCCGGCCACTCCGAGCCCCCTCCTGAGGCCAATCCCGCGGACCCCGCCACCCCAGACGCCCCCGAGGCCTCGACCCAGCCGCGGCGCAAGATTCTCATCGGTTCCCAGCGCGACCCTGACGCCTACAAGCCGAAGCCCAAGCGGGACTGGGTCTCGCCGAGGAAGGCCAAGAACAAGCAGCGTGACGCGGAAGCGACCGCCGGCAACGGCCCGCGGGAAGACAAGGCGCCGCCGCCGACCGAGGCGGCCACGCTGCAACCGAGCGTCAGCGTGGCGACGGAAATCGCCCCGGTGGCGGAGGTCGCGGAGGTTGTCAAGGATTCCACGGGATTCCCGGCGATGTCGATTGTCGCGGCGCCGCAGCAGGACATCCCGTCAGTGGCGGACACGTTCCAAGCTCCGGCAGCGTTGTCCGTGGAGGCGGTGTCGGTCGAGGGAGACGCGGTCCAGGGCGAGATGGATTCCGCGGCGGCCGAGGGGGCATTCGCCGATACGGCGTTGGCGGTCCCGGCCTCGCCTGGGGCGCCGGGCAAGAAGATCCCGCCTCCGAACATCCGCGGCGCGCTTTCGGCGGACCTCGAGCAGGAATTCCAGGCCGCGTTCGCCGACGTGCCCCTCGACACTCTGATGTCGGGCAGCGAGGTGGTCGGCGCCCAGGCGCCTTTGGAGCCGGAGTCGCGGCACATGGCGCGGGTGGTGGCCGTGGGCCGGGAGGACGTCTTCTTGGAATTGGGCGGGCGGGATCAGGCGGTGATTCCCCTGAAGGTCTTTTCGGAACCGCCGCAGCCCGGCGCCACGTTCGAAATCGTCATCGTCCGCTACAACCAGGAAGACGGCGTCTACGAGGCCACGCTTCCCCTGGCCGCCGCCGAGATTGGCGACTGGTCGCAGATTGCCGAGGGGATGCTGGTCGAGGCCCGGATCACCGGCCACAACACGGGCGGGTTGGAGTGCGAGGTGAATCGGCTCCGCGGGTTCATTCCGGTCAGCCAGATTGCCCTCTATCGCGTGGAGAACCTGGAAGAGTACGTAGGCCAGAAGTTGACCTGCCTGGTCACCGAGGCCAATCCGCACCGGCGCAATTTGGTGCTCAGCCGCCGGGCCGTGCTGGAACGAGAGCGGGAAGAGGCCCGCCGCGCGATCCTCGAATCGCTGGCCCCCGGCCAGATTCGCGAGGGCGTGGTCCGGAAGATCCTCGATTTCGGGGCGTTTGTCGATCTGGGCAGCGGCGTTGACGGTTTACTCCACGTCAGCCAATTGGGATGGGGGCGCGTCAAGCATCCCAGCGAAGTCGTGCAGGAAGGGCAGAAGATTCGCGTCCGGGTGGACAAAGTGGATCCGGCTTCGAAGAAAATCAGCCTGTCCTACAAGGACCTCTTGGACAATCCCTGGAAGGACGCGGACCGCAAATACGCGCCGAACATGGTCGTTCGGGGCAAAGTGGTCAAGATCATGGAGTTCGGGGCGTTCGTCGAGTTGGAGCCGGGCGTCGAAGGGCTGGTCCACATTTCGGAGCTTTC
>Ga0101944_10002324_pt1 | contig 31370 bp, 17 predicted proteins | sample DewCreD2012metaG_FD_75245 | JGI IMG/M metagenome (GOLD analysis project Ga0101944, IMG submission 75245) | Hot spring sediment bacterial and archeal communities from British Columbia, Canada, to study Microbial Dark Matter (Phase II) - Dewar... ... | reverse complement strand
CTCGTGACTGCCCGTGAACGCCGCGGGATCGGGAAAACTCCAATGTTCGCGGCGGGTGATGCCGGCGAAGATGGGGCAGCGTTCGGCGCTGGCTTCGTCGCAGACGGTGATCGCATAGGCGTAAAGGCGGCCGGCCTTGACAAGGTCGAAGACGTCCTGGGTGCGGTTGCGGGAAATGTCGATGCCGACTTCGCGCATGGCTTCGATCGCCAGCGGGTTGATCGTTCCCGCTTCCAGTCCGGCGCTTTCCGCCTCGAAGCGGTCGCCGTAGAGGTGTTTGAGCCAGGCTTCCGCCATCTGGCTGCGCGCGCTGTTATGGGTGCAGATGAAGAGCACGCGCATCCGCTCGCTGGGGGGCCGGCGGTGGCGGACAATCTCCCCGTGGCGCATGTAGAGCACGATTTTGGCAATGCGGGTGGCATGATCGCCGATGCGCTCCAGGCTGGAGACGACGGTTCGGCCCGACAGCAGCGAGCGCACGTTGGCGCCCGGTTGCGCCAGCGCCTGTTCGAACAGCTCGCAAAGGCGGTCGTGGAGGGCGTCGAGCGCCGCGTCCTGCTCCCAGACGGCGCGAGCTTCTTCGGCATTCTGCGCGATGAAGGCGTCAATGGCCCTGACGGTCGCCGTCACAGCCAGTTCGGCCAAACGTGAGATGTCGCCCGCGGTTGCCGGCGGCCAGTCGCCGATCGAGCGCATGGCGTGTTGGGCGATCTTCTTGGCCTGGTCCCCGATGCGCTCCAGCTCGTGGTTGACTTTGGTGACGCCGAAGACGTAGCGCAGCTCGTCGGCGACCGGCGCGTAGAGCGCCATGATTTTCAGGCATTCCTCTTCGATGCGGACCTCTTGGCGATCCACCGCTTCGTCGCCCTGCGCCACGGAATCGGCCGCGGCGGAGTTTCCGGTGGCCGCGGCCTCGGCCGCGCGCCGGACCTGCCCCAGCACGCGCTCCGCCAGTTCCCGAATTTGCCGGTTCAAGGCTTCGATTTCGCTTTGAAAATGCGCTTTCATGAACGTCCTTTGCTTCTGTTGTCCGTCCTTCACACCCGCGGCGTCCGCTTGCGGCAAAGCGGCCGCCGCTTCCCGGCTCGTCTCGGCGCCTGAGATCCGAGGCTTGAAAGTGGCACGGTGTTCATCCGAACCTTCCGGTGACATAGTCCAGCGTTTCGGGCAGACGGGGGCGCTGGAAGATCGCCTCGGTGGGTCCATATTCCAGCACGCGGCCCAGGTACATGAACGCCGTGTAGTCGCTGGTGCGGGCCGCCTGCTGCATGTTGTGCGTGACGATCAGGATGGTGTATTCGCCCTTGAGCTGTTCGATCAGGTTTTCGATTTTCGTTGTGGCGATCGGATCGAGCGCCGAACAGGGCTCGTCCATCAGCAGCAATTCCGGTTCCGCCGCAATGGCCCGGGCGATGCACAGCCGCTGCTGTTGACCGCCCGAAAGGCTGAGGGCGTTGTCCTGCAACCGGTCCTTGACCTCGTCCCAAAGCGCCGCCCCGCGCAGACTGCGTTCGCAGACCTCGTCCAGCACGCGCCGATCGGTCTCGCCGTCGATGCGCAAGGGGTACACCACATTCTCGTAGATGCTCATGGGGAAGGGGTTGGGCTTTTGGAACACCATGCCCATGCGCTTGCGCAACTCGATGACGTCCACCCCCGGAGCGTAGATGCTCTCGCCATTGAGCAGCATATCGCCGCCGACGCTGACCGTGCTGAGCAAATCGTTGATGCGGTTGACCGAGCGCAGCAGGGTAGATTTGCCGCAGCCCGAAGGACCGATCAGCGCGGTGACTTTTCCGCGCGCGATCTTCAAGCTCACATCGAAGAGGGCCTGTTTGGGGCCGTAATGCAGGCGAAAGCCGCGAATTTCAAGGACAATCGGCTCGGCGTCGATCGCCGGATGCGTTTCGGTCGTCACGGCCTGACCTGCCGCGATGCGCGCCAGCCGGCTCGTGGCCTCTTCATGAACCGTATCGCCGCGCGGGCCGGCGGGAACAACGATGGGGTCACTCATACGCACTCCTCCGAAGGGGGATGATGGGAGCGGCGGAATGCTGGGGAGAAGCTCTCCGCCCAGCGCTCGCCTGCCAGCGTGCCACGGTTCCCGTATTCCGTCATTCCGGCGCTCCCTCATTCCCGCGATTCTTCAAAATGCCGCGGACACGAACTTGCGGCGCAATTGGGTTCTCAGCCGCACGGCGGCAATGTTCAGCAGGAAGATCAAACCGATCAACAGCAGCGTGGTGGTGTAGACCATCGGCTTGGCCGCTTCGCTGTTCTGGCTTTGAAACCCGAGGTCGTAGATATGGAAGCCGAGGTGCATGAACGAGCGCTCGAGGTGCAGGAAGGGGAAGGCGCCGTCAATGGGCAGTTCCGGCGCCAGCTTCACGGCGCCGACGAGCATGAGCGGCGCCACTTCGCCGGCCCCGCGCGCCATGGCCAGGATCATGCCGGTCATGATGCCGGGCATGGCGCGGGGCAGGACAATGCGTTTGATGGTCTGCCACTTGCTCGCGCCGCAGGCGTAGGAGCCCTCGCGCATCGAGTTGGGCACCGCGGCCAGGGCCTCTTCGGTGGCGACGATAATCACCGGCAGCGTCATCAGCGCGAGCGTCAGCGCCGCCCACAGCAGGCCGCCCTTGCCGTAGGTGGGATTGGGAAGTTTGGCGGCGAACAACAGCTCGTCGAGGGAGGCGCCGACCAGATAGCAGAAAAACCCGAGCCCGAAAACGCCAAAGACGATGCTCGGCACGCCGGCCAGGTTGTTGATGGCGATGCGCACGGCGCTGACCAGGGGGCCGCCTTTGGCGTATTCGCGCAGATAGAGCGCGGCCATGACGCCAAAGGGCACCACGGCCAGCGACATCAGCAGAGTCATGACGACCGTGCCGAAAATGGCCGGGAAGACGCCGCCCTCGCTGTTGGCCTCGCGCGGCTCGTCGGCGAGGAACTCGCCCCAGCGCGCGGCATAGAGCTTGAGCTTCGCCGCGCGGGTCAAACGGTTGGCCGGGTAGGCGCGCACGATGTCCGCCAGCTCCAGCGTGGCCTCCCGTCCGTCGGCGGTTTGCAGGACCAGCTTGTACTTGGCGTTCTCCGCGTTGAGGGCGGCGATCTCGGCCGTGATGCGCGCAAATTCGTTGGAGACCCAGCGGGCGGTGTTTTCGTAGGCGCTCCGCCGCGCCGCATGCTCCGCCGAGCCGGCGCCGAAGCGCAATTCCGCGGACCGCACGGCCAGGCGCGCGGCCTCCAGCTCGGCGTTTACCCTGCCGATGTCCTTGGTCTCCAGCCGGCGGCGCTGGGCGCGCCGAGCGGCCACGGCCGCGTGATGCTCGGCAAAGAGCGCCCACGCCGCGGACGGCGTCTCGGCCGCGCGCCGGCCGTCCAGCAGGAACGCGCGCGGCACTCCATAAAACCGGCCCCAGGCCATACGCTCGACCACCACGGCCCAGGCGGGCTGCTCTTCGGAGACGACCTGAAAGTCGTCCACCCACTGGAAGTGCTCGCCGGTCAGTTCGTAGTTGCCGATCCGCACCAGCCGGCGGCGCACCGTGCCCGCGCCGCTGGCCATTTCGGCGCGCGCTTTGGCGACGGCCTCGGGCGTGAGGCCGGCCAGCAGAGCAGGAGCGGGCCGATACGCTTCTTCGCGCGCGACTTCGCCCATGACCGCCCGGCCATCGGCCAGCGTGACACGCACGACGGGCACGGGCCAGAGGGTCGTCACGCCCTGCGCGACGACCAGCGCGAGCAGGCCCACGATCATCAGCACCCCGACCACCAGCCCGCCGCCGGTGAGCCAGACCATCGGCTCGCCCTGCGCGAAAAGCGAGGTCTGCGTTCGCGGTCGGCGTGCGGCGCCGCTCGGCGGCGCCTTCGGCTTCGCGGTGGCTGCGGGCGACACGGAGGGCGTCTCTCCATGTTGGACGGGGCGGGCTCCGTCGCGGCCGGTCGCCAGGGTGGCAGGCGCATGGCTCATAGTTCCACCGCCTTGCGACGATAGCGGATGCGGACAGTCTCCGCGACCGTATTGAGCACAAAGGTCATCAGGAACAGCACCAGCGCGGCCAGAAACAGCGTGCGGTAGTGGGTGCTGTCGCGCACGGCTTCCGGCAGTTCGACCGCGATGTTGGCCGAGAGGGTGCGAAAGCCGTTGAACAGGTTCCATTCCATCACCGGGGTGTTGCCGGCGGCCATCAGCACAATCATCGTCTCGCCCACCGCGCGCCCCAGGCCGATCATGACGGCGGAGAACAGTCCGCTCATGGCGGTGGGGATCACGATGCGCACGGCGGTTTGCCACGGCGTGGCGCCGGCGGCGAGGGAGGCGGAGCGCAAATGGTCCGGAACGGCCGCCAGGGCGTCTTCCGCCAGGGTGTAGATGATGGGGATGATGGCGAAGCCCATCACGAAGCCGACCACGAGCGCATTGCGCTGTACGTAGGTGCCGACGATGCTGCCGCGCGGATCGAGACCCAGGGCGGCCAGACCGAGGCCGAGCGCGGCGGCCAGCGGCACGGTCAAGCCGGCGGCGGCGAGAAACTTGAGGGCGTCGGCCAGGGCGCAGCGCGCCCGGCTCCAGGCGCGGCTGCGGCGTTTCAGCCGCGGGCTCACGACCGCGCCGAACAGCCAGGCGGTCAGGAGCGCCGCGACGGGGTACAGCCAGACGGCCCAGCCGGCGGCGGCGCCGCCCACCTGCCCATCCAGCCAGCGCATGATGTCCCCGGCAAAGCAGAGCCGTTCGAGCGCGGGGCCGCATCGCGCCGCCAGGGCCAGCGCCGCCGGCACGGTCAGGAACATGAGGGGCAAGCGCCAGTGGCTCGCCCGCAACGTCAGGCGCACTGGCGCCAGTTGCCACAGGTAGGCGCCGACCAGAAACATGGCCGGGACAAACAGGAAGGCTGCCAGAATGGCCGGCAGGGCGCCGGCGACCACCGGCGCGAACACCAACGCCGCCAGAAACCCGAGGACCACGCTCGGCAGACTGGCCATCATCTCGACCAGCGGTTTGATGACCGTTCGCGCCCGCGGATGCAGAAACTCGCTCGTAAAGATCGCCGCCAGCAGCGCGATCGGCACGCCGAAGAGCATCGAAAAGACGGTGGCTTTGACCGTTCCAAACACCAGGGGCATCAGGCCGAACTTGGGCTCGAAATCGTCGGTGCCCGAGGAGGACTGCCAGACGTGGGCGGGGCGGGACGCGCCTTCGTACCAGACCGGACCGAACAGCGCGCCCAAGGTGGCCTCCGGATGGCGCGGGTCGAGTTGCCAGCGCGCCAGTTGCTCGCCGCAGACCGCGATGAGGCCGTCGTCCTTGGGGGCGATGGTTACGGCGGCCACCGGCGCGCGCCAACCTGCGGGGCGCACCTCGGCGAGTTTCTTGCCGCTGGTGACGTGAAACAACCGGATGGCGCCGTCGGCGTAGCCCGCGGCGAACATCCGAATGCGTTGGGAGGTGGCCAGCGCCGTGACTGCCGCGCCCGGGCTGGGGAAGGTGTGGGCCGCGACGAGGCGGGTGCGGCTGCGCGTATCGCCCGTCTGCTGCTCGACATTGACGGGAAACCAGGCGCGCACGCGTCCGCTGGAATCGCCCACCAGCAGCGTGGAACGCCCCAGCAGATAGCGGCAGGCCGTGATTTTCAGGGCGGGGTCGTCCAGCAGCGGCGTCTGGTCCATGAAGGTCGGCGCGGCGAAGTCCCGCAGGTCGTAGCGCTGGAGCGCGCCGTCTTCGTACACCAGCGTCAGCGTATCGGCCAGCTCGGACAAACCGAGGAACACGGGCGGCGCGCGGTTGGGGCGGGGTTGCGTTGGCACGCGGGTCGCCATCCGGACCAGCGTGGTCTGGCCGGTGAGGATGTTCTTGCGCCGCGTGAGGCGTGAAACAAAAGCGTCTCCGTTCTCGTGATAACTGGCGACGAACTCGCCGGCGGAGGATTCCGTTCGGTCCACCCAACGCACCGGGCTTTTGGACTCCTCCGCCAGGGGTTCATGGACCGCGAAGCTCACACGTTGCGACCGCAGTTGGCCGGTGGGCAGCCGCACCCAGACCCGGCCGTCTACCTCGGCGGTCTCGCCGGTCTTCAGGGCGCGGGCCGCGGCTGGGGCCGCATCCTCCGCGGCGAATTCGGTTTGAAATCCCAACGCGGCCGTGGCAATGGTGCCGTCGTCGAGGCCCAGGACGGCTTCGGTGCCCGCCATGGAAAAGGCGGCGGCCGGCACTGCGCGGCCGGGCACGAGTTCCCGCGCTTCCAGCGTGCGGCCGCTGTCCAGCGCAAACACGTCAATCCGGCCGCCGGGCCGGTACACCCAGCCGATGAGCTGGTACTCGTCCACCGTGAGACGTGCCGGGGCGCTGGGGCCGGAGAGCGCGGACGTCGCGGGCCGGAACAAACGGGAGGGTTTTAACAGCGGAATCACTACCCACAGCAGATAGAGGCAGACGGTCGAAACGGCCACCAGGGTGCCGATGCCGCCGATCGTGATCATCAGGCGGGAGATCACATCGCCGGCGCGCACGCTCCAGGTCGTCGTCTTCTTCCGCGCCCGTCCGCTGAAGGCTCGAGCATCCGCCATGGCTTACCACCGAGCAAGAAGCAGCGGCGGGATGCGCGCCGCATCCCGCCGCTGCGCCGATCATCGGGCTTATTACGCGGGCCTCAGAAGTCGGGGGTGATGCCGACCTTCTTCAGGGTTTCGCGCGCGATATCCGCCGTGATGGGGAAGTACCCATCCTTCACCACGTCCTGCTGGCCCTGCTTGCTGAACACGTAGCGAATGAACTCGCGGCGCAGCGGATCGAGCTGGCTGTCCGGTTTGTAGTTCACGTACACGTAGAGGAACCGCGCCAGCGGATACTCGCCGGTGTAAGCGTTTTCCGGCGTGGCCTCGATCATCTTGCCTTCCGCGGAGGCCAGGGGCACGGCGCGCACGTCCGCGGTCTTGTAGCCGATGCCGCTGTAGCCGATGCCGCCCTTGTCCGAGGCCACGCCCTGCACGACGGCCGAACTGCCCGGCTGCTCCTTCACGGAGTCCTTGTAATCGCCCTTGCCGAGGGCGTGTTCCTTGAAGTAGCCGTAGGTGCCCGAGGCCGCATTGCGGCCGTAGAGACTGATCGGCAGGGTTTTCCATTCGCCTTCCAGTCCGAGCTGGCCCCAGTTCACGATGTCTTCCGGATACCCCTGCTTGCGCGTCTTCGAAAAGATCGCGTCCACCTGCGCCATGGTCAGTCCCTTGACCGGGTTGTCCTTGTTCACGTACACGGCCAGCATGTCGATGCTGGTCGGCAGCGCGGTGGGCTTGTAGCCATACTTGGCCTCGAACTCGTCCAGCTCCTGCTTCTTCATCTCGCGGCTCATCGGCCCGAAGGTGGCCGTGCCGGCGATCAGCGCCGGCGGCGCGGTGGAGGAACCCTTGCCCTCGATCTCGACCGTGACGTTGGGGTACATGTTCTTGAACCCTTCCGCCCACAGCGTCATCAGGTTGTTCAGCGTATCCGAGCCCACGCTCTTGATGCTGCCCGAGATGCCCTGCACCGGCTTGTACATCGGCAGCGCCTCGTCCACCTTCACCTGCGCGTTCGCCGCCATCGCCGCAACCGCCGCAACCGCCACTCCACAACCGATCCTCCTGCATCGCTTCATAACCCGCTCCTTTCGTGTTGGCCGACGAACCGTCCGAGAAGCCCATGTGCTCTCTTCTGGTTTACACGATTGCAGGTGAAGGTTAATCCAGCGCTAGCTTTCGGTTAGATTATCGTAAGGACGCTTCTTTCTCCGCCGCCGGCGGCGCCGCGGGCAGCCCTCATCATCGGCTGGCCCATGAGCAGCGACGGCGACCGGAGGTTGGGCCCAAGCCGGCCGCCTTGCGCGCGATCCGTGCCAGACGGCGGAGCATCCACGGCAGGCGGCGAATCAGCCGCGCCATGGCCCAGCGGGGGATGAATCGCATGAGCCGCACCGCCGGCCGCGCGGCCAGGGCATGGAGCAGCCGGCGCGGCACGCGGCGGTGCGCGCGCTCCTCGCGCAGCGCTTCCAGCAGGCGGATCAACAGCAGCGGGTAGTTGACCTGATAGAGCGCAGCGCGGCTGGTGTAATCGCGAAACGTCGAGGGATCGAAGGGGCGAATGTGCCCGTCCGCCAGGGCCCGGTCGTAGAGCGGCGTGCCGGGCAGGAAGACCAGCGCGAAGATTTCCGTGAAAACCTCATGCGGGAGATCAACGAGAAAACGGTACGTGGCCAGCACGTCCTCCTCGGTTTCGTAGGGGTTGTCCACGATGAAATCGGCCAGCACCAGCCCGCCCCGCGCCGCCAGTCGGGGCGCGGCCTCGGCGATGACCGCGCGGGCCTGCTCCACCCGCACCCCGCGGTCATAGACCTCGTCCAGGACGCGCTGACTGCCCGACTGCACGCCGATCTGGGCGATGCTCAGGCCGGCCTCGAGCAGGAGGTCCAGTTTCTCGCGCCGATAGGTGTTGGCGCTGAGGCACACCGCGAAGGGCCGGGCCACGGTCTGGCGGTAGCGCGCGGCGAAGGCCTCGAGCTCCGCGGCCGGCCGGATCAGAAAGTCGTCGTCGCCGAAGAGCACGCGCTCGACGAACGGCAGCCGGGCCAGCGTGTGTTCGACCTCGTCCATGAAGCGGCCCACGGACTGGCGGCGGATCGGCACGGGCCGGCCGTGGAGGGCCAGGAAGCGGCAGTGGTTGCAGTAGGCGCAGTGGTGCGGGCAGCCGCGCGAGGTCAGGAACGTGGCGGTGGGAACCAGGAAGGGATGGACCGGCAGATAGCGCTTCAGGACCTCCGTTCCCACCGGCTCCAGGGCGCCGTCCAGAACGAACTCGTTCTCGAAGCTGTAGTCGTAGAAGGGGAGCGCATCGAGGTCGGCGGTGGGGGGGAGCACCGGGTTGATCCGGGACCCGCCCGCCGCGCGAAAGGCGAAGTTCGGCGTCTCGATCCAGGCCGGATCGCCCGCCGCCAGGCGGCGGACAAAGAGCGGCACGGCCTCGTCACCCTCGGCATAGCAGACCCCATCGGCATGCCGCAGGCACGCCTCGGGCGAGGCCACGCAGTGCGGGCCGCCCCAGACGATCAGGCGGTCGGGACGCCGCGCCCGCAGATGGTCGCTCACCTGAATGGCCCGCGCCGAGAACGCGCTGTACACGCCGATCAGGACCAGGTCGGCGCTCTCCACGACACGCCCCAATTGCCGCAACTCGTGCTCCGTGCAGGCCTGGGGAAACTGCCGAGGCATGGATACGACGGTCGCCTCGTGGCCGTCCCGCCGCAGCAGCGCCAGGATCAGGCGGAACCCGTCGCAGGGGATGAAGGCGTTGACGCTGAGGAGGGCGACGCGCATGGAGAGGAGGCTACCCCTCCCGCATTAGCCGGCGATTGGCGCGGCGTGAGAGACATGTTACCCTGCAAGGAGCAGTTGTTACCACGAAGAGCACGAAGCCAGAGCTTGCCGTCGAGGAGCTTGAGAGCGCGATGACGCAAAAAACGGCTTTCCCCTCAGGGGTGAAACCTTGCGGCACACGGACGGGTTGGTCAACACCGCCAAACGGCCATCTTTTCCGATCCCTTCGTGGCTCTTCGTGTCCTTCGTGGTGAATCAACGGCCGCGGTCAGGATCAACCGCGGTTCGAGCGGGGGGACCGCACCCTGACAAAGGGCGAGGCGCCGCCACGCACGATTGGCGTACAGAGGAACAGCGCCGCAGCGTCGCCCGCCCATAGCCTCTGCGATTGCGCGGCGACCGCCGATAGGATAACATGCGCTGGATAACGAAAGCCGTCGGCTGGCGGGTGCCGTAATGACGGAGATGGAGCATACCGCAGTTGCGGACCGTGCCGCGGAGCGACGACGCCGGATAACGGCGCATGTGGCTACGGATTGGCGCGATGCGGAGGACTGGGATCTGGACTTCTGGCAGCGCCTCGGGCCCGAGGCGCGTCTTTCGGCGCTCGTGGCCTTGCGCAACGATCTGCTCGCGGTTCGGGGAGCAAACGCCCAGCTAGAGTGGGAAGATTGATGGACACCGTGCGCGATTTTGCGGGTTTTCTGGAGGCCTTTGAGCGCACAACGTAGGGCCAACCGGGCGCTCGCCGAGTTTGGCAGCCCCACCCTGCTGGATCCGCAGCGTCCGGACAGCATTCTGCAGATCGGCTTGCCGCCGAACCGCATCGCCGTGCTGCAGACGATCGAAGGCGCTTCTTTCGAGGACGCGTGGCCGAAACGCGAAATCGCCGCCTACGGGCCGGCCCAAGCCAACTGGGTCGATCTCGACACGTTGATGGCCATCCAGGAGCGCATCGCCGATCCGCGCCATCGGGCCGACGCCAGAGACCTGCGCCAGGTGCGCGCCAGACGCCGCCCGGCCGGTTGAGACAGGCACTCCCGGCTTGCGCGGGCACGCCGGCTCGAAACCTTGGCTCAATATGGAGAGGATGCTACTCCTCCCGCATTAGCCGGCGCGCGGCGTCACACTCAGGGCGTCACCGTCACCGATACGCTGTCGCTGAACAGCATCTCGAAGTCCAGCAGGCCATTGCGCGGCGCGTCCACGCCGAAGTAGAAGGTCCATTCGCCCGCCGACAGACCGGACATACGCAGCGCCTCATGACCGGCCACGTCCACGAGCGGAGCTTGCAGACTCGTCCCTCCCGTCCAGAGCCGCCAGGAGCTTGTGGTGAACGGCGCCACATACTGATACCACTGCCCGCTGTCCGCGTGGTAGGCCAGCACCCACCAATCCGCCCACACCCCCGCGTAGCCGTGGCCGTCGAGGTCCAGGGTGACGCTCAGCGTGTCCGCCGCGCCGATCGTTACCGGCCCGTCCGACCCGTTGGCGCGGATGTCCGGGATCGGCCCCTGACGGCGCGTGATTACCAGGCGGTCCGCAAGCCAGACGTTCTGGCCCATGCCCCGGACTTCGATCGTGTTCACGCCGACGGCCAGCGGCACGGTGGCGCTCCAGGTTCCCGCGCCCTTGACGGCCACGCCCGTCGCGCCCGACAGCGCGTTCGACCACACGATGTCGCCGGGGATATCCCGGAAGCGGCCCTCGATCGTGCACGTCGCCGTCGTCGCGTCCACGGAGGCGTCCGGCGTCAACACGCGCAGGTTGGCGCCCAATTCGAGCTCGTAAACCGTCAGCGTCTGGCTGTTCTCGTTGGCCACGAGCAGCAGCGCCTTACCGCTGGGACTATCCTCGGCCGGCACGAACTTCAGCCCTTCGGGCGCCACATCGCCGTCGCGGCGGATGTACTGCACAAAGAGCGGGTCTTCAGGGCGGCTCACGTCATAAACCATCACCCCGCCGCCCGCGCGCTCGAGCGCCACGAAGGCGTAGGTGCATCCTTCGATGACCCCGATCTCCACCCCCTCCGGCTCGCAGCCCTTGTCGTCGCTGCGCTGATCGAACTTGCTGGCGAGCCCGTCGTTCGCGTTGAAGAGGGTCGGCGTCAGATCCGCGGTGATCTGCTCCAGTTCGTCGCCGGAGTCGAAGACCATCGCGCCGGCGGCGCGCAGGATGCTGAACGAGCGGCCGCCATAGACGTGCAGCCGGTCCAGATCTCCGTCGCCGTCCAGGTCGCCGTCCAGTTTCGAGGCGTTCAGCCGGCCCAGATTGGCGTTCTGCTTCAGCGTCGCGGCATCCGGAAACGCCGTCGGGTCGAGCACCATGCTCGCGTGCCCGATGCGCGCCGCCTCGCCCGCCGCGTCGCGCGCGTCGCCCTCGTTGGCGATCACGTAGTAGGTCTGGCCCCCGGCGCTGAACGAGGCGATCGCGTCCGGCATGTACATGCCGAACACCGGCCAGTTGGCGATGCGGATCGCGGGGCCGTCCTGGTCGCTGGCGTCCAGCCCGTTGCCGGGCAGGCTGTGGTCCTTGAGCCCGAGCGGCACGATCTGCGTGAAGGTCAGGGTGGCGAGGTCCAGCGTGGCCAGGGCGTTGTTTTCCTGCAGCGTCACCATGGCCGTCAGCCCATCCGGGGCCACGGCGATGTACTCTGGCTCGAAGTCCACCGACGGCAGCCGGCCGGGAAACAGACGCACGCCCGCGGCGCGCAGCGCGTTGGTCTGGGCATCGAAGGCCTCGAAGCCCACCGTGGTCACCGTCGCCGCGCCCACGCCACCGCTCAGATCGATCACGCTGACCGAGCCCGCGCCGTAGTCGGCGTGATCGCCGGTCTCGGCCTCGTTGGCCGTGAGCACCTTGCTCCCATCGGGGGTGAAGGTCACCATGTCGGGCTGAATGCCGACGGTGACGCGATTGAGGACCGTGCCGGCGGCATCCAGGAACGCCACGGCGCCCGGATCGCTCGGCGTCGCGTTCTCCACGGCCGCGGCCACAAGGCCGTTCTTCGCGGCCACGCTGTTGACCGTCTCCCCCGCCAGCGCCGTGCCGACCACCGCCGGCGCGAACGGCGCCGAGAGGTCCACGATCTGGATTCCCTGGCTCTGGCAGGTAACGAAGGCGCGCCGCGAGGCGGCGTCATAGGCCACAATCTCGCCGTTGGGCACGCTCAGGCTGCCGGCCACGCCCAGCGTCAACGGCCGGTCCGGCTCCGCGGCGCGAGTCACGGTCACGGTGTCGCTGAGCGCGACTCCGCCGCTGCCGGTGGCGCTGACGGTCAACGTGTTGGGTCCCACTCCCAAGGGGAGAACCGCCGTGATGGCCGCCGAGGTCGCCGTCACGCCCAGCGTGAGGTTGGCGTAGGTGTAGGAGTCCACGACGTGGGCCGCTTCAACCGTCACGGCCACCGAGGCCTGTTCCGCGGGGAGCGCGGCGCCGTCCAGCGGCGCCGTGATCGCCAGGCTGGGCAGCGGCGCGAACCGCGCCGTCACCGCGTGCGCCTGGCTCATCGGCACGACCAGCGGGTTGACCGCCGACTGGATCGTGCCCGTCCAATCCGTGAAGACGTAACCGCTGACCGCCGTCGCCGTGACGGTCACGGAAGCGCCGCTGTCATACCAGCCATCGGCCACATCCACCGTTCCGCCCACGGTGGCCTCCGTGTCCAGCCAGTACTGGCTTGGCGGCCAGTCCAGGTCCAGCGTCAGGTTGTTGTCCTCGGGCGGGAGATCCAGCAGGATGGCGTAGATCGCCTGGCCGAGCATGATCTGCAGGGGGTCTCCGCTGCCGAGCAGATTCATGACGATGGCCTGCGTGGCCGGGCTGGCGCCGGCCAGGCCCGGCTCGTCGCCTTCGTAGTGGCGGATCAGGGCTTCCGTCACCGCCGGGGCCAGGTAATCCGCCGTGGCCGGGGGCAGGTTGTACGGCGGCGCCTGGAGCATGTACGAGGAGATGGCGAGCAGCCCGCTTTCGAGATAATCGAAGGCGTAGGTCTGGAAGTCCGGCGCGCCGCCGAGATCGAAGTCAATGGCCTCGATGTGGTGCGTGACGAGCGCCAGGTTCCCATCCTCGTCCAGTTCCATGACGCGGTACGGACACGGCCAGGTGACCGTCGAGCCGGTCTCGATGTCGTAGATCGTGCGCCCGCCAATGGTGCCGGCGACCACATCGTTGGCGTGGAAGTGGCCCGTGAAAACGGCGCGCATTCCGTAGTTGGCGAACAACGGCGCGACGGTCTCGTAGCCGTCCAGCACGTACTCGGGGAAGAGCGACTTCTGCCCCTGGAAGTGCTCCATCAGCCCGTGATGCATCATGCCCAGCACCGGCTTGCCCTGCGCGCGGGCCGCGGCAAGCTGGCTCTCGATCCAGCCCAGGCGCGCGGCATCGAACGCTCCCGCGGTCGCGCCGTACTGGCACGCATCCATGCACACCAGCGTGATGTCCGGCGTCAGCGCCACGGTGTAGGCCGCCGAATTCGGGTCCGCGGCCACGGCCAGATCGTACCCAAAGTCGGCGTAGATCGTCCGGAACTGCGCCAGGCTGACGTTGGGCGCCGGAATCGTGGACGCGCCGTCGTAGGCGCAGGCGTGGGGGTTGTCAATGTCGTGATTGCCCGGCACGACCAGCACCTGCGCGCCGGCGGCCTCGAGCCGCGCGAGCTCGCCGGCGAACGCCACATGGCTGTCGTATTCGCCGTCCTTGGTCAGGTCGCCCGGCACGAGCACCACGTTCGGATTGGCCGCGATGATCCGGTCCACGACCGCCTTGGTGATGGCCGCGCTTTCCTTGATCAGCTTGCGGTCCTGCGCCAGGTACATCTGGAACGCGGGGCCGTCGGCGATCAGCAGGTTGGTCGCGAAGTAGTGCGGATCGCTGAAGACCGCGAGGCGCAGCGCGTTGGTCGCGGCCTCGGCCTGGCGGATGACGGTCAGCTTGTCGGACGCGGCCATGCCCGCCAGGTTGCTGACGGTGATCGTGATCTGGTTCACGCCCACGGCCAGCGGCACGTCCGCGAAGCTCCACACGTCGCCGGCCGGCGCCGTGGCGCTGCCGCCCAGGCTGTTGGCGAGCGCGATGACGCCCGCGGCGTGCGCCGCCGAGCCGGAGAGCGCGACGACCGCCGTGCCGTTCGGAACCACCACGGTCTCGGCGGCCGGATCGGCGATCGCCACACTGGGGATGCCACAGACCGTTACCGCGCAGTCATCCTCGCTCTGTTTTGCGCCGTCCGAGGCGCTCAGGCGCAGCACATAGACGCCGGGTTCGGAGAAGGTGGCCGTCGTGGCGGCGGCCGCCGGATCGGCGAAGCTCGCCGTGCCGGGTCCGCTGACCTGGCTCCACTGCACCGTCAGCGCGGCCGGAGGCGGCAGGCCATCGTCCGAGACGCTGCCGTTGAGCGCGGCGGCGGCGGGCAGGACCACCACCTGATCGCCGCCGGCGTCCACCAGCGGCGCCTGGTTGAGGTCGCCGGCCGGCGTCGTGCCCGTCAAGCGCAGATCGAAGCCCAGATCGGAACTGGTGCCGTCGCGTTGGTGCACCTCGACCGCCAGGACGTTGGCGCCGGGCACGAGGAGCGCCGGCGAGACCGCGGCGCGGAAGAACGCGGTTTCGTCAGCGCCGCCGACGATGGTGCTGCTGAAGGTCTGATAATCGATCGGCCCCTCCGGCATGTTGCTGCGGAAGACCTCCACGCCGTTGAGGTACACGACCGCGCCATCGTCGCGCATGACGGCCAGATCGAGCGCGGAGAAGGCGGACGGATCGGCCACGGTGAACTCCTTGCGGAAGTAGGTCGTGATGTACCGATTCGGCGCGGGCGGCGAATAGACCGTCGTCACAATCCACGGATCGCCGTAGCCGAGCGGCGCCGGGCCCTGCGCCCAGCCGCTGTCGTCGAATGCCGGCGCCCGCCAGGCCGCGCCCTGGTCGCTCCCATTGTCGAGATACTTCCAGGACGAACCGGCGGCGATCAGGCTGTTGGTCGTCGGGTCGAGGAGCGTGGTCACCGTGAAGGCGTTGGTCGCCGAAACGACCGTGTCGGTGGCGCCGTCGGTGGCCACGGCATAGACGCTGTACGAGCCCGGGGCCAGCGGGCCGAGGTTGAGCTGGTACGGAGCGGCGCCGGCCGTCCCCGCCAGCCCGAAGGCGCCGCCGAACCGGTTCGTGTAGAACTCGACCGTGTATGGCGCCGCGCCGCCCGCCGGCTGCGCCGCGAGCGCCACGGGCCGATTGGCCGCGAAGGAAGCGCCCTCGGCCGGCTCCGACAGGGTCAGGCTCAGCGGCGCCGGCGCGCCCGCGGATTCCCTGAGGAGAATGCCGTCGAACGCGTAGGCTTCGCGCGTCGCGTGTCCGTACTGGCCGTCCGCCTCGGCCCGCACGGTGAAGCTGCCGTCCGCGCCGCACTTGATCTTCGTCCAGCGCGCGACGTGGCCGTTAACGGTGTTGTAGCCGCTCCAGAATGACACCGAGGTCGGCGAGTTGACCTGCACGCCCGGCGTGCTGGACTGCTCGGCGGACTCGATGCCGGAGATCGTGAACTTGGTCCAGCGCGTGGTGTAGCTGCTGTTGCCGCGATTCACGCTCGTGGCAAACTCGTACTCTTTGTTCGGGTCCAGGCCGCTGAACACGGCGTCCACCCACCAGCCGCTGTTGCCGTACCAGATCACGTTGGCGAAGGAGACCTTGCCGTTGAACGTGTTGTAGGCATCCGTGCCGCTGTTCGGCATCGGGCCGCCCGTGCCGCCGGCGTTGGCCGGAGCCGCCGGGTTGTTCACGATCTGGAGGGTCACGCCGATGGGGTTGCCCGTGTCGTAGTCCAGCAGCGTGCCGGACTGGTTCAGCCCGATGGTCGTGATGTGGTAGGTCAACTGGCCGCTTCCCGGCGAGCAGTCGTTGCAGGCCGTCCAGTTGCCGGGCGAGGGGTTACTGACCGTCACCGTCGTTTCATCGGAGGCTTGCAGAGCTCCATCGTTCGCCGTTAGGCGCAGGACATACGTGCCGGCCTCGGAGAAGGCGGCTGTCGTTTGCGCGGCGGCGGAATTGGCGAACGCGACCGAACCGGGGCCGCTGACCTTTTCCCAGAGCAGGGTCAGGGCGTCGGGCGGATTCGGCAGTCCGTCGTCCGAGGCGGAGCCGTTGAGGGTCGCGGCGTTCGGCAGCGTGACCGCCGCGTCGGGACCGGCCGAAACGGTCGGCGGCTGATTGCCGGTCGGCGTCACGCCGAACGGGTTGGAGTAGGCGATGCCTTCGGGGCCGTGCAGTTCCGCGCGGACGTACTTGGCGATGCCGGGGGTGTTGACCAGGTCCAACGTTTCACCCGTGGCCACCTGCGCGCCCTGCGAAATCCAGCGCACCTGCGTGCAGCCCGTGCCCTGCACCGTGATCGTGCCCGCGATCTCGTCAATCGCGACGTTGGTGATGGCCGGCGGGATGTTCGCGCTCGACGCCGAGTAGGTCGCGTAGAACGCGCCGTCTTCGAGGGCCGCGCGGACGTTGGCTTCGGTCAGGGCTTCGACCAGGAAGTACGTGCGGTTGCGTCCGATATGGTCCACGGTGTGCGCGTCGTCGTTCGAGAAGCCCCAGACCGGGCGGGCGGGCATCAGGAGCGAAAGCACTTCGTCCCACTTCGCGCGGTCGTTCGGATAGCGGTCGCCCTGGTTGTAGATTTCCTGGCCGATGCAATGCGGGTGCGCGAGGTAGTGATTCGCGTACCACTGCGCCGTTTGGGTATAGCGGCCGGGGTGCGCGAAGAGCGCCAGGCCGCCGGCGGCCCCCACACCCGTCAAGAGCACGGTTTCGTCGGACGAGCTGCTGGCGTAGCCGTTAAAGAGGCTGACGATGTGGTGCCCCTGCGACAATTCGTTGCCCTGGATGGCAACCATGCCGAGAGCGGCCGGGTCGCGACCGTAGGCGGTCCAGGGGTAAGTGACGAAATCGTGATCGGTCAGCGCCAGCACGTCGTAGTTGCGGTTGTCGTACTCGTCAATGCGCGCGGCGGGCGTCTGGCTGCCGTCGCTGTTGGTGGTGTGCGTGTGCAGGTTGCCTTTGGCGCGCGTCACCGTCGCCCAGTTCACGCCCGCGTAAGGGTTGGAGACGTTCACCACGGGCTCCGGCGGCGTCGCCGTGGCAAAGCCGCGCGTGGCGCTTTGCCGCGTGTTCACGCCATCGGTCGCTTCCACATACCACTCGTAGTTCGATCCCTCGGCCAGTCCGGACCAGTCGAAGAGCAGCGTACCGCCGGACGCCATGCCGTTGCTGCTCGCCAGCAGCGTGTAGGGCGTCGTGTCCGGGGGCGCGGACATCGCATAGGGAATCTCGAACTGGCTGTTGGCGTCGGTTTCGTACTGATTCAGGGTCGGCGAGTACGTTCGAACGCGGATGAGGTTGTTGCTGGGCGAGAACTGGTACAGCCGCAGGAACCCGTTGCCGCCGTTGGCGTAGCCCTGGTAGTCGCTGAGGCAGATGTCAATCCGGCGGCCGCCGACACTTTCGATGCGCTGCGCTTCGCCGTGGTAGTGCCCGTTCAGCATCAGGAACAGATTCGTATTGCCCTTGACGGCGTTGAAGAGCGCCTGGCCGTTGTTGGCGTCGAAATTGGCCGCCGTGTCCACGATCGCATGGCTGATGACCACGGCGCGCCGGTTGGGGTGCGACTGAATCACTCCGTTGGCCCAGGCGTTCAGCTCGGCGTAGTTGGGCAGACTGCCGTAGTTCCAATCCACATAGACGAACAGGAAGTCCATGCCGCCGGCGCTGACCAGGTCGTAGTGGTTGCGATTCTCCGTGCCGAAATGGCCGCCGTAATACGGACGGCCCGCGAAGCGGTCGGGGCCGAAATGCTGGTTGAAGTAGGTGATGCCGCTGGTGTGATCGTGGTTGCCCGGCACCACGCCGTAAGGAATGCCGTGAGACAGGCCGGTGGTAATGGGATCCTCGAGACGGCTCAGCGCGGCCACGGCATTGGCCCACTGGGTGGCCGGATCCACGGCGTCTTCCGTGATATCGCCGAGGTGGGCGACATAGGCCAGATTGAGCGCCTGGCGCTGGGCGACCAGCCAGTCGGTCTGGGCGATGAAGAGGTGCGGATAGCTCTTGGTGTAGTACTGCGTGTCCGGCAGCACGGCGACCGTGAAGTCCGCGGCAGGCGGTTGCTGCCGCCGCGGGCGTCCATAGAGCCGCACATCCACGGGCTGGCCTTCGGGATCGGTCACGGTGACGCTCAGCGTCGCGACCGTGCCGGTGAGCGTGGCGCCATCGGCGGGAAGGAGGTTCGCGAAGACCGGCGGATCGTTGCGCACGGAGGCCGTCACGGTGACGACCTCGGACGTGGCGCTGAGTCCGTCGTTGTCCGTGGCCACGGCGCGCAGGGCATGGGTTCCGGCGGGCACGGCCGTCCACACGACAGCGTAGGGCGCGGTGTCGTCGCTGCCGATTTCGATACCGTTGGCCAGGAAGCTGACCGAGACCACGCTGCCGTCGTCGTCGCCGGCGGTGGCCGCGATCTCGAGGTTCGAGCCCGCGTCCAGCGTGGCGCCGTCGGCGGGCGCGGTGATCGCCACGGTGGGCGGGAGGGTCGTCGGCGTCGAGAGGGAGCGTCCCAGACACCAGAATGGCCCGTTGACCAGCGCGCCGTCCGGCTGGTCCGCCACGCTGTTGCCGGCGGTCGTGCCGGCCCCTTCGTCCAGGCTCCAGCGGGCGAGCAGTCCGCCGGCGGACGGAGTCGCCAGGTTCATCGCGGCCGCGATCTGTTCGGCGCTGCGCGCGTAGTTCCAGATGCGCACTTCGTCCAGCGTGCCCTCGAAGGCCCCCTCGGGCACGCCCGCGGAATTCATGGCCGTGGCCAGCGCGGCGTGCTGAATGCTGTCGTAGCGCGGGACATGCGCGCCGACGTTCAGCGTTCGGTCCAGCGCTCCATCCACGTACAGGTTCCACGCGCTGCCGTCATAGGTGGCGGCCACGTGGTGCCAGGCGCCGTCGCCCGGCGCGGTCGAGGCGCCCGTCACGGGATAGTTCTGCCCCGCCGCTCCGCCGCCGTCCGCATACATCTGCTCGAAGTCCGCCGCGAGCGCGCCGCTGGGAAGCAGGCCGAAGAAGTAATTGCAGTCCACGTTGCTGTTCTCGGCTTCGCCGCGGCCCTTGGTGATGAGCGGCACGGCCGTCACGCCGCCGCTGCCGCTGGAGGAGGTCAGCCCCGGGCCGAGTTTGCGCATCCAGCACTCGATGGTGAAGTTCGAGGCGCCCAGCGAAAGAGCCTGGCCGAACGCGACTTGGTCGTTGACTCCGTCGAACTGCACGGCGCCCGTGCCGGGTTCGTAAACGGTCGCCGCTACCGCGGCGGACTGGGCCGTGGCGCCCTCGTTGTCCGTGGCCTTGGCCGCGAGGGAAACGCGGCCGGGAACCGCAGGAATCCAGTCGAAGGCATAAGGGGCCTCGGTGTCCTCGCCCACCTTGGCGCCGTTGACGAAGAACTCGACTTTGGTCACGCTGCCGTCGTCCGTGGCGTCGGCCGCAAGGGTGGCGGCGGCGCCGACGGCGAGCAGCGCTCCGGGCGCGGGCGCGGTCAGCAAGCAGGTCGGCGGAGTGACTTGGGGATCGGTGCGGCTGGCGGCGAGCTTGAGGTTGAAGCTGATGTCCGAGCTGGCCACGCGCTGCTGGTGGACTTCCACGGCCAACACGTTCTGGCCTTCCGCCAGGGTAACGCCGGGAAGCGAGGCGTTGAACCACTTGGACTCGTCGCTGCCGCTCACTTCGGGACTGGAGGCCAGCGTGTTATAGAGGATCTCGCCTTCGGGCATGTTGCTGCGCCAGACCTCGACGTCGTTGAGGTAAACGACCGCGCCGTCGTCGCGCACCAGGCTGAGGTCCAGTCCGCTGTAGCGCGAGGCGTTGCTGACTTCAAACGCCGTGCGGAAATAGGTCGTGATGTACTTGTTGTTGGGGTCCGGCCCATAGCTCACCACCGTGGCCTCGCCGCCGTCGCCGTAGCCCAGTTCGGCCGGTCCCGCGGCCCAGGAAGAATCGTCGAAGCCCAGGGCGCGCCAGGCCGTGCCCTGGTCGGAGCCGTTGTCGAGGTATTTCCAGGTCGCGCCGGCGGGAACGAGGGCGAAGGGCGTGTCCATGTTCCAGGTCGGCGTGTTGACCAGCGTGCCGTTGACCGTCGTGCCGGCGCTGCTGGCGATGTTGGTGCCCGTGCCTGCGTCGAGACTCCAGCGGGCGAGCAGTCCCGGCGCGCTCACGACCTTGGCGCGCATGGTGCCGCCGATTTCGGCTTGGCTGCGGGCGTAGTTCCAGACGCGCACTTCATCGAGCCGGCCGGCGAAGTACCCGGCGGCCGTGCCGGCGCTGGTAAGGGCCGAGGCCAGCGACGCGTGCTGGATGCTGTCGTGCCGCGGCAGGCGGTTCGGGCCGAGATCGAGCGTGGCGTCGAGCTGGCCGTTGAGGTACAGCCGCCAGGTCGTGCCGTCGAAGGTGGCGGCGCCATGGTGCCACTGATCGTTGGCGATGACCGTGCTTCCGGTCACGGGATGATTGAGGCCGGGACTGGTCTGGCCGGCGCCTTCCTCGAAGTCCGCGCCCAGCACGTTGGCCGCGGTGATGCCGAAGAAATAGTTGCAGTCCTTGTTGCTGCCGTCCGCCTCGCCCCGGCCCTTGGCCACCAGCGGCACGGTGGTGATGCCGCCGGTGCCGGTGGTCGTGGTGGCGCCGGCGCCCGTGCGTTTGAACCAGCATTCGATGGTGAAGTTCGCGGCCCCCAGCGTGGCGGTGGCCGCGCCGAAGGTGGCGTACTGGCTTGACCCGTTGAACTGCAGGGACCAGTCCGCGCCGCTGGCGGCCATGGCCGCCAGCGCCATCAGCCCGCACGCCCACGCCTGGAATCCCCGTCGCCCCCTGCCCCAGCGAACCTCGTTCCGTATCATGCTTCCTCCCGCGCACACCGTTGCGCTTTTTGCGTTGCGATTTCCACACCTAGGGCGCGACTTTCGTTGCGCACGATTCCGGTTGAATTAGTATCGAGGCAATTCTCGATCAGTTGACCGTCGGGCACGGATTGTGCTCGTTTCGTCAAGACGGATCGCTGTTGGGAAGGCAGGCCTAAACGCAGGGTCAACGGCGGGCGCACCGGGCGGGCATTCCGTTCGTCGATCGGGTTTCCACCGCCGCCGACCGCGCGCAAGAACTTGCCCGCGCCCCCGCCCTCCAGCGCTTTGCCACCGCAAACACTATTTGGCCCGACGGCTGACGAATCTCTAACAGCTATGGTGCACACAGGTAGCCATGAATACGCCTTACTCGCAGCCAGCAACCAACCGCATCGGCAATCTGGCACGGGAGGTTTGCACCGTTGATCCCGATGATCGGGTCCGCCTCGTGCAGAATGCCTTGCAGGACAAGTCGCCGCTCGACTGCCTGGTGGTCGCGCGGGAGCGCCGGCCGCTCGGGTTGGTGATGCGGTGCCATCTGGACCGCTGCCTGAGCACGGAATTCGGTCGGGCCCTGTACCTCAACCGGCCCATATCGGACATCATGGATCGCAACCCGGTCGTCGTGGACACGCAAACGGATCTGGAAGAAGCGTCTCGCCGCGCCATGGCCCGCGACGATACGCATCTCTACGACGACTTGATTGTCTCTCGAGAGGGGAAACTGCTGGGAACGGTCTCGGTCCAGCATCTGCTGAGCCGCGTGGCGGAGGCGCAAGGCGTCCTGCAGATCGCGGGCGGCATCGCTCACGAACTCAACCAGCCGCTCCAAGTCGTCCTCGGTTACGGAGAACTGCTGGCCGCCCGCGTCGGCGAGGCCGCGTACGATCGTGCCGTGGGAAACATCGTCGAGGGCGTGCGGCGTATGGCGGAGATTACGCGCCGCCTGCAAACGCTGACGACCGGCTACCGCACGACGCCTTATGTGGATGGCAGCCGGGTCGTAGATTTGTCCTCGTCCACGGCCTCCCCCGCGTCCTTCGCTGGCGTTAACGACGATTGAACGAACGGACGGCGACGGCGACCGATCGAACTGGCGGCTGTGAACGCGGCCGGCGCGCGTCAGCGGCTGATGCAGACGATTCACGATCCGAGCGAACCGCGCCTGCTGGGCCAATGGCTGGCGCGTCAGGCGGCCGTTCCGCTCGAGGCTCGGGTTCCCACCGCGGCGGAGCGCACGCAGGAACTGGCCCGCGCCCGCGCGGCGCTGGCCGCCGCCGGCGGCCGCTTCGGTCGCGCCCTAGCCCGCTGGCTCGAGCGCCGCAACGTAACCGCCCCGCCGTCGTAAGCGTCGGGGAGGCACGGGACGCGCGAGGTCTGCGCTTTGCGACGAGCTTCGGCCAAACCGCGCCGGCTTCGCCGGGCGCCGGGCGCCGTCGAATCGAAAACTGACGCCACACTGTCTCGCCCCACACACGGAACCGCGACGCTGTGTCCGTCGTGATGGGGACTGGCGCGCGGGATCGAATGCGCAGAAGATAAGGAGGTGGAGACAGGGGCAAGCCAGACGCTGGAAATCAAGCACGAGGAAAATGGCAGACCACAAGAGAAACGACAAGGCAAGGAGAATACACATGTTCCGACGATATGCGCTGATGGTGATGGCGACGGTTGCGCTGGCGTGCGCGGCTCACGCGGCGCCGATTCCGGGTTTCACGTATGTCATCAGTTATGACGGTTACCTGGAGAAGACGGCCAATGGGGTCGTGGCCGACACGCTGATTGCGGTAAACAACCCCAATCCGTTCTCGAGCATGCCGCTGTGGATCGAGATTTTCGACAAGCACGGCGAGTTGCTCTGGGAAGGCAAGCTGTGGAACGGCGGGCACCAGACCGATCGCGTGGTGGCGAACGGCTATGCCTGGATCACCCTGGGCATGGTGCTGCCCCCCACGCACGACCCCTACGGGCGTCCGGGAGCGGCCAAGTTCCACTACCGGATCACGGCGCTGCATCCGGAGACGACGTTGCGCATCGTGCCGACGGTGGAGATCAAGCAGGTCGTCTACGCGCAGCCGGTCAGCGATCCCGCAGCGGCGATCTGGCAGACGCAGTTGTTCAAGTCCTGGACCGAAGCGGCCCTGGGCGGCAACAAGTACGCCACAGGCGTGATCTGGACGGACATTCCATAGCCGCGCCCGGCCGGCCTGCCCGACCTCTCCGCGCCAGCCTCCCCCGGCGCGGAGCGGCATCAGCACCGCTCCGCGCCGGTTTCTTTTCCGGGGGCAGGCCTCGGAAGCTTACATAGCGGCAGAGGACTGGCGCAGTCCAAAAGGCTGATGCCCGGTTCCCGGCGTCTGCCCTTGCCGGAACGCGCGAAGCGCCTTGGACTGCGACAGTCCTCTGCCGCTTTGCGCTGGCCGTGTCCCCAAAAGCTGGCGCCCAAGTCCAGCCGCCGACGGCCATTTCCAACATAAACCGCTGGGCGCAGGGGTGAATGGCGCTCGGCCCCGAGCGCCGTCGGCGGGCGTGCAGGTCTGTCCCTTCCGGCAGCCCCGGCAGCCTTCCGGCGTCTTCCGCCCAAGGCGCACCGATGCCCGCCACCCCAACGACGTTATCGCGTCAAGACGCCAACGACGCAGAGAACGGGCTTTCTTCGCGGCCTTCGCGTCTTCGCGAGAGCACAGAAACGATGTGCTGCTGCGTGACAGCTTCCACGGGAACGATCTCCTACTTGCACACTTTGCGAAGTGTGCAAGTCCTCCCCGCGGTAAGCAGCAACGGACGAATGTCGTTCGGCGGTTCCCCGGGTCCCATCCAAAGCGCCAGAGGACTGGCGCAGTCCAAAACGCTGACGCCCAAGTCCTGCCGCCGGCGGCCATTTCCGGCATAAACCCCTGCTTACGGCCGTGGAGGGCGCTCGGCCCCGAGCGCCGCGGATGAGCGGAACTCCCCCGCATCGCCAGCGACGCCGCCGGCGGCCGGGGCCGGCCGCCCTCCATTTGCGCCACAAGCCGCCGCAAGCCGTCAAGGGTTCCAGCCGTCGGAACGCCGCAAGAGAACGCAAGGAACGCAAAGGAAATGAGTGTTGGCGGCCGGCATCGCAACCGTTGGGCGCCGGTTCGATCCGTCACACACTCTTCTTTCGCGGCTTACTTCAGTTGGGCCTCAATCACCGGCACGGACGACACGGCTCGTCCAACCGAAGCGTCGGCGCGAAGGCGGAGGGTCGTGCCCCCAGTTTCCAAAATCCCAGGGCGGTGGTGCGGATTCGGCGCAGGTGTTCAGCACCCGTCCCAAACGGGCGGCGCGAGGCGCGCTCCCCTCCTCCCGTCCGCCTCCGCTTCTCTCCACGCGCAGTGGGCCTCAACCCCGCGCCGCACGTAGGCTGAAGCGCGGGTCGAGCGCGTCGCGCAGGCCGTCGCCCACAAAGTTGAGGGCGAAGAGCGCGGCGGAGAGCGTCAGACCGGGAAAGATCATCAGCCAGGGATAGGATTCCATCACCGCGGCGCCGTCGCGGATCAGCAGGCCCCAGGAGCTGAGCGGCGGTTGAATGCCCAGCCCCAGGAAGCTTAGAAACGCTTCCAGCAACATCACGCGGGGCACCGTCAGCGTCGTGTACACGATGACCGGTCCGATCACATTCGGCAGGATGTGCCGCCACAGAATGCGCGGCGTAGAGTAGCCCAGCACGACCGCGGCCTTGACGAAGGCCTGGTGTTTGACCGCCTGCACCTGGCCGCGGACGATGCGGGCCATGGTGAGCCATTCCACGGCGCCGATGGCGACGAAGAGCAACAGCAGATTCCGGCCGAAGGCCACCATCAGGACGATCGCGAAGATGGAGAACGGAATGGCGTAGAGAATGTCCACCAGGCGCATCAAGACGGCATCGAGGCGGCCGCCGGCGTAGCCGGCCGCGGCGCCGTAGAGCGAGCCGATGACCAGGGAGACGAAGGTGGCCGCCAGGCCGACGCTGAGCGAGACGCGGCCGCCGTAGAGCAGACGCGCGAACAGGTCGCGGCCCAGCACGTCCGTGCCGAGCCAATGGCGGGCGCTGGGCGGCGCGGCGCCCAGCTCCAGGTCCTGGAGCTCGGGCGGGCAGGCAGCAAGCCAGGGCGCAAGGGCGCAGAGCGCCGCCAGCGCGGCGAGGAGGGCCAGACCGGCCATGGCGGCGCGGTTGCGGCGGAAGCGGCGGCCGGTGGCCCGCCAGAAGGAAGGCGGCGCAGCGGCAGGCGGCAGAGGGGCGGGATTCATCGGGCGGTCCTCACGCGCGGATCGAGCCAGGCCAGGAGCAGATCGACGAGCGTATTGAACAGCACGATCAAGGCGGCGTAAAAGACCACCAGGCCCAGCAGCAGCCAGTAGTCGCGGTTGAAGGCGGCGGCGACGAACATGCGGCCCAGGCCGGGAATGTGAAACACGGTTTCCACCACGAACGAACCGGTGATCAGGCCGGCGGCGGCGGGGCCGAGAAACGAGACCACCGGCGGCAGGGCGTTGCGCAAGGCGTGAACCGCGAGCAGGCGCAGCGGCCCCACGCCTTTGGCGCGCGCGGTGCGGATGTAGTCTTGCGGCAGCACCTCGAGCATGCTGCCGCGAGTCAGCCGCGCGATGTAGGCGGCATAGGCCGCGCCCAGGCTCACGGCCGGTAAGAGGCGGTCGCCGGCGGTCAGCCAGCCGGCGGCGTTGAACAGCGGCAGGCGAAGGGCGAACAAGAGCACCAGCAGCGGTCCGAGGACGAAGGAGGGCAGGCAGATGCCGACCATCGCGGCGGCCATGACGGCGTGATCCGTCCAACGCTGCGGCCGCAGGGCGGCGGCCAGGCCCGCGGCCAGACCGATCACGACCGCATACAGCAGAGCCCAGAGGCCCAGTTCGAGGGAGACGGGAAAACCTTCGGCGATGATCTCCGCCACGGTGCGGTTCGGATACTTGAGCGAGGGGCCGAGATCGCCGCGCAGGGCCTGGCCAAGGTAGCGCGCATATTGCACCAGCAGCGGGGCGTCCAGCCCGTAATGGCGATGGAGTTGGCGGAGCGCTTCCTCGGGGTAGCTCTTCTCGTCGGTAAACGGTCCCCCCGGCGCCAGCCGGATCAGAAAGAAGGTCAGCGTCACGGCCGCGAGGATCACCGGAAAGGTCTCGAAGAAACGGCGGAGCACGAAGCGCAACATGGCGGATCAGGGCTGGGCGGCGGGTTTCAGATAGACCTGTTTGTAAGGATGGTGGTCCAAAGGGTTGGGTAGCCAGCCCTGAACCGACGGGCGAACCAGCGACTTGCTGCGATAGAAATAGATCGGGATGATGGGCGCTTCGGCCATCAGGATTTCTTCCGCCTGCTGAAACAACTCGAACCGCGCGGCGGGATCGGCGGTGCGATCGGCGGCGGCGATCAGCCGGTCGTATTCGGGATTGGACCAGCCGGCGCGGTTGTTGCCGCCGCCGGTGACCCACAGGTTCAGAAACGTGGCCGGGTCGGCGTAATCGGCGATCCAGCCGGCGCGCGCCAGGTCGTATTTGCCTTCCTGGGTTTGCGCCAGATAGACCTTCCACTCCATGTTGACCAGTTCGATGTCCACGCCCAGGTGGGTTTTCCACATTTGTTGGACCGCCTGAGCGATGCGTTCGTGGCCCTCGGAGGTGTTGTAGAGCAATTGGAGGCGGGGAAAGCCCCGGCCGTCGGTGAAGCCCGCCTCGGCCAGCAGGCGGCGCGCGGTCGGCAGATCGCCCTGCAGCCGCGCGCGCGCCGCGTAGCCGCCGGCGCCGGGCGGGGTGAAGTTCCAGGCCGGATCTTCCCCGGCGCGGGTGACGCGGCGGACGAGTTGTTCGCGGTCGATGGCCAGGGCCAGGGCGCGGCGCACGCGGACGTCGTTCAAAGGGGGGCGGTTGACGTTGAGCAGGTAGTAATAGGTGCCGAGGTAGGGCGCCAGGCGCAGCAGTTCCGGGGCGGCGCGGCGGTAGTAATCGAGGCGGTCAATGGGCACCGTGCCGGTGACGTGGAGTTGGCCGGCGCGAAAGGCGTTTTCCTCGATCTGGTGGTCGCCGATCGGGTAGAAGTGGATGGCGTTGAGGCGCACGGCGGCGCGGTCCCAATAGGTCGGGCTTTTCACAACGGTGATTCGGCTGCCGGGCTCCCAGGCGGAGAGCACGAACGGACCGTTGCCGACGAAGCGGCCGGGAGCGGTCCACTTGGCGCCCACGGCGTCGATCGGGCCGGCGGCCAGAATCGTGGGCGGGTGCACCGGGAACCAGGAGGGATGGGTCAGCAACGGCAGAAAATAGGGAATCGGGGCTTCCAGAGTCAGCCGCAGGGTTCGCTCGTCGAGCGCCTCGGCGCCGACGCGGGCAAAGTCGTCGAGCTCGCCGCGATGGTAAGCGCGGGCGTTGGTCAGGCCGTAGAGCATGTAGGCGTAGGGGCTGCCGAGCCGGGGCGAGAGGATGCGCCGGAAAGAAAAAACGAAGTCCGCGGCGGTGACCGGATCCCCGTTGGACCAGCGGCCGTCGGCGCGCAGGAAAAAGGTGTAGGCGCGGCCGTCGGCGCTGACGGACCAGCGTTCCGCCGCGCCGGGCACGGGGTGCAGATCCGCGGGATCCTCGGCGACCAGACCTTCCAGCAGCGCGGCCAGGATGTTGAATTCGGTCACGCCGGTGACCTGGTGCGGATCGAGGTCTTTCGGCTCGGAGAGGTTGCCCAGGTGCAGGACTTGCTCGCGGTCGCCGGCGGCAACCGGCGTTTCGCGGCGCGCGCACCCGGCCGCCAGGATGGCGGCGGCGAGGCAGGGCACGAATGGCCAAGCGCATCTCGTCTTCATGGGGACGCCTGCTGCTCCGTTTTTGCTTGCGGCGGGCGGCGTATTGCGCCGCGGCGCCCGCCGGTTTCCGCGGTTGCAGAGCATAGACCAGGGGCGCGCCTGCGCACAACCGCTCATTTTGCGGCGCTCGGGGCGGAAGGCTGCGCCCATTCGGCGGCCGCGGCGCATTCCAGGCCGAAAGGCAGGTAGCCGGCGTAGCCCAGCAGCGGCATTTCGAAGAGCAGGAAGCGGTGCACGAAGGGCACGGCGTAAACCCATTTGGCGAGGCTGCCGTAGTTCCACATTTCCCAGAAGAACCCGCAAATCAAGGCCGCGGCGGCCAGCAGATACAGACGCCGCCAGCGGCCGGCGGCGATGGGATCGAAGATCGTCGGCCGGCCGCGCAGGGCCTGCAACGCCGTCAGCAACAGCAGCGGCGAAACCCAGAGCAACGGAAAGAGCAGATCGGGCCACAGCCCCAGGCCGGCGAGGCCGGCGGCGGCCAGCAGCAGCGCCAGAGCCGCGGCCGGGCGCGGGCGGCGCAAGCGCAGCGGCGCGAACCCGTCGAGTCCCGCTCCGGCGCGGGGAATGGAGCCGAGCAACTCGGCGGTGCTCATGACCGCCGGCAGCACGGTGGAGAACGGCAGGGTGGCAAAGAGCGCGTATTGCCAGGGCGACATCTCGGCGATGCCGACATAGTGCCAATTCTGGACAAAGCGGTTGAGATATTCGAACAACCACCAGAAGACCGCGCTCAACGCGCCCAGCCGCGCCAGGTAGCGGGGTCGGTCGCGGAGCAGACAATGCCCGGTGCGACGCCAGGTCCAGGCGTTGACCACGACCACGTAGGCGATCCAGAGCGGAGTGAAGGTGAATGGCTGCCAGGGCCGGAACCAGGCGAAGCGGGTCCAGGCCAGAAGCCAGGCCGCCAGCCCGAACGCCACTCCGGCCCAGCCCCAGGCCGGGAAGCGGCGCGCGGGCGCCGGCTCCGGCGGCATAGCGCGGCGGGCGGCGAAGACGCGCCGCTCGAAGGGCCAGAGCACGGCGAGGATGACGCCGGCCAGCACGAGAAACACGGGCCACGAAAACGGCGCGTGGGTCACATAGCGGGTGCGCGGTGGAAACTCCAAGTAAGGCGCCAGCGGCCGGCCGGCCGCGAGCAGGCCGGCCAGCGGCAGCGCCACCAGCAGGCACAGGGTCGCCAGCGCCTCGAGCCAGCGGCCGCGCGCGGCGGGGGGCGGGTTTTCCGACGCAACGTTCATAGCGCGGCAACGTCGCAGTTTGGAAAGCCGTTTCCGCTGAATACGTCAGCAAACGACACGCAGGTCCTCCCTCCGGCCTCCATCAACATGCCTTGTAAAGCGGCGAGGCATGGACGCTTTCCTACAACGGTTTGCGGGATAGATCAAGGGTAGGATTGCCGATGGGAAGGCTTTGGCTTTCCGGGAGATGGTGGTATAGTGGTTTGGCCGGCGACGGAGAGCAGCCATGCCCAATGCCAACGAACAGATTGAAGAGTTACGGCGGCAGTGGGGCCGGCGTCTTTTCATCCTCGGCCACCTCTACCAGCGCGCCTCGGTCCTGCGCCATGCCGACGCCGTGGGCGATTCGCTGGAACTGGCCCGGCAGGCCGCCGCGCGGCCGGAGGCCGAGCGCATCGTCTTCTGCGGCGTCCGTTTCATGGCCGAATCGGCCGCGATCCTGAGCCACGGCGGCCAGACGGTGTACATGCCCGAGACCGCCGCCGGCTGTCCCATGGCCGACATGGCCACGGTGGAAGCCGCCGAACGCGCCTGGCAGTTCCTGGCCGCGACCGGCGACGCATGGCTGCCGGTCGTGTACGTCAACAGCTCGGCGGACCTCAAAGCCTGGTGCGGCCGGCGCGGCGGCAGCGCCTGCACTTCGAGCAACGCCGCGCGCGTGATGCAATGGGCCCTCGCGCAGCGGCGCCGCGTTTTGTTCCTGCCCGACGAACACCTGGGCGTCAACACGGCGCGCGACCTCGGCATCCCCGACGAGCGCGTGGCGCGCTTCGATCCGCGTCTGCCCGACGGCGGGCTGACGCCCGCCGCGGCCCGCTCGGCGCAGATCGTGGTCTGGAAGGGATTCTGCATCGTGCATATCGCCTTCACGGCGGACCAGATTCGGCGCGTGCGCGAGCAATTGCCCGCCGCCAAGATCATCGTGCATCCCGAAACGCCGGCGGAGGTCGCGCGCCTGGCCGACGCCCACGGTTCGACCTCCCAAATCATCCGCTATGTCGCGGCGGCCCCGGCGGGCTCCACCGTCGTCATCGGCACGGAAATCAACTTGATCGAACGGCTGGCCGAGGAATACCGCGGCCGGGTGGCCGTCAAGGCCCTGCGGCCTTCGGTGTGCGCCAACATGGCCAAAACCAACGAACAGAATCTGCTCGAGCTGCTGCAGCGCTGGCCCCCGGACCGCGTCGTGCGCGTGCCCGCGGAGATCGCGGCCGACGCGCGCCGGGCGCTGGAGCGCATGCTGAGCCTTTGACCGCGGCCGACCGCGGGAGCGCCGATGCTCCGACAACGCTTCCATCTGAGCCTGACGAGCGTGATCGTGTTGATCGCCGTCGGCGTGCTGCTGCCCGTGATGCTGGCCGCCGTCGTCGGCATCGTGGCGCTGGTGATTGCCCGCGACGCCGGGGGCATCGTGACCGGCGTCCTGGTGCTCTGCTTTACCGTGACGGCCATGGGCAGCGCGCTGATCACCGTGGTGCTCGCCGGACGCAAGGCGCGTCTGGCGCGCCTGCAGGCCGACTTTCTGGCCAATGTCTCGCACGAACTGCGCACGCCCCTGAGCGCCATCCGGCTGTACGCGCAGACCCTGGAATCGGGCCGGCTGGCCCACGACCCGCGGCAGACCGCCGAGTGCGTGGCCACCATTTTGCGCGAAGCCGAATGGCTCGACGTGTTGATCGAGCGCGTGCTCACCTGGCGCGCGTCCGCCCGCGACCTGATGAAGTTGAACCTGGAAACGCGCCCCCTGAGCGCGACGGTGGAAAGCGCCGTGGAACGCTTTCGCCGCATGCTCGCGCCCGGCGAGGCGCAGCTTTCCTGCGTCCTCGCCAGTCGCCGCGCCGTACGCCACGATCCCACGGCCATGACCGCCGTGGTGTTGAACCTGCTGACCAACGCCTTGCGCCATACACCCGAGGGAACGGTGACGCTGCGCGGGTCGGTTCCCACGGTCAAAGACAGGGAGAAATGCGAGAAGGCCGTAGCCTCCTTGCAGGGCGTTCAGAAGGTCGACAACCAGATCCTTATTACCGAGTATTACCGTTTCGGTTCGTAGC
>Ga0101944_10002323_pt1 | contig 31382 bp, 37 predicted proteins | sample DewCreD2012metaG_FD_75245 | JGI IMG/M metagenome (GOLD analysis project Ga0101944, IMG submission 75245) | Hot spring sediment bacterial and archeal communities from British Columbia, Canada, to study Microbial Dark Matter (Phase II) - Dewar... ... | reverse complement strand
CCTCGATGTCGGCTCATCGCATCCTGGGGCTGGAGAAGGTCCCAAGGGTTTGGCTGTTCGCCAATTAAAGCGGTACGTGAGCTGGGTTCAGAACGTCGTGAGACAGTTCGGTCCCTATCCTATGCGGGCGCAGGACATTTGAGGGAAGTCGCTCCTAGTACGAGAGGACCAGAGTGACCGGACCGACGGTGTACCAGTTGTCATGCCAATGGCAAACGCTGGGTAGCCATGTCCGGAAGGGATAAGCGCTGAAAGCATCTAAGTGCGAAACCCATCCCAAGATTAGATGTCCCTCCCGCCTTACAGCGGGACTAAAGACCCCTAGTAGATTACTAGGTTGATAGGCCACAGATGTACGTACAGCAATGTACTCAGTCGAGTGGTACTAATAGGTCGTGCGACTTAACCAATAATTTTTCTTGATTCACCATGACATCACCCAATCCCAATTTGTTATTTTTTTAGACTTTGATTAACCTTTTTAATTTTATATTATGGAGGTGCTTATGTTAAGAATTATCACAATTATTTTATTTATCCTGTGTGTTTATTCAGACACCTGGAGTCAAGAACAAAAGCAGGATAGTACTCGGACTATATATATTAAATACGACGACCTCAAAAACCAACCAGATAATAAACCGATTAATCTGAATGATATTGAAAATGTAAAAACGAAAAAATATAAGGATCTGGTAGGACAAAATAATGAAATTGATTCCCAATGCTCAGGAACAATGTCATGTTGTATTACCTGCTTAACTCCTGAAAAGGTCAAATATTGTGTAATTGAAATTCCAAATACATGCACATGCCTCTTTGACCCGGGTCCCCCAGCATGCCTTACTATAGACTGCTCGGGGTCTGGTTGTCCGAGTTATATTTTGTGTTGTGGAACTATCCACTGGTAAGAAAATATTAAAAACATTGGATGATTGTCTCCCGGCTTTATACTGTTAAGTAATTAATACGGATTCTTCAACAAGTTTTCTGGCGACCATACCGCGGGTGAAACTCCTCTTCCCATTCCGAACAGAGCAGATAAGCCCCGTTGGGCCGATGGTACTATGCGGGCGACCGCATGGGAGAGTAGGTCGTTGCCAGGAGTTTTTTTAGGGCGATTCTTTCGAATCGCCCTTTTTATTATATAGATGAATTATAACATGTGACCACCACACTCCAAATATGGTAAAATTTGTTCAATAACATGAGTATCGTTAATGAAAAATCCCACACTGAAATTAATCAGAGTGGGATTTTTTTATGGGTATATGGATGGTAACCATAATTATCAATTAATTTAAAATTAAATCGGAGGATTTATGGAAATAATAAAAATGATAGTTAAAGTAAATAATGTTATTCAACCATATATGATTAAAATGGGAATAAAATCTATGTCCGCTGATAGTGCAGCAAGGTTATTGTATGAGGCCGGGATAATTCAACAGCACGGACCTGCCTACGGATTTGCATTTAGAGAATTTATCCGTAAAGTGAGAAATATGTTTGGTTATGATTTGTTATTTAAATTTCTCGGTATCACTCAAAAAAGTAATCAAAAGCGAGGACATTATACTATACATTCTTTTAATGATCTGACGGAATTTGAAATGATAAAATTAGTTGAAGATAAGATCGGTGAAAAATTTTCAAACAAATTGTCTTCTGAAAATATATTACCTGATTACCTGAAAAATGGATTGGATGTTATATTTGTAGGTACATCTGTTGGTTCTGAATCTGCTCGTCTAGGTAAGTATTATTCAAATTCGACCAATCGTTTCTGGGATTTGGTAAATGAATCATCATTGGTTCCTGATTGGATAGGCGCGGAGAATTGTCATTTCATACTGGAAGAAAATTGCGGATTGACAGACATTGTTAAAAATAAAATTTCAAGCTCAGATAGTAATTTGGAAAAAGGTGATTTTGATATTGTTGGTTTTTTAGAAAAGATAAAAATATATAAACCACGTTTTGTTGCATTTAATGGGAAAAGAGCATTTAAAGAAGTATTTGGGTATTCGCCTTCAAATTATGGACTAATGAGTGAAAAGATTGGTGATTCAAAAGTATTTGTACTTCCTTCAAGCAGTGGCGCTGACACATCGATGACGTACGAGCAAAAATTATTGTGGTATAAAAAATTAAAAGGATCACTTTAGTAATGATTAAATATCTTCTTGCGATGCTCGTTTAACCATAAAATTCGGCTGTTGCTAGTTTTATTAGGGCGATTCTTTCGAATCGCCCTTTTTTACCTATACTAACTATTCGTACATTATTATACGCTGGAAAATTTCGCCAAACAATTCTTTAATGTTATTTACTTTTCTTTAGGCACATTCGGGATTGGTACAATGTCTGTATTATGACCCCCTGCAATCAACCATTTACTTCCTGCTTTTGTAACAACAAATGTCAGTACACCTTCTCGAGCGGGTAAAACTTTGCCTTCCAAGCCAGTGTCACCAGTTAATTCCCACCGTAAATGTGCTATTGCTACCTCAGGACGGAGAAAACGGACTACGGTTTGAACATCAGTCAGATGGCTGTTTTTCATTCGGGTGGTATGGATTGCTTCGTGTTCTTTACGGATCTCAGATTTTCCTTTCCACCATAAACCGATTACATTCACAAAATCAGCATCCTCAGTGAAAAGTTCTGCAAAGGCTTTCATATCATGATGGTTCCATGTATTAACAAAACCCGATGTTACTGCTCTGACACCTGTTTCATCAAATTTTGTATATTGTTTCTCATTCTGTGCTAAGCCCGACGCAGTGCCAAGTATCCAGAGAAGGATGGTGTTTATTACTGTGCTCAACATTATGAGCTTTTTTATATGGTTTATATTCATTATGTACTCCAATTTGTTTTATAATGTGTATTACTTTTATTCAACAAATATCTATAATGTTGGGTTCCGGATCTAATTATTACCATGAAGATTGATTATAAAATTTATAGGTAGTTTACAGTAATGATTATCTATTATTTGTGTTAATATTTTTAGATATCAGCGACAGGTAAAAATGCATGTATGCCTGTTGTTGAACCCTATCTATCGGAAAAAGAATTTAGTAAAATGGAGAGGATGGAAGAGGGTATTTGAAATTGCGCTTGCACTGAGCACCGAGACAGAGTGTCCCGTAATTAGGGCTTTGTATTTATGAAGCAACTTTTATATTTTATCTTCATAACAATATCTGAATAAAAATTTAACAGGTCAATAAATAATGAAAGCAATGGTCTTAAAAAATATCACTTCAATAAATACAAATAAGTCGCCACTCTCACTCGAAAATATCCCCGACCCATTGGCAGGGAAAGATGAAATACTTGTTAAAATTACCTGCTGCGGTGTTTGTCATACCGAACTGGATGAAATCGAAGGACGAACTCCACCACCCAGATTTCCAATAATCCTCGGACATCAGGTCGTTGGAACCGTTACAGGTACAGGTGAAAGTGTGACTGGGTTTAAAATTGGAGAGAGAGTCGGAATAGCATGGATTTATTCTTCATGCGGAAAATGTGAGTACTGCAAATCAGGGCAGGAAAATTTATGCCCCGACTTTAAAGCCACGGGCAGAGATGCAAACGGCGGATATGCTGAATATATGAAGGTGAATGAAAAATTTGCGTATAGAATTCCGGAACAACTTACAGACTTCGAAGCAGCACCGCTTCTCTGCGCCGGAGCCATAGGATACCGGTCTCTTAGACTTGCAGGTCTGCGCAATGGACAAAATCTGGGCCTGACAGGTTTTGGTGCTTCGGGTCATCTTGTACTCAAAATGGTAAGACATCGTTTTCCGGATTCAAAGGTCTATGTCTTTGCTCGAAATCCTGAAGAACAAAATTTTGCAAGAGAACTGGGCGCAGTATGGGCAGGAAATATAGAGGATAAATCTCCGGAAAAATTAGATAGTATAATTGATACAACCCCTGTCTGGAAACCGGTGGTCGAATCAATGAAAAATCTCAAACCTGGAGGAAGATTGGTGATTAATGCAATTCGTAAAGAGGAAATAGATAAAAGTTTTCTTACGATGATAAATTACGAATCTGATTTATGGATGGAAAAAGAAATTAAAAGTGTTGCAAATGTAACACGACAGGATGTCTCCGAATTTTTAAAAATGGCGGCGGAGATGCGTATCAAACCGGAAGTACAAACTTTTCCGCTAGAATCAGCAAATATAGCTCTCGCTGATATCAAAAGCGGAAAAACCAGAGGTGCTAAGGTTTTAGTCATTTAGGGGATTAATTGGTAGTCAGTGCTTCCTGATATGATTTGATACTTTTTGGGCAACCCCGATGGCAGGCAAATGGGATAATGTCAGAAAAGAGGGGGATGTTTTTTTAACTACAGAGATCACTTTTATTTATTTTCAATATATTTACCTGCGTATTCACTAAATTTTAGGAATAAACGGCAGAAATTTCTTCGAGGTGGTAATAAAATATTTTTCTTTAGAACTTGATATTTAATTTATTTGTGTTATATTATGATAATGGAAACCATTTGCAATAAGTTATATCTATGGCCAAACAAACACAAAAAGAAATAATATGGTGGCATGATAAATTTAAAGGTGGCCGCTATAGAATAACAGCAGGGCGGAAAGTTATCCTTGATATCCTAGCCAAAGCAGGCACCGAACACCTGAGTGCCGAAGATATTTATCTAAGAATATATCCCAAAAACCTGAATATAGGTCTGACTACGATTTACCGGACGCTCGAACTGTTATCAAATTTAGGTCTTGTTTATAAGCACGATTTTGGTGACGGAAGAGCGCGCTACGAGATCGCACAGGGTTCAAATGTTCAGCATCATCACCATCTTGTTTGTTTGAATTGCAAGAAGGTTGTTAATTACACGGATTTCATAAAAGATGAAGTAGAATTATTAAAGAAAACAGAAAAGGGGTTATCTAAAAAATATAACTTCAGAATAACAAACCATCTTATTCAATTTTACGGTATATGCAAAAAATGTGAGAAAAAGAAATAAATATTTTTTTACCCTATTAATGAAAATGATTATCATTAACAATAAAGGAGATTTATATTATGCCAGGATTTGACGGAACAGGGCCATGGGGGCAAGGACCCATGACCGGGGGCGGTAGAGGATATTGCGCTGTCCCTGTAACACGATTAGGACAACCTTTGATGGGACGTGGCTGGGGCCGTGGTTGGTTTGGCCGCGGACGTGGATGGAGAAATCGGTTTTGGGCCACCGGATTTCCAGGTTGGGTAAGAGACAACTACCCCCCTGGTGTATATCCATACGCTCCGGAAATGACCCAGAAGCAAGAAATGGAGATGCTTAAACAGGAGGCGGAACTCTTGAAATCTCAACTCGAGGATATTCAGGACCGTATCAAAGAGTTGGATAGGGTCGAAAATAACGATAATACGGATAAATAACATTCTGTGGTCCTCATCATTTGTCTTAAATCAACAGAATAGAAAGTAATTCGTTAGTTATATCTGCGAACCGTTATTTTACATCTGAATGTTTCTTACACCGGAGAACTTTTACCTCTGTAAATGTATCAAGAGGTAAAATTTTATGGTAAGAAACAGAATAAAGCTGACATATGAGTCTGGAGCAATATCCCAATTTCCACAGAGGTGGATGTTGTAAAATTCGTGATAGTATGGAATTAAAAGTCCGGGCTCTTTTATCGAATTCTAAACGGAAATAGTTGTTCTTAGAATGGTAAAAATATCCTAGGTAAAGGATAATTGAGAAAGGCGTTTAGAATATGAGAAGAGCCTCCGATTACCCCACTCCAGGGAATGATATGGCAGGTAAAACCTAATTTAATATGATCATTTTAATAATTTAAGTAGGAGTGTAATTAATATGAAAATTTGCATAACAGCAGAAGGGAATAATTTAGATTCACAGGTTGATCCCCGATTCGGTAGATGTAGGTATTTCATTGTCGTGGATACCGAGACAATGCAATATGAAGCTATTGATAATCCAAATATAAATGCAGCGAGCGGAGCAGGAATCCAATCAGGCCAATTGATCGCAAACAAGCAGGTACAGATAGTTCTTAGTGGAAATATCGGACCTAATGCATTTGAGACTCTGCAACAAGCAGGAATAGAAATGGTAAGCGGTGCAGTTGGTACAGTAAGAGATGTGGTGGAAAAGTACAAAAAAGGTGAATTTAAACCAACTCAAGGTCCAACCGCCAAGGCGAAATTTGGCAGGTAATAAGAAATAATCAATAGAGTAATAATAAATGCCATATAGAATAAGAAAAGGCCGCTCTTGTCGTAATCATCAGAGATCAGAAAAAGGGATTGGCATAAATCGGCGGATCGGTAAAGTACACGTACCGGAGACGGGAATCTTTCCGAGAAAAATTACTGAGAGTATATCAACATCTGCAGTCCACCTGCAACCCTTATCAGAACAATTTCCAAAACAATCCTTGTCGAAAAAGGAGAACCTGTGTCTGTTAAAACAAAGGATTCAGAACCTGCAAAGCCAAATTGCTTCAATCCAGAATCGGATCAGTCAATTTAGTAAAGGTGAACAAGTATTGGCTAATAAAAGGAAATCCATAAAAGCCTCTGTCGATGATAATAAATGTACAGGCTGTGGAATTTGTGCTGATAATTGCAACCGAAATGCGATCATGGTAAATAGTGTCGCAGTAATAGATCCAGCGCGATGCACAGGATGCGGCATTTGTGTTGAAGGATGTCCTAATGACGCACTCAGTTTAAAATTATTTACCACATAATAATCACAAGAAAAATGATAATCTCAGTAGCCAGTGGAAAAGGGGGGACAGGAAAGACAACAATAGCGATAAATTTAGCTTTATCTCTCTCTGGGACCGATGCAGGATCAATACAAATTCTAGACTGTGACGTTGAGGAACCTAACGCACATATTTTCCTGAAGCCGCACATTACTCAAGACAAGTCTATAAGTGTTCCTGTGCCAAAAATTATAGAGGAGAAATGCAATTATTGCGGTAAGTGCCAGGAAGTTTGCGCTTATAACGCCATTGCTGTTTTATTAAAATCGGATCAAGACATCAGTTCAACTAATGAAAATAGATTGAGTAAAGCAGGGAAAGTTCTGATTTTCCCAGAACTTTGCCACAGCTGCGGGGGATGTAGCCTTCTTTGTCCTGAAAAAGCAATTGAGGAGGTAAACCGTGAAATCGGAAGAGTACAAATAGGTAAAGTCATAAATATCGACTTTGTTAACGGAAAACTCAACATTGGTGAAGCGATGTCACCACCTCTTATTAAAGCAGTCAAGAAAAATATATTAAAAAATAAGTTGACCATCATAGACGCTCCGCCCGGCACATCGTGCCCCGTCATCGAGTCTATAAAAGGTTCTGACTATTGTATTCTCGTGACGGAACAGACACCGTTCGGTTTAAATGATCTCATTCTCGCTGTTGAAGTTATAAGAGAGCTGGGTATTCCGTGTGGTGTGATAATCAATCGAACGGACGTACAAACAGATTCAGGTCGGGTCGTGTTTCAGGAAATTGATGATTATTGCGTAAAAGAGAATATTCCGGTTTTAATGAAAATACCTTTTGATAAAAAAATCGCTCAGTCTTATTCAAAAGGAATTCCAATTGTTGATATTATCCCTGATTACAAGAATGCATTTCAACAGTTATTTCAAAAAATAAAAATTGATCAATTAAAAAAACATTCTAAAAAAGAAGCGAATTAGATTCGACTTGAAATTTAGTTCTTTGAATCAAACACTCCATTAATTAAAGAGCTGAGAAAAAGTCGATATGCAGATATGAATAAATATTTATGAAACAAATTGTCGTTATAAGCGGAAAAGGTGGAACAGGCAAGACAATTATTACGGCTGCTTTCGCCAGTCTGGTGAAGAATAAAGTAATGGCTGATTGTGACGTAGATGCGGCGGATTTACATCTATTGCTAAATCCAAAAATATTAGAGAAACACGAATTTAAAGGTGGTAAAACCGCTAATATCAACAATGATAAATGCAACAGCTGTCGAAAATGTCTCAAAGTATGCCGATTTGATGCAATAAGAGAAACATCCCCCAAAAGCCGATATTCAAAAATAATCATTGATCCAATTGCCTGCGATGGTTGTGGAATTTGCAGTTACGTCTGTCCCGAGGATGCTATAACGATAGACGAAAACATAGCCGGCGAATGGTTTATCTCCGATACCAGGTATGGTCCTTTTGTCCATGCGAAATTAGGTATTGCCGAGGAAAACTCAGGCAAATTAGTGACCGTGGTAAGGCAAAACGCGAAATTGATTGCTGAGAAAGAGAACCGCGATTTCGTTATCATTGACGGTTCCCCAGGGATAGGTTGTCCAGTGATTTCCTCAATTTCTGGAGCAGATTTCGCGCTGATAGTAACTGAACCGACATTATCAGGATTGCATGATATGGTCAGGGTAATAGAATTAGCAAGTCATTTTAGCGTGAAAACATTTGTCGTGATCAACAAATATGACCTGAACACGGAAATGACCGAGGAAATAGAAAAGTATTGTAAAATGAATGGTGTTGCTTTTGCGGGTAAAATCAGTTACGATCCTGCGGTCATAAAGGCCATGGTAGATAAAAAAACCGTTTTAGAATCTTCCAACGGAAAAGTCACAGAACAGATTAAAAATGTCTGGAGAATTATTAATAATGAGCTCCGGTAATATCAAAAAAGTAATAATGAATGAATTGAGTAAAGTTATCGATCCGGAAACCGGTATCGATGTTTTAAGCATGGGGCTCATAACAAAATTAGATGTAAAAGATGATGGTAAAGTATATCTGGTTTTCAGACCATCCACGCCGACCTGCCCATTAGGATTTCGACTGGCCTTTGATATCAAAAATACTCTTATGGGGATAAACAGTGTAAAAGAAATTGATATGAAGGTTACAGATTTCGTTAATGCCGACAAACTCAATCAAATTTTATCCGAAATCAATGCTAAAAAGTGAATGTCGATTTTAAAATAAAAGAATATATAGATTAAATAATGGAAATCGAATATCGAAAGGTAATGGATTTAACCCAAATGCGTCAAGGGAAAACCGGCACGGTAAAAGAAATTCGCGGCGGTCATGGTGTTATTAGAAAACTGCACATTATGGGAGTAAGGCCCGGGAAGAAAATAACAAAGATAAGCTCTCAATTCTTGCGCGGTCCACAGACCATTTCGGTAGATAATATGCAGCTTGCCGTGGGTTTTGGGATCGCTAAAAAAATTCTTATTGAGACGGACGAATGAACACAAAAAAAATATTGCTTGTCGGAAATCCTAACGTTGGCAAGAGTACAATCTTTTCCAGACTTACCGGAGTAAAAGTAATAATATCAAATTATCCGGGAACTACTGTAGCATTCAGCCAGGGAGAAATGAAACTTGGTGACAAAAAGGCTATAGTGGTCGATGTTCCGGGGACTTATACATTGAAGCCGACATGCGAAGCTGAAGAAGTGGCCGTTCGCATGTTAAACGAAGGCGATGTGGTCATTGATGTTATCGATGCTACAAATTTAGAAAGAAATCTTTACTTGACGCTCGAATTGCTTGAGAAAAATATCCCTATGCTTGTGGCCTTGAATATGTGGGATGATACAAAACATCGGGGTATTCATATCGATGTCAAAAAATTGGAGGAGCAATTGTTTGTACCCGTAATTAGTACTTGCGGTTTGACCGGTGAAGGCATCAAAGAATTAATTGATCGCATACCGGCGGCAAAGGTGGTAAATGTTGCTGTATCTTCTGACGGGGATAAATGGAAAAAAATTGGAAATATTCTTGAAACGGTCCAAAAACTAACCCATAGGCACCATACCTTTTTAGAAAGTTTAGAAGATCTGAGTATAAAACCTTGGACAGGCCTGCCAATAGCGTTATGTGTAATATTTTGTGCTTTTTGGATTATCCGCTTTGTAGGAGAGGGCTTAACCGGGTATCTTCTTACCCCTTTGTTTGAAAAATTATGGTCTCCCTTGATAATGAATTTAAGCCGGTCTTTAGGCGAAGGTTCTTTTCTGCATCATATTTTTATCGGCGAACTTATTAACGGTGAAATAAATTTTGGGCAGTCCTTTGGACTATTAACTACAGGTTTTTTTGTTCCCATTGGTATGGTATTGCCGTATCTTTTTAGTTTTTATTTAGTACTGGGCATTCTCGAGGATTTTGGTTATCTACCCCGTTTAGCAGTACTGATGGATAATTTCATGCATAGACTTGGTCTTCATGGATATGCGATAATCCCGTTTACTTTAGGATTGGGATGTAATGTCCCAGGCGCGTTAGCAACACGATTATTAGAAGGAAGGCGCGAAAAATTTATTGCTGCTACATCGCTGGCAATTGCCATTCCCTGTATGGCACAAACTGCTATGATCATAGGCCTTGTGGGTCAGCGGGGAAGCGTTTATGTAGCTATAATATTTTTCACTCTTTTTCTGCTTCTGGTCGTTAAAGGCCTAATATTGAATGCGGTTTTAAAGGGATCGAGTCCGGAAATACTGGTTGAAATACCCCCATATCGGATACCTCAGATTCAAGCCGTGCTCAAGAAGCTTTGGATGCGTTTATCAGGATTTTTAAAGGAAGCTCTTCCCCTGGTTCTTATAGGTGTGCTTATTGTGAATGTTCTTTACGCTCTAAAAATTATCGATTTATTAGCTGATTTTTTCTCTCCAGTATTAAATAATCTATGGGGACTCCCCAAAGAAGCAATTTCCGCTTTGATTGTTGGTTTTTTAAGAAAAGATGTTGCTGTGGGAATGCTTGGTCCACTTAATCTGTCCACAAAGCAGTTAGTCATCGGTTCTACGATATTAGCTGTGTATTTTCCCTGTATTGCTACTTATATGGTTTTGATAAGAGAATTGGGAATAAAAGATATGTTAAAAATTACATTAATTATGATCACGGTTGCGATATTAACGGGTTCGATACTTAATCTTATATTATAAAAGAGTAATCAATATAGTATGGATAAAAAATTCCCTGATAATTCACCCATCGAAGGAAGTATCGTATTTGGTCCCGTACCGTCGCGGCGACTAGGGAGTAGCCTTGGTATTAATACAATGAAAGTAAAAACCTGCACGTACAACTGCGTATATTGTCAGGTTGGACGCACGAGACGCTGTTTGATAAATCGGGATAAATATTTAAATCCGCATGAAGTTTTTAAGCTTGCTGCAAAAAAGATAAAATTATTGAGCGAGAAGAAAGTCAGGATAGATTATATAAGTATAGTTCCTATAGGAGAACCGACACTTGATATGTACTTATCGGAGGAAATCGAACTTCTTCGTGGGGTGGGTTGCAAAATCGCTGTTTTTACAAACTCATCTCTGCTATGGAATGATGAGGTCAAAGAGAGTTTAATGTTGGCTGATTATGTATCTGTCAAAGTTGATACAGTTAAGGAAACAACATGGAGAAAATTGGATCGCCCCCACGGTAAATTAAAACTCAATGATATTCTTAATGCAGTCATTGAATTTTCAAAATCTTTTAAAGGTGTTTTAAGCACCGAGACAATGTTGGTAAAGAATATAAATGATAATATTGATGAACTAAAAGAGCTGAGCGAATACTTAAGAAATATAAGGAGATATAAATCGTATTTTACCATTCCAGTGCGTCCACCTGCGGAATGCTATGTGTCAGCGCCAGATATTCAAACGCTCTCTGAATTATCAGGATTTATTAAAATTAAAATCAGTGATTCAGAAATGTTATGCTTTTCTGAGGGAAAGGATTTCGATGGAGCTGACAACCTTGAAGAGGAACTTCTCGGAATTATGGCGGTGCATCCGATGACAGAAGAAGCGGTGAAGAAATTTATAATAAGTAAGCACGGCGATCCAAAAATCCTTGAACGTATGATCGCCGGGAGATTGATAGTAAAACATAATTATGACGGAAAGACATTCTATAGAAATTATAATCTCGTGAAGTAAATAAGATATATTTAACTTAATGTCGGATAATGATAAAAATAACAGATTAGTTTGCATTTGAGAAAAGACCTTTGTAATACAAAACGTAAATTATTTGCTGTTAATTAATAATAACCTATTTAGATAAGTGTAGACTATGTGTTTTGATCCACGAGGTATTCCCTGTATTATAAACCAGGCATATAATGTCACCCGAATTTTAAATAAAGATGACAAACCACTTCAAATGAAGATAATAAAAGATGTTTGTAAACCTGTGGAGATTGTCGACCGGAATTATACAGCCCCGATGTTTTCTTCGAATATACAGTCCATTGTTGAAAAACACTTAGGGGTGGTAAATCCTTATGAAATAATAAAAGAAAAGAATAGAAATTTAGCTGGAAGATATTTTACTTTTTTCAGGACAATGATTGAAAGTTCTAAAGACAGGCTCGATACAGCTATAAGAATTGCAATAATAGGTAACGCCATTGACCTGGGTGCAAACTCTAATTTTGATCTTGAATATGAGATCAACCGAATAGCATCAAATGATATAGATCTCTCCATGCTCCCCCGCTTTAAAGATGACTTGAAAAAAGCCGAAATTATACTCTACATTGGTGATAATTATGAGGAAGCATTATTTGATAAATTCCTACTTTCTGAACTTACGCCAAAGAAAGTCGTTTTCGCGGTACGGTCTAAACCGGTTCTCAATGATATAACACTGCAAGATGCAAAACGAATCGGCATTGATCAGGTATGCGATCTTGTAGAAAGCGGCAGTACCATTGCCGGGACAGATCTGAAGCAATGCACATCGGAATTTCTTAAACTGTACTCAATAGCGGATATGGTGATAGCCAAGGGGCAGGGTAATCTCGAAACATTAATAGACGAGACAAGGCCAATCTATTTTCTTTTTAAAGTAAAATGTGAAGTTATAGCAGAACGCTCCGGTTTTCCCATGGGAAGTGGAGTTCTTATGTTTAATCAATTTAAGAAGTTGCAAAATGCAGCAAATGAATGATCAGGAAAGACAGAAAGCATTATTTGTCATGCGGATTTCATCTGCAAGAATTCTCAACGGGAATTCTCGATGTGGATATTGCTGGTCCCAATGTACAAAAATGCTAGGTGTGGATAAGTATCCGAAAATAATGTGACTAATGCCTTTAAATCAATCGAAAATAAAATTGAATTGCACTATTAATCAGCAGAATGTTAATCATAACGTGGAGATAACATGCAAAAAGTAAAGATTGGAATTATTATCTGTGACCGATATAAAAGCTGCGCAGGGGGAAAATGCTTTAGAGCGATGCAAAAGAAAGAGGGGGCTTTCAGTATCTACAAAGATAAAGAAGTGGAACTGGTTGGATACACAACATGCGAAGGTTGTCCCGGCGGTAATGTTGAATGCGCTCCGGAAGAAATGCAGAAAAACGGCGCGGAGATAATTCACTTTGCGACAGGTCTGGTAGTCGGTTATCCACCTTGTCCGTATATATCTTACTTTAAAAAATTTATTGAAACAAAATATAAACTGAAAGTTATAATAGGAACACATCCTATTCCGGAAAAATACTATTTGACACATAAAGCGCTCAACACTTGGAATACGTCGGAATGGCAGGAGTTCATTCAACCGACATTAACTGACGAAAAAACTAGAATATCTTATAACTAATCAAAACATATAACCACTAACAAAAGGATATTTATCATGCCTAATTTTAATGGAAAAGGTCCGCGCGGACAGGGTCCGATGACAGGCGGCAGAAGGGGTCGTTGCCGTAACAATCAAACCTCTCAGAATCAGAAATCCGAAGCCGTGACTTCTGAAAATAGTAATGTAGGTTTTGGCGTTGGTCGCGATGGTAGACCGCGGGGTGGCGGTAAAGGTAACCGTCGCGGTGGGAATAAGAAAAAAGGTCAGGGCAGGAGATTCGGTAATTAAAAAAATGTTAGTCAAAAAAAGTAGTATTCAACGGCTTGAAAAACAACCGCCATTCTATAATTAAAAATTTAAAATAAGAAAGGAAACATTATGATTCACCGATTAGCAATCGCAATTGAAGAAGACGGAACTCGGGAAAAAGTAGCCGAGCACTTCGGCAGATGTACCAGATTCAATATATGCGAACTGGACGAACAAAAAAAAGTAGTAAAGACAGAAACACATGATAATCCGTTAGCGGGACAGCACAGCGGTGCGTGCCAGATTCCCGGTTATGTACAACAATTTAATATTCACACCATTATTGCCGGGGGAATGGGACAAAAAGCGATCTCTAAATTTGAAGAGTATGGCATTACAGTTATCACGGCTCCCGGTCTCCTATATCAAGAAGCATTAAACCTTTTTATCCAGGGTAAGTTGAGTGGATATGAAGCATGCTCACATGGACACAATCATTAAATAAATAAAACTCAAACATATAATGAAGGAACATATTATGGGAACAAAAGCAAAAGCAATGGTCGGCGCTGAAGTGGGGAAAATATTAACGTTATTAAATAAAGCATTTGCCGATGAATGGCTTGCCTATTACCAGTATTGGGTTGGGGCAAAAGTTGCGTGTGGCCCAATGCGCGGCGCAGTAGTTGGCGAACTTGAACAGCATGCAGAAGAGGAACTTAAACACGCCGGCATGTTAACTGAAAGGATAATTCAATTAGGTGGGACTCCTATTTTGGAACCTGAAGAATGGTATAAGATAAGTAATTGCGGTTATGATGCTCCTAAGGACACTTCTGTAAAAAAAATCCTTAAACAGAACATAAAAGGTGAACAGTGTGCCATCGATGTATATAGAAAACTCTCCGATGCAACAAAGGATAGAGATGTTATTACATATCACCTAGCGCTTGAGATTATGAAGGACGAAATTGAACACGAAGAAGATTTGGAATCCTTGTTGAATGATATGACGCAAAAGTAGGGTGCTTTGAACAGGGAAATATTAGAAAATCACAAAAATTATCTGGAGCGCATAGCGCTGTTTAAAAGTTACGGATATGATATAGAGAGAGAAAGAAATTTTATCGTTGAGAAGGCAAAGCCTCTCTATGGTAAAATTCTTGAAGTTGGCACTGGCAAAGGTTATTTTGCCCTTGCATTGGCAAAAGAAGGGCATTCCTTTGTCACCATTGACATCTCAAAAGACGAACAACTATATGCGAAACTCAATTTAGCTTATTTTGGCGTGGATAATTTAGCAGAATTCAAAATAGAGAACGCGGAATCTACTTGCTTCCCCGATAAATACTTTGATATAATTTTTTCTGTTAATATTGTTCACCATTTGCAGAATCCTTATAAAGTCGTAAATGAGTTATCAAGGATTCTTTCCTCGGATGGTAAACTAATAATTTCTGACTTTACAGAAAAAGGTTTTAAAATTATTGAGAAAATTCACGCGCTCGAAGGAAAAGAACATGAGACTTCGACAGTTGGTCTGAGAGATATTGAATTAAATCTGAAAACAAAAGGTTTTATCATAGAACGGGCTGAAAGTGAGATTCAGAAAATTCTTATCGCCAAGAAAGGGATTCATTAAATTATGGATGAGACACTTTTTAATGATTTAAATCAAATGAAACAAACTGAAGAAGATATACTGCGTAATATCGGATATTCAGATAAAGCATTGAGTATGCTTGCCAAGCATTTGAATTTTGGCGAGATGGACAATCCGGATATAACTTTAAAATATCAATCGAGTTGCAGTGACGTTTTAATATTGTATTTGAAATATGATAAAGAAAGAATTCTTGATGCTAAATACGAATATATCGGATGCATAGGATTGGAAGCGGCAGCATCGGCGTTAACAGAAATGATCAAAGGAAAAACATTACAGGACGCTTTGAAAATTAATTTTCAGGATGTGCTAAGTTTTCTTGAGGGAATTCCTCAATCTAAATATGAGTGCATTCATCTTGCCCTCACTACATTGAAAGAAGGGATTAAAATATATGAAAATAAATAATTGTTATTTCAACCGGAAAATTACTCAAAGAATATATTCGATCTATCTGCATAATATCAGCGTCCAATATTATTGATGGATATATAAAATATTTTATTTAAAACGGTATAAAATAATTAACAATTGTAGAAAAAACCGATGAGTTTTCACAAAGACTGTTTCGCCTGCGGCGAAGATAATAAAAACGGTTTACAACTGCATTTTGAATCCAATGGAAACCGGGTCGTTTGTCATACCTCGATTAATAAATTGCATCAGAGTTACGGCGGCATTGTCCATGGAGGAATTATTGCAACACTCTTAGATGCGGCTATGGTGCAATGTTTACATAACAAATTTGGAAAAAATCCACTTACGTGCAGGTTGGACATACGATACCGCGAGGTAGTTCCTACCGATTCAACAATCATCATTGACGCGTATTTCAGGTCGAAACGAGGGATTTATTGCTGGGCGGAGGCAAGAATTCTGAATCATGATCAACTTTGCGTAAGCGCCCAGGGAACATTTAAACTAATATGATTGGAATAATAAGTTATTAAGACATTATACGCGCAGATTAAATAATATTCTTTGTGAACCTTTGAAGCATGTCCCCGGGAAGATAAAATAAACAGGATTCGTAAAGCAAAAAAATATTTAACGTGGCTACATTACAATCACAAATTATAAGGAAATAATAAATGAATATTCACAAGTCTGGTTTTTACACAAAGTTAGTTCACGCCGGCGAGATAGACGATCAATTTAATAGCGCGACAACGCCTATTTATCAGACATCAACCTTCAGTTTTAAGAGCGCTGAAGACGGAGCGAAGTGTTTCACTGGTGAAAGCGACGGTTACATCTACACCAGGATCGGTAATCCGACAATTAATGCGCTCGAACATCAAATTGCAACTCTGGAGAACGGCCACGGTGCAATCGCTGTAAGCTCCGGTATGGCGGCAGTTACAACTATATATTTAACGCTCTTAAGCAGTGGTGATCACATCGTAAGTACTGATGCAATCTACGGTCCGGCTCGTAACGTTATGGAAAAACAATTTATACGGTTTGGCTTTCAATCTACATATATCAATACAAGTAATATAGAGAATATTAAAAAGTCAATTCGCCCGAATACGAAAGTTCTTTACGTGGAAACACCGGCCAATCCTACAATGGATATAACTGACATAGCCGCATGTGCTAAGATCGCTCATGAACATGGAATTATACTTGTTGTGGATAATACATTCTGCAGTCCATATTTACAGAATCCTTTGGATTTCGGTGCTGATGTCGTTTTTCATTCCATGACCAAGTCCATCAATGGCCATGCTGACGTTGTTGCAGGTATGATCATCGCAAAAGAAAAAAATCTTTACCATCAATTGAGAAACATGATGATAAATCTCGGTTGCAATATGGACCCCCATCAGGCATACCTGGTGCTGCGGGGGATAAAAACATTAGGCATCCGGATTGAGAGAGCACAACAAAATGCATATCAAATAGCCCAATTTCTTGAACACCATCCGAAGGTAGCGTGGATAAAATACCCGGGATTAAAATCCCATCCACAATTTAATTTAGGCAAACAACAAATGCGGGGAAGCGGCTCTATGATCAGTTTCGGACTGAAAGGCGGTTTCGATGCGGCTAAAATATTAATGAATAATCTCCATTTGGCCTTATTGGCAGTATCACTCGGCGGCATAGAAACGTTAATTCAACACCCGGCATCAATGACGCATTCAAAAGTGTCTGCAGAAGATAAGATTAAAGCGGGAATTACCGACGATCTCATCAGATTATCCATAGGGATTGAAGATATCGAAGATCTCCGAAACGATCTAGATCAGGCGCTGAAGAAGGTCAGTTAATATTTGGAAGATCACAAATAAAAAAGGAAAGCAATCATGAAATATTTCATAGTATATTTCTTAATTAGCTATTTCTGCACAATGTCAGCTCAAACAATCGATACCCTGAATCACCTGGGCGCTCCATTTACGCTAACAGAAGTTACGCCTATCAGTGATCTGATTAATCATCCAGAAAAATATTACAACCGCGATGTGAAAATTGAAGGGGTCATTGCATCTATGGACATGCAGGAGGAATGCTTCATTGAGGTCGTGGATAAAAAGGGTGGCGGTGAAGGAGTTCTTGTTAATTTCCCCGATTGTGTGTTCAAATTTCCGACTAACTGCTACGGACGGATAGCGACCGTGGAAGGTATGTTTTATCAAAAGATCTATCCGGCTTCGCGGGTGTTGTATTGGCAGAGTCACTCGTACCGGAAAGGAAAACACGTGCCTGAGTTTTCTTTAATCAAACGCATCACTGCAAGGGGGGTCGACATAAGAGTAGAAAAAGTTCCTGTCCCGGAATCCGCGGATATACCTGAGACTGCGGTCGACATAATTGACATGAACATTACGGAATTTGAAACGGACGGATTCGGAACCGGCAAAAAAATATTACTGCCCGGAGAGATAACAGAGGAGCATAGCACCGGGAATACCCGTGAAATTGTGTTTTGTCTTGAAGGAACACTTACTATTACCAAAGGGAATCGCCATCCGTTTACGATTAGTGCAGGAGAGATGAGTTATATTCCGCCTGAAACAAAACATACCATTATGAACAAAACCGGGAACAATGCGGTGTACATTTTCGTATATTCCCGTCAGACGGAAAAGGATAAAACGACTGATGATCACTGATGTGTGTAGATTGCCGGATAAAAAGATCTGTAAATCAGCGAGCGAGAGCTCGGATGTTAAACATGATGCTGGTAACATGAAGGCAGAGTGCAATCCAAACTTTTCCGGATTTGGCTCAGCCTCTAACCTGGAATAATCAACATTAATGGATCAAATATGGAAACAGGTATCTTAATCCCGTCTCGAGTCTTTTTCACTAAAGGTGTTGGTCGCCATCGTGATTATTTGCAGTCTTTCGAGCTTGCGCTTCGAAATGCTGGAGTGGAAAAGTGTAATCTTGTATCAGTGTCGAGTATTATTCCGCCGGGATGCCAGAGGATTCCCGTTATTGAAGGCGTGCAGAAGCTGAGTGCCGGTGGAATAACATTTGTTGTCATCGCTCGCAATGCGACAAACGAACCAAACCGCCTCATTGGGGCTTCGATTGGCGCGGCAATACCAGCTGACAGATCGCAATACGGTTATCTCTCGGAGCATCATTCATGCGGAGAAACGGAAGAACGGGCGGGAGAGTATGCAGAGGATTTGGCAGCCACAATGCTCGCAACTACACTCGGTGTCGAATTTGATCCGAACACGGCATGGGATGAGAGGGAAAAGATTTATAAGATGTCAGGGAAAATTGTTCGTACACTGAATGTTACGCAATCTGCGGAGGGAGATAAGGATGCTCGATGGACTTCGGTTGTTGCCATGGCGGTATTGCTACCATAATAAATGCGTGTAGAATAAACGATACGTGCCTGATCCTATTTGATACAATGATTGCATGCTACATTCAGGTAATGTAATTCCTGCTGGAAGTGGTATCACGTTGACGGTGGACGGGATATCAAGTTGTTGCTCACTTCCCCGGCATATATATATACAGGATGATTTTTGAAGGAGTGAATGCCCGCGCAGCCGGCATACATGCTTTTATCAGGATGGGTATCTTTTAATATCAAATGAAAGATTATTACTAAAAAGATTGTGGCTTTCATTCTGACATGATCTTGATTGATCATCTATTAATGTAGAGGACCCTTTAATGAGGAAGTCAAAGTAACAAGCACATGTTTATCTCTCACCAAACCCCATCTCCCGGGCATCAAATATTAGAACGTGTGCTTAAAAAATTAAATCGGAGAACCTGATGATAACATATAACATCGGTCACTGTTCCGTCACAAACAATCCTCCAGTTTCTTCCAGCCTATCGATGATTTTTACGACTGCTTTCGGTACATTATTGTCAGAAATGTCGATGGTGATGCATAAAAGTGCGGATTCGTTGATCAACTTCTGCATCAATTCCTGTTCGCGTATGAATACGCCCAGATCATTATATTGTGAAGGTTTACCTGAAATTTTGAGACGGTTTTTCCTTGCCAAAGCAAATGAATCGGGAGCCCGTGTACAGAAAACAATGCGGAATCCACACGATTTCATCCTTTTTTCAAGCCACCCGAAATCGTAACTCTTTCCATAATGTTCGAACTGATACGCTTGAGTGGAAATATGAAACCTATCTATAATCCAGGAATAATAACGCTGTAACTCAAATAATCGTACCCAGGTCCTGTAGGTTTCCAGTGCTAATTTCTCTTCCTGCGGTTCAAAATTTATCAGTCCGCGACCCCATGGAAAGTTTGTAAATGCACACCATTCGGCAGAGATAATAGGTGAGTGGTAACGGTACTGGCGCGGACCTACAAAGCGTGGATTCTTATTAAGAGCGAAAGCAATTTCAGTTTTTAAGGTGAGACGCGTTTCTTCAAGTATTACTTTGGGACATAGCTTAGGTATGAAAGTTTTTTTCACAAAGAAAGCATGACAGTTTTAACATATCGGACGAATTGTTATTAGTTATTACAACATTTAATAACAATTTATGATGCCATTACATGAATTGCAAATATATGATTGTAGTAATCCGGGCAAAAAAATCTCCGCGTTCTATTTATTTAGACGCGGAGATTCTGTTTGGGAATCTCTATGTGGTGTGAATGAATTAAAGCAGTCTGTTTCTATCAGGGCTATATGCGAATTATGTTATAAGCGCGTTTTCCCTTTTGCTCGGCTTTCTCTTCAAACTGGACTTTATCCCCCTGCACCAATGTGCTGCGAAAACCAGTATTCTTTACGTTACTCTTGTGAAAAAATATATCCTCGCCGGATTCACTTGTAATAAATCCAAATCCCTTTGTCTGATTAAAAAATTTTATTGTGCCTTGTGGCATAAAATATTCTCCTGTTCTAAAAAATTCCCCGGATAAACATTGTTTATCCGGGGTTGATAAAAAGATCGTTAGATCTTCTGTACGTTTACAGCCTGGAATCCCTTGGGTCCACGCTCGACGTCAAATTCCACTTTGTCGCCTTCGTTGAGACTCTTATAACCATCTCCAACTATTGCTTTAAAATGGACAAAAACGTCTTCGCCGTTACCACGGGATATAAAGCCGAAACCTTTGGCTCCGTTGAACCATTTGACTGTTCCTTGTTCCATGGAACAAATCCTTTCATTGAATTGTACCGAATCCTTCGGTGCGGTGTACGCCTGCTTTGTATGCTTTATAACTACTCACTGCAGTTTCCGGATTTGTTAAATCTTTCTCCTACAACGAGTTCTTGCTGGCAATACTACCTTCTGCAGGATTCTATCGGTGCAAAGGCATGTACGTAGCGTGAAGCATCCCCTCGGGGGAAAAAAGCATTACAACGGTGTACTGTTGATTGCATATACAAGTTACGAATAATATTTGTTAAATCCAAAACAACCGCTATTTATTGTCGTTTATCTGTTTTTTAATAAAAATGGTATGAAAAATGATTGAAAAATGCAGATTTAAGAAAGCAGGCGTAATCCTGAATGAAGTCCCTCTTCGCCTTTGGCGGAGAGGTGTGACGCTGAATGTGCCACTCACCTTCAGGTTCAACCCAGGATTGGAGGTGAGTGGCACATTCAGACCCTGTTCGCCATAGGCGGAGAAGAATTACGCTGATTTACTTAGAATTCCTATTTATTAATAAAATGCAAGACCACAGAGAGCACAGAGAAGAAGAGACGTAATCTCGAGCGGAGACCCTGTCCACCTCTGGCGGAGAAAATTGACGCTGAATATCAAGTAACACCGTCATGTTTCGATCCTGAGACAAGCTCAGGAGAGCCTCCGCTCAGCATGACGGTGGGTTTCATACTGAGCGAATTCTCTGGGTGACTCAGGTTAAGAAAAGTAGAGTATGGGTAAAAAAAGACGTCATCCCGAGCGGAGTCGAGGGATGACGCTGAATGTTAAGTGTCACCGTCATGGTTCGATCCTGAGACCACTAGGAGGGACTCAGGGTCGAGGGATGACGCTGAATGTTAAGTGTCACCGTCATGGTTCGACTCCGCTCACCATGACGGTGGGTTCGATCCTGAGATAAACTCAGGAGAACCTCCGCTCAGCATGATGGCGGTTTTGAATGTGCCACTCACCTTCAGGTTCAATCCAGGATTGGAGGTGAGTGGCACATCTAGCTAAGTTTCAATATATAATAAATTCTATCTTCCTAATTCATATCCGGTCTGCGCCCGGAAGGCGGACCCATTCTCTGAAACCTCTGCTTTTTAATCTCAACAAATTTCTCCCTCTGCTCCTTTGTAAGCAGAGAATCAATCCTGGCATCCGTGCTGTCCTGAATCTTTCTCATGACATCCATCATTTCTTCTCGATCACCTTGCCGTGCACTGAATAATTTTGTACGAAGACTATCAGTTTCCTGGTAAATCTTACGTATACTGTCTGCCTGCATCTTTGTAAGCGATAATTGTTCGGTTAATAATTTAACACGCTCATCAACCGACATCCGCATCCGTTGGGCAGTTACCACTTCAGTCGTTATTAACATGAATACCTGAATTATAAATATAATTAACGTTACCTTTAAATATTTTTTACTCATAATGTATTTCCTTTCATTTCTGTCCCCTGTTAATTAAATTCCGGTCTTCTCTCCTGAAATTGCCTTAAATTGTAAGTGAATGTCAGGAGTAAAAATCTGGTAAGCGTCCGCGTTCTTAAATCTTCAATGTAAGTCTCTGTCACATTTCGCCTTATACTTTTATTTTTATTTAATACATCATAAACTGTTAATGTTATTTCGCCACGGTCATTTTCAAATAGTTTCTTTCCCAGACTTATATTCCAGATAATTATATTCTGATCCAGATCTTCACCGAGTCCTTCGTAAAGCGTGTTGCTCATTTCGTTTCTGAATACAATCCCCTTCCAGAAAATCCAGTTAAATTTAAAACCTGCATTATGAGTGTAATAATTGTTATCCAGTTCTTTTTGCACTGAATTTTTACTGAAGTTAAAATTCGCACTGTATGAAATGGTGAAGTCGATCTTTTCACTTATGTTGCTTCCCAGAACAAAACCGGGTGACAGAGCGTATACATCTGCTCTGTTTGTTACATTGTTTATCAAACCAGGAGTTCTGCTATAGGAAATTCCTGCATTAATATTCAAATTACTTTTGAGGTAATCGAATGGAAAACCGTACGTAAAAAATGATCGTATGCTCCAGTTGTTATCCAGATTTACAGGATATGTCAGCTGGCTCCCTTTATTTAATGAAATGCTGTTGAAAAGGACCGTATCACGTGTTGCGATAATTGTTGAATTGCCTATGTAATCATTTGTGTAATTAAAGTGCAGGAAAAATAAAAGACTCCGCGCCGTTTCGGTGTTTGATAAAGTAAGGCGTGCCTGTGCCGTGTGTGTGTAAGATTGCTTTAATTCAGGATTGCCGGTCGATAAGAGAAGCGGATTTGTATTATCAACAACATTTTGTAATTGTGTTACATCAGGTGAAATTGTAGACGTTCTGTAATTTAAGCGTAAATTCTGCCGGCGGGAAAATTCATAGTTGAACATTAAACTTGGTAAAATAGAGTAAAAGTTTTTTGTGATCTTTGATGATAGCGGAAAATATTGCTCTCCTTTTAATGTCGCTACCTGATATGAAATTCTTGCAGTTGCGTTAATTCCAGTTTCACTCCTGAAACGATAACCAATTCCAGGATTGTGAGTTATATATTGGTTTTCATACAGGTTGGATAATAAAGAATCAAGATTCGTGTAAGCACCGGTAATTTGATCATAGTTGTATGTGTCGTTATCTGATTTGTTTTTCGTAAAGTTGTATTCATAATTAACCTGAATCATCGCAGATGATGAAATCGGCTCCGTGTACATTAAGTTTGATGAAAGAGATAAATTATTTGTAAGTATGTCTGATTTTTGATCAGTGGTATCAGTAATGCTTGAATATTCATCGTAATATGTGTTGTATGAATTTAGCGCCCTGTCACTCTCTTTTCGATTGTTCCGTACACCTGTTTCTATTGATATTGTCCTGCCCAACTTTTGAAACTTATGACGGAAAACTAAATCGCTCTGAAGCGTATAGCCGTTTGTTCTGGTCTGGTTGTTATTGAGTGATTGACTTAATAATAAATCAGATTGAGTAAGGTAAACAGCATTTACTGAATTTATTGATTTATTATTCTGAAGGTAAATTCTTGGTGTGAAAATGATCGAGTTTGATGAATCAATATCAGATTCAAGACGCAAATTAAAGCGATGATTGTAGTTTTTCTGCTCGGTGTCGCTATTTTCATTGTAATAACTGCTGGAATCTGCTGAGAGCATGTATTCTCTGCTCAGATCTCTCGGATTTGTGTTATTTGTGTAATTGAAGAAATAACTTCCTGTAAGTTCACTCTGATTTGCAATTTTTCCGGAATAATTAAAACCTGCAGAATGTGTTGTAGAAATTCCGCTTTGTTCTCCCACCATAAAATTATTTGCTGATCTTCCTCCACCTACCATCATACCTCCACCTGGTGGTCTGCCACCTTCTCTACGTCCGCCGCCTCGCAGGAACATGCCGCCGCCAAAACTGCCTCCCCGCTGTCCACCGTCACTCATTACTCCCAGAAGGTCCTGCATTGAAAAATTCTGCTGATTAATATTGTTTGTCAGACCAATTAAAGAGAGTCTATGATTTTCTCTGAAAAAATTTAAGTTACCGGTTGTAACATATCTATCATCTGTACCATATCCCGCATTTAGCCGTCCAAATTCTCCCTGCCGTCGCTCCGGACGTGTAACGATATTCATCGTTTTTATTGACTGCCCGTCATCAAAACCGGTCAACTTTGCCTGATCACTTAATTTATCGAATACCTGAACTTTCTCAATCACTTCGGCTGGCAAATTTCTTAATGCCACAGTCGGATCATTCCCGAAAAATTGCCTTCCATCCACCAGTACCTGTTCTACCTGTTCACCTTGCGCTTTGACAGTTCCACCCTCAACTGTAACACCGGGCATTTTTGTAACAAGATCTTCCGCTGAAGCGTCAGGATTTGTTTTGTATGCTTTTGCAGTATATTCGGTTGTATCCCCCTTCTGCTCCACAGCAGGTATGCGTCCTTCAATTACTACTTCACTCATCGGAATTGTTGTGTCCGACATTATAAAAGTCCCTAAATAAATGTAAGGATTGTCTGTAGCAAATGTGCGGCGAATTGGACGGTATGCAATATGTATTCCCTCTATTATATATTTTTTGTTTTGTCTGAGATCCGATACTGCAAAATGACCATTAACATCGGTTTGTGTATAAAATTTTTCAGTCGTGTCAGAAAGATTTTTGAAACTAATAATAACACCGGGGATCGGTTCCCTGTTAGTTCTTGAAACTATTTTACCTTCTACGAAGGCACTCTGACCAATTAATTCTTTTGTAATGAAAATCAGTAGAAATGAAATTTGTAAAATTCTGATCATATTATTGCCGTTTTCTCTATAATAATTGTTGTCAATGAGAATTCATAATTTAGTAAATGCCGAAATAAAAAAATACAATTGATATTAATATCAATATTATTTTTAAACAATGGCTCAATAGGGTACAGTTTTCGATGTTTTGGTGGTTATTGTACCTTAATTTGACTGTTTTTTTATTCAAAAGTTTAAGATTTATCAAAATTAAACGTATTTCAATAAAATCAAGGGCATTTGTTCTATCTGCAGTCGTTTGCTTCTATCAATTCACTTTTATACTTTAAATGCAAGTCTATTTATCATCAAATAACCAGAATTTTAATCAAAGATTTTGAAAATGTATGAAATCCATCTCGGAAATTAGAATTATATTTACCCTCGTAATTTTATTTTCCGGTTTCTCCTGCAATGAAAAGAAAAACCTTATCCTTATAGATATATCCGACCAGAAATTCCGTCAGATAATAGTTGATAAAGAAAAAAACCAGTATCTCGGCCATCCAACAACCGTACTTCTTGAAGATGACAGCACAATTATAACTGTGTATCCGATGGGTCATGGTGCAGGTCAGATTGTAATGAAAAGAAGCACAGACGGCGGGAAAACATGGAGCAATAGACTGAAAGTACCAGAAAACTGGTCAACATCCAGAGAAGTGCCAACAATATTCCGCACAGTGGATAATGACGGGGTTAAACGACTTATACTCTTCTCAGGACTTTACCCTGTAAGGTTATCTTTTTCCGAGGATGATGGGATAACCTGGACTCCACTTGAACAGGTTGGTGATTGGGGCGGAATTGTGGTTATGTCGAGTGTTGTCAGATTAAAAGATAACCGCTATCTCGCTATGTTTCATGATGACGGACGGTTTTTTAGCAAAGATGGTAAAGTTTCAAGATGGATGACATTGTATAAAACCTTTTCCAGTAACGGAGGTTTGACCTGGTCATATCCTCAAGAAATTTTTAAAGCGGATAGTATCGCTCTTTGTGAACCGGGCGTAATCAGATCGCCTGATGGCAAACAACTTGCGGCATTATTGAGAGAAAATTCAAGAAAGCGGAATTCTTACATAATTTTTTCTGATGATGAGGGAAATACATGGACTTCACCCAAAGAACTTCCCATCTCACTTACGGGCGATCGACATACCGGCAAGTATGCACCGGATGGAAGATTACTGATATCATTCAGAGACATGGCAAAAAATTCTTCAACCTACGGTGATTGGGTTGCGTGGGTCGGAACGTATGAGGATCTGGTTTATGGTGGTGAAGGTCAGTATCGTGTTCGTTTAATGGATAATAAAGTTTCCTCTGATTGCGCTTATCCCGGAGTCGAGGTCCTTAAAGACGGAACTTTCGTATTAACTACTTATGGTCATTGGGAAATGAACGAAGAGCCTTATATTGTAAGTATTCGGTTGAAGTTAGAAGAACTGGATGAAATTGCAGGATTGAAATAGAGATAGGATTTTTTATGAAAGAAATACGACTTAATAATTGCATTCTTCGGCAATGGAACAACGGTGATGAAGAATCGCTTGTGTACCATGCTAATAACCGAAAAATATGGGATAATGTTGATGATCTATTTCCATATCCTTACACTATGGAACATGCAGTTCAATGGGTTGAAAAATGCCGGCATGAAAATCCACCAAAGAATTTTGCCATTATTGTGGATGGTAATGCGGTTGGAGGGATCGGGATTGTAATAAAGGAAGGGATCAGGCGAAAAACTGCGGAAATAGGATACTGGCTTGGCGAAAAATTCTGGAATAAGGGGATAGTAACGGAAGCGGTTAAGGCGGTAACAGAATATTCTTTTTCACAGTTTGACATATGTAGAGTTCAGGCGACTGTTTTTCCTGATAATATTGCATCGCAAAGGGTACTGGAGAAAGCGGGATATGTTCTGGAAGCACGTTTGAAGTGTGCGATTATAAAAAATGAAGTGATAATGGATGAAATGATATTTTCAATTACTCGTCAATTTAGCAAATAAATTCTCAAATTTATCTTAATATTTCTGTGCGTTTAATACTAACCCAACCATATCTTTCTGCCCGTGGCTCAGAGGAGAACTGTCAGAAAATAGAAGCGCTGATAGGTTCTGTTAAAAATGAAATCTTACCGGATGATATTCTTCTTTTACCTGAGCATTTTACATTCAATAATGATCCAGGTGTTTTTGACGATTTTGTAAAAGAACTCGCGCAAAATGTGGGATGTATTGTCATAGGTGGTTCACATCATCGGAAGTTTTCAGGGAAACAAATTAACTACGGTTTAATTTCTGATGGAAAAGGGAGAATTATGGGAGAATACACGAAACTGCGCCCGTATTTTAATGAAAAGGAATTAGTTTCACCTGGTGACAGAATTGGGGAGTTTGTAATTAATGGAAAAAACATTCTTATTCTGATATGTGCCGATTTCTGGTATAGTGATATATTATTGAAATTGAAAAATCAACCTGATCTAATTCTAGTTCCGGCTCTTTCGGTCAGTAGAAAATCTGGACCGGAATATTCGCGTTCGCTCTGGAAGCATTTTGCAATACAGCGCGCATATGAATATGGAGTCTTCGTTGGTATAAGTGATTGGAATGACGGTTTATTTACAACAGGGTATCGTACATGTGGGGTGGGTGGTTTTGCTGATCCTACACAAATAGACCCTGAAAAATTATTTAAGCAAATTTCTGATAAAAATATTTCGTTTTTTGATCTGGATTTTGATGAACTTGAAAAATTTCGTACCGACAGGAAAATGAGAGGATTTTTCTGGAAATAAATATTTAAAAGGGAAATAATATGAATCTTGGTGTTGTGCAAACAAGTCCGATTTTCGGAGAGGTGAAAAAGAATATCGCATCAGCAATTGATTTAATGGGGTCAAAGAATGCTGATTTTTATGTTTTACCGGAATTATTTAACACCGGTTACAATTTTGTTGATAAAAAGGAGGTTCAGGATTTAGCAGAGCCGCAGGATGGTCCAACTTTCAGGGAATTATGGAAGTTTGCGAAATTAAATTCATGCTACATTGCATACGGTTTTGCTGAAAAAGCAGATCATTTTTATAACTCAGCGCTGTTAATTGGTCCCGAAGGAATTGTTGGTGTATACCGAAAGGTAAATTTATTTTACAGAGAAAATTTATTTTTTTCGCGTGGGAATGTTGGTTATCCGGTTTTTCAACTCCCATTTGGCAGAGTCGGGTTGATGATATGCTTCGACTGGATTTATCCTGAGGCGGCGCGAACACTAACCTTAAAAGGTGCTCAGTTAATAGTGCATCCTTCAAATCTTGTGCTTCCTCATTGTCCGGATTCAATGGTAGTGAGGTGTCTGGAAAATCATATTTTCTCTGTAACAGCCGACAGAGTTGGGCGTGAGAATCGTGGAGGTATAGATCTGACATTTATAGGACAGAGTGAAGTGGTGTCGCCCGAGGGGGAGATACTTGTCAGATTGGGTGGCAAAGATGAAGATATTGCGGTTGTTGAGATTGATCTTCATCAATCTGATAATAAAAAATTAAATGAATATAATGATCTTCTGAATGATCTGGATAAAAATCTGTATTATTAATTTTATTTTCTTTAATGATTATTTATGATTGTTAGATAATTCATCTGTTTTTGTAAAATAATGGACCTTAGAATAATTCAAGATAGAATTAATTTTAGCATCGGACCGATATTTTAATTCTTTTCCAATCTAATTGATAATCATTTATATAGTACTTACCGAACACTTATTTTCATCTCACAAATAAATTGTTGCATTTTAATATAAATTGTGTTACATTTTTAAAAAAAGTAGCACAGGATATGAAAAAATTATTAAGATTCGGCGTTTCGATGGAGAAGTCTCTCCTTGAAGAATTTGATGCTTTAATTAATGAAAAAGGATATACCAATAGATCTGAAGCGATCAGAGATATTGTAAGGGATCGACTTATAGAAGAGAACATAAAGCATACTGGTGCAGGTGCATACGGTGCACTTGTTTATATTTACGATCATCATCAAAGGGAACTGGAAAAAAGTCTTGCCAACATTCAGCATGAATATTTTAAAAATATTATTTCTACAAGCCATGTACATATAGATCATGATAATTGTTTTGAAGTTATACTTCTTCGCGGTAAAGTTGGAGAAATAAAAAGTATTGCAGACAGGATGCTAAGTATGAAAGGGGTAAAGCACGGAAAGTTAACCCTGACTACAGCAATAAAAAAAGAAAAAAATAAATCAAACCATAAACATAAAATTAAATGAAAGGTATTACAATGCGAATATTTATCACAATTGTTTGTCTTTTAATTGTTATTAACTCCGCATATGCTTGTTTCGATACTTATTTGTTTTTAAAAAAGGGATCGATGGTATATCCGTATAAATCTGCTGTCTTTGAATTAAATACTGAATATTCGTTCAACAAATTTAATAGTCCGGCGAACGATATGTTTTTTACAAACGGAAGTTTTTATTATGGCATTGCAAAAAACTTATCGGTTCAGTTAAGTCTTGGATCAGGTGAAAAAGAACGAGGAGAGTTTAAAATAGATTCTTATGCACTGCGGGGTGTTTACAATCTGTATACATCTGATATTGGAGATTATACCCTGGATGTTATTTTGGAACAAAACGGTAGATTGAATGCAAAAGAAAATGAGATTGGGATTTCGTTACCAAATATTTTCCATTTGACTGATTTCTTGTATGTCATACATCCTACAGCAAATTATGCACTGGAAGAAAAAAATATGACAATCGGTGCCCATACGGGTCTGTTTTATAACTTTGAGGAACGAGGCATTATTGGAGTCGGAGCTGAATATGCAAGTGTTCAAAGCAGCAGTTATGCGGGGCAAAGGATAACACAGAGCGAAGTATCGGCAAGTTTATTTTTTGGTGCGCAAATTGGTAATATGCTGTATATACAAAATGAGATTGCTAAAGGATTATCAAACTCGCGTGATCTCGGTTTCGCTCTTACGGCGAAGATAATTATGTAAGGATTTTGATAAAAATTAGAATAAGAAATTCGTGTTTCGGTGGAATATTGAGCGGAGAGGGGTGACACTGAACAAAGACGGTTGTGCCACTCACTTCCAGATGAGAATCAAACTTGAAAGTGAGTGGCACATATAGATCCTATTCGCCATTGGCAGAGAATAATGACGCTGATTTACTTAGAATTCCTATTTATTAATAAAACGCAAAACCACAGAGAAAAAGGAGGCGTTATCCCGAACGGAGGTTCCCCTGAGACCACTAGGAGGGACTCAGGGTCGAGAGGTGACGCTGAATTAAGTAACCTTTTATGCCAGGAAAGATAAGCGTCATCCCGAGCGGAGTCCCTGTCCGCCTCTGGCGGGGAAGGGTGACGCTGAATATCAGGTATCACCGTCATGGTTCGATCCTGAGATAAACTCAGGAGAGCCTCCGCTCAGCATGACGGTGAGTTTGAATGTGCCACTCACCTTCAGGTTCAACCCAGGGTTGGAGGTGAGTGGCACATATCGAAGTATATTTTTACAACTTAAATAGCTCGATGAATTCCAAATTAATCACCAATTGCCTTCATGATTATTTTTCCATTCTGTCTTATCTTTACCCAGTATGATCTACCTGGTTTAATTGTATCAACATTCACATATCCACTACCATTAAAGTGATAAAATAAAGATTCGATTATACTGTCCGGTACCGTAGTAACTCCTTCCCATGTGGGTACCGGTCCTGTCAAACTACCTATCAGGTTCCATCCTGTTTTTACGTTAATAGTATCAAACATTACAGGCAATCCCATGTAAACAAAACTTGTATCA